>Ga0182024_10019351_pt1 | contig 12563 bp, 7 predicted proteins | sample P32metaG_FD_120480 | JGI IMG/M metagenome (GOLD analysis project Ga0182024, IMG submission 120480) | Permafrost microbial communities from Stordalen Mire, Sweden - P3-2 metaG (Illumina Assembly) | ecosystem: Environmental > Terrestrial > Soil > Wetlands > Permafrost | place: Sweden: Stordalen... | reverse complement strand
GACATTTTCATGATCGTCGCGGTCTCCGCCTTCAATATGGGGGCGATGGAGAACAAGGGTCTCAACGTCTTTAACGACAAATATGTCCTCGCCTCACCGGCGACCGCGACCGATACGGACTACGCCCAGATCGAAGCGGTGATCGCGCACGAATACTTTCATAATTGGACCGGCGACCGCATCACTTGCCGCGACTGGTTTCAGCTTTGCCTCAAGGAGGGTCTCACCGTCTTCCGCGACGAGGAATTTTCCGCCGATCAGCGTTCGCGCGCGGTCGAGCGCATCGGCGACGTTCGCGCGTTGCGTTCGCACCAGTTCGTCGAGGATGCCGGGCCGCTGGCGCATCCGGTGCGGCCGGAACTCTACCACGAGATCAACAACTTCTACACGACCACGGTCTATGACAAGGGCGGCGAGGTCGTGCGCATGATCAAGGTCCTGCTCGGGCCCGATCTGTTTCGCCACGGCATGGACTTGTACTTCACGCGGCACGACGGCGATGCGGCGACGGTCGAGCAATTCGTGCAGTGCTTTGCCGATGTCAGCGGCCGCGACTTCTCGCAGTTCATGTTGTGGTACACGCAGGCGGGCACGCCGGAGATCAGGGTCGCTCCGCATTACGATCCGCGGGCAAAAACCTACCGGCTCGACATCACGCAGACGATCCCGCCGACGCCGGGCCAGCCGGACAAGGCGCCGATGGTGATCCCGATCGCGGTCGGGCTTGTCGGCAAAGATGGCAACGATTTGCCGCTCACGCTCGACGGCCGCCCGCTCGAAAGCGGGGTATTGGAGTTGACCGAGCCGAGCAGGAGCTTCGTCTTCACCGGAATTGCCGAGCCGCCGATCCCGTCTCTCAACCGCGGTTTTTCAGCGCCAGTGAAGCTTTCGCTGCCGATCGGGGCGGACGACCTTCATTTCCTCGCCGCGCACGATTCCGATTCCTTCAACCGCTGGCAAGCGGTGCAGACGCTGGCGATGTCGCTGCTTCTTGCCAACGTCGCAACCTTTCGCGCCGGCACGACGACGCGCGAAGACGACGGCCTTATGGCTGCGCTCGGCGCGATCCTCGCCGACGCCGCGATCGAGCCAGCCTTCATCGCACTCACACTGGTGCCGCCGAGCGAGGCCGACATCGCTCACGAGATCGGCTGCGACGTCGATCCTGAGGCAATCTTTGCCGCGCGCCGGCACTTGCGCGCCATGATCGGCGAACGGCTCGGCGCGGCGCTTGCGAATGCTTACAGGCGCATGATCACGCCGGGGCCCTATCGGCCGGATGCCGAAAGCGCCGGACGGCGTGCGCTTAAAAACGTCTGCCTCGGCTTTTTGGCGGCGACGGAGGAAAGTCAGGCGATCACGCTCGCCTTCGCCCAATACCAGGGCGCCGACAACATGACCGACCGCATGGCGGCGATCGATGTCCTCTCGCTCTACGACCGGCCCGAGCGCACGCAAGCGCTTGAGGATTTCTACGCCCGCTATGCGCAAGACCCGCTAATCATCGACAAGTGGCTGGCGCTGCAAGCGGCAATACCGGAGCCGGCGACGCTCGATCGCGTGTGCGCGCTGACGTCGCATCCGGCGTTTTCAATGGCCAATCCGAACCGGGTACGGGCCCTGATCGGCTCATTCGCGCAAGTCAACCACACCCAGTTCAACCGCGCCGACGGCGCCGGTTATGATTTCGTCGCTGGCGTCGTGCTCACGCTGGACCCGAAGAATCCGCAGGTAGCCGCGCGTCTGATGGGCGCGTTCCGCTCATGGCGCGCGCTCGAAGCCCGACGCCGCACACGCGCGGAAGCGACCTTGCGCCGCGTCGCGGCGGCGCCGACGCTTTCGCGCGATGTCGCCGACATCGTCGCCCGCACATTGGCCGAGAGCTGAGCGAAGCCGCGGACGGCTTGTCCGCCACACAGGGTGTTCGCCGATCTGCGGGGAGACATTGATCTGCATCAACGCTTGTTGTGCAGACGTGATACATTGCTGAAAATAGGAATATTTACTGAAGACCCAAATATTCGTGCGTGGGAGACCATACATGCCGCTGGCGATGTGCTCGGAAACCATCGGCGTGGCACAGTGATAAACGTAGAGACCCGGCACGAGTGCCTTCCAGGTCATCGATTTTTCTTTCCCGGGATCAACCTGAAGCGCGGCGGCGCCACCGCCCGGTCCCGAGCTTCACCCACAATTGGCTGGCGCGTAACAACCCTGGACGCCTTCCCCAAGCGTTTTCGCGTTTCGACGCGGTGACGCTGGCCGCAAGTGCGTTAGCGCTCGTCTCCTGGATCGCGCTCCCGCAATACGTCCTATCCGGCGCATTGTTGATGATCGCGGGATTGCTGCAGGCAATTCGTCACCTGCGTTGGGCGGGCGACCGCACCTTCGCCGATCGCCTCGTTCTTGTTCTCCACGTTGCTTATGCCTTCGTGCCGATCGGCTTCCTCTTGTCCGGCGCGGCAATCCTGTGGCCTGCGTATTGGCCGATCAGCGCCGGTCTGCACGCATGGACGACTGGTGCGGTCGGGCTGATGACGCTGGCGGTCATGACGCGCGCCAGCCTCGGCCACACCGGGCAGACGCTCCTCGCATCGGTGCCGACACAGCTGATTTATTTGTGTGCCCTGCTAGCCGCCCTCGCGCGCATATTTGCGGCGTTCGAGCCGTCGAGCGCACTGCTCTATGCCGCAGCGTCGGCCTGGTTTCTGGCGTTCGGCGGTTTTGCCGTATTTTATGGACCGTCACTGATGGGACATCCGCCTGCGTGGGCCGGCAGAACGTAAGCATCGCATCCATCGACGTCCGCCGATGCCAGAGCGGGCGCGTCACGTCGCGGCTGCGCGCACAACACGCTGCGCTATTGCGCCCCACTTGGGAGAGCCGATAGCCTGAGGCTTCCCGAACGGCCAGGCGGAAATGCTATGACTTTTACAACACTCGTCTACACGGCCGACGGTCCCATCGCGACGATCACGCTCAATCGGCCCGAGCAACTCAACACCATTGTTCCGCCGATGCCGGAAGAATTTGAATCGGCGATCGATCTCGCCATCAGAGACACGTCCGTCAAAGTCATCATTCTGCGCGGCGCCGGACGATCGTTCTGCGCCGGTTATGACTTCGGGGATGGATTTCACGCTTGGGACGACAACATTACAACAGACGGCGCGTGGGACTCGGGCAAGGACTTTGCCTGGTCGACGGCGCATGCGCTGGCTCCGACGCAAAAGTTCATGAGCATGTGGCGGGCGCCCAAACCCGTGATCGCCCAGGTCCACGGCTGGTGCGTCGGCGGTGGCAGCGATACCGCGTTGTGCGCCGATCTCGTCATCGCCAGCGAGGACGCTCGGATCGGCACCCCGTATTCGCGGATGTGGGGATGCTATCTGAGCGGCATGTGGCTTTATCGCCTCGGGCTGACGAAAGCCAAAGAGTATGCGCTGACCGGCAAGCCGCTTTCAGGCCGGGAAGCTGCCGATGTCGGTCTCATCAACCGCGCCGTGCCATTCGATCGTCTCGAGGAAACGGTTCGCCAGACCGCCCGGCAGCTGGCATCTATCCCGCTGTCGCAACTGGCGGCGATGAAGCTGATCGTGAATCAAGCCTATGAAAATATGGGGCTCAACAGCACGCAAATCCTCGGACCGATCCTGGACGGATTGATGCGCAACACGCCGGACGCAGTCAGTTTTATTCGCCGTGCGGAGAAGGAAGGCGTACGGGCGGTTATCGCTGCGCGAGATGGGCATTTTGGCGACTACAGCCAGGCTCCGGAGGATGAGCGGCCGAATCCAAGTCACGTCATCAACCTCTGACACTGAGGCGTTGGTCGAACGCCCCCCGAAATCTTAACGGGCACGGCGATTTCAGCCACATCTTTGATTTGACTCAGTCTTTAGGTGGGCCCGCGCCGCGATAAAAAAGCTTGGGATAGCGTTCAAAAGAATATTGACTCCGGACTCTCGACAAATCTCCACGCATCGATTCTTATCAAGGTGATTCGGAGGGAGATGCGGCTCATCTTTCCGGACACGGGTGCAGGGGACAGTCCGAACGGAGGCAGGCATGGCGCGCGCCGAAACGGCGAGTGCGTCTCTACGACCCGATTCGATTCAGGGCTTGGCAAAATCAATTGCAAAGCCCGCGTATCGGCGGCTGTTGAGCGCCGAGCCACTGCTGCGGCGTGCCGTCCCGGCTCTCATCATCGCCTTCCTTATAACGATCTGCGTCGGCGCCGTGGTGCAGGTGCTCGAGCAGCGCCGGCAAGTCATGCTCGGCGCGCGACAGGCCATCGAAGCACTCGCCGACCAGCTTACCGTCGAGCTTGATCATCCGGCGCGAGACGCAAGAGGAAATTCCGGCCGCACGTCCGCGGCATTGGAGCGCGCGCTGCCGGCATGGGCCATGACCGGAGACCGGTTTGTCCTGGTCGCCGATTCCGACGGCGCGGTTATCGGCAGCGTCCCCAGCGATCCGCAAAAACTCGGTCGCAATATCCTCGACCTGCTCGGCCCCTCGCAGCCGCTGACCACGTTCGGCGCGGCCGCCGGCGCGCTGGAGATCACGCTGCCCGACGGGGCCGCCGCCCTGGCGACCGTGCGAGCGTTACGCAATCCGCTCGGTGTCGTCGCCGTCATCCAGACCGCGAGCGACGCGCTTTCAAGCTGGCGCTCGACCACCGCGCTGACCGCCACGCTGTCGGCAACGACCGGGTTTGTCGTGCTGATCCTCGGCTTTGCCTTCCATTGGCAGGCGACGCGCGCGCGCGAAGCCGACCTCATCCACGACACCGTGCGCGGCCGCATCGATACCGCGCTCAACCGCGGCCGCTGCGGGCTGTGGGACTGGGATCTGGCACGCGGCCGGGTGTTCTGGTCGCACTCGATGTTCGACATCCTCGGCTTGCCGGCGAAGAACGATCTCCTCACCTTCGGGGAACTCAACGCGCTCGTGCACGAAGACGATATCGACCTTTACGGGCTTGCCAGACAACTCGCGGAAGCCCAGCTGCAGTCGATCGATCACGCTTTCCGCATGCGTCATGCCGACGGCCGGTGGCTGTGGTTGCGCGTGCGCTGCGAATTGGCGCGCCAGGAAGGCGAAACCGGCCTCCACCTCATCGGTATCGCTGTCGACGTTTCGGAACAGAAAAACCTGGTCGACAAAACGACGGCGGCCGATCTGCGGCTCCGCGATGCCATCGAGACCATACCGGAAGCCTTCGTCCTGTGGGACGCCGACAATCGCTTGGTGCTGTGCAATTCGAATTTCCAGGAACTGCACCGACTGCCCGACGATGCGGTGGCGGCGGGCACGCCCTACGAAACGGTGGTGGCCGCCGGCAAAAAGCCGATCATCCGCACCACCAGCGTGAACGAGGACGGACAGCCGCAAGGCGCGCGCACCTTCGAGGCGCAATTAACCGATGGCCGCTGGATGCATATCAGCGAACGCCGCACCAAGGACGGCGGCTATGTCTCGGTCGGCACCGACATCACCAAGATCAAGCTGCACGAGCAAAAGCTGGTCGAAGGCGAAAAGCGGCGGATCGCGACCATCAACGACCTGCGCCATTCGCAGCAGACGCTGGAGCGCCAGACAGGCGAGCTTGCCGACCTGGCGGAAAAATACGCCGAGGAGAAGACCCGCGCCGAAGAGGCAAACCAGGCCAAATCGAAATTCCTGGCCAATATGAGCCACGAGTTGCGCACGCCGCTCAACGCCATCATCGGTTTTTCGGAAATCATGGAGTCGGCCATGTTCGGGCCGCTTGGCGCGGAAAAATACACCGAATACTCGCGCGACATCCGCGAAAGCGGCGAGTATCTGCTCGACGTCATCAACGACGTTCTGGATATGTCGAAGATCGAGGCCGGCGGCATCCATCTCGCGCCCGAAATCGTGGAGCTCGACACCATCCTCGCCGACAGCCTGCGTGTCGTCTGGGGACGCGCCAACGAAAAACACCTGACGCTCAATTCGCACGTCGATCCGGGCATCAATCTCAAGGCCGATCGGCGTGCGCTCAAGCAGATCGCGCTCAATCTCCTGTCGAACGCGGTGAAGTTCACGCCCGACGGCGGCGTCGTCAGCGTGCGCGGGCGGCTGCGCGGCGGTACGGTCACCATCGTCATCGAGGACAATGGTATCGGCATTGCCAAGGACGCCCTGCACAAGCTCGGCCGGCCGTTCGAGCAGGTGGAAAGCCAATTGACCAAGCGGCACCAGGGCTCGGGCCTTGGTCTCGCCATCGCCAAATCGCTCGCCGAGTTACACGGCGGCACGATGCGCATCCGCTCGGTGCTCGGCGCCGGCACCACCGTCGTCGTGCGGCTGCCGCTGGAAGCGCGAGAGCCGATCCGCGCGGAAGCCGAGGTCGTGTCCCCTCCCCTTGCGGACTGCCACTCCACCTTGGTGTAGTGTTGCTGCGAATGTTTTCGCGAAATTCGCCGGGACAATTTCATGCCGCAGAAAATCACGACCGGGTTTCGTGCGCTCGTCGATGCGGCCGAACGGGAGATTGAAACCCTCTCGGTCGAGGAGGCCCTTGCGCTTCATGGCCGCGATGACATGACCTTTATCGACATTCGCGATGTTCGCGAGCTTGAACGCGAGGGGCGTATGCCCGGCGCCTTTCACTGCCCGCGCGGCATGCTGGAATTCTGGATCGATCCCGAAAGTCCTTACCACAAGCCGATTTTCGGCGAGGACAAGCGCTTTGTGTTTTTCTGCGCCGGCGGCTGGCGATCGGCACTGGCCGCGCAAACCGCGCACCGGATGGGTCTGCGCCCCGTGGCGCATATGCGGGGCGGATTCGGTGAATGGCGGAAAGCCGACGGCCCGCTCCAACCGCACTCCGCCAAGCCCGAAACGAACAAGCCCGAAACGAAATAGGCGGCCGCGTTCGCTACGGCGCCTTGCCCAAAATCCGCACAAAACACTCGCGCACTTGACGCTGCGTTTCCACAACGTGTGCTTGAAGCGCGGGAAAATCCGGCAGGTCGGCGGCGCGCGCCAGCAGAGCGAGAACGCCAGCATTCGCCGTTCTCGGATCGAAGGCGCCGGGCAGGCAGAGCCGCAAAATCTGCGTGAGATCGTGAAACAGCAGAACCGCCGGCCGCAGTACGGCGGCGTCCTCGGCCTTGAGCACGCGGGCGCGCGCGGCTTTCTCCAGCATCCGCACCGTCGACGTATCGAGGATTTCCGGCGCCGCGGCGGCATGCACGAGCTGCAAATATTGCGCGATGAACTCAATATCGACCAGCGCGCCCGCCGCGTATTTGAGATCCCACGGCTCGGCGTCGCCTTTTTCCTTCGCGATCGCCGCTCGCATCTCGACCACGTCGGCGGCAATCGCGCGCGGATCGCGCTTACGCCTGAGCACGCGGTGGATCGCCCCCTCCACCCGCGCGGCAAAAGCCGGCGGAGCCGAGACAACGCGTGCGCGGGCGAGCGCCATATGTTCCCAGGTCCAGGCCTCACGCTCCTGATAGCCGACAAAGCCATCAATATGTGTCGCTAGCGGGCCGGAACGGCCCGAGGGACGCAGCCGCATATCGACTTCGTAAAGCACGCCGTAATTGGTCTGCACCGTGAGCGCGCTGATCAGGCGCTGCGTCAGGCGCGCAAAATACTGAGCGCCGTAGAGCGGGCGCTTGCCGTCGGAGTTCGGATGCTTTTCGTCGAAATCGTAGACGACAATAAGATCAAGGTCGGAACTTGCCGTCATCTCCCGCGCCCCGAGTCGGCCGAGCGCGAGGATCGCGGTCGCTTGGCCGCGTATGCGCCCGTGCGCGGCGGCGAAATCGGCTTCCACGCGGGTGTGCAGCCCGCGGATGAGGACATCGGCAAGACCGGCAAACACGTCGCCCGCCTGCTCGGCCGACAGCGATCCGGAAAGAATCCGCGCACCGATCAGGAACATGTGCTCCTGGCCGAACAGACGGATCGCATCGAGCATATCCTCGTAGCCGCGCGCCTCGCCGAGCGCGCGCGCAAGATCCGCTTCGAGCCGCTTGGCGTCGGGCAGCGCGCCGAAAAAACTCGGGTCGATCAACGGATCGATGACGTGTGGATGCTGGCCGAGAATATCGGCCAGCCGCGGCGCAACGCCGAGAATGAGCGCGATGAAGCGAATAAGCTCTGGATTCTGCCGCAGTAGCGACAGCAGGCGTCCGCCGGCGCGCAACCCGGCGAGAAACCGATCGAAGGCGGCAATAGCCCCATCCGGATTTTCCGCGCGGGCGAATTGATCGATGATGACCGGGACAAGCTCGGTGAGATTTTTCCGCGCTTGCTCACCAAGTAAAGCGGGATAGCCGCCCTCGCGCCAACGCCGCACGGCGGCGGCCACCTCCCGTGGCTGGCGAAAGCCCATTTCCGCAAGGCGATCGAGCGTCTCGGTTCCGGCCTCGCCATCGCCTGTCGCAAACGACAAGTTCTGCTGCTGCGCGAGCAAGGCCGGCGCGCTCTCGAATAACTTGACATAATGCTTTTCGACCGCGCGCAAATGCACCAGCAAAGCGGCGGCGAAGTCGTCGCGGCTCTTAAAACCGAGAAATCGCGCGAACGCACGGAGCGCGTCGCGGTTCGCAGGCAACGTATGCGTTTGCTCGTCGGTCATCATCTGCAGGCGATGCTCGACCCGGCGCAGGAAATCGTAGGCCGCCGTCAGTTCGTCGCGCGCGACGGCGTCGATCCAGCCGCCAGCGGCTAGTGCCGCCAGCGTCGTGACCGTTTCGCGGCCGCGCAAGCTAGGGTGGCGGCCGCCGGCGATGAGCTGCTGCGTCTGCGCGAAAAACTCGATCTCGCGGATGCCGCCGCGGCCGAGCTTGATGTTGTGACCCTCGACCGCGATTTCGCCATGACCGCGATAAGCATGGATCTCCTGCTTCATGGCGTGCACGTCGGCGACCGCCGCGTAGTCGAGATATTTGCGCCAGACGAAGGGCGATAGCTCGCGAAGGAGTTTCTCACCGGCGGCACGATCGCCCGCGCAAGGCCGTGCCTTGATCAGCGCGGCGCGCTCCCAGTTCTGGCCGCGGCTCTCGTAATAATCGAGCGCGGCCTCGGTCGAGATGGCGATCTGAGTCGAGGACGGATCGGGACGCAGCCGCAAATCGACGCGGAACACGTAGCCGTCCTCCGTGCGTTCCTGCAGGAGCTTCACCAGATCGCGGGTCAGCCGCACGTAGAGCGGCGCGGCCTCCACGCCCGGCGCGAGCGCCGCGGCGGCAGGATTGAAAAAGATCATGAGATCGATGTCGCTGGAGAAATTCAGCTCGTGGCCGCCCATTTTGCCCATCGCAAGCACGACGTAGCCGGAGCCCACTTCGAGATTTTGCGGATCGGCCGGAACGAGCTTGCCGCGGGCGGTGGCGTCGGCGAATAGGTGGCGAACGGCGGCGGCCAGCGCCGTGTCGGCGATATCGGTAAGCGCCGCAGTGATGCGCGCTACCGGCCACACGCCGCCGATGTCGGCGAGCGCAATCAGAAGCGCGGCTTCCGCCTTCATGCGGCGGAGGATGGACATCAGCGCCGTCGATCCTGCCGCCGCAGCCGCGGCTTCGCGGGTCTTGGCGAATAACGCGGCAATCTCCTCTACCGGATCGCGCCCGAGCAGGCGAAGGAAGCGCGCCGGATCGGCGCAAACAAGATCAAAGAGATATGGCGCGGCGTCGGCAATACCGCCGAGCAGGTTTGCCAGCGGCGGATGCTCTTTGACAAGCCGGCCGAGCGCCCGGCCGGCGGCTGTCCGCGTGATGCCCGAAAGCCATTCGGCGATGCGCGCACGACCTTGCGCTGAGGGTCGTGGCAACGCACCGCCCAGGCGTCGTACCAATGCTGCGTCGTCGAGCTTTTGCTTCGGCCGCTTACCGGGCGCGGGCCGCCGCATCACGCCCCCGCCGGTCCAGCGCGCGGCAGGGCGATGACGCTCCTCAAGCCCGGATGATTGTCTTCAAGTTTCAGCTCGCCGCCATGCAGGCGGGCGACCGCGGATGCAAGGCTTAGACCCAATCCCGAACCCGGCTGCGACCGGCTCTGCTCGAGCCGCACGAAGCGCTCGACGACGCGCCCGCGATCGGCTTCGGGAATGCCAGGGCCGCGATCGGCCACGCTGAGCGTGATACGTTCACCGTCCACGCCGGCTCCCACGACGATTTCGGCCGGCGCACCGTTGGTCTTGCTCGCCTCCGCCCCAGCATGTTTGATGGCGTTGTCGATGAGGTTGGCGAGCGCCTGACTCACCAACTCGCGACTGCCGCGCACCGGGGCCGCCAGCGGCGCTTCGACCCGCAGCGCGAGGCCTTTTTCATCGGCGAGCGGCTCGTACAATTCGCCGACATCGCGCGCAATCTCGGCGGCATCGAACTCGATCATGTTGTCGCGCGCGTGCCCGGATTCGGCGCGCGCTATCATCAACAAGGCGTCGAAAGTGCGGATCAATTCATCGGACTCGGCGATGGTGGATTCCAGCGCGGCGCGGTAATCACCGTCGCTTTTTGAGCCGCGCAGCGCCTGCTCACAGCGGTTGCGCAACCGCGTGAGCGGCGTCTTCAAGTCATGGGCGATGTTGTCGGAGACTTCCTTGAGGCCGCGCATCAGCGCCTCGATGCGCTCGAGCATTGCGTTGACGTTGTCGGCAAGGCGATCGAGTTCATCGCCGGTGCCGGCGATCGGCAGCCGGCCAGAAAGGTCGCCGGCCATGATGGTATGCGCCGTGTCGGTCATCGCATCGATGCGCTTGAGCACGCGGCGGCTTACGAAGAATCCGCCGGCGAGCCCGAGCACGACGACCAGCGCGAACGACCAGCGACCGGCATTGGCGATGATGCCATAGATACGCTCGCGCTCCTCGAGATCGCGTCCGACCAAAAGGCGAAAACCGCCCGGCAGCTCCACGACCTGCACCAGCGCGCGATGCTCAACCTCGTCGGTCGCCTCAATGCGGCGATAGGAGGTTTCGAGCCAGCCCGGATGATCGAGGACGCCCGGCTGCAGCGAGCCGACATTACCGGCAAGCGCCTCCCCGTTTGGCGTCGTCACCAGATAAAGGCTCGACCCTGGCCGCCGCGAGCGCAGGTCGATGATGAGCACCAATCCCCGGATGCCCGCTTCGGTGTATTGCTCGCGCAAACGAGTGATCTCCCCCGTGACCGTGCGGGTGATCTGCTCGTTGATAAGCCGGCGCGTGTTGAGCGCGAAATAACCCAACAGCGATGCCGCGAACAGGACGAAAATCAGCAGATAGACGAGCGTCAGCTGAAACGCCGTCGTGCGCAGAAGTTTTCCCAGCGCCGACACGGCTCAGATTCTCTCACGCTGCAAGCGCAGCTCGTTTTCAGAGAAGTCGTCTTCCCAAAACTCGAGCGATGCGCGCTGGTCGCCGCCCCGTTTGGCCGCCTCAGTCCGCCGCAGTTCGACCCGGCGGATTTTGCCGGAGATCGTCTTCGGCAAATCGGCGAATTCGAGCCGCCTGACCCGCTTGAAAGGAGCCAATGCGACGCGGCAGTGCCGGAAGATCGACAGCGCTGTATGGCGATCCGGCGCATGGCCGGGCGCCAGCGCGAGGAAGGCCTTGGGCACCGCGAGCCGCATCGGATCGGGCGACGGCACGACGGCGGCCTCGGCCACGGCCGGATGCTCGATCAGCACGCTCTCAAGCTCGAACGGGCTGATCCGGTAGTCGGACGACTTGAACACGTCGTCGGCCCGGCCAACATAGGTCAAGTATCCGTCGTCATCGATGGCGGCGACATCGCCGGTCCGGTAGGCGGAGCCGTCAATCGGGACCACTCCGCCGTCGGCGCCCTGGTAGCCCTGCATGAGCCCGGTCGGCCGTGGGCTGAGCGTCAGGCAAATCTCGCCTTCCTTCTGCGCGGCGCCGCCGTGATCGAGGAGCGCAACACGATAGCCCGGCAGCGGCCGGCCCATCGAGCCAGGCTTGAGTTTCTGTCCGGGCGTGTTGCCGGCGAGCGCCGTCGTCTCGGTCTGGCCGTAACCGTCGCGAATGGTCAGGCCCCACGCCGCCTTCACCTGCTCGATGACCTCGGGGTTAAGGGGCTCGCCGGCGCTGATAAGCTCATTCAACCGCGTCGACCAGGCGGAAAGGTCCTCTTGGATCAGCATGCGCCAGACGGTCGGCGGCGCGCAAAACGTCGTCACGCCGCAGCGTGCGATCGTATCGAGAAGCCCGCGCGCGTTGAAGCGGGCTTGATTGGCGATGAAGATTGTCGCGCCGGCGTTCCACGGCGCGAAAAAACAGCTCCACGCGTGTTTGGCCCAGCCCGGCGACGAGATGTTGAGATGTACGTCGCCGGGGCGCAAGCCGAGCCAATACATCGTCGAAAGATGCCCGACCGGATAGCTTTGATGGCTGTGCAGAACCAGCTTCGGCGTCGCCGTAGTCCCCGAGGTGAAGTAAAGCAGCATCGGGTCGTCGGCACGCGTTTCACCGTCCGGCGTGAAGTGCGCCAACGCCTCGTAGCCTTTTTCGTACGACACCCAGCCCGGCACCGCGTTACCGACAGCGATGCGCGTGTAGTCGCCAGGCAAGTCGG
>Ga0182024_10019350_pt1 | contig 12563 bp, 7 predicted proteins | sample P32metaG_FD_120480 | JGI IMG/M metagenome (GOLD analysis project Ga0182024, IMG submission 120480) | Permafrost microbial communities from Stordalen Mire, Sweden - P3-2 metaG (Illumina Assembly) | ecosystem: Environmental > Terrestrial > Soil > Wetlands > Permafrost | place: Sweden: Stordalen... | reverse complement strand
GTTCGCCGTCGGCCAGGATGCCAAGACGTTGGCGTCCTGACCCAAGGTCAGCTCGAGCTTGCCGCCCAGCGTTCCGTTCTTGACCAGCTGCATGTTGAGGCTGTTGAACATCGGCGTGTCGTGCGAGGTATCGAACACGCGCGAGTTCGTGCCGTCGGCGAACTGCATCGATTTCGAAGTGAAGACCTGCGAGTACGACCCATCGGCAAAACCGCTCAGCGCCCAAGTCGGCGGCGGCGGTGAGGGCGACGGCGCGGGCGACGGCGTCGGTGAAGCGGAGGCGGCCGGCGCCGGTAAAGCGGCCGGAGTAGATTGCGCGAGCACGGGAGCGGTGCGCAGGACGCTGGCCGTGAGCACTGCGGCGACGAGGTAGCGGATCACTTGGACGTGGGGGCTCCTTGCGCGTCGAGCGCGCGGTCGAGGTCGAGCACATTGACGTGCGGCTCGCCGAAGATTCCGAATTGGCGGGGGACGATGTGTGCGGCGACGAGCGTGCGAACCGTGTCGATGGTCATCGCGCGCGCCTTCGCAACCCGCGGTGCCTGATACAGCGCGGCCTCCGGCGAGATGTCGGGATCGATGCCGCTCGCGCTCGACGTCACCAGGTCCATCGGGATCGGCATCCCGGCGTCCGGGTTCTCTTTGCGCAGCGCCGCGATCGTCGCGCGGGTAGCGTCGATCAGCTTCTTCGAACTCGGGCCGAGGTTCGTTCCGCCGGTCTGCGTCGGGTCGTAGCCGTTTCCGGCGGCCGACGGCCGGCCGTTGAAGTAGCGCGGCGATTTGAAGAGCTGGCCGACGAGTTCGGAGCCGATCGTCTTCCCGCCGGCATCGATCAGCGAACCGGCGGCTTGATGCGGGAACGCGACCACCGCGATCCCCCAGATCACCAGCGGGTAGATGATGCCGAATGCGATCACGGTGACGACGGTATAGATCGCCGAGGTCACGGCGTGCCGCAGGGTGTTATCGCGCAGGTCGGCGCTCATGCGTGTGCTCCGGTCAAATGAAGGGCTACCAGAATCAGGTCGATCAGCTTGATGCCGGCGAAGGGCACCAGAATGCCGCCCAAGCCGTAGATCAGCACGTTCTCGCGCAGGACGGCGTTCGCGCCGCGCGGACGGTAACGCACGCCGCGCAGCGCCAGCGGGATCAGCGCCACGATGATCACGGCGTTGAAGATGATCGCCGAGAGGATCGCGCTCTGCGGCGTCGCCAGCTGCATGATGTTGAGCGCGCCCATGGCGGGATAGGCGGTCATGAACATCGCCGGCAGGATCGCGAAGTATTTCGCGACGTCGTTGGCGATCGAGAACGTCGTCAGCGAACCGCGCGTCATGAGCAGCTGTTTGCCGACCTCGACGACCTCGATCAATTTGGTCGGGTCGGAATCAAGGTCGACCATGTTGCCGGCCTCTTTGGCGGCTTGGGTGCCGCTATTCATCGCTAGGCCGACGTCGGCTTGCGCGAGCGCGGGCGCATCGTTGGTGCCGTCGCCGGTCATCGCGACGAGCCGTCCCGCGGTCTGCTCGCGCTTGATCAGGGCCATCTTCGTCTCGGGGGTCGCCTCGGCCAGGAAATCGTCGATGCCGGCTTCGCGCGCGATCGCGCTGGCGGTCAGCGGGTTGTCGCCGGTGATCATCACCGTACGGATCCCCATCGCGCGCAGGCGGTCGAAGCGCTCCTTCATGTTGGGTTTGAGAATGTCGCGCAGGTAGATCGTGCCGAGGATACGGCTGCCTTCGGCGAGCAGCAGCGGCGTGCCGCCGGCGCGCGCGATGCGTTCGACGTCGCCGGCAAGCTCGGTGGTCATGGCGCCGCCCGGCTGCGCCGCGGCCCAGGCACGCACCGCGTCCGGTGCGCCCTTGCGCAGCGCGCGGCCGTCGGCGAAATCGACGCCGCTCATCCGCGTGTAGGCACTGAACGGGACGACGACCGCGTCGGCGGGCAGAGTGTTGCCGGAGGCAGCGTCGATCCCCCCCGGCGTTGCAGCCAGCGTGACGATCGAGCGCCCTTCGGGAGTTTGGTCGGCGAGCGAGGCAAAGTAGGCCGCGCGATATGCCGCGCGCGAGTCGACGCCGGCCGCGAAGATGATCTCGCTGGCTTGACGGTTGCCGAGCGTAATCGTGCCGGTCTTGTCGAGAAGCAGCGTGTCGACGTCACCGGCCGCTTCGACCGCGCGCCCGCTCATCGCGAGGACATTGCGTTGGAGCACGCGATCCATCCCCGCGATCCCGATCGCCGAAAGCAGACCGCCGATGGTGGTCGGGATCAGGCACACCAGCAGCGCGATCAGCACGACGACGCTCGGCACGGCGCCGGCGTAGAGGGAGAACGGCGCCAGGGTCGCGACCGCGATCAGGAAGATGATGGTGAGCCCGGCCAGCAAGATCGAGAGCGCGATCTCGTTCGGTGTCTTCTGCCGCTGGGCGCCTTCGACCAGCGAGATCATGCGGTCGAGAAATGACTCGCCCGGGTTGGCGCTGACGACGAACACGATGCGATCGGACAGCACGCGCGTACCGCCGGTGACCGAACTGCGGTCGCCGCCGGCTTCGCGAATGACGGGCGCCGACTCGCCGGTGATCGCAGACTCGTCGACGCTCGCGGCGCCCTCGATGACTTCACCGTCGGCGGCGACGATTTCGTTGGCCTCGGCGACGACGCGGTCGCCACGCCGCAGCGTCGACGAGATCACGCGCTCCTCGACGCCGTCGACGAGCCGGCGCGCGAAGGTGTCGGACTTGGTGCGACGCAGAAACTCGGCTTGCGCCTTGCCGCGGCCTTCGGCGACCGCCTCGGCGAAGTTGGCGAACAGGACCGTGAACCAGAGCCACAGGGAGATCGCGATGTCGAAGCCGGCCTGCCCGTTGCGGACGTCGCGGAAGGCGTACAGGATCGACGCGAGCGCGCCCACCTCCACGATGAACATGACGGGGTTGCGCAGCTGCACGCGCGGGTCGAGCTTCACGAACGAATCGCGAACCGCCGTTCCGAGGATGCTGCGATCGAACAGCGAGCGTTGACGCGGCGAAACCATCAGAATGTTTTCCCTTGCAGGATGAGGAGGTGCTCGACGATCGGGCCGAGCGCATCGGCCGGGAAGAAGGTCAGCGCCCCGACGATCAGCACAACGCCGATCAGGAGGACGACAAAGATCGGCGACGTCGTGGTGAACGTGCCGGCCGTCGGCGGAATCGAAGTCTTGCGCACGAGTGCGCCGGCCAGGGCGAGCACCGGGATCGCTTCGGCCAAGCGGCCGAAGAGCATCGAGATGCCCATCGAGATGTTCCAATACGTGTTGCCGCCGAGTCCGGCGAAAGCGCTGCCGTTGTTGTTGACACCGGAGGTGTAGGCATAGAGGATTTCGCTGAAACCGTGCGGCCCGGCGTTGTTGAGCGTCGCCAATGCCGCGGGAACGATCGCCGCGATCGCGGCCGGGATCAGTGAAAACGCCGGCACCACGAGGATGGCGAGGATCGCGAGTTGGACTTCGCGCCGTTCGATCTTCTTGCCGAGAAACTCCGGCGTGCGTCCGACCATCAGGCCGGCGATGAAGACGGTGAGGACCACGAATTCGAGCATGCCGTACAGGCCGCTTCCGACGCCGCCGAACACGACTTCCCCGAGCTGCATGAAGACCAGCGGCACGAGTCCGCCGAGCGCGGTGAACGAATCGTGCATTGCGTTGACGGCGCCGCACGACGTTGCGGTCGTGACCGCGGCCCAGAGCGCCGAGGCGGCGACGCCGAAGCGCGCTTCCTTGCCCTCCAGGTTGCCGCCCTGCACGCCGAGCGCGTGGATGAGCGGATTACCAGCGGCTTCCGCCGCGTAGGCAACGCTCCAGCCTGCGACGAGCAGGATGCCCATCGCGGCGAAGAGCGCCCAGCCCTGTCGCTGGTTGTGTACGTAGCGTCCGTAGGTGTACGTGAGGGCCGCCCCGATCAGAAGGATCAGGAACAGCTCCAAGCCGTCGCTGAATCCGGTCGGATTCTCGAAGGGCGACGCCGAATTCGCGTTGACGAAGCCGCCGCCGTTGGTGCCGAGTTCCTTGATCGATTCCATCGAGGCCATCGGCCCTTGCGGAATCGATTGCACGACGCCCTCGAGCCCCTTGGCCGCCGTGTATCCGCTGAAGTTCTGCGGCACGCCCTGCCATAGCAGCAGGATCGAGGCCAGGACGGAGATCGGCAGCAGCACGTAGAGGATCGCGCGGGTGAGGTCGACCCAGAAGTTGCCGAGCGTCGTGCCGCTTACGCGTGCGATGCCGCGGATCAGTGCGATGGCAATCGCAATGCCTGTCGCCGCCGACACGAACATGTGCCAGGCCAAGCCGGCCATCTGCGAGAGATAGCTCATCGTCGACTCGCCCGAGTAGAACTGCCAATTCGTGTTGGTCATGAACGAGATGGCGGTGTTCCAGGCGAGGTCCGGGGCGAGGTTGCCGAAGTGCTGCGGATTGAGCGGCAAGAACGCCTGCGTGCGGAGCAGCACGTAGAGATACACCACGCTGACCAGACTGAACGCGATGACGGAGAACGCGTACGCTTTCCAGCCCATCTCGCGGGCCGGATCGATCCGGCAGATGCGATAGAGTGCGCGTTCGACCGGCGCGAGCACCGGCGAGAGCCAAGTGCGCCCGCCTTCGAAGACGAGGGCCATGTAGGTGCCGAACGGCTTCACACACAGCCATACGAGCGCGAAAATAAGGGCGGCTTGCAGCCAGCCGGCAATCGTCATCGTCGCAGCTCCGCTCAGAACCGTTCGGGACGCAGCATCGCGTAGGTGAGGTACGCGAGCGCGGCGAGCGCGAGCAGCAAGCCGACGCCCAAATCGGCGCTCATAGCGCCTCTAATCCGACGATGTAGCGATCGAGGGTCCAGAATAGCAACGCGCCGAGCACGAGCAGTCCGGCCTCGAGGACGAATGGATTCATGCTCGGATCGTAGGCCCTTGGGGTGGTGGGCGGTATCCGTCGTTCGGATGATCCGTTCGGTCTTACGGCAAGTACGGGGATGAGCGCGCGCGAAGCGTCCCAGCCTGCAGCCGCGCATCCGCATCCCCGCCTCGCGCTACTACGGTTGGCGGATCGTCACCGCGCTCGGCGTGACGACGGTCATCTCCTACGGAACGAGCCAGTATCTGTTCTCCCTGCTGGTCGAACCGGTGCGGGCAGAATTGGGCGCGAGCCGCGCGCTCCTCGGTTCGGCCTATGCCGGGAGCGTGCTGGTTGCCGGTTTGGCCGGCGTCGTCCTCGCGCCGGTGCTCGACCGCTTCGGCGCGCGGGTGCTGCTGTCGTGCGGCTCGTTGATCTCGGGGCTGACGCTCTGCGCGCTCGCGCGCGCACCGAACGCGACAGTGTTTGCGGTGCTGTGGACGACCGGGATGGGTGCCGGCGCGGCGCTGACCTATTATCCGGTCACCTTCACCGTGATCGCGAATTGGTTCCATCGCGATCGCGCCCGCGCCCTGACGCGACTCACCTTCATGGGCGCCTTTGCCTCGACCGTGTTCTACCCGCTCTCGGCGGCGCTGATCGCGCACGGCGGCTGGCGCAACGCGCTGCTCGCGCTCGCGCTCGCGCAACTCCTGATCGCGTTGCCGCTGCACGCGTTCGTCGTGCGGCGTCATCCGGAAGATCGGGGGCTTCACCCCGACGGCGCCGCGGAGGCCTCGGGCTGGGAAGCCGACAGCGGCTGGACCGCGCCCGAAGCGCTCCGCTCGCCGTCGTTCTGGCTGGTGACGACGGCGATCGCGCTTTCAACGTTCGCGACGACCGCGGTGCTGGTGCTGCACGTTGCGTCGCTGGTCGCGCGCGGCTACTCGATCGGCACCGCCTCGACGCTGGCGGGCTTTCTCGGGATCGCCTACATCCCGGGACGTTGGCTGTTCGATCGTCTGTCCGGCATCGTTGCGCTCCCGCGGCTGTTGGCCGGCGTGATCGCGCTCGAGGCGGTAGCGGTCGCGCTGCTGGCGGCACAGCGCGGCCTGGCATGGGTCGCCGCGTATGTCGTCGCCTTCGGCGTGGCGTACGGTGCGATGGCGCCGTTGCGGGGAGCGCTCGTCGCCTCGCTGTTCGGCCGGAGAGCCTATGGGACGATCATCGCCGCCCAAGGCGTCGCTTTAGCGCTGGCCGGTGCGGCGGGTCCGGCTGCTCTGGGGGCGGTTGCCGATGCCGGCGGTTATGCCGATGCCCTCTGGTACGCGGTCGCCGCGTTGGCGGCCGGGTCGGTGGTGGCGGCCGTGGCCGGTCGCCGCTCGGCTGCCTAGCCGCTTCCCAGGCGAGCGGGGGTACAGAGCGGCTGACCGCTCGTTCGTCCGGTCGGCCGGACCCGGCGCAGCCTAACCGTCTCCCCGGAGGTCTTGACCGACGAGGACACTTTCAGTTAAACTACCTCCCTATGCCCCTCGGCGGATAGCGGCATATACGGAAGAGCGAGGGCCCCTCACTCAGGTGGGGTGGACCTTGCCTTTTTTGCGTGTTCGAAACCCCGAGCGCGCGTGAGCCCACGCAGGAAGACCCCCACAAACAGCATGGCGACCAAAACGACCGCAGACAAACCGAAGTCCGCCCGCAGCCGCAAGAAGGCCGAGCCGGCCGCAGCGGCACCCAACGGGACGGGCACCGCGGTCAAACAGGATAACATTGCGAACGCGAGCTTCGCCGTTCCGGCGGAGGCGTTCACCGTCGAACTTCCCGAGGATCCCGGCGCGAAGCGCAAGCGTCATTCGTTTGCGAAGATCGCGGACGTCCTCGAACTGCCCGACCTGATCGAGTTGCAGAAAGCTTCCTTTAAATGGTTCATCAACGATGGCCTGAAGGACGCGTTCGAATCGATCTCGCCGATCAAAGATTTCACCGGCAACTTGGTGCTCGAGTTCGGCGACCACTCGCTGGGCGAGCCCAAGTATTCCGTGGAAGAATGCCGCGAACGCGACATGACCTACTCAGCGCCGCTGCGCGTGCGCGTACGTCTTATCACGGCGGAGTCGGGCGAGATCAAGGGTATCCCCGACCAGGAAATCTTCATGGGCGATTTCCCGCTCATGACCGACAAGGGCACGTTCATGATCAACGGCGCGGAGCGCGTGATCGTGAGCCAGCTCGTGCGCTCGCCGGGCGTCTACTTCTTGCAGGACTCCGACACCAACAACCGCCCCACGTTCAACGCGACGATCATCCCCAACCGCGGCGCGTGGATCGAGTTCGAGACCGACAACGGCACGAAGAACGACGAGACCGAGGGTACGATCGGCGTCCGGATCGACAAGAACCGCAAGATCTACGCGACGACGTTCGTGCGCGCCCTTTCACGCCCCGACCTCGGCCACAACTGGGAGTCGGATGAGGCGATTCTGGCGCTGTTCGACAAGTCGCCGCTGATCGCGAACTGCCTCGAAAAAGACAAGGACGTCAAAACCAAAGAAGACGCCCTCAAGGAAATCTACAAGAAGCTGCGTCCGGGCGAGCCCGAGAACGCGGAGAACGCCGAGAAACTGCTCGAGTCGCTGTTCTTCGATGAGAAGCGCTACGATCTCGCCGGCGTCGGCCGCTACAAGCTCTCGGGCAAGCTCGAGAAGGAATACGCGGCCGCCAAGCTGCGCGTTCCCGCGATCGACAAGAAGGCACTCACGCGCGAGGACATGATCGCGGTGCTGCGTCGCCTGATCAAAGTCCAGGCGCGTACGGTGCACAAGGACGACATCGACCACCTCGGCAACCGCCGCATCCGCTCGGTCGGCGAGCTGCTGCAGAACCAGTTCCGGGTCGGCTTGCTGCGCCTCGAGCGCGTCGTGCGCGAGCGCATGACCGTTCAGGACATCGAGACCGTCACGCCGCAGGCGCTGATCAACATCCGCCCGGTGGTCGCGGCGATCAAAGAGTTCTTCGGCTCCTCGCAGCTCTCGCAGTTCATGGACCAGACGAACTCGCTGGCCGAACTGACCCACAAGCGCCGTTTGTCGGCGCTGGGGCCGGGCGGTTTGTCACGCGAACGCGCGGGCTTCGAAGTCCGCGACGTCCATCACTCGCACTACGGCCGCATCTGCCCGATCGAGACGCCGGAAGGCCCGAACATCGGGCTGATCGGTTCGCTCGCGACCTTCGCGCGCGTCAACCGCTACGGCTTCATCGAGACGCCCTACCGGGTGGTGAAGGACGGCATCGTCAGCAACGAGATCCGCTACTTCACGGCCGACCGCGAGGACGACTACATCGTCGCCCAAGCCAACACCGAGATCGACAAGAACGGCAAGATCATCACACCGTCGGTCGTCGCGCGCTATGCCGAGGAATACGTCGAAGAGCCGCCCTCCAAGGTGCAGCTCATGGACGTCTCGCCCAAGCAGATCGTCTCGGTCGCCACGGCGCTGATCCCGTTCCTCGAGCACGACGATGCCAACCGCGCCCTGATGGGTGCGAACATGCAGCGTCAGGCCGTGCCGCTGCTCCGCCCGCAGACGCCGATCATCGGCACCGGGATGGAGTATCGCGCCGCCAAGGATTCGGGCGGCTGCGTGCTGGCCAAGAACCACGGCACCGTCACGGCGGCCGATGCCCACCAGGTCGTCGTCAAGCACGACGATGACGGGCTCGAGCACAGCTACGACCTGCTCAAGTTCACCCGTTCCAACGCCGGCACGTGTATCAACCAGCGCCCGATCGTCGCCGTGGGCGACGCGGTCGTGCGCGGGCAGATCCTGGCCGACGGCCCGTCCTCGGATGAGGGCGAGCTGGCGCTTGGGCAAAACGTCATGGTCGCGTTCATGCCGTGGGAAGGCTACAACTACGAGGACGCGATCCTCATCTCCGAGCGCATGGTCAAGGACGACCGCTTCACCTCGATCCACATCGAGGAGTACGAGTGCGAAGCCCGCGACACGAAGCTCGGGCCGGAAGAGATCACCCGCGACATCCCCAACGTGGGTGAGGACTCGCTCAAGGATCTCGACGAGAACGGTATCGTGCGCATCGGCGCCGAGGTCCGTCCCGAAGACATCCTGGTCGGCAAGGTCACGCCCAAGGGCGAGACCGAGCTGACGGCGGAAGAGCGCCTGCTGCGCGCGATCTTCGGCGAGAAGTCACGCGAAGTGCGCGACACCTCGCTCAAAGTACCGCACGGCGAAAAGGGCAAGATCATCGACGTCAAGCGCTTCTCGCGCGAGAACGGCGACGAGCTGAGCCCGGGCGTCAACCACCTCGTGCGCGTCTACGTCGCGCAGAAGCGCAAGATTCTGCAAGGCGACAAGATGGCCGGCCGTCACGGCAACAAGGGCGTCATCGCCAAGGTGCTGCCGGAAGAAGACATGCCGTACATGGAAGACGGCACGCCGGTCGACATCGTGCTCAACCCATTGGGCGTGCCTTCGCGCATGAACCTCGGGCAGATCATGGAAACGCATCTCGGCTGGGCGGCGCGCATGCTCGATATGTTCATCGCGACGCCGGTGTTCGACGGCGCGCACGCCGAGGACATCGCCGAGTGGCTGCAAGACGCCGGCCTCCCGGCCGACGGCAAGACCTGGCTGCGCGACGGGCGCACCGGCGACCGCTTCGGCCGTCCGATCACCGTCGGCATGATCTACATGCTCAAGCTCGCGCATCTCGTCGACGACAAGATCCACGCGCGCTCGACCGGCCCGTACTCGATGATCACCCAGCAGCCGCTGGGCGGTAAGGCGCAGTTCGGCGGCCAGCGCTTCGGCGAAATGGAAGTCTGGGCGCTCGAAGCCTACGGCGCGGCCTACACGCTGCAAGAACTCCTCACCGTGAAGTCCGACGACGTCGTCGGCCGCGTGAAGACGTACGAAGCGATCGTGAAGGGCGAGAACGTCCTCGAACCGGGCGTGCCGGAATCGTTCAAGGTGCTCATCAAGGAGCTCCAGTCGCTCGCGCTCGACGTCAAGGTCTTGACGGAACAGCGCGAAGAGGTGGAGATCCGGATCGCCGACGACGATATGGCGGAACGCGCGCAAGAGATCGGGCTGCTGATGGGCGACGAAGATCCGCGCCTCTCGCAGACCGCACTCGCCGAGCGCGAAGCCGAACGCGAACGCCTGTCGGCGGCCGCGACGATTCCGGTCGAGGGCGCGGAAGAAGAGGAAGCCGAAGGCGAGACCGTTGCGGCCGAGCCTGAGGAAGAAGAGGAAGAACTCGACGACGCCGCTCCGCTCGTTGCCGCTCCGGCGGCTCGTGGCGGGCGCGCAGCCGACGACGACATCATCCCGACCACGCCGCTGGGCGGCCTGCGCGCGACGATGACGGACGACGGCGAGATCGTGGTCGACGAAGTGGTCGAGGAAGAAGTCCCGATCGCAGCCGCGACCGAGGAAGAGGACACCGACGAAGGCTACGTGCTCGAAGAAGACGAGGAGTTCACGGAGCCCGAGGAAGAGGACGAAGGCCCACTGGTCCACTCAACCGACGAAGACTACTGATCCTCGAATCGCTGAGGCAAAAGCAGAAGACCCGGATGGAGACATCCGGGTCTTTTTAGTACAATCCGATTTTCCAGCTTCCGAATCTCACACGTGTTTCTTAGCGCCGCGGATGTGCCGGCGAGTTTGCCGGCGTGCGCACAGTACGGAACAAGTATCTTCGAAGCATCACATTGGACCTGAGCATCCTTGCAACCGAAAGGCTCTTGTCCGGCTCTCCTCGGGCTTGGTGGACTCGCGATCCTCTTCGAGCACTAAGGCAGTGATGGACCTGATCTAGTAGTCAATCTTTTTTGTGAAACACAATCCAAATTGGCGACTGATCGGAAGCGAACGCGAAGCCGATAACGATGGAGAAAGCGAGTGGAACGAAAATCAAGAACAGAAAATCGCTGGTCGCGGAGGAAGACGTTGCCAGCGACGGATTTGGAGGCCAATAGGTTACGGCCACGACGTCCCCAACGCTCGTTGAACATCCTTGATCTTCCCCCTCGTACTGCTTTGAATTAACGAAATACTTGAAATAGCACGTATCGTGTATGTCAGGTTGCGTTCGCGTGACAACACCGTAGGTAGTCCGACCCTCGAATGCTAGGCGATACGTCTGGATCCAACCTCACGAGTGGCTGTTGATGACGATTGAGAAGACGGCAAAGATGAACAGGCCCGCCAAGAGACCAACGAGAGACCTGCTTATCGATATCGTTGAAACTGAGGTGGTCCCTAAGGCGAACCGTGTGGTGCGGGCATCGACTCGGCGCTGCCGCGGCCTAGCGTTGGCTTGCGACGTTCCAGAAACTTTAGTGCGGCGCCCACGGCTTCCATCTCGCCTCGCGTGTTCGGGGGCCTATTTCTTCACAAGGACCCGCACGACGCACGTCTTCAGCGACGTAAGGTTTAGCCAATAATCGGTGTTGGCGATAGGAACAACATCCAACACAATCGCGCCGCGTGGATCGACCGTATCTTGAAAATGCGACGGGCAGGTTGCCGAGTGCGTCACAGGGTAGCCGTGCGCCGTCGGCGGCCCCGGATTAAATTTCAGGGCGTACGCGGTCGGATAGTAGTACGCGCAGCCTCCGCCCTCCGGGTTGCCGCCTTGCGATATGCACATCTTCTGGTCGGTGATGAAAGGGTCCATATCCCAGACCCAAACGGCACCTTGGTAAAGCGTACGCCCGCTCGGGAGGTACAGGCAGGCCGTGGCAGCCGCGGCTTTGCAGAATGCCAAGAGATCCGCTGGAAGCGGGCCGGGGAACGGGCCCAAAGGGGACGTCCCCAAGCTGGGATCGTTGAAGCTCGTTAGTGAAAACTTCATGGGGACGAGCGTGCCCGCTCCTCCCGTTGTTTTCTTTTTCTTGAACTGTGACCCCATGTTTGCCGCACCACCCTCGTGCGTTAGTAGCAGAGAAGCCCGCTTCCCAAGCATCGCGGCGTTCGCGAAGCGTTGCAACCGACGCTTGTGTTCTGAGCGAAGGACTCCAAGTGCGACCGGGCGACCGGTCTTGAGCTTGATCAGCGTCGTGTTGGGCAAACTAGCGCGTTCGGCGGTGCTCAGCGATTCCACGGTGCGCACTGTAGATGCGCCGAACGTTGGACAAGTAGTGGCGGCGAGGAAGAGCGTCAAGGCCGCGCAACCCACACTGCGAACAATCCGAGACGAATAGGTGCGCAACATCTTGGCCTCCTACGGCTAATGATCGTAGCCCAAAACCGACCCGCACGGACGTTCGGCTGCTCCTCACCTTAAGGCCTTTACCGCCCATTGTGCGCCACGCGCCAACGCGTTGCCCAAAGCATCAGGCGTTGCCCTCAAGGCTGATAACGACAATGGCGTCGAAGAGTCGACCATCTGGGGCATTATCGGCTAAGACTTACGTTGGCGAGCCCCCGAGGAGGAACAAGTGTTAAAGCAACTTGCGCTCATCCTTGCCGTCGCGTTGGGGTTGCCGCTTTCGGCCCTTGCGCCGGCGGATGCAGCAAGCTTCCCGTTTACTTGCAAGATTGGCACAATGAATGCCGCGTCGTGGACCGCGCCAAACTCGGCGGAGGTCACTTTCTCGAGGAGCAAGGGACCTGCTTCGTCAGGCCTGCAGCCCGGCGAGTGCGCCTATTCAAATCGTGCGGTC
>Ga0182024_10019348_pt1 | contig 12564 bp, 9 predicted proteins | sample P32metaG_FD_120480 | JGI IMG/M metagenome (GOLD analysis project Ga0182024, IMG submission 120480) | Permafrost microbial communities from Stordalen Mire, Sweden - P3-2 metaG (Illumina Assembly) | ecosystem: Environmental > Terrestrial > Soil > Wetlands > Permafrost | place: Sweden: Stordalen... | reverse complement strand
GCTATCGCGAGCGGGCGGCCCGTGCCCGTCGTTGCATCGACTGATTGCGCCGAGGGCGTGCGCGGTTGTGACTATGTGGTCAACACGGTCCAGGTGGGTGGCAAGAAGGCGACCGTTGTGGACTTCGACATCCCCGAGAAGTTCGGGGTCCGCCAGACGATCGCCGACACCCACGGCATAGGGGGCATCTCACGGGCGCTGCGAACTCTTCCAGCGGTGCTCGACATCACCAGCACGGTCACCAGGCAGGCGCCTGACGCCTACCTGCTCAACTACACCAACCCGATGGCGATGGTCGTCATGGGGATAGCTCGAACGGGTTTCCCTCGCTACGTAGGCCTTTGCCACGGTACGGAGCACACTGCCGCCGACATTGCTCGCTACCTCGACCTTGACCAGACGGCGCAGCTGACCTGGCAGGCGGCGGGGATCAACCACATGACGTGGTTCCTCAGGCTCGATGTACATGGGGAGGATGTGTACCCGCGGCTCCGCGAGTTCGCGCGTAGCGTGGACGTCAACCAGCACCCGGACGGTATCCGCCTCGAGTTGCTTCGTCGCTTTGGCTATTTCGTGAGCGAGTCGAGCGTCCACAACGCCGAGTATTACCCGTGGTTCCTGCGACAGGGCGCCGAGGGCGAGGCCCACGGTGCCCGGGTTCGCGAGTACCTTTATCGGCTAGACGACCTCGAAGAGCAATTCGAAGCCGAAAAGGCCGCCCCAAAAAGTGCCGGCCGCTCGTCGCTCCCGCCTCAGAGTACCGAGTACGCGCCTCGGGTTATCGCTGCGCTCGAGAGCGGCGCTTCGTACCGGTTCATGGGGAACTTGGTCAATTCGGGCGAAGTGGTCGCAAACCTGCCGGACGATTCCTGCGTAGAGGTGCCGTGCTTCGTCGATGGCGGTTCGATCATCGCAGGTTCGGTCGGGCGGTTGCCGGAGCAGTGCGCCGCTCTCAACCGTTGGCAAGTCAATGTCCAGTTGCTTACAGTCGCGGGGATCCTTGACCACAGCCTGGACACGATCTATCAGGCCGCGTTCCTCGACCCTCTCCTGTCGTCACAGCTCACACTCGACGAGATAACCCGTCTCGTCGATGAACTGGTCGCGGCACATGGCAATCCCAGCGGGCTGCGCTAGCCGGCCCATCGGAAGGCACTGCTAGCGCCGACGGTTTCTTGGCAGTTCCCGGACACCCCAACCTATCCAGCAAATGAGGAGGCACCAAATGATAGGAAAAAGGCAGAGGTCGATATGCAAGACGGCCGCCTTTGGCGTAGCCAGCGCGCTCGTGCTCACCGGCCTAACGGACGCGGCCTCGGCCGCCACTATTGCATCGCTCAACAAGCCCGCCTTGCAGGACGTGACCATCAACGTCGCCATCGCCTACCCCGCGCCGCCCAAAGCGATGCTGGCGGCGTTCACGAAGTCCACGGGTATCAAGGTCAACTACTCGTACATCCAGTGGGACGACCTTCAGACCAAGATCGCCGCTGCCGCAGAGGCCCACACTTACTTCGCCGATGTCGCCGACGTGGACTGGTCAAAGGTTGGCGAGTACTACGAGACGAAGTGGTTTACGCCGCTCAACAAGTACTTCAATGTCGCGTCTCTGCCTGCGCAGTACCCCCAGATCGCTTCGTTTATCAGGGATGGCGAGCTCCTGGGCATGCCAAGCGACGTGTCGCTGTTGGTGACCGACGTGAACACCAAGGACTTTGCGAAAGCCGGCATAACGAAAATGCCAACGACGTTCAGCCAGTACCAAGCCGACCTGACGGCGCTCCAGACAAAGGGCATTGTTGCCCACCCGCTCGACATCCCCTTCGCCGCCGCCGAGGGTTTGTCGACCTATTGGTACGAGACGACCGCGGCTTTTGGTGGCCAGGTTCTCAGTAGCACCTACAAGCCGGAATTCAGCTCGCCTTCCTCCGCCGGGTACAAGGCAATGGCTTGGATGGTGGCAGCATATAAGAACGGCCTCGTGCCCAAGGGGAACCTCAGCCTGGAGGACTACCAGGGCTTTAGCGACGACCAGGCCGAGAACCTCACGGCCAGCGTGTTCTCGGATTACTCCGGCGACGTTGGCACTGTCTATGACGTAGCGAGCTCTTCGAAAGTTGTCGGACAGATCCAGTACATCCCCACTCCAGGAGTTAGTGGGCCTGCTCCCAACCTGGCCAACCCGGACGGGATCGGCATCCCGTCGACCGCTAAGAACGTAGGCGCTGCGGTCGAGTTCATAAAATGGTACGACGAGCCGGCCAACCAGGCCGCCTTCGCCGGGGCTGAGGGCTCGTCCAATTCCATCAGCGGGTTCCCGCTGCCGGCCAACACAGGGGGACTAGCCCAGCTGGTCTCCTCCGGCAAGGTCCCGGGTGCGGCCGAGCTAGCCAACTTGGCAGAGCACCACTCCCGTGCGATCTTCCCAGCGGGGGCGCCCCCTTGGTACCCAGCGTTCAGCAACGCGGTCTACACCAACCTGCACAGTGCCGCGGCCGGCCAAGAGAGCGTGGCCAGTGCGATCAGCGCCATCACTTCGCAGGTCTCGAGCCTTGGCGGTTGAGATGACATCCTTACGCGCCCCAACGAGATGGGCAATCCCCACCTCATTGGGGCGCGTTCCCTGGTGAGGGGCCGGCGCGACGGCATCCTGCCCTACGCGATGGTGGCGCCGCTTGTGGTGTTCATCGGCGCGCTGGCGATCTACCCGACGGTGCTCACGGTCACCGAAGCATTCTTTCACTCAGATCCGCTAACACCACCCAACCACTTCGTCGGTTTTGGCAACTTCTCTGCCATTTTTGCCAACTCTCAGGTCCGGCATAGCATCGAGAACACCGGCTGGTACGCGCTCTTTGGCGTGGTGCTCACGGTCGGGCTCGGCTTCGGGATCGCCCTCTTGCTGCAACGACCGTTCCGCGGCCGGGGCGTGCTCCTGGCGGTTGTCATCCTGCCCTGGGCGCTGCCGGGAGTGGTTGAAGGCGTGATCTGGTCGTGGATCTACAGCCCCACCTTTGGAGTCCTCAATTCAGGTTTGAAGAGCCTGCACCTGATCGGCCAGTACCAGCTCTTCATCGGCTCGCACCAGATCGAGACGATCTTGTTGATCTCTCTCGTTCAGGTCTGGCAGATCACACCCTTGGCGACGTTGCTCGTCTTAGCCTCGATGCAATCCATACCCGATGAGCTGTACGAGAGCGCCCGCGTAGACGGGGCGACCTGGTACCAGCACATCACGCGGGTCACGCTCCCTCTCGTCCGCCCTGCCATCGCCATTGCGATGGCTGAGGCGCTCGTGATGTCCGTCAACATTTTTGACCAGGTCTATGTACTGAACGCCGCCGCCACCACGGGCTCATCGTTGATGAGCCAGACCTATTTCATTACGTTCCAGGACCTGAACTTCGGCCAGGGCTATGCGCTTTCGCTGTTCGCCACGGTGGCGACGATCCTATTGTCTTTGCTCATCCTGAAGGTCGTGTACCGGAAGGTGGAGTACTCGTGAAGCGGCGCCTGGGACGGCTGGCGCGTGTAGCCGCCCTCGTCCTGGTGGTGGTCTGGTCGGTGTTCCCCGTCTACTGGGCGCTGAAGACGAGCCTGTCGACGAATGCGGCCTCACAGAGCACACCCGTGCAGTGGGTGCCGGGACACCTCAAGCTCACCGCATATCAGGCGCTGTTCGGGGCCGGCCCAGAAAGCCAGGATGCCGCCGGAGGGATCGCCCGGTCGCTCATCAACGTGACAGTAGAGGCCAGTGGCGCGACCGTCCTCACCTTAGTCATAGCGGTCCTCGGTGCCTACGCGTTCGCACGGCTCCGGTTCCACCTGAAGGGCCTCCTGTTTTATGGGGTTATCGCCACCTTGATGCTGCCGGTATACGCGACCCTGATCCCCATCTATCGCATCATGGCGGATCTGGGGTTGGTGGACACCTACACCGGGATCATACTTGTCTACACTTCTGGGTTTATCCCCCTTGCGATGTGGATAATGTACAACGTCTTCATGGCGCTGCCGCTCAGCATTGAAGAGGCTGCGTTCATCGACGGGGCGACTACGATGCAATCGTTCCGTAAAGTCGCGCTCCCGATGGCTCGGCCCGGGATTGCCGCAACGGCTATCGTCACTTTCTTGTTCGGCTGGAGCCAGTTCATTTTCCCGCTCGTTCTCAGCAGCAGCACATCGACCCAGCCATTGACGGTCCTGTTGGCTGCGATCGACAGTAGGAACGTCCCCTATACCATCATCAACGCAGCCGCGATCATTGCTGTCGCCATTCCGGCGGTAATTGTGTTCTTGCTCAACCGCTGGATCGTTACCGGTATTACCGCGGGCGGGGTCAAATGAGCGCGGTGTCAAACACACGCTCGCGCCTGTCGGCCACGCGGGCGCGGGCGATAGGTTAAACCAACTGCACCTCCGGGCCAGCGGCCTGCAGAGCTTTAACTGCCAGCGGGTCGGCCCCCGCGTCGCTGATAATGAGCGTGACGGCATCGATGGGGCAGATCCGGGCGAAGGTGACACGCCCGATCTTGGAACTGTCAGCTACGACGACGACTTGGCGGGCGCGATCGATCATTGTGCCGTTGCTGTGAGCCTCGATATCGTGGTGCGTGGTGCACCCGGCGCGGACCTCGATCCCGTCCACCCCAACGAAGACGATGTCGAGGTTGAGCATGGCGAGGCTGGCTTCGGCCAACGGGCCCGACAGCTCGTAGGAATTGCCGCGTACAACCCCGCCCGTTACGACGAGTTTGAGGTTGGGCCGCACAGCCAGCTCCGAGGCAATATTGAGGGCGTTCGTGACGATCGTGAGGCCTTCGCGGTCGGCGAGTGCCCTCGCCACCTCGGTAGCCGTCGTCCCTCCGGTCAGCCCGACGGCCATCCCCTCTGTGACGTGCAACGCCGCTTCGCGCGCGATACGGCGCTTTTCTTCGGCGTGGCGAACTCCTTTGTAGCGCAGCGGGAGCTCGTAGGAAACGGCGTGAGCGACGGCGCCGCCGTGGGTCCGGGCCAGCAGTCGCTGCTGTTCCAGTAGCGCCAGGTCGCGCCGGATCGTTGCTGATGCAACACCGAGGTCTTTCGCCAGTTCGGCGACGCCCACCGACCCCCCGTTTGCCAGCAATTCGAGGATGGCCGAGACGCGCTCCTCTCTTCGCACCGCTTCAAATGTACTGCATCCCAGTCCGAGTTCTCGTGGTGGGGGCGTAGCTCACCGTCTTCGCGCCGCGGCCGGTGCTTAGCCCGAACGTATAGGATTAGTGGATGAGCAGGGCCTCCGTCCCGGAAGCTGGTGCCGGAGCGCGGCCAGGGCCAGTACTCGTAGTCGACTACGGGGCTCAGTACGCCCAGCTGATCGCGAGGCGGGTCCGCGAGGCTCGGGTTTACAGCGAGATCGTGCCCCACACCACCCCCGTTGCCGAGATCGTTGCACGCCGTCCAAGTGCGGTCGTGCTGTCAGGTGGCCCCGAAAGTGTCTATGCCGAGGGGGCTCCCAGGGCGGACCCGGCCCTCTTTTCCACCGGGTTACCGGTCCTCGGTATTTGTTACGGGCTGCAGGCAATGGCGGTTGCCCTGGGCGGCGTCGTCGGCCACACGCAAAAAGGTGAGTTCGGGCGCACGGAAGCACACATCGGGCCAGATTCAGACCTGTTGCGAGGGCTTTCCGCTCGCCAGACGGTCTGGATGTCGCATGGCGACGCCGTCGTTGAGGCGCCCGATGGTTTCCGGCGCACGGCGTGGACGGAAGGTGCGCAGATAGCGGCTTTTGAGGATCCCGAGCGGCGCCTCTACGGAGTCCAGTGGCACCCCGAAGTAGCTCATACCGAACAAGGCCAGCGCGTGATCGAGAACTTCCTCCATCGTTGTGCCGGCATCGCGCCCAACTGGACGACCGGCAGCATCATCGATGAGTCCGTCAAACAGATCGCCGCCGCCGTGGGGGACCACCCGGTGATCGCGGGGCTGTCGGGAGGAGTCGATTCGGCAGTGGCCGCAGCACTAGTCCAACGTGCGGTCGGCGACCAGCTGACATGTGTGTTCGTAGACCACGGCCTTTTGCGCGAAGGCGAACGCGAGCAGGTCGAGGAGGATTACGTGAAAGCGACGGGTGTAAGGCTGCACACCGTCGACGCGAGGCGTCAGTTCCTGGACGCCCTGGCGGCCTTGCCTGACCCTACTGACCCTGAGGCGAAGCGCAAAGCGATCGGTCGTGAGTTCATCCGGGCTTTCGAAGGAGCTGCCGAAGAGATAATCCGCGCCGAGCCGGCTGGTTCGGCGAGCGAGGTGCCCTTCCTCGTCCAGGGCACCCTCTACCCAGACGTCGTCGAGTCCGGTGGTGGGGAAGGGGCGGCGAACATCAAGAGCCACCACAACGTCGGCGGCTTACCCGAGGATCTCCGCTTCGAGCTGATCGAGCCGCTCCGCAGGCTCTTCAAGGACGAAGTGAGAGCGGTCGGCGAGGAGCTAGGCCTCCCCAAGGACATTGTGTGGCGCCAGCCGTTCCCCGGGCCCGGGCTTGCGATCCGGATCGTCGGCGCCGTGACGGAGGACCGCCTACGGGTTCTCCGTCACGCTGACGCAATTGCGCGCGAGGAGCTGTCAAAGGCCGGGTTGGACCATGAGATCTGGCAGTGCCCGGTCGTGCTGTTGGCCGATGTCCGTTCGGTAGGAGTTCAGGGCGATGGGCGTACTTACGGCCATCCCGTCGTGCTTCGCCCTGTGAGCAGTGAGGACGCGATGACCGCCGATTTTTCACGCCTTCCTTACGATGTCCTGGCCCGGGTTTCCACCCGTATCACCAACGAGGTCAAAGAAGTGAACCGCGTCGTCCTCGACATCACCAGCAAGCCCCCTGGCACGATCGAGTGGGAGTAACCGGCCTCTAGGCGGTCGCCCCCCAATCGCCTGGCGGGTTTTTACTGCGCCGCCTCGAGGAGAGCCTCGACGAGCGGGTGGGCAGCGGATGCTGTGCTCGAAGCTTGAGGGACGAAGAGCGTTCCCATGAAGAAACGTAGGCCCGGCAACTCGATGACCCTTGGTTCGCCCTCGGGGCCGGTGCCCGTCACTTCGAGGCCCTCAGCGACAAGCTCGCCGAGGTACTCGGGGTTGAGCCCAAAGTTGCAGTAATAGCGCTCCGGTACCTCGGTCCGACCGTACGCCGCCGCAGCGCGGGAGCCGGGCTCCAGGTGCACAGGCATGGTCTGTCCGACGAGCGAGCAGGACAACGGGGTGATGAACAGCCGACTTGCGTCAGGGACCAGCTCGGCGTGCTCGGCGTCGTCGTAACCAAGGACGTTGCGGGCGAACTCGAGGACTATGTGTTGGAAGCCTCCGCAGGTGCCGAGCAACGGGACATCGGACGTGCGGGCGTACCGGATGGCTTCGAGAGCGCCCTTCGTGCTGCGGTACGGGCTCGCGGGTGCGATGAGGAGGCAGTCGAAGCCCTCGAGCTCGCGCGTGCCACCGGATCCGACCTTCTCCGTGGCAACCCATTCCCCTATCGCTGCTGTCCCCAGCGCAGCAGCTGCGTGGACCAGGGCAGCGTCGGTGGCACGGTGGGTCTCGTTCCCAGGGTCGTAATCACCGACCACCCCCACGTGCAGCACCCTGAGGAAGGTAGCCCGTATTGCAGGCCGCCTCAACCGAAATAGCAGTCACCCGGGTGAGCGTCAAATTGTGGTCGCCGCCACCAGCGATATAGACCGATGTGGTGGGCCCGCTTTCCGCACTTGCCATCGCCGGCGCGGGCATGGCTGCGGGATTTATCAATGTTGTCGTCGGCTCGGGGACGCTGATCACGTTCCCGACGTTGCTCGCCCTCGGCTTCTCGCCCCTCACCGCCAACATGTCCAACACGATCGGGCTCGTCCCCGGGTCGCTCAGCGGTGCTCATGCGTACCGAAAGGAACTAACCGGTCAACGCCGCCGGGGAGTGGTACTGGGCAGCTGTTCCTCGCTGGGGGCAGTGATCGGTGCGTTCCTGCTCCTCGAGCTGCCCGGGACTGCGTTCCGCCAGGTGGTCCCGTTCTTGATCCTCATTGCTTGCGCCCTGGTTGCCTTCCAGCCGACCCTGTCGCGCTGGCTCGCCCCTTCTGGCCGCCAGACCCGGCGCATCGGGCACCGTGGCCAGCTCCTGTACGTGGCGGTCTTCGCGACGGGTATCTACGGCGGGTACTTCGGGGCGGCTCAGGGGGTGATCCTGATATCGCTGCTGGCGATCTTCATCAACGAGCGCCTTCAGCGGCTCAACGCCATGAAGAACGTCCTGGTCATGCTGGCCAACCTTGTCTCCGGGGCCATATTCGCGCTGAGCGGCCACGTCTCTTGGGAGGCGGTGGGCATCCTTGCGGTGGGGTCGACTGTGGGCGGCCAGTTCGGGGGCCGGTTCGGGCGCCGCCTCCCGCAGCCCGCGCTGCGCGTGGCCGTAGTGGTAGTTGGCACCACCGTAGCGGTGCTCCTGCTCGTCTGAGCCTCCTCCGCCCGGCGCCTCGCAGAGCGCCGCGCCCATATCAACCCAGCGGTCCTACGATGCGCCAATGAAGCTAGATCTCCACATCAGCGATTTCACCTGGGAAGGTGGGCCGCCTCAGCTCGCCTCCAAGCTCGGCGAGATAGCTCGCCTCGCCGAAGACGTCGGTTTTGACCGGATCTCGGTAATGGACCACGTCTGGCAGATCGGTCACCTCGGGCCGCCCGAGCACGAGATGCTGGAGGCCTACACCGCACTCGGTTACCTGGCCGCCGTCACCCAGCGAGCCAAGCTCATGACGATCGTCACTGCTTCCACGTACCGCACCCCCGGTTTGCTTGCGAAGATCGTCTCGACCTTGGACGTCCTGTCTGGCGGGCGTGCCTGGCTTGGCATCGGAGCGGCCTGGAACGAAGACGAGGCGCGAGGGCTCGGCCTGTTCTTCCCTCCTCTCGCGGAACGCTATGAGCGTCTCGAAGAGATCCTGCAGATATGCCTGCAAATGTGGAGCGACAATGACGGCCCCTACAACGGGCAGTATTTCAACCTGGACCGGACGCTCAACTCACCCCAGACGCTCACTCGCCCGCACCCGCCGATCATGATCGGAGGGGCCGGTGAGAAAAAGACCCTGAAGCTTGTCGCTCGCTATGCCCAGGCGTGCAACATCTTTGGGACGACCGATGTCGCTCACAAGCTCGAGGTATTGCGCGCCCACTGCGAGACCGAGGGCCGGTCCTACGACGAGATCGAAAAGGGTGTGATAACCCGTTTCGATGTTGGCGAAAACGGCGAGCGAGCGGGCGAGCTCGTCGAAGAGCTTGAAAGGTATGCGGCTCTCGGGGTTCAGGCCGTTTCGGGCACGCTCGCACGCGTCTCGGATCTCACCCCTCTCGAGGTGATGGGCAAAGAGGTAATCCCGGCGATCGCCGACCTATGACGGCGCGATAGGTAGCGCTAGGTCGCCGCGCTGCCGAGATAAGGGGCGTCACCGTAGACGTACACGTCCCCGGAATTGTCGAGGAGGTAATAACCTTTGCCGTCCACACTTTGCGCAATTGCGCTGATCGGTGTTAGCGGGCGGTCGGCGCCAAAGCTGCCGTAGAAGGTTGCCCCGAACGAGAAGACGTTCCCATAAGCGTTGACCATCCGGTACCCGCTCCCGTTGGCCGCCGGCGTAAAGCCGACTATGGGGCTGTCCAGGTCGGCGCGGCCCATCGACCCGCGGTAAGTGGCGTTGCCGAAACCGAATATCCCGCCGTCCGAAGCGACCAGCCAGTAGCCCCCTCCGCTGGGACCGGCTGCGATCCCGACGATCGGAGCGTTCGTGTGCGCGCCTGCCATGGAACCGTAGAAGGTGGCGTCCCCGAACGCGAATATCCCGCCGTCCGAAGCGACCAGCCAGTAGCCCCCTCCGCTGGGACCGGCTGCGATCCCGACGATCGGAGCGTTCAGGTGGGCGCCCGCCATGGAACCGTAGAAGGTGGCGTCCCCGAACGCGAATACCCCTCCGTCCGAAGCGACGAGCCAGTAGCCCCTGTCGTCAGGGGTGGGTGCGATGCCAACGATGGCCGCGCCTAGGTTCACCCCCGGGGCGGGCCCGTACACAACCGCAGAGCCGAAGGCAGCGACATCGCCGCTCCGTGTGACCACCCAGTAACCCGCGCACTGGCTCCCGCCGCCGGCGCCCGTACCTGGTGCGGTCGCGATGGATATGGCCGCAATTGAGACAGCCGGCCCTTGGACCGCCTCGTTGGCGGGCTTCACGCAGGCAGCGCCGGGCGTTGAGGTCCTGAGGGTCGGTAGCGAGGCGCCCGGGCTTGTCGTCGAGCTCGTCCCGGGCACTGTGGTTGTCCCGGGCACTGTGGTTGTGCCGGGCACTGTGGTTGTGCCGGGCGCTGTGGTGGTCGTGGGAGCCCCGGGAGCAGTGGTCGTCGTCGGGGGAGCGGTGGTCGTACTGGTTGTGGATGGGTTGGTTGTGGATGGGGTGGTCGTTGGGGTGCTGGAAGTTGGCCCGGTCGGCCCGCAGAGCGCACCCGTGGAGAGGTTGGCGCCCCCCAGGTAGCCAAGGCCGCCGGCCATGGAGTACGCGCCGGAGGCGGACGCCTCGTATAAACCGAAGTTGGTCCCGGTGAGGTCATTGTTGCCCGAAGTGATGGGACCGGTTAAGGCGGACGGTTCGCTGTAGAGGAGGGGGTTGAGGAAGCCGAGCTTGGTCGAACAGAACTGGCCGGACAGGATCGCCGCTGCGCCCCACGAAGGCGCGGCGAGGCTGGTGCCACCGAAGCCCACCCATCCGTCCCCGCCGCCGCAGACGCTCAAGGAACAGAATTGAGAATATGCGTCTCCTGCGAGAGCGGACACGTCCGGTATCTCGCGGCAGCCCTGCAAGCCGAGCTTGCATTCCGGCGACTGGGCGAGGCTTGCGGGTTGATAGCTCGGCCGGGCCCACACCGTGCTGGCGCCGCCCCCTGAAGCCCCGTTGCCGGCGCACCCTGTCCCCAGGCACCCGAGTGGGCCGGAGGCGCGGCTGTTCCAGATGTACTGCGGCCCGTCCGGGGTGTTGCTAGCCGTCCCGCCGACGGCCGTTACGCCGGGCGTGGTGGCGGGGTCGTCGGCGGCCAGCCTCTTGCTGTGCGTCTGGTCGAGACAGCCCTCCGAACCGTCGTCGCCGGAGGCGACAAAGATGGTTTGGCCTTGCGCGGCCGCCTCGTCGAAGATCGACTCCTCGGTCTGGTAGTAAGAAGCGCCCATCCCGGTGTCAGGCTCGCACGAACCCCACGACGAGGTGATGACCTCCGGAAGGCCTCCCGGGGCGGTCCCCGAGACAGCCAGCTCCCAGGGGCCGAGGCCCGTGCCCTGCTGGTTGGACTCGTAGACGACCACAGTCGCTTTTGGCGCCAGGGCCGCTATGACCTCGACGTCGGCAGCCACCTCGGGGTCGGTCGTATGCGGGGGAGCGTCCGTCGGGACGTAGTCGACCGTGAGAGAGGCGCCTGCACAGGTTTCGAAAGTCGTAACGGCGCGCGTGTCTGCCAAGGCGTACTCGATCAGCCCGATCGTCTCGCCCTGGCCTTGATAGCCGCTGGCATAGAGGCCCGAAAGCCCGTAAAGGTGCTGGAGCTGGGCCGGGGTGAGCCCGTTGCTGGCAAAGCCGCTACAGCTGGAGCCCGTTTGTTGCCCGCTCAGCCTGCGTGAAGGGAAGCGGACCAGGTCATTTGACGGGCTGACCCAGGGGTACAGGCCCTCGATATAGGAGACGGAGCTGGCCAGGCGGCCCGGGAGCTTAGGTGCGACAACGGAGCCGACCACCAGCCCCCCCGTGCGCGTCCTGACCCTCGTTAGGGGGGTGGCGAAGGCATGTTCAAACCCGCCGACCGTGCCGCCCACGTCTTGGGCTAGGTGGTTTGCCGAAAGTGGGCCGACCGATAGGCCCTCGCCCTGTAGGTACCTGTCAATGGTCGCGACGCTCGCCGGGCTTGGCCCGAAGCGGGCTGCGAACTGCGCGACCGTAAGAAAGCGGTGGTAAACCGAGCTGCCGGGCGTGGAGACCGCGGCAGCGAGGGAGGCCAGCTCGGTGGCATGGGCCGGCTGGAAGAAGACCTGTAGGCGAAGCGGCGCCGACAGCGACGCTGCCCCGAGTACCTTTGCCCCGAACAACTCCGGCGATGGGGGCACAGCACCGTTCAACCTCACAAATTGGCTGGAGAGGGACGGCGCCCGGGCCGGGCTGGCAGCTGTTGCAGCCGCCGGAGCTTGGATGACGGCAGGCAACCCGGTGGCGCCTGCGGTGACGGCCAACGCTGCGGCACCGGCGGAGGCGACGAGGGCCCAGCCGGTCAGCCGGGCGTGCCGAGACCTAAACCCGTGACCCAATGTGCTCCCCTGCTCAGTTGGCACCCTCTATACTCTGACTCGCACCGTCAGGCTAGATTGCGGCGGTGCCCAGTAACTGGGACCTGTGGTGCAGCCTGGAGTGCACGCCGGCCTGTCAAGCCGGAGGCCGCGGGTTCAAATCCCGTCAGGTCCGCGGTCGGATAGCTCAGTTGGTAGAGCGCGCGCCTGAAAAGTGCGAGGTCGCCGGATCGACGCCG
>Ga0182024_10019347_pt1 | contig 12564 bp, 12 predicted proteins | sample P32metaG_FD_120480 | JGI IMG/M metagenome (GOLD analysis project Ga0182024, IMG submission 120480) | Permafrost microbial communities from Stordalen Mire, Sweden - P3-2 metaG (Illumina Assembly) | ecosystem: Environmental > Terrestrial > Soil > Wetlands > Permafrost | place: Sweden: Stordalen... | reverse complement strand
TCTATCGGGTGGAAGAACACTATGCCGCGGGCCAGGCCAGCATGGACGAAGTGGAGAGCGAGATCAACGCTAAACTCATGCAGCCGCGCGTGGGCCCGAAGGTTCGCGAGTACCTGACTATGTTGCGCCAGAACGCCTTCCTGCAGATCAAATCCGGCTATGCGGACAGCGGCGCCGCTGCGGGAAAAGACACGACGTGGCAGGACCCGGGAGCGGTCCGCCCGGAGACGACGACGAAAGAGGCGGTGGCGGCGCATGGTCACAAGAAATTCCTGCACGTGATTCCCTACGGCCATCTGGGCGATACGAAGGACACCAGCCCCGCCCCGCCGCCAACCGTGACGCCGGTGCCCCAGACACCCGTTCCCGTGACGCCGCAATGAAGTCGCCGTTCGTGCGGGAGTTGAAGCCGGACGAAATTTCCACTGCCGTATTCCTGGTTGGCGCCAAGGAAATCCGGCAGAAACGCAGTGGAGAGCCCTATCTCTCGCTGATTCTTTCGGACCGAACGGGCGACATCGACTCCAAGATGTGGGACAACGTCGCCGAGATCCTCGATACCTTCGAGCGCGACGATTTCGTAAAAGTCAAAGGGCTGATGCAACTCTACAACAACCGTCCCCAGTTCACCATCCATAAGATACGCCGGGTGGAGGATCACGAGGTGGACTTCCGCGATTTCTTTCCGGCTTCGCGGCAGGATCCCGCGGTGATGTGGGCCGAGCTGCGCGGAATCGTCTCAGCCATTGCCAACGAACATATTCGCGGGTTGCTGAACGCATTCCTGGACGACCCGGACGTCGCCGCGCGCTACCAGGTCGCGCCCGCCGCCAAGAGCATTCATCACGCTTTTCGGAGTGGTCTGCTCGAGCATGTTCTTTCGCTGCTGAAGCTCGCCAGGCTGGTGGGGCCGCACTATGCAGTCGATGTGGACCTGCTGAGCGCCGGCATCGTGCTGCACGATATCGGCAAAATTTATGAGCTGAGTTACGAACGCGGCTTCAGTTATTCGTCCGAAGGGCAGTTGCTGGGCCATATCGCGATCGCGATTCGTATGATCGCCGACAAGCTGCGCGCGTTCCCCGAGTTTCCGGCCGAGCTGCGTAATCTGATCGAGCATATGGTCCTTAGCCATCATGGGCAACTCGAGTTCGGATCGCCCAAGCTTCCGGTCTTTCCCGAAGCTCTGCTCCTGCACTACCTGGACGACATGGATTCCAAGATGGAGTGCATGCGGGCGCTGATCGACAAGGACCCGCAGGCGGAAGGTTATTTTTCGGGTTACAGCCCGGCGTTGACCCGCGTGGCCCTGCGCAAAGCGAGATATCTGGAGGGGAATCCCGCAGGTATGGCAGCTCCCCTGGAACCGGCATCCGATCCCGCGGACGGCGCGCCGGATATTTCTTCCAACGGCAATCATTCTAATAACATTCATTCGAGCACGGCTTCAAAACCGGCTGCAAAAAGCGATGCACCGATTCATACTGGCGGCGCGCCGATTCCCGCGCCGAACACCAAACCTGCGCCTGCCACCAGTTCGATCTTCGGTGCGAAGCTTCAGCAGGCGCTTCACGATGAAAGGACATAGCCTTGGGCCGAGACCGTGAACTGCCTCCGCCGCTCGAAATGATGTGTCTGAATGCTCTATGGGAAATTCAGGAGGGAAATGTTGAAGACGTTCGCAAAGTCGTTGCGCAGAACCGGCCCCTTGCCTATACGACGGTTCTGACGTTACTCGACCGGCTCGCCCGCCGCGGCGCCGTTTCGCGCCGCAAGGAAGGCAGGGGCTTTCGCTATCAGCCGACAGTCGCCAGAGACAAGCTGCGCCGGATGGCGCTGCGGCAGTTCCTCGAATACCATTTCGACGGATCGGAAGCAAAGCTGAAAATTTTTCTCGAACAGCCTGTTGAAGAGCGGTGCGACGAAGCCATGATAACGGAAGCTTCCCTGGAGTTGGGGGAGAACGCCGGAGCTCTTGCTTTCGAGCTCGCGAAAGCTTTGCCCGAGCAGCCAGAGTAAGAGCAGCTTTGAACATACTGATTCGCGCGACGAACTGGATTGGCGACGCCATCATGTCGCTCCCGGCTCTGCGCGCGATCCGGCGGCGGTTTCCGGACGCCGAAATGTCAGTCCTCGCCAAGCCATGGGTTTCCGCTCTCTATGAGGGTGAGCGGTCGATCAACCGGGTCATCGCGCTCGAAGGCGTTAAGCGGGACCTCATACGCCGTCTGCGCCGCGAAAGGTTCGATCTCGCCGTCTTGTTTCCAAACTCGTTTGACAGTGCGGCCGTGGTGCGTCTCGCGGGTGCGAAGCGAATCGTTGGGTACGCGCGGGACGGGCGCAGCCTGTTGCTGACAGACGCGATCACCCCACCCAAAGCCGGTGAGATCGCCCGCCATGAGCGCTTTTACTACCTCGAACTGCTGCGCCGCGCCGGCCTCATTGAAACCATCCCGGATGTTCTTGAGGTCCGCCTCGATGGCATCGACGAGCTCCGCGCAAAAGGCGAAAAACTGTTCGCGACGCACCAGGTAAAGCGGCCGGTAATCGGAGTTAGCCCCGGCGCAGCCTTTGGGTCGGCCAAGCGATGGCTGCCGGAGCGGTTTGCGGAATCGGCCTCGCGGCTCGCGGCGGAGCTTGGCGGTTCCGTAGCGGTGTTCGGCTCGGCCGCTGAAAAAACGATGTGCGAAGAAGTGGCCCGGGCCGCCAATGGACGCAACTTCGCCGGCACGACCGCGCTCCGCGCCTTCATCGAAATGACGGCTGCGTGCCGCGTCTTCCTGACGAACGATTCCGGCGCCATGCACATCGCATCCGCCTTGGGCGTCCCGTCGGTGACCGTGTTCGGGCCGACCGATGAAACGGCCACCGGACCCTTGGGACCGTTAGCGCAGTTGGTGCGCGAGCCCGTGGATTGCGCGCCGTGCCTGCTGCGCGAATGTCCTATCGACCACCGCTGCATGACGCGCGTCACCTCCGGCCAGGTAATCACCGCAGCGCACGAGTCATTAAACGCGCAGCATCGACACGCCGATTTTACGGAGCCGTGACCAACGGGAGCGGTTGTTTTCGACTGCTCTAACAGGCTGTTAGACTACTTAGTTGCCAATTGAGGTGAAACCCATCCTCCGCATCCTCATCGTCCGCCTCGGAGCGATGGGCGATATCATCCACGCCCTGCCCGGCGCTGCGTCCCTCAAGCACAGTTTCCCGGATGCCCGTATTACCTGGGTGGTGGAGCCGCAATGGGTCCCTCTGCTCCAGGGCAACGGCTTTGTCGATCGCCTGGTTCTCTTCCGTCGGGACAATCCCGCTTCGTGGCGGCGAACCAAAGACGAGTTGCGCGCGGAGCCTTACGACCTCGCGGTCGATTTTCAGGGCCTGACCAAGTCGGCGTTGATCGCGCATCTGGCCCGGCCCGAGCGTATCGCCGGATTCGGATCTCGCGTGGTGCGGGAGCGGCCGGCGGGGCTGTTCTATTCGACGCGTGTGCAGAGCGAAGCCGTTCACGTAGTCGATCAGGCTCTGGACCTGGCGGCCGGCGCGGGCGCTTCGAACCTGGTCCGCGTGTTTCCGCTTCCCCCGGGCGCTTCCGAGGGCCGATTGCCCGGTTTGCCCGACGGCGCCCCGTTTGCGCTGGCCAGCCCTCTCGCCGGCTGGGCTGCCAAGCAGTGGCCGCTCGAATACTATGAACGCCTTGCAGAGATGCTGCGCGAGAAACTCGGCTTGCCGCTGGTTTTGAACGGCGCACCCGGAACCGTGCCCGCGGTTGCCGGGACACTGGCGCACGAAAGTGGCATCCCGGGCTTAATCGATGCCACGCGCCGCGCGGCCCTGGTCATCGGCGTTGACAGCGGTCCGCTGCACCTCGCGGCGGCGTTGAACAAATCCGGCGTGGCAATCTTCGGCCCCACGGACCCCGTGCGCAACGGCCCCTACGGTGGCGATTTCGAGGTATTCCGCGCTCCCGGCGCACCCACTACCCATCGCCGCGCGACCACGATCCATCCGTCGATGCGCGCCATTACGCCCGATCAGGTGTTCGCCGCGCTCGCATCGCGCGTGCAAGCGCACAGGCCGGAGGGTCCGTTGTGCGCGCCAACGAAGTGTCTTGCTTGAATGCAGCGGCGGCACTGGTTTCCCAAGCCGTACGCTGACTCAGTCGCCCGTTTGCGGGTTCCCGCCGGATTCGCCATGGTGGCCGCGTTTGCGTGGTTCTCCCATCCCGATCTCGCCTCGCTGGCCGTGGGTCTGCCGCTCTCTGCCTGTGGACTGGCCCTGCGCGCATGGGCTGCGGGACACCTCGCGAAGGACCAGCGCCTGGCGACCTCCGGACCGTACGCTTTCACCAGAAATCCGCTCTACCTGGGCACATTGATCACGGCTCTTGGCCTCGCCGCCGCGGCGCGCAGCATCGGCCTCGCGTTGCTGTTCTCAGCTTTGTTCGCGCTGGTATATTTGCCGGCAATCGAACTGGAAGAGCAGCATCTTACGTCGATTCTGCCTGGATACACCGAGTTTGCCGCCCGCGTGCCGTTGCTGATTCCCCGCTGGCCCGCGAACTTCGGCCCGGGTCGTTTCTCGCCCGCGCTCTATAGGAAGAACCGAGAGTATCAGGCGTTCCTGGGATGGTCGATTGGCGCGGCGTGGCTGCTGGTGAAGGCCGCTTGGCTTCCATGACCGCGCGCCATCGCGCGCCGTGTAAGAGAATGGTACTTATGGCATATCCCGAACAACTCCTCGTTCCCATGCGTGAAGATCTCACGCGCTACGGTGTGGAAGAGACTCGCACTCCGGCCGATGTCGACCGCGCTCTGGCGGCTGAAAACGGCACCGTCCTGATGGTGGTGAATTCCGTGTGCGGATGCGCTGCCGGCAAAGCGCGTCCCGGCATTGGAATGGCGCTGCAGCACGCGGTGCGGCCGGATAAAGTGGCGACCGTGTTCGCCGGCGGAGACGATGCCGCTGTTGCGCACCTGCGCGGCATTCTTTCAAACTATCCGCCGTCGTCGCCCTCGATCGCGCTCTTCCAAAACGGCAAGCCGGTGTACATGATGCACCGCAGCGATATCGAGCCGCGCGACGCATTTCAGATCTCTAAGATTCTCACCGAGGCGTTCGACCGCTTCTGCGTGAAGAAAGAAGTTCCCGTCGGCTAACAGGTACGCTTAGCCGCCGCCATTCCGCGACACTTGCCCGTCGAGCGCCTCGCGCACGATCCGGCCCAAGTGCATGTAACCCGCCAGATCGCCCGGCTTCTGGAAGTATGCCGATGCTCCCAGTTGCGACGCGGCATCGCGGTCCAGGGGCGAATCCGACGAAGTAACGATGATGATCGGAATCCCCTTGCACCGGCGGCTCTGCCGGATTCGCGACAGAATACGGCTTCCGGTGGCCCGGGGCAGATTCAGATCCAGCAGGGCCAAGTCCGGCGAAACCTCCGCGTCGTCCGCATCGACGCGCTCGACATAACGAAGAGCGGCCTGTCCGTCCTCCACGACAATCAGTTCCACCGCCTGCAGCCCGTGCTTTTCCAGAGCGCGGCGAACAAGGAACACGTCCCCGGGATTATCCTCTGCCAGCAGAATTGTGATAGGCGAGCTCATAATCCCCGACTTCCGCCCCCTGCAGCGTGAAGAAGAACGTGGAACCCTGGCCGGGCTCGGATTCGACCCAAATGCGGCCACCCGCGCGCTCGACGATCTTCTGGCAAAGAGCCAGCCCGATCCCCGTGCCTTCAAACGCGGACCCGTGCAGCCGTTTGAAGATTCCGAATATCTGCGTCAGATACTCCGGCTCGATGCCGATGCCGTTATCCCTGACGGAGAACAGCCATGCGCCCCCCGCATCCGGCTTGGCCTCTATCCGAATGCGCGCTCTCTCGCCATTCGGGTACGTTTCCTGGCGGTACTTCAGGCCATTGCCGATCAGGTTTTGAAAGAGCTGCACGAGATGGATTTCGGGTACCTGGACAGCCGGCAGAGTATCCACTTCAATCAGGGCCCGCGCATCGTCGATAACCGTCGAAAGGTTGAGGAGCGCCGCGTTCACCGCCGTCCGGGCGTCCGCCTTCGGCGACGTTTGAGGAGAAGCATTCGCAACCCGTGAGTAAGTGAGCAGAGCCGTCAGCAGATTCGACATCCGCCTCGCGCCATTGACCGCGAAGTCGATATAGGACAAAGCGTGACCGCCGAGCGCGCCGCCGTACTCTTCCTTCAACAGCTGGCTGTAAATCGATACCATCCGAAGCGGTTCCTGCAGGTCGTGACTGGCGGCGTAAGCGAACTGTTCCAAGTCGGCGTTCGATTGCTGAAGCGCCTGGTTGGCGATCTTCAATTGCGTGGCGCCTTCCATTTGTTGCTGGATGTCGGTGCAGCCGCCCAGCCACCGCACGATCTCGCCCGTGCGGTCCCGCACCGCCACAGCCCGGCAAATAAACCATCTGTAAGCGCCGTCGTTCGCCCGGCGCAGGCGCGCCTGCACCTCGAACGTACTACCGGTTTCGAGAGAATCGCTCCAGCGCGCGAAGTATTCGTCGCGATCTTCCGGGTGCAGCAGATCTTTCCATGGGTGTTGCGGAAGATATTGCCGGGCTTCGTCGCCGGATCCCCACCCCGCATAGGATATCCATACTTGGTTGACGTACTCGATGTTTCCCCGCGCGCCAGTCGACCAGATGAGCTGAGGCAGCGCGCTGGCCAGCGTTCTAAAACGCTCTTCGCTCTCCTTCAGCGCGTCCTCAAACCGTTTGCGTTCAGTAATATCCGAACAATATCCTGCCAGCAGCTCCGTGCGCCCGTCGAGGAACTTAGTCACATCGACCAAACTGGGGAATTCGCTTCCATCCCGCCGCAAATGCTGGTGTTCGAACATGTGCTGGCCTTTGTCGCTCGCAATATGCAACGCGGAGGTGAAGTCGTCATGAGAGTTCTGCGGCACCAGTGCGTGCAAACGAGTCCCAAGCAATTCATTGACCGAATATCCGTGCATGGCGGCAAACGTGGGATTCATGTCGACGATCACCCCGCTGTTCGAATCGGCGACGAACATCCCGAAGCCCGCCCCGGAGAAGATTTGCTTCCATCGCTCCAGTTCGCGCTCCGCGATTCTGCGGGCCGTCACATCCCGGAAAACAAGTACCACTCCCAGCACGTTGCCGTCGGCATCGCGAATGGGCGCGCTGCTGTCCTCGATCGATATCTCGGTCTTGTCCTTCGACACCAGGATGCTGTGCTCGGCCCAGCCCTCCCCGACATCCTTGCGCTGCACGGCCCGGAACGGGTTCTCCAGCATCTTGCGCGTCTTTTCGTCGACGATCTGAAATATCTCGTTCAGCGGCTTTTGTCCCGCATCGGTCGCCGGCCACCCGGTGAGTCTCTCGGCCACCGGATTCATGAATCGGATGGCACCCGCGGAATCCGTCACGATCACCGCGTCGCCGATGCTTGCCAGCGTGGTCTCGAGCAGTTGCCGGGAATCGTCCACATGCATGGCAAATTCCTCCCGCTCCGTCACGACGGAGTCTACCGAGGCGCCCAGCCAAAAGAGTAGAAAAACGAGGCCCAGGCAACCCGTGAGAACGATAATCCTGACGCTGTTTGCGCTCGATTTCGAAGCATTGTCGAGCTGAAACAAGGTCATGTATTCGTTGCTGAGCAGCACCTTGCCGGCGGATCGCACCTGATCCATCGCAAGTCTGCCTTCATCGGTCCGCATCAGAGCCAGTGCGGCGTCGGCGCCCGCCTGGTCCCGCGCCTCAATCGTGCGGTTCAGGTCGGCCATCTTGTCGTGAATCAGCGATCGAATTAAGGCGACCTGCTTGACCTCGCGGTTCGTGGCCGCCGCGGTCCGGGCCAGCGCGCTCAACTCGCCCGGGATCTCGGTAACGGCTTTCTCATAGGGCAAAAGATACTTGCGGTCCCCTGTGAGAAGGTAGCCTCGCTGGCCGGTCTCCGCGTCCGTGATCGATGAAATGAGGGTGTCGGTTTGCAACTGTAGTTGCCGGGTCTCGTTCACTTGTCGTTCGGCGGCCCGAAATGCCCGCCAGTCGACATAGAATAGGATGACGATTACCAGAACAATGGCAATGGCGAGGAATCGCCAGAGGCGATCAATTCTTCCCTGCAGACGCAGCGCCACTAGTCACATTCTACCTGGAATGGAGCAACGCTCGTCGTGATTGATCGGGACACCGAATTTCTGGACCGGCTGGTGCACGATCTGCGAGAGCCGTTGCGCTCCATCGGTGTCTTCACTGAGGTGCTGGCGGACATTGCGAAAGGCCGCCTGGGCGAGGAGGGTGATCGCGTTCTGAGCGAAATTCTTGCCGGTACGTCGCGGATGACAACGCTGCTGAAGGGCCTGTCCGATTATTCGCTGACGTTGCGCGGATCTTCCGAATCGGCGTCCCTGCAATCCGCGTTGGCTATCGTTGTCGCGAACCTGGACGCCGATGCAACCGTAAGCGGTATCGATCTCCCCGAAGTGAATGTCAGCCTTGAGCGGTTGATCCAATTGCTGGAGAACCTGATTGGCAACTCGCTGCGCTTCCGCTCTGAAGCCACCCCCGTGGTCCGCATTTCAGCCAGGCCGGAAGGCCCGGGAGTGTGGGCAATTCAAGTCGAAGACAACGGCATCGGGATCTCACCCGAGAACTGCGACGCCGTCTTCAAGCCCTTCATGAAGGTGGAAGGAAAGAAGTACCCCGGCGCGGGGCTCGGCTTGGCCATTTGCAAAAGTATCGTGGAAATCCACGGCGGAACCATCCGCATGGAATCCGCTCCCGGCCGCGGTTCCATCTGCACCTTCACATTACCGGCCGCGTAGCCTCAGGCGTCAGCGCGGGGAATTCACAGCGCCGCGCCGGTTGCTTTGCGGTTCGACAGTTGACCCAACCGGTTATGCAGCGTCCGCACGCTGATCCCAAGAATGTCGGCGGCCTTTGTCTTGTTATTGTTCGTCCGCTGCAGCACCAGATTGATGTAGGCATCCTCGATCTCTTCCATCGTGGCGCCCGGGCGAACCCGTATCGAATCGCCCTCCTCGCCCTTCGCGTCCTGCTTCACTTCTTCCCGCGCCGCCTCGCTCGCCGCGGCCATCGGTTCCATCGCAAGATGCTTCGGAAGAATCAATTCCTCGCCGGCCATGATCGCCGCGCGCTCCAGCACGTTCCGCAGTTCGCGAACATTGCCCGGCCAGCCATAACTTTGGAATCTCTCGATCGTGCCGGGGTGCAGCCCCGTAATCCGGCATCCGTGCTTCTTGTTGAGATTCATCAGGATCGCGTCCGCCAACGCCGGGATATCTTCCTTCCGGTCGCGCAGCGGAGGCAGCATAATCTGAAACACATTCAGCCGGTAGTACAAGTCCTCGCGGAGCAATTTGTCTTTGATGGCTTCTTCCGGCACCTTGTTGGTCGCCGCAACCACCCGCACTTCCACGGGCAGATCGTTCTTCCCGCCCAGCCGCCGGACCTTGCGCTCTTCGAGAACGCGCAACAGCTTGGCCTGCGTCCCGATCGGCATGTCGCCGATTTCATCCAGAAACACCGTCCCGTTGTTCGCCTGCTCGAAGCAGCCGATGTGCCTCTCCAGCGCGCCCGTGAACGAGCCTTTCTCGTGACCGAACAGTTCGCTCTCGATCAGCGTTTCGGTCAGCGCGGCGCAGTTGACGGGCACAAAGGGCCCGCCGGCCCGCGGGCTGAGACGGTGGAGCGCTCGCGCCACCAATTCCTTACCCGTCCCGCTTTCTCCCGTAATCAGCACCGAAGCCGATGTGGGCGCCACCTGCTGGATCTCGGAATATACCTGCCGCATCGCACCCGAGCTGCCCACAAGATCGCCCAACACGCCGTGGAAACTCAACTGCCGGCTGAGAACCGCCGTCTCTTCCAGCAGCCGGTTCTGCGTGGCCGCGCGTTCGATCAGAACGCGCAGAACGCTGGGCTGGACCGGTTTCTCGAGAAACCAGAACGCCTTCAGATCGTGAACCACCGAGATAGCCTTCTCGATGCTCCCAAAGCCCGTCAGGACGATCGTCGGCGTCCGATCGCCATGTTCTTCCAGATTCTTGAGAAGCCCAAACCCATCAAGTCCGGGCATCATCAGATCGGTGAGGATCAGATCCGCCGGATTTTCCGCGTGCAACTCCAGTGCCTCGCGCCCATCCGCGGCCGTCACCGCCTCGAACCCGAGGGAAGCGACCATGGCGCCGAGTCCTTCGCGCTGACGCGCGTCGTCGTCGACGACCAGCACTCGGGTCGCGGTCGTATTCGGCATCTACTCAATCTTACCGTGGCGGCTGAGTTGCTCGGGCTGGCACGGCAATTTGTATTTCATCGCCCAGCGCTGGCAGGCGTATCGGATTTCCCGAAGGGAATTGGAATTCAGACTGCATGTTGGATGGGTGCGAGCTCGTTGGTTCTGTGTAACGCACAGTACGGGCGCAGCTAATTATACGGAGAAAAGGTAATGATTCGATATCAAATTTCAGTCTCTCTCGTCGCCTTAGTCTTGGGCGTCGTCGCCGTCGCCCCGAAAGCCGCCGCCGACGAGTACAACAAGAAAGTCACAGCAACTTTTGCCGAACCGATCGAAGTTCCCGGCGGCATAACACTGCAGCCCGGCACGTACGTGTTCAAGCTGCAGGATTCTCAAAACGACCGGCACATCGTGCTGATCCAGAACGAGCGTGAAAACCATACATTTGCACAGGTCTTCGCTACCAATGCCTTCCGTGTCGTGCCGAAAGGCAAGGTGCAGTTTACGTTCTACGAAGCCCCCGCGGGTCAACCCAAAACATTACGCGTGATGTTCTGGCCCGGCGACAATTATGGCCAGGCATTCATGTACAAACGCGAGCGCGCCACGCAAATAGCTTCAGCCCAGACAACACGCGAGGAAGTGCCGGCTGAGCCTGCTGAAGCTGTGGCGGCGCCGGCACCCACTCCCGCGCCTGAACCCGCTCCCGTAGTCGCGGAGAATACTCCGGCTCCCGCTCCGGAACCGGCTCCCGCGCCCGTTGAGGCCGCCCCCGCTCCGCCTGCTCCGGAATCGGCCCCGGCTCCCGCTCCCGCTCCGGCGGTGGTAGCCGAAAACACGGTGCCGGCAACGCTTCCTCAGACGGCGAGCAATGTCCCATTGCTTGCTTTGGCAGGTTTGCTGTCGATCGGATTTGCGTTTGTTCTCGGTGTATTCGCCAAGCGGATTGGCTGATGATCACTTGGATTCAGCGTCTCTTGTTTGCGGCCGGGTTTGTGATTCTCGGATACTGTGGCGCAGACTGGCTGAACTCCATACTGCGCCAAGCGGATGGGAATCGGGAACTCGATCACATTCTGAGCGATAAAGCGGTCCCAATTCCGGCGGCCGCTATACCCGACGGCGGACTGATCGGAAGGGTGGAGATCCCGAAACTCCACCTTTCCGCAGTCGTTTTTCAGGGCGCGGATTCATCCATCCTCAACCACGGTGTCGGCCATTTGGCCGGGTCCGCGCTGCCCGGACAGCCGGGAAACGCAGTTCTTGCGGCCCATCGCGACACATTCTTCCGGAGCCTTCGTAATATTCAGAGCGGCGACACGGTAACGGTGACCACGAAATCCGGGCCGCACAGCTATCGGGTGAGTTCAACCGAAGTGGTTGACCCGACTGAGACCAGCGTCCTCGCCCGGACCGTTGAGCCAACCCTCACCCTGATTACCTGCTATCCGTTCTATTACGTCGGACATGCACCGAAGCGGTTCATCGTGCACGCCGAGCCGCGGGAAGAAGACGCATGGGACCCGCGCGCCGGCCCCAGCGCAAGCCTCTTCAGAGCTTCACGGTAACAGTCTTCACTTCCGTATACTGCTGCAATCCGTATTCGCCCAACTCGCGCCCGATTCCGGATTGCTTGAAGCCTCCAAAGGGCGCCGCCGCGTCGAACACGTCATAGCAGTTCACCCAAACCGTGCCCGCCCGAACGGCGTTGGCGATGGCGTGCGCCTTGCCGATATCCTGCGTCCAGACCCCGGCCGCCAGACCGTACATCGTCCGGTTAGCGCGCTCCACCACATCGTCCATATCCTTGAACTTGATAATGCTTTGAACGGGTCCGAAGATTTCTTCTTCCGCGATCTTCATGTTGTCCTGCACATCGCAAAAGACGGTGGGCTCGATGAAATATCCTTTGTCGCCCCAGCGCTTTCCGCCCGCTACCAGCTTCGCGCCCTGCTTCTTGCCCGATTCGATGAACGACATCACCTTATCGAACTGAATGTCGTCCACCTGCGGACCCTGTTCCGTCTTCGGGTCGAACGGATCGCCCACCGTGCGCGTTTTGGCGCGCGCCGCGCTGCGTTCCACGAATTCATCGTAGGCCTTCTCTTCTACGAACAACCGCGAGCCCGCGCAGCAGCACTGGCCCTGATTGAAGAACAGCGCGAAGTGCGATCCTTCGATGGCCTGCTCCATGTTTGCATCGGCGAAAACAATGTTCGGGCTCTTGCCGCCCAGTTCCAGCGTCACGCGCTTCAGGTTGGTCTGCGCCGCCGCTTCCATGATCAGGTGGCCGACTTCGGTCGAC
>Ga0182024_10019346_pt1 | contig 12566 bp, 10 predicted proteins | sample P32metaG_FD_120480 | JGI IMG/M metagenome (GOLD analysis project Ga0182024, IMG submission 120480) | Permafrost microbial communities from Stordalen Mire, Sweden - P3-2 metaG (Illumina Assembly) | ecosystem: Environmental > Terrestrial > Soil > Wetlands > Permafrost | place: Sweden: Stordalen... | reverse complement strand
TCCCTATAGCGATTGAAGGAAGGCGATCAACTGCTGCTGCTGCACGGGGCTCAAACCGTTGAAGTTCGCGGTGACACCCTGCGCCTCTCCTTTATGACGCGAGATGGCATCGTTCAGAGTTGTCGATGCATTGTCGTGCATGAAACGAGCTTTTATGTGTAGGCCCCACAATGGCGCCGTCCGCAGCTTGTTGGCGGTGTCCGCCGGGCCGGTCTGCACAATTCCGTCTCCGGTGCCAACGTTGTGAAGTAAGAAATCACCGTAGGGATGAAAACTCTTGTTTCCCAGCGCTGCGGGAACGGTATAGGCGCCGCCGTTGATTACCGTTCCTGGAGCAAGCGTGGTCAAAGTCGGGACATGACAGATCGCACAACCGACAGAACTAAAAAGGCTCTGCCCCGCGTTGGCGGCCGGGGTCGCCGCTAACACCGTGTCGCGCGGCGGCACGCGGGTCCCGCGGATGAATTGAGCGAAATGGTCGATATCCGCCAACCCCAGAGCATCCGGAACATCTTCCACGCCGGTAGTCACTTTGCAGACGGCGGTTACATCGGTCGGCTTCAAGCGATTTGTAACACCCATCTCATTCAGGTAGGCATCGCCTGAAAACGAAAGGATGCTCTCATCCTGGTCCTTCCAGCCAAACTTGCCTACTCCTGTCTGCCCCGGCGCCTCGAAAATAGGCACTTGAATCGCCTCGCCTTGAATCAATCCATTGCTCTGCCCGGGCTGAGCGGCAGCAATGGCAAGGTACGTCTGATCGCCGGCGGCCTCTACGAAGCCATCTCCCAGCGTGTTGAGGACGGCGCGTAGAGTTTGGATAGTTTCCGTACTCGCTACATGCTCCTGGGCCTGCGGACATATGGCTCGGTCGTTAACGATGGAACGGCCGGTTATCGTCGCCGCGCCCTCATTGATAGTGATCGTAGGATTGACAAAATTGCCGTTTGAGTCAGTATGACCGAATCGCTGCTCCGTGAATTGGCCGGCCGAGCCAGCCACGCCGTTATTATGGCATTCGACGCACGCCGTCGCGTTGAAAACCGGACCCAATCCAGTGCTTGGATCGTGTCTTCGTTCAAATTGCGCCTGATCCAGGGCGAAGGTGTCGCCGGGCGGCTCTGCGATCCCGTTACTGATGCTCTGCGAGCCGGGATTTGCTGTTATTTCCCCTGTCGGACTGACCGACTGTCCGAGCGTGGGAGTAGTAAAGCCGGCTGGCGCCTCAGTCGTGGATTGCTGCGCGACGAGCGCAATTGCGGCGGCTACAATAATAAAAGAAAAGGCGATCTTTCTGTGTGTCATTGGCTTAGTTTCCTTGAGGCGTTGGCGTGTGTTTTCTTGAACCGGTAAGTGGGTGGTCGTTGAGGTTGAGCCTGGCCAGTACTCAAAAGTAGTGGCCATGGCGGCTTCGGCGTCGAAGTAGGCGCGTTAAGACTTACATCGTCGATCGCGAAGTTCCAGGTGTTAAAACGGGCAGAGGCGATGGCCGTGGTCTTTCCTTGCGCTATCTTCTGAAGCTCAAAGCGAGTGACTTTTTCCAAAAGAGGCAAGACCGCGAGTCGCGTCGGAAGCAGAGATGGTCCAATTGTCGTTAACAGATCTCTCATGGGTTTCCCCTCGGACTGTTAGGCTAAGGTCCGTTACCACTCGTATATACTCGGCCATGGGGAGAAATATTCCAAATCGAGCAAGACGTTTCCGATGTTAATTCGGATGGACGCAGTCCGCAAGAGATCGCCATTTCGGTTCACTTACATCGCAATTGCGGGAATATTCGCGCGACGTGCCCAGTCTTCTCCTGTATGAAGAAGAAGAACTCTACGCGTAGGAACGTTACGCGTAATAAGTACTACTACTCTACAAGGAGAACTGCATGACCCGGAAAACGCATCATAGCCCGCATCGCCCGAAAAGCACTCGAATAATCCGGCTTTGCGCGGGAGTACTGCTGGGAGCCGCCGCAGGCTCTTTAGCCGCTCAGACGAACAGCGCTCCACCGAATAACTATCTGGTTCACAACCTGGTGTCCGATCTCGCCAATACCGCCGACTATCAAGATCCTAATCTAGTGAATCCGTGGGGCGCGGGTTTCGGCGCCACTCCGATCTGGGTTGGAAATAATGGCGCCGGCACTGCCACCCTGTACGGCGGAACTGGCGTCGCGGTTCAAAAGGTGGTCACGATTCCCCAGGCGGGAAATGCAGGTACAACTGGCCCGGTGACGGGAGTGATGTTTAACCCATTCACCTCGAATGCGAATGCCTTTGACGTCCAGGCAGGCAAACCGGCTCCTTTTATTTTCTGCTCGGAAGACGGTGTGATCTCGGGATGGAATCAGTCCGTGAGCGGGTCTGCAGCGTCGATCCTCTTCGACAACTCCAAATCGGGGGCGGTGTATACGGGATGCGCGGTGGGCGGAACCGCCGCGGCGCCATACATTTTCGCAGCGAATTTCAATGCCGGAACAGTGGACGTGTACGACGCCAGCCTAAATCTGAATCCGGCGCCGTACAACCAGAGCAGCGTCCCGCAACCATATTCTGGTTCATCTTCGTTTTCGAATCCGGCGATTCCGGCGGGGTTTGCTCCATACAACATACAAAATATCAATGGCACGCTGTTTGTGACCTATGCCCAACAGAACACCCAGAAACACGCGAGTGTCCCCGGCCCGGGCAATGGCTATGTCGCCATGTTCAACCTGGGCGGCAGCCTGATCGCGAATCTCGTCGCTCAGGGGCCGCTCAATTCCCCCTGGGGGATGGTGATCGCGCCGTCCAATTTCGGACCGTTCGCGGGCGCACTTCTGGTCGGAAACTTCGCTGACGGTAAAATTAACGCGTTCAACGCGACCTCGGGCGCATTCCTCGGCGCGCTTAACGACGCCACCGGAAACCCAATCGCGATCCCTGGATTATGGTCCCTGAATTTCGGTGGCGGCTCTGACAGCGAAGATCCCGGCACGCTGTACATCACGGCGGGAATTGGCGGCGGCCCGAATAACGGTCCGGTGCAATCGCACGGACTGCTCGCGAGCATCCAGGCCGCGCCCTCCTTCGCGATATCGGGCATCCAAAACGCCGCGAGCTTTATCGCTGGACCGATCGCTCCCAATACATGGGTCGCACTCAAAGGAAATGGATTGTCCGCGACCACGGGCGCCTGGCAGCTTACCGGCAGCACGCTGCCCACCGAGGTCAACCGTGTGGGCGTCACGCTTAACGGCACGGGTGTTCCTGTGAGCTTCGTGAGCAATACGCAGGTGAACTTTCTGGTTCCCTCCACCGTTTCGACGGGACCCGCGCAGATCGAGACCACCAATAATGGCCTGACCAGCACGGCCGTGACAGCGAACGTGGACCTTCTGGCGCCAGCTTTCTTCACGATAGGGACGAACGCGGCCAACGGCAATGTTTACATCGCCGCCGAACACTCCAACGGGACCCTGATCGGGCCGGCGGCGACTATCACCGGCGCTACGCCAGCCGAACCAGGCGAGAGCATCGTGCTGTTCGCCACCGGTTTCGGACCAACGCTCGCTCCAGGCGAAGCGCTCGCCGTGACACCGACAATCGCGATCGACGGAATCGCCGCGGACGTCAGTTTCGCGGGCCTGGTGGGACCGGGACTGTATCAGTTCAACGTGGTCGTGCCGTCCACGGTCACGCGCGGCCAGGACGTAATAGTGGTCGGGCTGCCTGGCGACTTTCAAACGCAGTCCAACGCGTTCCTCACGATCGCCGCTCAGTAAGCGGAGCGGAGGGCGTTCGATCACCAGCCGGAACACCGCCCGGCGACGGTAAGACAGGCCGGATATCAGCCGGGCGGACTATTTCATCCGTTCGTCGATCGGAACACCCCTAAGTGAAGGATTTCGCTTCCCAAGGGTTGCCACCGATCGGCGGCCGGCTCGACTACTTGTCGGACGGGACCGTGGCCGCGCTGATTTACCGGCGACGCCAGCATGTCATCAATGTCTTTACATGGCCGTCCGGCTCGTCTCAGGTTACCGGGAGACTCTTTTCGCCGAAACGGCTACAACGGTGTCCATTGGACATACGCGGCAGTGACATGCTGATCGGTTTCGGAGATCACAATTGCTGACCTTGAGCAATTTAAGGACCTGACCGAGAAGTAACACCGTGGTTGAACGAACCGCGAGACCAGGCCTCAGTTGCCTTCTGGCCCAAAACTCATCGTGTCTTCACTTCCAACAGTACACCGGGAAACCACGTTTGTGCCGATAACCACGCAAGTTCTCCTCGATCCATGTAGTCCAAAGATTCTGCTCAAGCTGTTGGCGCGCCCGGCTCAGGCGTGACATGACGGCGCCCAAAGGGATTCCCGCAATGGAGGCAATCTCCCGGTAGGACATTTGTTCCAGCTCCCGTAGCACCAGTACCTCGCGATATTGCGCCGGCAATTCCGCCAGTGACTTCGTAAGCAGTTCGGCTCTCTCGGCCAGCAGCAACCCTGTCTCCGGGTTAGGCGTCTGCCGGCCAGCGCAGTGTACTGCCTCATCGAAATCCGTGTGCCAGCCCGAAGCGCCCTTTTGCTTTAGACGGTCGTAACAACCATTGCGTACGATGGTCAATAGCCACGCACGCCCGTCGCCGTCCCGAAAACCTGCGAAGTGGCTGATGGCGCGCAGGTATTGCCTCCTGAACCACGTCTTCCGCCTCGGTTTCGTCGCGCATTTGCCAGCGAGCAAGGTTGTACGCCGCGTCCAGGTGCGCTAAGAGCAGCGCTACATCACTTCGCGATCCTGGAGACTCGCATGCCTCTTCGCTGGATGCGCACGGCCACTGTTTTAGCACAATCTCTATTCCTCGCTTAGGACAATCCTAACGGGTGGCTGCCGGATCGCTCAATGCGCGGCCAGCCTTCCCGGCTTCAAGAACTTTTCAGTCTGCACTCCCTTGATAGGGAAGCGCATAACGTAATACTTCACTTACGGGGCAGGGTTGGTATAATCGGAAGTCTTCGCTGACCTCGGCTTGTGGCCGAACGCTGGAGAGCCTCCATGCGGGAATTCCCGTCGTCCGTGCGCTCGGTTCGCTTTGGCGTTTTCGAAGTCGATCTTCGCGCAGGCGAACTCAGCAAGAAAGGCATGAGAATCAGGCTGCAGGGCCAGCCTTTCCTGCTTTTAATTACATTGTTGAAGCAGCAGGGAGAAGTCGTCTCGCGCGAGGAACTCCGGCGCACGCTTTGGCCGGAAGACACGTTCGTTGATTTCGATCACAGCCTGGGCACGGCCATTAACAAACTTCGCGACGTGCTAGGAGATTCAGCCGCAAATCCTCGCTTCGTCGAGACGCCGCCGCGGCGAGGCTATCGGTTCATAGCTGCGGTTGTGGCAATTGGCGAGAGTGAAGACACGCCCATGGTAGGCGAAGCTCCTCCTGGACGATCTGAAGACTCGATCGCGTGATACCCCCGAGATTGCCTTGGTCTATGTGGGCATGGACGAGAAGAATCAAGCCGTGTCCTGGCTCGAAAAAGCCTACGCCGAGCGCTTTAACCCCGGTCCTCCTGCGGCCAGCCTTCGACCCTCTGCGATCCGACCCGCGGTTCGAGGACCTGCTGCGCCGCATTGGGCTGATTCGATGAGCCGAAGAAGTTGACAACCCCAGCGGGCAGGCTTTGCACTCGTGACGCTTAGCCTTTTCGAAGTGTCATAATGCGCCAGGTAATCATTCGGCAGCAGGAGTTCCCGATTGACCAATCCGCCAACGTAGGCCGTTCACTCTAGTTTCATTGCCCCAATTCCATCAACCTAGCGGACGATGCGTTGAGCTGCATCCGCCTCCGCCGCCAAAGCCACGAGCATTTCGATGAACGCCTGCGACTGGCCAATGAAAAGCCCGTCGGCAATGAATGAGTTGATGACTCCCACCGCATCAAGCTGTCCCTGAGCGGTCGGCCGAATCACGGCGCACTTAGGCAGAGTGGAGCTAATAAATTCACATGGCACGGGGAAGATCAAGTTCGTCTGAAGCAAAGGGTTTACTGTCACATCGAAATTCGGGAATGCCGGCAGCCCGTTCGCCGCTGCCAATGGCGCGACTGGCGGCTGCACCGAATTCCCCGCAAAGTCCACCCATTCCAGGAAGTGGCATATTTCGTCTCCGCCGATGCTCATCGTGATCTTCAGGACTTCCGCACTGGTGACCCTTTGGCTTAGCGTGGCATACAGGCTCGAACCACCCTGTTCAATATACGCGAAGTGAAACGCTGCGATATTGGCGATCGCCTGGATATTGGATAATCCGAAGTCGCCGTTGGTTCTAGGAATCGCCGGGACATTAGCCAGTGTAATCGCTTGCGCGTACGTCGCTCCGAAATCGGGGTTCGTCGAGCTGCGATATCTGGTATACCAACTAGTGTCCACAGTGAGCTGCATGAGGTTGGTCAGGCGGCCGATATTCTGGGCCCCGGTTGCCTGGCTGCTAGGCAAAGTGCGGAATGCATCCAGATTCACAGCCGGCGCGCCGATGGACTGGAGGTACGCATTCAGGAAGGCCGCGTGGCTCTGCTCATCGGAGTTATTGCTGGATATGTATTGCGGGCCGTCCGAATCGAGGTTCATCATTGCCGCCTGGTAACTGTTCATCGGCGTAAACGCGGCTGTCTCCACGGGGAGCTGCCCAGGGGTAAGACCGCCCAGCTCCGCATACTGTTGCCACAGGTCGGCCTCGATCAACTCAACCGCTGCCAGGAGAGTGAGAATTGCGATGTCGCCCCGTGTAGGAGCTCGCAATACTTGGCCCGAAGCGGGTTTACTCGCGATAAGACCGGCTCCTATGGTTGCCGTACCCGCGAGCAGGCTGTTTTTCATGAATGAGCGGCGGTTAGTCGGGCTTATTGATTTATCTGCGGCTATATATTTCAAGATTGTTCTCCCTAGTTGAGGTATTTGGTCATGACGCGGTATCGAATGAGGATTGCGCCATTTCCAGAATACTTGCTTTTTCCAGATACTTCTATAAGAAGAGAACATGTTTACACTGGTCTCTAACCTACTTCTATAATGATATTTCTTTACACTACCTTTACGTTTTACATATGCCAGTTAGAGGCGATCTCTGGTTGCGCATCGAGCCACTCTTGCCGCTTCCCGCAAGCTTCAACAACCTGCTGGGTAATGGCGTCGCATCCACCACGATCGCTGTCATTAGTTAGTCGGAAAGAACATTACAGAACACCATCGCATGCGTGTGCTCAGCCATCTGCCTTGCTAGAGGCTTGCTTCGGTTCTTCCAGGTGCGTCCACAAGGACGGTGGTGGCGCTGCTCGCCTCGACTAATACCCAAACCCTTGAATAGAATTATCGGCTCTAGCATCTAGACCCAAGGCGACCCACCCGTGCTTTCCAAAAATGACACAGGCAGCCTGTGGCTAAGCCCGGAGGCGGTGGCGAAGGCACACTTTCGCCCTCCGCCCGCGTCAATTGCCTCGGCGGATCGGAGTGGCGGGTTAGAGTATTGATGCGTAATTGAGCCGGGGGTTGGCGCCCCAGGACTTTGCGGCCCCTGGAGGCCCTCCCGAGAGTGCTACACGCCATCCCGACTGGCTAACGGAAGCGATTGCCCCACCGGCCGCGGATGTGGCGCTGTCTATCGAAGAGATGCGAGCAGCCCCTCTCATCCCGGCGAGCGCGCCAGTACTGTTGCAGCGAGCCCTGCCGGAGTCGGCGCGGCGGTACCGGGCGACAAGGGCCGGCCGACAGAAAAGGGAACGGGCAAGGCCGGCGTTACCGGGAGCGCGTCAAGAGCCCGAAACCACCAGATGCAGTTAACGGCCCCCGTGAAAGTAATCACTACTGGACATTGTTTGTTCTTTCGGAAAGGCGACCCCAGCGAGCTAAAGATCCCGGTGACTCGGCTCAGCTCGATTCCCCGCATCGGGCTGGGGTGCGCAATATCCTGGCGGTCGCGTACAGGGTGGACTCCCTGGTGGCCGGAGAAGTCAGGGGCGCCACTGGCAGTGGCTTTCCATTCGAGACAACGGCGTGACGATCGCCTCCACTCTGAACCCACGGGCCGGCCGCGTCCCGTGCGCCAAGGATAGGAAGTCCCACGCTTCTCACTCGCGTGGATGGAAGAAATGTTACCTAGCTCGATGGAGCTTACGCCTCCAACCAACCAACAGATTCCACGCGGAGACCAGAACGGTAAGAGCCGCGCATACCGGCCTCCATGATTGAGTTTCAGGCTTTAAGGGGAATTAGTCGCCCAATTCGAGCTTCGTAGTGGAGCCGCCGAGTTCGACGGATGTAATGCGACCGTCGCCGTCCTTGGTGTCGCAGGTCACGGCGGTCACGTCGAACTTCTTGCCAGCGGTCTCCACTTTCACGGGAGCAGTGAAGCTTTTGCCGGTCTGCACGTTGGTGAAGATGGCGTTGCTGCCCTGAATCTTCAGGGAGTACTCGCCCGCGGCCAATTGAATGCTGCCGGCCTTCGCCGGAGCGGCGAGAACGATGTCGTAGGACTTAGCGCTTGCGATGCCGGCCAAAGCCAAGGTTGCGATGAGAAATAGCGATTTCGTCGTCATATTAGTTGTTCCTTCGTGGAGCGTTGATGTGTGTTTACTTCGCTCGCTTATACATACTAGCCTCGTAGTCGGACATTCCCGAAGTTACAGCCGCTTTACCAAAGCTTTACAGTTCCGTATTGAATGGCTTTGGCTTACTGCTGTGACCGTCATCAGGCTCCATGGAAAGACGAAGTAGGCGCGGAAGGAAGCGTTGGTGAGAAGTAGGACAGAGAGCGCGCTTACTCAGTCTTCTGTGGGAGGCGAAGCCTCGCGCTCGACGCTATTCTGGCTCTCTCAAGAGGGCTTTTGCGAATGCGCCACGTGTGGGTAGCCTACGAGACTCAACGGTCTTTGGCGGTCCTAAGGGGTTTTCGGGAACATTACGCGCCTCGAACCGGTGTACATAACCGAGTGGATTAGGCAGCCCGCGCCACCAGGGTCGGTATCCGCATACAGGAGTAGTCAAGGATTACGAGGAGAGAGTTGCATACAAGGACTACACGCTTAATTTAACCGTTAAGCTGCAGTCTTTTCGGCTTGCTGTTGCCGCTGGCTGCCTCAACGGCTAATGGCTGGCCGGGAAGCCGTGAACATAGGGAATGGGATCCCCGTCTTCAGTATGCCGATATGGCCGTGCTCGCATCCCCCGAGCAGCGGGCGAATTTTTCGTGCCAGGTCACGTCCGAGAGCCCAGCTTAGGATTCGATTTGCGCTTTCATTCCGCTTACCGCGTAAGCATTCCCATCAAGGTACTAACAGACGCTTGGGGCTGGCTTTAAGTGGCGATGCGCGTTACGCCCATAGCAGAAGCTGAAAAACGGTCTTGGCGGCTGCGCCCCCGTTAAGGGACTATCGTCCGCGGCGCGGAGTAGGGATTTCTGAGCGTACTCCGGTTCCTCCGCCTCCGCGTTAATTCACAGCCTCTACCTATTACGTGAATCGGATTATTCAGGCATCCAGCCTCACGGCGCCGTCCGCGTAACCCACGCACGTCAGCACAAAGCCTTGCGCTTTCGAATCGGGGTCGAGGCCTTCTTCCGCGTCCATTCGCACATTTCCTGCCAGCAACTTCGTCTTGCAGGTCCCGCACTGTCCCTGACGGCAGGATGAAGGTATGCCAACTCCATGCTCCTCCGCCGCCTCCAATAGAGTCTGGCCGCTGCGCACGACACACGTCTTGCCCGATCGAGCGAACTCAACCGGCGCGTCCTTCTGGGCCGCAGACGAAACCAGTGGAGCGCCCTTCGGAGCGGAGCCGCCGAAGCTCTCCTGCATGATACGCTCCGGCTTCACTCCCAGGCCGGTCAGGATGGCACGGCTGGCATCCATGAATGCGGGCGGACCGCAAAGGAAAAAGTCTCGTGATGCAATATCCTTAACGGCATTTTCGATGAATTCACGGCTGACATGCCCGCGTGGGCCAGACCACCCCGCGTGAGGTTGCGACAGCATGACGTGACACTGGAAGTTCTTCAATCTTGCTCGTAATTGATCCAACTCGCTCTCGAATACGATGTCGCCGCTGGTGCGAACGCAATACAGAAGGGTTACGGTTGTTTCCAGGCAAAGATCGTCCATATATCGGAGCATCGATATCATGGGTGTAATCCCGCTTCCCCCCGCAAGCAGAACAATGTTCTGGTGCCTGCCTTCCTCTAAGCAGAAGCGCCCAAAAGGGCCACTGGCTTCGACCGTCATCCCTACGGACGCGCGATCGTTTAAAAATACCGACACGCATCCTTTGGTTGCCCGCTTCGTCGTGATCTCTACGTAACCCGACCTTGCCGCCGATGAACAAATGGAGTACGAGCGAATGACTTTCTTTCCATCGAAGAGAAAAGAGAAGGTAAAAAACTGGCCGGGGCGGGCGTTTAGCTTCCGGCCATCGGGAACAATGAAGCGTAGCGTCTTTGTGTCCGAGGTCTGCGGAGTAATGCTCGCCAACCTCAGGATCAAGGAGCCGCCCGGTGATGCAGTTGGCGCGCGCGGATCCCCGGCGTATGCTTGCGCCGCTGCCGCAGGCGTTGCCGGTCTGGCGCCGGCGAGAGGGGCTCTCGATGGCCGCCGCACCGCAAGAGTCAGCGAGCTCAAAAGTACAAACCCGATGAAGCCGATTGTCCGGGCGTCATACCGGCTGGGTGGGGCGGGTTGATTGGGAGAGGCAGTGGCTTTTGGCGCCACCATGCTCCGGCCGGAGGAGGAAGCGGCGGCCGCCCGAGCCTCTCGCCGATTGACGGCATCGGGCGTTTGCGTGGCGGATAAGTAGGTGACGATCTGCTCGTCTTCGCCGGGTTGAAATGCGTTGCCGCTGCCGGCGGCAAAAGCGACCATTCGATTGACGGTGGCTCTCCACTCTTCCGGCGATTCGGCCGTTTTATAGACGCGATCTAGGCTATGGCAGCGCCCGCAGCGCTGGTCCACCACAGCTCTTGCAACTTCCAGACTCGCCGCATCGGCTGGCCCTTTCGGCCCCATCTGGGAAGTCAGGTAGGAGACGATGATCCGGGAATCCTCTTCCGATATGCCGGAGTCTGGCAGGGCTTTCATACGGTTCACAGTTGCCAGCCAACCGCGTGCGTCCTTATGAGTCCCGGCGATGCGGTCAAGAGTGTGGCACTTCGAGCAGTGCTTCTCCATCGTCGAGGCCGCCATATTGATATCAATATCGGCGGGCGGTAGATCGATGGCCGCGAGCGAGACCGTTTGCATACTGGCATGATGAGCAATAGTTGGACCCGCGGTAATGCCGATCAGAACGAAAGCCAGAACGAATATTACCAATCCGATCGGCATCAGCAAGGAATAGTAGCTCTTGTAATAGCGGGCCACCAGAACCTTCACGAACAGAAGAGGACTTAGGACCATCGCCAATGTCATATGGATCATGGCGCCGGGTGGCGCGCCTCCGGCAACGTCGCCCAACCGGGCAAACATGAAGTACCCCATCACGCAGAACAGCGCGATGAAGAAATAGCCGCCGATCCGATGGGCGGCAATTAATCGCGCGCTGGCTTTTGCGTCTCTGACCCGGGCAGACGCCTGCAGAATGAGCCAGACATTGATCGCGCCGATCAGAACGAACGTAACGCCTAACCAGAGGCTTACTGAACTGTTGAGCATGTTTAACCGCTGTGGATGCGCTTGCTGAATTGAGAAGCAGAATTACTCCTCATTACTAGTACCGGTTCACGCGGCGCTTTATTCCCGTTAAATTCCGGTTTTTCTCCCACATGCTTAGATTTGGCGGTGACGGCGTTGAGAGAGGCAATATCCCCGCCGGGCCTTCCAAGCTTACCTTTCCCGGAACTGAGCATTATGCGCATGTTGCGGCCCCGGACGGCGCTGCGTGCGGGAGCGAGTCGGACGTCACCTTCGGCAGCAGCCAACACCCTTGCCGGCGCGCGCGGTTCTGTGTTGGACCGGCGCATTGTCGTGGCTGTCTCGCCCTCACCCGCTGTCCGTTACGCCAGCCAGCAGGGTCAATCGATCGTTGGGCGGCTCTCTCCTATAAAGGCTTGGCCACTGCGATGTCGCATGACAGGAGAAGCGGGCGCCAGGAATGCTGTGGGTTCGGGAATATTTAGATGGGCGGAACGGTTCGCATTGTTGGAGACCGAAGGATAAGAACAATCCTGGTTATGAACTCCGAGCCCGATAGCGCGGCCGCTTCCCTCGCGCGGACGTGGCAGGCATGCTGCGCCCGCGCATTTTTCTTCATTACTGTAGAGTGCGCGACTTCGCGCCACAATGAACCGCGCAAGCGAAGAAGATCGCCCGTTGCCGACGGCAGATGCCGGGTTAGAAGCGGCGGCTGTGCGGACGAAACCGCCGCCACATCCGGAGGCCACCTGCGTGGCGGTTGCCGCCTTGTACTTATGCATACTCACTTTACCCCACCGATATTCCCGCCGCTGACCACGGCATCGACCGTCGTGGATTTCTGCATGACTGGCTCGGCCGAACCCGCCCATGTTCAGTCAGTCGCAAGCACTCACATTCTGGCGCTGCTAAGCTGGTACAAACCGGCG
>Ga0182024_10019345_pt1 | contig 12566 bp, 9 predicted proteins | sample P32metaG_FD_120480 | JGI IMG/M metagenome (GOLD analysis project Ga0182024, IMG submission 120480) | Permafrost microbial communities from Stordalen Mire, Sweden - P3-2 metaG (Illumina Assembly) | ecosystem: Environmental > Terrestrial > Soil > Wetlands > Permafrost | place: Sweden: Stordalen... | reverse complement strand
TGTATCACAGTTGATCGGCGGCGGGAATCCGTTATAGTTCGCAACCCTTGCGGCGCGCGGTAAAAGCGCGTTACTTATTGATTGTTATAAAGAATTAGACTGTACGCGATGCCCGAGCGAGACACCGAGAGCTTCGATATCGATGAGGAATTCCTGAGCGGAGCCGAAGAAGGCACCGACTACGAGCGGCTATTGGACAAAGTGGATAAGCGCGTACGCACCCAGGGTAAGCGCGGAAAAGCCGCTTGGAGCCGCCTCGAGGAGATTCTCGCCGACCGCAAGCTTGAGAAAGACCTGCGCGATACTTTTGACGACGAGTCCTGATCGGACTTGCGCCGGTCAGTCGTGTCGGTGATGCGCTCGGCCTCATCCTGGATCGTCCTTAAGTTCGGCGGCAGCAGCGTCTCCTCACTCGAATCGTGGCGCAATATTGCCCACATCGTGCGGCAGCGGCGCAGCGCCGGCGCCCGCGTGCTCATCGTGCACTCCGCCTTGAGTGGCGTGACCGACCGTCTGGAAGAGCTGCTCGATCCGGCCCGCGCGCACGAGCGTGAGGCATTGCTGGATGGCATCGAGGCGCGACACCGTGAGCTTGCGCGCGAGCTTGCGCTCGACGTCAGCGCCGAGCTGGTGCGGCAATTTGCCGAGCTGCGCGAGATCACCGCTGAGTGCGCGCGCGGCGCCGCGACGAGCGAGCGCACGCGCGCACGCGTGCTCGCAAGCGGCGAACTCATGGCGACCGATCTTGGTGCGCGCTACCTTGCCAGCGTGGGGGTGGAGGTGGAGTGGGCCGATGCGCGCGGCATGCTGCGCGCGAGCGAGCGCCACGGCGCGCCAAACAAAGCGGCCGTGCTTTCGGCCACCTGCGTTTTCTTACCGGACGCCGAGCTCGAGGAGCGCTTGTCCGCGCGCGCGCCCGTCATCCTGACGCAGGGATTCATCGCCAGCGACTCCGAGGGCCATACCGTGCTCCTCGGCCGCGGCGGCTCGGATACCTCTGCTGCGTATCTTGCGGCGAAGCTGCGTGCGCAGCGCCTTGAAATCTGGACCGATGTGCCCGGAATGTTCAGCGCCAATCCGCGCTCCACGCCCACGGCGCGGCTGCTGCGCGCGCTGGATTACGACGAAGCGCAGGAGATTGCAAGCAATGGCGCGAAGGTTCTGCATCCGCGCTGCATCCTGCCCGCGCGCCAGGCGCGCATTCCGCTGCACATCTATGCGACGCACACACCGGATCTTGAGGGCACGGTCGTAAGCTACGAGGGCGGCGATTCGGGCGCACGGGTCAAAGCCATCTGCATCAGAAAAGGCATCACCTTGATCGCGCTCGACAGCCCCGGCATGTGGCACCAGGTGGGCTTTCTGGCCGACGCATTCCAGATCTTCAAAGAGCACGGCATGTCGGTGGACCTCGTCTCAACCTCCGAGACCAACGTCACGGTTTCGCTCGATCCTGCGGCCAATTGTCTCGACGGTCCCCTGCTCGCTGCTCTTGTGAGCGATCTTGAGCATCTGTGCCGCGTGCAGGTCATCGGCCCCTGCGCATCGGTGAGCCTGGTCGGGCGCAATATCCGCGCCATCCTGCATCGCCTCGGCGAGGCCTTCGAACTCTTTGCAGAGCAGAAGATCTATCTCGTCACACAGGCCGCGAATGATTTGAACTTCACCTTCGTCGTCGATGAGAACCAGGGCGAGCGCCTGGTGGACGAGCTGCACGAGCTCCTGATCCGTCCGGTGGCCGGCGACCGCGTGCTAGGACCGAGCTGGGAGCAGCTGTTCGCGCGCCCCAGCGGTGGCGGTGAAGCGCGCGCCTGGTGGCACCACAAGCGCGGCGAACTCCTGGATGTCTTGGCCCAGAAGGACGCGGCCTACGTATACGACTGCGACACCCTCCACAAGGCCGCGCGCGCATTGCGCGCGCTGCCCTCGGTGACGCGCGTGCTCTACGCGATGAAGGCGAACGCGCATCCGCAGGTCCTGAAGGCGCTGCATGCCGAAGGCATCGAGCTTGAATGTGTTTCGCGCGGCGAAGTTGAGCGCGTGCTGCAGTTATTCCCCGACATCGAGCGCACACGAGTTCTCTACACGCCCAATTTCGCATCCCGTGATGAGTACGCGTGGGCGCTCGGCGCGGGCGTGCGCATGACGGTCGACAACATCTACGTGCTCGCGAGCTGGCCCGAGCTCTTTGCGCATCGCGAGATCTTCGTGCGCGTCGACACCGGTGCGGGCCGCGGCCACCATCAGCATGTACGCACCGCCGGCGTGTATTCCAAATTCGGCGTCCCGGTGGCCGACCTCGATGATTTCGCGCGCCATGCGCGCGCCGCGCAGGCGCGGGTGATCGGCCTGCACGCGCACGCGGGCAGCGGCATTTTCAATGTCAGCAACTGGCAGCAAAGTGCTTTCCTCCTGGCTGAGCTTGCGCGGGGATTTCCTGATGCGCGCGTCATCGATGTGGGCGGCGGGTTCGGCGTGCCGGAGCGCGAGGGCGAGGCGGGGGTCGATCTCATGGAGCTCGATGCAGCGCTCGGGGAGGTGCGCGCGGCACATGGGTATCTTGATATCTGGATTGAGCCCGGGCGCTACCTCGTCGCCGCAGCCGGTGTGCTGCTCGCGCGCGTGACGCAGCTTAAGACCAAGGGCGATGTACGCTACATCGGTGTGGCCACGGGCATGAATTCGCTCATCCGCCCAGCGCTTTACGGCGCCTATCACGAAATCGTGAACCTGACGCGCCTCGCCGCGCCGCCGGAGCACTGGGTGAATGTCGTGGGTCCGATCTGCGAAAGCGGCGATATCCTCGGCCACGACCGGCTGCTGCCTGTCACTTGCGAAGGCGACGTTTTACTCATCACCAACGCAGGGGCCTACGGTCACGTCATGAGTTCTTGCTACAACCTGCGCGAGCCGGCTGCCGAAGTGTGCATCTGACATGGCCCGGCGTGCGCGCAAGGTTCGGTTCCGACGGCTCGCGTGGATGAGCGCACTCGGCCTCGTTGTCATCGCCATCGGCGCGCTGTGTCTCTACGCCTACTATCTTGATCGCACCGTCACGCAGCAGTTCCAGGGGCGCCGCTGGACGTTGCCGGCGCAGGTTTATGCCGCGCCGCTCGAGCTCTACGTGGGCGCACCCCTACCCATAAGTGAACTCATCGCTGAACTTGCGCGCCTGCAGTATCGCGCCGCTCTTAAACTGGATCGGCCCGGCACCTATCGCCGTCAGGACGATCGCATCGACGTCGCGCTGCGCGCGACACGCTTCGCAGATGAAGTGCGTCCGGCGCAGGTGCTCACCATTGTGGCCGGCGCGCACTCGATTGAGGCGCTGCGCGACAGTGCCGGCCAAGACATTCCAATTCTGCGGCTCGACCCGCTGCTCATCGGCAGCATCTTCCCGACCCATGGCGAGGATCGCATCGTCGTCACCCCGGCCGATGTACCGGCGTTGCTGCCGGAGGCCTTGAAGGCCGTCGAGGATCGCAAATTTGACAGCCATCACGGCGTGGATCCGCAGGCCGTCATTCGCGCCATGTGGGTTGATCTGCGCTCGCATCAGATTGCGCAGGGCGGCAGCACGCTCACGCAGCAGCTCGTCAAGAGCTACTTCCTCAACTCCCGTCAGACGATGGGCCGCAAGGTGCGCGAAGCGCTCATGGCCTTTGCGCTGGAAGCGCACTTCACGAAGTCAGATCTCATGAACGCCTATATCAATGAGATCTATCTGGGCCAGGATGGCGATCGCGCCGTGCATGGCTTTGGCCTTGCGAGTCAGTTCTACTTTGGCAAGCCGCTCGCCGAAGTGGATCTTGCGGAATTGAGCCTGCTCGTCGCGCTGGTGCGCGGTCCGTCCTACTATGATCCGCGTCACCATCCGGAGCGTGCGTTCGCGCGGCGCAATCTCGTGCTCAAACTGATGGCGGACCTCAAGGTCATCACTGCGCAGGATGCGGCGAACGCCACGAGCCGCCCGCTCGGCGTCACGAGCCGCGCCGCGGGTGCCTACTATCCGTCCTACCTCGATTTCGTGCGGCGCACGCTGCGGCGCGACTATCCCGAATCCGATCTTACGCAGGAGGGGCTCAAGATCTACACCAGTCTTGAGCCGCGCGCGCAGGATGACGCCGAGCAGACGCTCGACCGGGAACTTGCGCGCCTCGAGAAATCCCGCGCTGCCACGAGCGCATCCCTCGACGGCGCAGTCGTCATCACCTCTCCTGCAAGCGGCGATGTGATCGCCATCGTCGGCGGCCGGCGCATCGGCTACAGCGGCTTCAATCGCGCGCTCGACGCGGCGCGCCCCATGGGCTCAGTGGTCAAGCCCTTCGTCTATTTGACCGCGCTCGAGACGCATCGCTACAACCCCGCGAGCATCGTGCAGGACGCTCCTGTCGACATTCGCATGTCGAACGGCACGCACTGGCGCCCGCTTAACTTCACGCGCCAGACCTATGGTCCAGTGCCGCTCGTGCGTGCGCTTGCCGAATCGCTGAACCAGGCAACCGTTGCAGTCGGGATGGACACCGGAGTCACCCATGTCGCGCAGACCCTGCAGCGATTCGGCCTCGAGCGCGCACCGGCGCAGGTGCCGGCGCTGCTCCTGGGCGCGGTGAACGCAACCCCGCTTGAAGTGGCGCAGCTATATACCGGACTCGCCAACGGCGGATACCGCATGCCGCTGCGTGCCGTGCGCACGGTGTTGAGCGCGGCCGGACAGCCGCTCAAGGCCTTTGCCCTGGAATTGACGCCGATTGCCCAGCCCGACGTAGTCTTTGAAGTGGATCAGATGATGCAGCAGGTCATCGAGCGCGGTACGGGACGCGCGGCGCGCACCGTCCTGCCGCGCGATGTCGTCGTGGTCGGAAAATCCGGTACCACCCAGGACCTGCGCGACAGCTGGTTCGCGGGATTTTCAGGCAGCCACCTTGCCGTCGTCTGGGTGGGCTACGACGACAATCGACCGACGGGCTTCACCGGCGCGGCCGCGGCACTCGCCATTTGGTCGCGCGTGCTCGCCTCCCTCGGAACCACTTCCTGGAGTGCGGCCATGCCCGATTCGCTGACCGAAGTCTCGATCGATTACTTGAGCGGTCTGCAGATTGAGGGCACCTGCGCCAATGCGGACACCATCCGCATTGGCGTGCCGGTGAGCACGCAGCTTGCGAAGATGCCGGGCTGCATCGCCGCTGCCGCGCCGAGCCTCGCCGAGCGCTTGGCCGAGCGTCTGCGCGCTATCATCCATCAATGATGATCCGCGTCGCGGTCCTTTTCCTGTTCGCTTCACTTGCAGCCTGCCGCTCGCTTCTGTCCCCGGAGCGGCCGCCCAATCCGCCGCCGGAGTCGGCCGCAACCGCGGCACCTTCGGGCGCTGCGCCGCCCGCCGCGGCGCCTGCGCCTCCGATACCCACGCGCCAATATCGCTTGGGCAGCGCCGCCAGTGCTCTCGTCGCGCAAGCCCATACGCGCGCCGCGGCGGGCGACTATCCCGCGGCGACGGCGACCCTGGAGCGCGCGTTGCGCATTGAACCGGAAAACCCGCTGGCCTGGATCGAGCTCGGGCGCGTGCAACTCGCCTCCGGCAACGCCGCGCAGGCCGACCACATGGGGCATAAGGCCCTCGGGCTCGCAACCGGCGACCCGAATGCCCAGGCCGCCGCATGGCGGCTCATCGCCGAATCGCTGCGCGCGCGGGGGCGCAACGAGGAGGCGAGCGCGGCAAATGCGCACGCCGACCTCCTGGTGCCGCACTGACGCTGTTTGCTGGCACCGTTACGGTGCAGGGGCGCTTAAGCCGACGCGTCCGTCTTGACGCGTCTTGGGCGTCACCCTAGACTTTAGCTACTCATCGAGACCGGCTGAGGGAAAGGCCCTTAGACGCCGGGGCAACCGCCGATGCCTAACCAGCTCGGAAAGGTGCCAACTCCTGCGATCCTGCCTTGGATCAACAGATGAGCAGTGTGCGTAGCTGCCATGCGGCCCGGAGGCTGTATGGAAGATGGACGCCACAGACCCGCATCTTGATGCGGGTGCTCCGCAGGAGTTCCGGTGAACCGGACCATTGCGCACGCGGAGCTTTTGATGAACGCCTCAGTAGATTCGACCCCCGACGCCACGGCACTTCTGATCGGTGCACCGCTTGGACAACAGACGCAGGCGGTGCGTGCGGGTCTGGAATGCGATGACTCGACCGGCTGCGTGGTGCCGCCCATTCATTTGACGTCGACCTTTGCGTTTCGCGCCTTTGGCGAGAAGCGCGGCTACGACTACACCCGTTCGGGCAATCCGACGCGCGATCTTCTGGCGCAGGCGATTGCCGACCTGGAGGAGGGCGTAGGGGCCGTCGTGACGGCAACCGGCATGGCGGCGGTCATGCTCGTCGGCCACCTCCTGCCCGTGGGCTCGCGCATCGTCGCTCCGCATGATTGTTACGGCGGCACCTATCGGCTGTTCGAGGCCTGGCGGCGCCGCGGTGAAATGCAGGTGGAATTTCTCAATTTCGGCGATGAGGAGGCTGTGCGCGCGGCGCTGCAGCGTCCGGCCGCGCTTCTGTGGATCGAAACGCCGAGTAATCCTCTGCTGCGCATCACCGACATCCAAAAGTTTGCAGCCCTGGGCCACTCAGCCGGCGCACTCGTCGTGGTGGACAATACCTTCCTGTCACCCGTTTGGCAGCAGCCGATCGCCCTTGGGGCAGACCTCGTCGTGCACTCGACCACCAAATATTTGAATGGCCACAGCGACGTCGTCGGTGGCGCGGTCGTTGCGCGCACGCCGGCGCACCATGAGCAATTGACCTGGTGGGCCAACTGTCTGGGCGTCACCGGCGCTCCATTTGACAGCTTCATGACGCTGCGCGGAATCCGTACGCTGCACGTGCGTCTCGAGCACCATGAACGAAACGCGCAGGCGTTGGCTCCCTGGCTCCTTGAGCAGCCCAATGTCGCGCGCGTGTACTACCCGGGGCTCGCCTCGCACCCGGGCCATGCGCTCGCGCGGCGCCAGCAGCGCGGCATGGGCGCCGTGATCACGGTTGAGCTCGCCGGCGGACATGACGCGGTGCGCGCGTTCGTCGCACAGCTGCAGTGTTTTTCACTCGCCGAATCCCTAGGGGGAGTGGAGAGCCTGGTCGCTCATCCGGCGACGATGACGCACGCCGCGATGGACGCGAATGCGCGCGCGCAGGCAGGTCTTGTCGACGGCCTCGTGCGCCTGTCGATCGGCATCGAGGCACTTGCCGACCTGAAGGCCGATCTTGATAGGGGCTTGCGGCGCGCGGCCGCGGCCTGCCGCTCGCTCTGAGGACTGCCTTTTCCGGCGCTACACGGGGCTCGCGAGGCGCTCGAGTACCGCGGTGCCGGCCTCGCGCGTGCTTAACCCGCGCGCATGCGGCGCGGCAATATCCGCGGTGCGCGCGCCCTCGGCGAGCGCACGGGCGACGGCATTTTCGAGCGCGAGCGCTTCGCGATGCAGCGACAGGGAGTGCCGCAGCAAAAGCGCCGCGCTCAATATGGCGCCGTAGGGATTGGCAATCCCGCGGCCTGCGATGTCGGGGGCGGAGCCGTGGATGGGCTCATACAAGCCGCGCTTGCCGTCGCCGATGGAGGCCGACGGCAATAATCCAAGCGACCCGCACAACATCGACGCTTCGTCGGTGAGGATATCGCCGAACATGTTTTCCGTGACGAGGACGTCGAAGTCGCGCGGCCGGCGGATGAGGTGCATGGCCGCGGCGTCGACCAGCATGTGTTCGAGCTCAATATCGGCAAACTCCTGCTGCATGATGCGGGTGCACACCTCGCGCCACAGACGCGAGGTTTCGAGCACGTTCGACTTGTCGATGGACACAAGCTTGCGCCGGCGCGTGCGCGCGAGCTCCCCCGCCACGCGCACGACCCGTTCGACCTCGGCGGCGCTGTAGGTGCACACGTCGCTCGCGCGCTCCGCGGTGCGCTCCTTGGCGCCGAAGTAAATGCCGCCCGTCAGCTCGCGCACGAAGATGAGATCCACCCCCGCCAAATATTCCGGCTTGATGCTCGAGGCATCCACCAGATCCGGATGCACGCGCACGGGACGCAGATTCGCGTACACCGCAAGCTCGCGCCGCAGGCGCAGCAAACCCTGCTCGGGGCGCACCTTCGCCGCGGGTCCCGACCATCGCGGCCCGCCCACCGCCCCGAGCAGCACCGCATCGGCGCGCAAGCACAGCTCAAGCGTCTTATCAGGCAGCGGGTCCGCGTGCGCATCGATCGCGACGCCGCCAAAGGCGCCTTCAGCGAGCGCAAATTGGTGCTCGAAGAGCGTAGCGATCCTTTCCAGGCAGCGCATCGCCTCGCTGATGACTTCCGGCCCGACGCCATCGCCGGGGAGCACCGCGATGTTCGCCTTCATGCCGTCGTTCGGCGGCGCTCGAACGCGCCGATCTGTGCGTCGCGCTCGATCAGAAAGCCGAGCTCATCGATTCCATTCACGAGCAGGTTGCGGGCGAATGTCTCGAGCGGAAAGCTGATGGGTGCTCCAGTGGGCAGCATCAACGTCGCCGTCGGCAGGTCAATGCGAACTTCCGTACCTGGGTGCTCGATGAGCCAGCCGGCGGTCGCCGCGTCGACGACCACCGGCAGGAGGCCGTTCTTCAAGGCATTGCTGCCGAAGATGTCGGCGATTTGCGTGCTGATGACGGCGCGAAAGCCATAATCGAGGAGCGCCCAGGGCGCATGCTCGCGCGAGGAGCCGCAGCCGAAGTTGCGGCCCGCGACGAGGATGCGGCAATCGCGGGCGGCGGCGCTGTTGAGGACGAAGTCCTCCTGCGGCGCGCCTTTCGCGTCATAGCGCCAGTCGGCGAAGAGGTGCTGGCCCAGGCCATCCCGAGTGGTCGTCGTCAGGAAGCGCGCGGGAATGATCTGATCGGTATCAATATTGGCGGCGGCGAGCACGACGGTGCGCGAGCGCAGGGTGCGGATCGGTTCCATATTGCGCTCGCTAGTGGTTCAGGATTTCGCGCGGGTCCGTCACGCGGCCGCGCACCGCGCTTGCCGCGGCGGTGAGGGGGCTTGCGAGAAGCGTGCGGGCCCCCACGCCCTGGCGACCCTCGAAGTTGCGGTTGCTGGTGCTCAAGGAGTATTGGCCCTTCGCCACGAGATCCCCGTTCATCCCCAAGCACATGGAACAGCCCGACTCGCGCCATTCGGCGCCCGCTGCCATGAACACGCTGTGCAGACCTTCGGCCTCGGCCGCACGCTTCACGGCCTGCGAGCCCGGCACCACGAGCATCTGCACGCCCGCGGCGATTTTGCGGCCGCGCAGGACGGACGCCGCGGCGCGCAGGTCCGAGAGCCGCCCATTGGTGCAGCTGCCAAGGAACACCACGTTGACCGTTTGATCCTTGAGGCGCGCGCCTGCTTCAAATCCCATGTAGGCGAGCGCCTGGTCAAAGGCTGCATCGTGGGTGCGCTCCGGGATGCTGGCGCCGATCGGCATCACCATGCCCGGGTTCGTGCCGTAGGTGATCATCGGTTCGACGGCGGCGGCGTCGATATCGACTTCGCGGTCAAAGCGCGCCTCGGCATCGCTTGGCAATGTGCGCCAGCGCGCGAGCGCCTCCTCCCACTGGGATCCCTGCGGCACGCGCGGCCGGCCGGCAAGATAGGCATACGTCGTGTCATCGGGGGCAATCATGCCGGCGCGGGCGCCTGCCTCGATGGACATGTTGCACACGGTCATGCGCTCTTCCATATCGAGCGCGCTCACCCCGGCGCCACGATACTCGATGACGTGACCGGTGCCGCCTGACACGCCGATGCGGCTGATGATCCAGAGGATGAGGTCCTTCGCGGTCACGCCCGCCTGCAGGCGATGATCAATATTGATGGCGAGACTCTTCGGCTTTCTCTGCAGGAGCGACTGTGTGGCGAGTACGTGGCCGACCTCGGTGGTGCCAATTCCAAAGGCGAGGGCACCCAGAGCGCCGTGAGTGCTCGTGTGGCTGTCGCCGCACACGATGGTCTTGCCGGGCTGGGTCGCGCCGAGTTCAGGTCCGATCACATGCACGATGCCGCGCTGCTCGCTCTTCAACCCCAAAAGCTCGACGCCAAAGAGCGCACAGTTGCGCTCGAGCGCGCGGATCTGCTGGGCCGCCGACTCGATTGCAATGGGCGCACCCCCGAAGATCTGTTCGGTGCGCGTCGGTGTGGAGTGATCCATGGTGGCGAGCGTGAGCTCCGGGCGGCGCACGGCAAGACCGCGCTCGCCGAGCACGGCGAAGGCCTGGGGCGAGGTCACCTCATGGATGAGGTGCAAGTCGATGTACAGAACCGCGGGGCTCTCGGCGCTCTCGGCAATAACTTCGTGCTGGTCCCAGATCTTCTCCAGCATGGTCCGCGCTACGGGGGCCATCGACACGTTGCCTATTGCACGACGGCGATGCGCGCCTGTGCCATGTCGACGACGTCGAGCCATCCCCACTCATCAGCGGTCTGTCCGGAGAAGAGGCCAAAGAAGGCGCCCTGCAGGGCCGCGGTGATCGGACCGCGCTTACCGGCGCCCACGAGCAGCCGATCTACCGAGCGGATGGGCGCGATCTCCACCGCCGTGCCGGTGAAGAACGCCTCGTCGGCGAGATACAGGAATTCGCGCGGGATCGCGCACTCGCGCACTTCGATGCCGCGCGCGCGCGCGAGGCGGATGACCGTATCGCGGGTGATGCCGCTCAGCACCGAATGCACCAGCGCCGGCGTCATGAGCACGCCGTCCTTGACGATAAATATGTTCTCCCCGGAGCCTTCGCTGACCGTTCCGTCAGGTGCAAGACCAATGCCTTCGGCAAAGCCGAGGCGCCGCGCCTCCTGGCCGATGAGCAGGCTTGAGAGGTAATTGCCGCCCGCCTTGGCAAGCGCAGGCAGCGTGTTCGGCGCCACTCGGTTCCAGGAGGAGACGCACACATCCACTCCTTCCTCTTCGCTCGCATGCCCCAGGTACTTACCCCACTCCCAGGCGGCAATCGCCACGTCCGTGGGCGGCTCGATCTTCGGCGTCACGCCGATCTCGCCGTAGCCGCGAAATGCGACCGGTCGGATGTAAGCGCCGCGCGCAAGGCCATTGACCGCAATCACCTCTCGGCACGCATCACAGATCTGTTCGCTCGAGAAGGGCATCGGCATGCGATAGATCTTCGCCGAGTCAAACATGCGCCGCGTATGGTCGCGCAGGCGGAAAATCGCCGGCCCGCGCGGCGTTTGATAGGCACGCAGACCCTCGAAGACCGAAGAGCCGTAGTGCAGCGCGTGCGACAGCACGTGCACCGTGGCCTTCTCCCAGGGCACGAGCTTGCCGTTGAACCAGATGAACTGTGTAGCCGGGATGGGCATGTGGGCTCCTGAAAAAAACTACACCGCCGCGGGCAGCACGCGCGCGGGGCCCACGCGCTCCTCGCGCGAGCGCGAACTCGTCTGCGCAAGCTCGATGCGATTCAGCACTTCGAGGAAGGCCATGGTGCTCGATTCCACGATGTTGGTGCTGACGCTCGAACCGCGATAGCTGCGCTCATTGTAATCCACGTACACGATGGCCTCGCCCTGCGCGTCTTCGCCGACCGATACGCTGCGCAGCTCAAACTTGCGCAGCGAAGGCTCGATGCCGGTGGCCGCCTCGATGGCCTTGAAGGCGGCGTCCACCGGGCCGTCCCCGCGCGCCGAGCGCTCGACCACTCGGCCGTCGGCGTGCTGCAGGCGCACGTGCGCCTCGGCGGCCGAGGCGCTGTCCGCCACGGTTCGCAAGCCGAGGAGACTCCACGGGCCCGCGGCGTGGCCTTCCGCGCGCAGCACGAGCGCCTCGATGTCACCGTCAAAGAGCTCCTTCTTCTTGTCCGCGAGCGCCTTGAATTCCTCGAACACGCGGTTGAATTCGAGCTCATCCAACTCGAAACCCAGCTCCTGCACCCGCTCGCGAAAGGCATGCCGGCCGCTGTGCTTGCCGAGCACCAGATGGCTGCGGGTGAGGCCCACATCCTCAGGGCGCATGATCTCGTAGGTCGAATAATGTTTGAGCATGCCGTGCTGATGGATGCCGGCTTCGTGCGCGAAGGCGTTTTCACCGACGACCGCCTTGTTGCGCGGGATAGGCTGGCCGGTGATGTTCGAGACGAGTCGCGAGGTCGGGTAGAGCTTGGTCGTCTGTACGCGATTCGTGACGTTGAAGAAAGTGGCGCGTGTCTTGAGCGCCATCACCACTTCCTCGAGCGAGCAGTTGCCGGCGCGCTCGCCGATGCCGTTGATCGTGCACTCGATCTGGCGCGCCCCGGCAACGACCGCCGTCAGGCTGTTCGCGACCGCCATCCCCAGATCGTCGTGGCAGTGTACCGAGAGGACGGCGCGCTCGATGCCGCGCACGTTCTTGCGCAGATAGCGAAAGAGCTCGGCGAACTCATCCGGCACCGTGTAGCCGACCGTATCGGGGATGTTGACGGTGGTGGCGCCGGCGTCGATCACCGCTTCGACCACCTGGGCGAGAAACTCAAGCTCCGTGCGCGAGGCATCCTCGGGGGAAAACTCGACGTCGGCGCACAGATCGCGCGC
>Ga0182024_10019344_pt1 | contig 12567 bp, 11 predicted proteins | sample P32metaG_FD_120480 | JGI IMG/M metagenome (GOLD analysis project Ga0182024, IMG submission 120480) | Permafrost microbial communities from Stordalen Mire, Sweden - P3-2 metaG (Illumina Assembly) | ecosystem: Environmental > Terrestrial > Soil > Wetlands > Permafrost | place: Sweden: Stordalen... | reverse complement strand
GGCGAAACCAACTGGGGGCCGATCGGGGCGCTCTCCAACCTGATGCAGGCGCTGTTCGCCGGCATCGCGCCGGGCAGCCTGGTGGCCAACGTCGTACCGTCCGGGACCGCGGGAACGATCGCCGTCACCTCCGAGGGGCTGATGCAGGACTACCGCGCCGGCTACATCATCGGCTCGTCGCCGAGGTCGATGTTCATCGCCCAGATCATCGGCGCCCCGATCGGCGCCGCGGCGCTCGCCTTCACCTATCCGCTGCTGGTGAAGACCTATGGCCTGATCGGCGACCATGCCCAGCTCGCCGCGCCCGGCGCGCGCCGTTCGGCGGCGTTCGCACAGCTGCTGGCGGCGGGTGTCGACAAGCTGCCGCCTTCGGCCCTGTGGGCTGGGCTGGCGGCGGCCGCGCTCGGCTGCATCTTCGCCGTGATGGAGCAGAACGAGCGGCTCAGCCGCTGGACGCCGTCGCCGGTGGCGCTCAGCCTCGGCCTGCTGCTGCCGTTCTCTTCGATCTCGACGATGTTCCTCGGCGCGGTCGTGGGCGCGGTCTGGCTGGCGCGCCATCCCGCCAGCGCCGCCCGCTATCTGATCGCCGTCGCCTCGGGCTTCATCGCCGGCGAGGCCCTGGTCGCTGTGATCGCCCCCGTCCTGATCGCGGCGGGGCTGGGGGGGGCGCGGTGATCGGGCGCCCGACCCACCGGCTCAGACCAGAACCGGGTTCAACGCTGGGGGACGCGACTACTTCTTCATCCAGGGCTTCGACGCGCCGGCCGCAATCCCGGCCGCCCGCTCGCGTTGGCCCTTGCCCCCGCCCGGCGGCTTCGGCTTGGCCTGGATCGCCGCCTTCTTCATGCGCAGGGCGCGTTCCATCGGGCTCTCGGCCGCGCTCTCGGGACGATCGTTCATCAGGGTAGGATAGCACGGGCGCGGCAAGGACACCGAGGACTTAGGCGTTATCGCCGAAGAACGAGGGTCGTCCAGGCGTCGCGGCCCAGGCGGCGCTCGAGGCGAAAGCCGCGCGACAGGTAGGCCGCCAGGACGAAACGGGCCTGGGATCGCAGCAGGCCGGAGAGAATCGCCACGCCGCCCGGCTTCAGGGCCGAGCGGATGTCGGAGGCGAGCCACACCAGCGGGCGGGCGAGGATGTTGGCGAACGCCAGGTCGTAGGGCGCGCCGGCTCTCACGGCGCGGTGCGCCAGGCCATTGGCGCGAACGAAGCGGCCGCCGGCGCGGTTGATCCTGGCGTTTTCGCGGGCGATGCGCACCGAGACCGCGTCGATGTCGGTCCCCACCGTCAGCGCCGAGCCGGTGCGGGCGGCGGCGATGGCCAGGACACCGGTTCCGGTCCCTACGTCCAGCACCCTGGGGAAGCGCCGGGCCTTCAGGAGGGCGTCGTAGGCCAGCAGGCAGCCGACGGTCGTGCCGTGGTGCCCGGTGCCGAACGCCGCGCCCGCCTCGATGCGCAGGTTGACCGCATTGACCGGGGTGCGGCCGCGGTCGTGCACGCCATAGACGAAGAACCGGCCGGCCCGCACGGGCGGCAGGCCAGAGAGCGCCATCTCCAGCCAGTCGGCGTCGGCCAGCTTCTCGACGGTGACCCTGAGGCCGTCGAAACCCTCGAGATGGCGGCGCAGGTCGTCCGCCTCGGCGTCGGAGGTCGGAAAGGCGTCGATGCGCCAAAGGCCCTTGGCCTCGTCCTCCTCGATGATCGAATAGGTCACCCCTTCCAGGGCCGGATCGACGTCCATGGCCGAGGCGGCGCCCTCCGCGACGCTTCGGGGCCCGCGGGCGATGATCTGGACGGGCTCGTCGGTCATGCTCGGGACCTCTCTTCCCCCTGAGGGGGAAGTACCGGCGAAGCCGGGGATGGGGACGGACTGGGCGAGGGCTTGGCCGTGGCGGCCCCCTCCACCCCTTCGGGGTCCCCCTCCCCCAGAGGGGAGGAGATACGATTGTCAGGCGGCCGCCAGATGGCGCGGTCGGCGCAGGTCGGCGGCCAGGCCCTCGCCCATCAGGTCTATGAAGTTGCCGGCGTAGAAACGGTCCTGGGCGTCGGGCGCGGTCCCGACCAGGGAATCCCCAAACCGCTTCAGCGGATTGCGGCCGCCCTCCACGTGCGGGAAGTCCGAGGAGAACAGGCAGGTCTCCGCGCCCGCCTCGCGGATCAGCCAGCCGGCGTCCTCGTGCGGATAGGGCGTCACCCGCACCTGCCGGCGGACGATGTCGCTGGGCTTGGCCGAGAGCCGGTGCAGGCGCTCCTCGTTCTTGAAGAAGGCCAGGTGGGCGGAATCCATGGTCTTCATCCATCCGGGCAGCCACGACGCGCCCAGCTCGATGACGCCGAACTTGAGTTGCGGAAAGCGGTCCATGACGCCGTCGATGATCATCGCCGCCAGGGTCTGCATCACCGACAGCGGGATCGTCATGTAGCTGACCGAGGTGAAGTTCTCCTCGCCGCCATGGAAGTCTTTCACCCGCGGCAGGCCGTTCTCGAAATAGTCGGGGTTCAGCTTCTCCTCGCCGCCGACGTGGAAGAGGATCGGGATCCCGGCCTCCTGGGCCGCGGCCCATACCGGGTCGAAGGCGACGTGGCTGGGCGAATGGCCAGGCGGGCAGCGCGAGGGGATCAGCAGGGCCTTGGCGCCCAGGGCGATCGCCTCCCGCCCGGCCTGCGCGGCGCGGTCGAAATCCACCAGCGGCACATAGGCGGTGGCCAGGAAGCGCCGGTCGATGGCGCAGAAGTCGGTCATCATCCGGTTGTGGGCCTGGGCGGCGGCGTAGCAGAGGTCGAGGGGTCCGCCCTGGTCGAGCCCGAAGTTGCCCAGGCAGAAGGTGGTGAACACCAGCTGGCTGGCGAAGCCCAGCAGGTCGAGGGCCTTGGGTCGGTCGGCGCGGCGGAAGGAGCCCAGGGCCTCGTAGTTCTTGCGCAGCAGGATGTTGTCGTCCTCGCCGGCGCGGAAGGCGGGATCGTCGTGCTTGCGCCGCGCGGCCGTCGACCACCGCCCGTCGCCGACCTTGTGATGGTAGATCGGCAGGTCGTGGTAGGCCGCCAGCATCTTGCGATCGAAATAGGGATCGAGGCAGTCCTCGAGCTCCATCAGGTGGGAGTCGGCGTCGTGGACGATGCGATCCTGCACATAGGCCATGGGCTTGTTCCTCCGCGTTTTGGCGCGTCTGGCCCGATTTGACCGCTATCGCCGCCGAAGCACAAGCCCGAGACCGGCGCGGCGGCGCCTCGACGGCGACTGTGGGACCTGACACATCACCGCTATGAGGCGCGCTTCCATCGGATTTCCCGTTGTTCTGGCGATTTCGTCGATGGCCTGCGGGGCCAGCGCGTGGCCCGACACCCGCGACGGGCGCCGCGCGGTCTGGGCGGAGATGCGCCGGTTCGAGCGTGCGCTGGATAGCGCCGACAGCGCCACGGCCGTGCTCCGCCAGTGGTGCGCCGACCACCATCTCGCGCAGACGCCGGCAATCCAGGCCCTCCGCGAACCGGGCCCCGACAAGCCGGCCGACCCGGCCGTGCGCCGGGCCTTGCGCGCCGGACCGGACGAGGCGCTCCGCTATCGCCGGGTGCGGCTCGTCTGTGGCGACCACGCGCTCTCCGAAGCCGACAACTGGTACCGGCCCGGCCGGCTGACCGAAGATATGAACCGCAGGCTCGATGAGACCGACACGCCCTTCGGCGTGGTGGTCCGTCCGCTGGGCTTCCATCGCCGCACCATGGCCGTGCAATGGCTGTTCGAGCCGTTGAGGCACCCGCCCGGCCGCGACGCCCGGCAGGACCTGGCGATCCCGCACGACATCCTGCGCCATCGCGCCGTGCTGACCGACGCCCGGCGCGCGCCGTTCAGCCTGGTGGTGGAGACGTACACCGCCGACGTCCTGGCCTCGTCCGCTACAGGCTATGTGATCCGTGATGTCCAGCAATCTGCCAGCCAGTGACGGTTCGCACGTGGGTCTGCAGGAAGCGAAAGTCGCGAGGCTCGCCGCCTTCCCGCGTGATAGCGCCAATCATCGACACAAGAACAACCTGGTCGTCGATCGAACGAATCTTTACTTCGCGGAAAGACACGCTCGCGGGCGCGGCATTTTGCTCGAAATAACCTTCAATCGATCGTCGGCCAACGTGAACGCCGCCAATTCCGCCGATGAACATGGCGTCGGGCGTGTAGAGGCTGGCAATCCGCTGCGGATCGCCCGCGTCGAACGCCGCCTTCCAGGCTGCGATGACCCCCTCAACGTCTTGATGCATGTTATCTACCAGCCTAGTCGGTAAAAGCCGGCTCGCGCTTCTGCATATTGGCCATGACGGCCTCGACCTGGTTGGGGCTGCCGATCAGGGCGATCTGCTCGACGGTCTCCTGCAGCAGGCCCGAGCCCTGGTCGGTGACCGGGGCGGCGTTGAGCAGGCGCTTGGCGGCGCGGACGGCGTCGGGGTTCTTGCCGGCGATCTCGCGGGCGACGGCCAGGGCCTCGGCGCGCGGGTCGGCGCAGACGCGGGTGGCGAAGCCCATCGCCAGGGCCTCCTCGCCGGAGAAGATCCGGCCAGTGTAGGTCAGCTCGCGCACCACGTCCTCGCGCGCCAGGTGGCGCATCAGCATGGTGCCGGCCATGTCGGGCACCAGGCCCCACTTGATCTCCAGGACCGCCATGCGGGTGTCGGGAGCCACGAAGCGCATGTCGGCCCCCAGAGCCAGCTGGAAGCCGCCGCCGAAGGCCACGCCATGCACCGCCGCGATCACCGGAACGGGGATGTCCCGCCACACCCAGACCGCGTACTGGGCGCGGTTGGCGATGCCGTGGGTGCGCTCGGCGAAGCCATCGGCGCCGGAGCCCGCCCCGGTCTGCGCGGCGCGAGGACCCTCGGCCATCTTGCCGAAGTTGCCCATGTCGAGGCCGGCGCAGAAGGCGCGGCCCTCGCCGGAAAGGACGACGGCCCGGACCCCGGCCTCGGATTTCAGGCGCTCGCCGGTCTCAACGAGGGCCGAGAACATGGCGTCGTCGAGGGCGTTCATCTTGTCGGTGCGGACCAGGCGGACATCGGCGACGCCGCCGTCGATGGTCACCGTGATGCGATTGTCCGTGTCGGGCATGGCGTGGCTCCCTGGTGGTTTGACGTTATCTGCCGAGGGTTTGGACAAGGAGGCAAGTCTGACCTCGCGGCAGTCCGAATCTCTTCCCGTTGGCGTGGGGGAAGACCGGCGACCCCCGCGTACGCGGGGGCGGGGAAGGGGGCTTGCCTGGCGAGATCTCCGCGGTGTCGCCCCCTCCACCCCTTAGGGGTCCCCCTCCCCCAGAAGGGGAGGAGAAAAAGACTCGGGCTGGCAGCGGGTGGGCTGCGATGGTTAGGTGGCGCCCTGTGACTCGCCCGGAGACCGCGCCCATGCGCATCCACAACATCTACGTCGATGACAAGGGCGAGACCCACTTCCGGGACGTGCAGGTGGAATGGATCCACGAGGGACCCGGCGGCAAACTCTCCAGGCGCCATTGCGCCACGGGCGTGATCTTTCGGGAGACGGCGGGGGATTACGACCTCGACTGGCATCCGGCCCCGCGCCGACAGTACATCGTCAACCTCGACGCCGGTGTCGAGATCACCGCCAGCGATGGCGAGAAGCGGGTGATCGGGGCCGGCGAGGTGCTGCTGGTCGAGGACGTTACCGGCAAGGGGCACCTCTCCAAGGCGGTGTCGGGCCAGATCCGCCACTCGATCTTCATTCCGATCGAATAGGCGGCGGATTGGACGAGCGATCGCCGATGTCGGACACGGTCGACGAGCCGGGCCTCCTCGAGGCGCTGCGCGCCTGCGGGCTGCTGGCGGCGGGGGAAGCGGCGACGCTCCAGCCCCTTACGGGGGGCGTGTCCTCCGATGTCTTCCGCGTCGACACGGGGGACGGCCGCACCCTGGTGGTCAAGCGCTCGATCCCGCGCCTGCGCGTGAAGGAGGAGTGGCTCGCGCCCGTCGAGCGGGTCGCCGGCGAGGTGCGATGGCTGAAGCTCGCGCGGTCGATCGATCCGCGCCTGGCGCCGGAGGTGCTGGCCGAGCTTCCCGAGGCCCACGTGTTCGCCATGGAGTTCCTCGACCCGGCCAGCCACCCGGTGTGGAAGGACGAGATGGCCGCGGGGCGGGTTGACCCGGCGTTCGGCGCCGCCGTCGGGCGCGACCTCGCCCTGATCCACGGCCGCACCGCCGGCCGTCCCGACATCGCCGCGGCCTTCGACACCTACGACTTCTTCTTCGCCCTGCGGGTCTCGCCGTTCCTGCTGTTCACGGCCGAACGCCATCCGGACCTCGCGCCTCGCTTGAAGGCGCTGGCCGAGGACCTCGGACGGCGCAGGATCGCGCTGATGCATGGCGACGTCAGCCCCAAGAACATCCTGGTGGGGCCACGGGGGCCGGTGTTCCTCGACGCCGAGACCACGGCCTATGGCGACCCGGCCTTCGACCTGGCGTTCTGCCTCACCCATCTGCTGCTCAAGACGGTCTGGCTGCGGCCCCACCGCGAGGCGGTGATGGACTCGTTCGACGCCCTGCGCGGCGCCTATGCGGCCGGCCTGACGTGGGAGCCGCCGGCGGCGCTCTCGGCGCGCGCGGCGCCGCTGGTCTCGGCCCTGCTGCTCGCCCGCGTCGATGGCAAGTCGCCGGCGCCCTACATCACCGATCCCATCGACAAGGATTTCATCCGGCGATCGGCCGAGGCGCTGCTCGGCGCGGCCGAGTTCGATCTCGATCGCCTATCCGCGCGCTGGCGCAGGGAGGCGCTCACGTGAAGGTCGTCCTGCAGTACCGGGCCAGCGAGGGCTTCCAGGCGCAGATCGCCGCCGCCTTCGCGGACGCCAGCCCGGTGGTGGTGGTCGACGAGACCGACCGGGAGACCTTCACGGCGGCGATGCGCGACGCCGTCGTGCTGTTGCACGTGCTGGAGCCGGTGACGGCGGCGGTGATCGCCGCCGCGCCCAGGCTTCGGCTGATCCAGAAGATCGGCGTGGGGGTCAACACCATCGACCTCGAGGCGGCCGAGGCTCACGGCGTGGCGGTCGCCAACATGCCGGGAACCAACAGCGCCGCGGTCGCCGAGATGGCGCTGTCGCTGATGATCGGGGTGTTGCGGCGGACGGCCTATTTCGACGCCCTGACGCGGGCGGGAGAGGGCTGGCGACCGGACCTGGCCGTCCTCGACCAGGTCGGCGAGATCGGCGGACGCACCGTCGGCCTGGTCGGCTTCGGAGGCTCGGCGCAGCGCCTCGCCCCGGTCCTGACGGCGCTGGGGGCGCGGGTCGTCTACACGGCGCGCACCGCGAGGCCCGACGCGCCCTATGCCTTCCGCGTCCTGGAGGATCTTCTGGACGAGGCGGACATCGTCTCGCTGCATGCGCCCTCCACCCCGGAAACCCGGGGGATGATCGACGCGGCGGCCCTGGCGCGGATGAAGCGGGGCGCGATCCTGATCAACACCGCCCGCGGGGACCTGGTCGACGAGGCGGCGCTGGCCGGCGCCCTGCGATCGGGGCATCTGCGCGGCGCGGGCCTGGACGTGTTCGCGCGGGAACCGACGGGGCCCGACAACCCGCTCTTCGCCCTGCCGCAGGCGCTGCTCGCCCCCCACGTCGCCTGGCTGACGCCCGAGACCCTGGCGCGCAGCCTGGTCGTCGCCCGCGAGAACTGTCGCCGGATCGAGACCGGCGAGCCGCTGCTGCACCGGGTGGCCTAAGCAGCCCTGCGTGGCTAAAGCCGCGATTGATTTTGCTTTTCCAAAGCAAAATCAATGCTGCTAAGAATGTTTAGTGTAAGCAAACCTGACAAGGTTTGCTTAGGCCTTCTTCGAGCGCAGCTTCTGCACGGCGGCGTCCACCGCCTCCATGTCTTCGCCCAGGATGATCCTGTCGCCGACGATGAACGCCGGCGTTCCGCCGAGCGAGAGCCGGTTGAAGAGGCCGGTGGTGTCGGCCAGCTGGGCGTTGAAGGCGTGGGAGGCGGTGGGGGATAGGTCCCCGGGCCGCGCGCCCTTGGCGTGGGCGATCGGGTCGATGGCGTCGTCCTGCAGCGGGCGGGCGGACATGAAGGCCTGGTAGAGGCCGAGGGAATCGCCGCCGTCCTTCCTGACCGCCAGGGCCGCGCGGGCGGCGTGTTCGGAGGTCGGCCCGAAGATCGGCATCTCCTTGAAGACGAAGCGCACGTCGGGATTGTCGTGGATCAGCTTAAGGACCTTCGGCGCGGCGTCGGCGCAGTGCGGGCAGCGATAGTCGTAGAACTCCGTGACGGTGATGGCGCCGCGCGGGTTGGCGACGAAGTCGCGGGGATCGCGCTCGACGGCCGACCGCAGGCTCGGCAGCAGGGTCTCCGCGCGCTTCTGGTCCGACAACTGGTCGGCGGCGAGCTTGGCGTCCAGGCGCTGGCCGACCTCCTGCAGCACCTCGGGATGACTGAGCAGATAGGCCCGCACGCGCTTGCCGAAGGCTTCGTCGGAGGTGTGTGAATCGCAGGCGGCCAGGATCAGCGCGAGCGCCGCCCATTTCCAAGGGGACGACTCTCTCCCCCCTTTGGGGGGCGTACGGCCGAAGGCCGGGAGGGGGGCGACTCTCTTCCCCCTATGGGGGAAGTACCGGCGAAGCCGGGGATGGGGGCTGACCGGGCGAGGCTTCCGCGGCGTCGCCCCCTCCACCCCTTCGGGGTTCCCCTCCCCCAAGGGGGGAGGAGAAGGGGTCGTCCTCGCCCACGCCAACGGGACGAGAGTCCTGGCCCCAGCGGTCATCCGGTGACCCCGAGCTGCTTGAGCTGATCGGGCGTGGGCTTGGAGGCCAGGATGATGTCGGTGGCGCGCCGCCACTCGGGCGAATCCTTCTTCAGCAGCTCCCGCGCATGCACCGCGAAGGTGCGCGCCTCCAGCAGCTGGCCGAGGTAGAAGTTCTGCTCGGCGGCCGCCAGCCGCGCCATGCCCGGCTCGCCCTTGCCGTCGTAGGCTTCCGAGAGCAGCCGCCAGCCCAGGGCGTTGTCCGGCTCCTGGCCGAGCGCGCGGCGGATCTGCTGGACGGACTCGTCGAGCTTGGCAGGTTCATTCTCGGCGATCAGCGCCTGGCCCAGGTTGATCCGCAGCAGCGGCGCGTCGGACTTCAGCTCCACCGATCGCCGGTGAGGCGCCTCGGCCTCCTTGGCCCGGCCGGCCTCGAACAGCACCTGGCCCTTGAGCTCCCAAAGGTAGGGGTTGTTCGGTTGGTCGGCGATCAGGGCGTCGATGGCCTTCAGCGCCGGTTCGGTTTCGGTCTGGCGGTAGAGGGCGATCGCGCGGGCGTAGCGCGCCGGGAATGAGGTGTCGGTCTCCGGATAGTCGCCCAGGACCTGCCCGGCCCCGTCGAGGAAACCCTCCAGCTTCGCCTTCATCACGGCGTGACGGGCGATCGCCTCCGGCGTGTCGACCGCGCCGTAGTGCGGCTGTTGTTCGACGCGCGTCGCGAGCGCTTCGATGCGCTCGTCGGTGAGGGGGTGATCGCGGAAGAAGGGGAACTTCCGTTCGTCGTCGAAGACCTCCTGGTAGCGGAAGTTGTTGAAGAAATCGACCAGGCCGCGGCCCGACATGCCGGCCTTCTCGAGATAGGTCACCGCCGCCTGGTCGGCTCGCGATTCCTGTTCCCGGGAATAGCCGAGGACGGAGATCTCGCCGAAATAGCCGGACGAGAACACCAGGGCGGCCGCGGCGTCCGGCGCGCCGGCCAGGGCGGCCAGGATGCCCAGGCCGATGCTGACGATCATCGGCGTCATGGCGGCCCGCCCCATGGCGCCGGACCGCGCGATGTGGCCGCCGGCGATATGGCCGGTCTCGTGGGCCATGACGCCGATCAGCTGGTTGGGGGTCTTGGCCTCGAGGATGAGGCCGGTGTTGAGGAACAGCTGCTGGCCGCCCGCCGAGAAGGCGTTCAGCGTCGGATCCGAAATGATGTGGATCTGCACGGCCTTCGGATCGAGCCCGGCCGCGTGGAAGATCGGATCGGCGTCCTCGTGGAGGATCTCCTCGATCTCGGTGTCGCGGATGATCGAGATGCCCGGGTCGCCCTGGGCGAACACCGGGGCGACGGGCGAGGCGAGCATGCCGGCCATGGCGGCGCCGGCGATGGCGATCTTCAGACGGGCGAACGGCTTTGGCGCGGTCACTGACGGCGTTCCGATCCTTCCCCCCGCACTCTCCAATTTAAACGGCCATTGGGCGGCTTGAAGTCAATGGCCGGGCGCCCGGCCGTCGACCGGGCGCCCGCCGTTCCTTGTCAGGTCCCTCGGCGCCACCAGCCCCGGCGGGGTGCGGCGGGTGGCGTGGAGATCTCGGCCGGATCGGGCGCAGCCGGGACCGGAGCCGGAGCGGAAGGCTCGGGGCTCGTCTCGGGGCCGGCGCCGACCAGAACCGGTTCCGCCACGGCGACTTGGGCCGGTTCGGCCACCGCGACCGGCTCCGGCTCGGGGACGATCTCGGGGGCGATCTGGGGCTCGGACGGGCCCGGATCGGCCGCTGCCGGCTCGGCGGCGACAACCTCCGCGGGTTCCTCGGCGGCGGCGCCGGCCGCGGTCTCGATGTCGGTCGCGGTCGCAACATCGGTCTCGATCCCGGCCGGCGCCTCGGCCTGGCTTTCGGTCTCGGGGGCGGCGCCGCGGCTCCGGGAGCGGCTGCGCCGGGATCTCGCCGGCTTCTCGGGCGTCTCGGGCAGCTCGACCCAGGCGTCCTCCAGAGGCTGGCTGAACTCGGGGGCGCCGCTGGCCGTCGGATGATCCAGCGGGGTGGCGGCCGCCAGTTCGGGCTGACCGGCCTGGCCGACCGCGAAGGCCTGGGAGGCCGGCGGCGCCATCGGCGCTGCGTCCTCGGGCGGCCCACCATGCTCCTGTTCCGGACGGTGGACCGGTCCGCGCCACTCATACGGATCGTCGCCGCTCAGTCGCGCCGGCCATGACCAGGCGTAGACGTCCGTGGCCTGGCCCTCGTCGCGCATCCGCCGGCCGCCCCGACGGCCGCGCCTGCGGCGCCGGCCGCCCGCATCGCTTTCATAGTCGCCGTCGGCCGCCGCCGGGGCAGGCGCCGCGGCCGCGGCCGGCTCGGCCGGCGAGCGGACTTCGTCGCCGCGCCGTCCGCGCCGCCGCCGGCGTCCGCGCCTGCGGCCGCTGTCGTCCTCGCCGACGCGCGCGCCGTCGCCGCGATCGGCGGTGAGGGGAGCCCCCTCCTCGATCATATCCTCTTCGTCTTCGTCCTCGTCGTCATAGTCCTGGGCGTCGAGATCCTCCGGCTCGCCCGCGCCGAGGATCGCCTCGTCTTCCTCGTTCTCCTCTTCCTCCTCGATTTCGTCGTAGTCCTCGTCGTCGAGGGCCTCGACATCGGGAGTCTCCCAGCTGCGGTCGATCTCGTGGGGCACGCTGGAGGTGCGCTCGATCTCGTGCTCGGCGTGGGCGAGGGCCTCGTCGATCACCACGCTGACGAAAAGGCCGTGGCTGCGCAGCAGGCGGGTCAGGTATTCGCGCTTGTTGTTGAGGATGTAGAGCCCGACGTCGCGCGGAACCCGCACGATGACCTCGCCGCCGCCGGTCAAGGCTTCCATTTCCACGGCGCGGAGGGCGGCCAGGGCGCTGGACTCCACCGACCGCACGCGTCCGGCCCCGCCGCAATGCGGGCAGACGTGGGTGGTGCCTTCCAGGATTCCGGTCCGCCGCCGCTGCCGGCTGATTTCCATCAGGCCGAACGACGAGATCCTGCCCATCTGGATGCGGGCGCGATCCTGGGCGAGGGCGTCCTTGAGCGCCTTCTCGACGGCCCGGTTGTTCTTGGGCTCGTCCATGTCGATGAAGTCGATGATCACCAGCCCGGCCAGGTCGCGCAGGCGCAACTGCCGGGCCGTCTCGTCGGCGGCTTCCAGGTTGGTCTTGAGGGCGGTCGCCTCGATGTTGCGTTCCTTGGTCGCCCGCCCGGAGTTGACGTCGACCGCCACCAGGGCCTCGGTCTGGTTGATGACCAGGTAGCCGCCCGACTTGAGCGGCACCGTCGGCGAATAGATCTGGGCCAGGTGGTCCTCGATCTTGTGGGCCACGAACAGCGGGGCCGCGCCGCGATAGTATTGGATCTTCTTGGCCTGCGACGGCATCAGCATGCGCATGAAGTCGCGCGCTTCGCGGAAGCCGGCCTCGCCTTCGACCCAGATCCCGTCGATGTCCTTGTCGTAAAGGTCGCGGATGGCCCGCTTGACCAGGTCTTCCTCCTCATAGATCAGCGCCGGGGCGACCGAGTGCAGGGTGGTGTCGCGGATGTTGGTCCAGGCCCGCGACAGGTATTCGTAGTCGCGCTTGATCTCGGCCTTGGTGCGCTTGGCGCCGGCGGTGCGCACGATCAGCCCCATCCCCTCGGGCACGTCGAAGTCGGCGACGATGGAGCGCAGCCGCTTGCGGTCGGTGACCGCGGTGATCTTGCGGCTGATGCCGCCGCCGCGGTCGGTATTGGGCATCAGCACGCAATAGCGTCCGGCCAGGGAGAGATAGGTGGTCAGGGCGGCGCCCTTGTTGCCCCGCTCTTCCTTGACGACCTGGACCAGCATGATCTG
>Ga0182024_10019343_pt1 | contig 12567 bp, 6 predicted proteins | sample P32metaG_FD_120480 | JGI IMG/M metagenome (GOLD analysis project Ga0182024, IMG submission 120480) | Permafrost microbial communities from Stordalen Mire, Sweden - P3-2 metaG (Illumina Assembly) | ecosystem: Environmental > Terrestrial > Soil > Wetlands > Permafrost | place: Sweden: Stordalen... | reverse complement strand
TGCGGGCGCGGCCGTAGACGTCGCGAGCACGACAATCGGCATCCCCTGCGAAACTTTGTCGCCGACCTTTACCTTGACGTCTTGCACGACGCCGTCGGCCTCGGCGGGCACCTCCATCGACGCCTTCTCACTCTCCAATGTGATGAGCGAGTCATTCTTTTTGACGCGATCGCCGGGCTTGACGAGCACCTCAATGACGGGCACGTCTTTGAAATCGCCGATGTCGGGGACGCGCACCTCGATCGTACTGCTCATCGCACTTCAGCTTTTCGCACGAGAGCGGAAATAACTTTCGGGCGGGCACCGTCCGCAAGTTCTTTACACATCGATCGGGTTGCGCTTGTTTGGATCGATCTCGTACTTCTTGAGCGCCTTTTGCACGGTCGAGGCCGGTAGCGTTCCCTCCTCGGCGAGCGCGTGCAGCGCCGCGAGCGCGACGAAATGGCGATCGACCTCGAAGAAAGCGCGCAGCTTGCGGCGGAAATCGCTGCGGCCGTAGCCGTCGGTTCCGAGCGCGACGTAGCGGCGTCCGACGTAAGGACGAATCTGTTCGGCGAAGGTCCTGATGTAATCGGTCGACGCGACGCCGGGGCCCTGACGATCCCGCAGGCACTCCTCGACATACGAGAGGCGCGGTTTCTCTTCGGGATGCAGGAGATTCCAGCGACGCGCTGCGACGCCGTCGCGCTGGAGTGCGTTGAAGCTCGTTACGCTCCAGACGTCGCTGCTCACGTTCCACTCGTTGGCGAGCAGATCGGCGCCGGCGAGAACTTCGCGCAGTATCGCGCCGGATCCGAATAACTGGACGCATGGCGTTTTCTTCTTAGCCTGTCCTGAGCTTGTCGAAGGACGCAACAGGTACATGCCGCGTAGGATTCCGTCGCGCGCGTCGGAGGGCATCGCCGGGTGAATGTAGTTCTCGTTCATCAGCGTGATGTAGTAGTAGACGTCTTCCTGCTCGGCGAGCATGCGGCGCAATCCGTCTTGGATAATCACGGCCAGCTCGTAGGAGTACGTGGGATCGTAGCTGCGGCAGTTTGGAATGAACGAGGCCGCGACTTGGCTGCTGCCGTCCTCGTGCTGCAGCCCTTCACCGTTGAGCGTCGTTCGACCCGACGTCGCGCCGAGCAAGAATCCGCGCGTGCGGCTGTCACCCGCGGCCCACGCGAGATCGCCCACGCGCTGAAAGCCGAACATCGAGTAGAAGATGTAGAACGGAATCATCGGAAGTTCGTGGTTGGAATACGAGGTGCCCGCGGCGATCCACGACGAGATCGCGCCGGCTTCGTTGATGCCTTCCTGGAGAATCTGACCAAGTTTGTCCTCGCGATACCACATCAGTTGCTCGGCATCTTGCGGATGATAGAGCTGTCCGACCGACGAGTAGATCCCGAGCTGGCGGAACATCCCCTCCATGCCGAACGTACGCGATTCGTCGGCGACGATCGGAACGACGCGCGCTCCGATTTCACGATCGCGCGCGACCGCGTTGAGAACTCGCACGAACGCCATCGTGGTGGAGATGCTGCGATCGCCCGTCCCCAGCAGCTGCGCGTCGAAGGCGGCCAAGTCCGGCACCACCAGAGCTTTCGATTTGCGGCGGCGCTGCGGCACGCTTCCGACCGCCTCCATGCGCTCCCGCAGGTAGCGCATCTCCGCAGAATCCTCGGCGGGCTTAAAGAACGGAACCTTGTCCGCGGAGATCGCGTCGTCGGAGATCGGCAGCGCGAAGCGATCGCGGAAGGTTTGCATCGCTGCCAGCTCCATTTTCTTGGCTTGATGCGCGATGTTCTGGCCCTCGCCGGCCTCACCCATGCCGTAACCCTTGATCGTCTTGGCGATAACGACCGTCGGCTGGCCACGGTGTTCGCAGGCCGCCTTATATGCGGCATACACCTTGACCGAATCGTGGCCGCCGCGCTGCAACGCCCAAATCTCGTCGTCGGTCCAGCCTTCGACCAGCGCTTTGGTTTCGGGATAGCGGCCGAAGAACTCGTCGCGCACATACTTGCCGTTGCGCGATTTGAACGTTTGATAATCGCCGTCGACGCACTCGTTCATCAGCTGCACGAGCTTGCCGCCTGAATCTGAGGCGAGTAGCTGGTCCCAGCGGCTGCCCCAGATGACCTTGACGACGTTCCACCCCGCGCCTCTGAAGACGCCCTCGAGCTCTTGGATGATCTTACCGTTGCCACGCACCGGACCGTCGAGGCGCTGCAGATTGGCGTTGACCACCCAGATCAGATCGTCGAGCCGCTCGCGGCCCGCCAACGAGATCGCGCCGAGGGACTCGGGCTCGTCCATCTCGCCGTCACCGACGAACGCCCAGACCTTGCGACCCGTCGCGTCGATGAGCCCGCGATCGTGCAGATAGCGCATGAAGCGCGCTTGATAGATGGACATGATCGGTCCCAAGCCCATCGAGACCGTCGGGAACTGCCAGAAGTCCGGCATCAGCCAGGGATGGGGATACGACGAAAGGCCCTTGCCGTCGACCTCCTGCCGGAAGTGTTCGAGCTGCTCTTCGGTGATGCGACCCTCGAGGAAAGCCCGCGCGTAGACGCCGGGCGAGGAGTGGCCTTGGAAGAAGACGAGGTCGCCGCCGAACGTTTCGCTCGGCGCGCGAAAGAAGTGGTTGAAGCCGACGTCGTAGAGCGTCGCGGCGGAGGCAAAACTAGCAACGTGTCCGCCGAGTTCGGAGCTGACCTTGTTCGCGCGCACGACGGTCGCAAGCGCATTCCAGCGCACGATATGACGCAGCCGCGCTTCGAGTTCGCGGTCGCCGGGCATCGCCGGCTGCCGGTCGACCGGAATTGTGTTGACGTACGGCGTCGTCGGGCCCAGCGATACGTGCGCGCCGGCCCGCTGCGCTTCATCGACAAGCGCCGAGAGCAGCTCGCGGGCACGCCCGGGCCCTTCGACGGCGAGTACGCCGCGCATGGCCTCGAGCCACTCGCGAGTCTCTTGGGGATCGGGGTCGGGGGCGAAGCTAGTCATCGCTGCCGTCCTTTCCGTCCGGCGAGCCCATCTCTTCCAAAGGCGCCCGCCTGCCTGGGAAGAACCGCACTTCCCGCGTATAGAGTCCCTGCGCGGGAGCTGAATTTGGCTGAGAGGGCGGCCGCGAGTCGCCGACCGCACGTAACCTGATCCGGATAATGCCGGCGTAGGGAGGATGGAATGAAGGTTTACGTTGGGGGCAGCGACCCCTCGATTCGCGTTCCGCGCCGTGCGGTGACGCTGACGGACGGAACGGTCCACACACTGTACGATACCAGCGGTCCGTACACCGATTCGGAATCGTCGCTCGACATCCGCCGCGGCCTGCAGCCGCTGCGCGAACGCTGGATCGCCGCCCGTAACGATACGATCGAGTTGGACCGGGCCACCTCGCTCTATCGCCGCGGTCGCGAGGCGATGTCCGAGCTCGACATCGTGCGCTTTCCGTCGCCGCGCTTGCCGCGGCGGGCGAAGCTCGGCGGCAACGTGACGCAGATGCACTACGCTGCGCGCGGCGAGATCACGCCCGAGATGGAGTTCGTCGCGCTGCGCGAGAGCGTCGAGCCGGAGTTCGTGCGCGGCGAAATCGCGCGAGGGCGCGCGATTCTTCCCTCAAACGTCAACCACCCCGAAAGCGAGCCGATGATCATCGGTCGGAACTTCCTGGTGAAGATCAATGCCAACATCGGCAACTCGGCCGTGAGCTCGTCGATCGAGGAAGAGGTAGAGAAAATGACGTGGGCGACGCGCTGGGGCGCCGACACGGTTATGGATCTCTCGACCGGCAAGAACATCCACGAGACCCGCGAGTGGATTCTGCGCAACTCTCCCGTCCCGATCGGTACGGTTCCGATCTATCAGGCGCTCGAAAAGGTTGGCGGCAAGGCGGAGGACCTTACGTGGGAGCTCTTTGCCGATACGTTGATCGAACAGGCCGAACAGGGCGTAGACTACTTCACGATTCACGCCGGCGTTTTGTTGCGATACGTGCCGCTGACCGCCGATCGCATCACCGGCATCGTTTCGCGCGGCGGGTCGATTCTAGCAAAGTGGTGCCTCGCGCACCATCGTGAGAACTTCTTGTACGAACACTTCGAAGAGATTTGCGAGATCATGAAGGCATACGACGTCGCCTTCTCGCTCGGCGACGGCTTGCGCCCCGGCTGCACGGCCGACGCCAACGACGCGGCGCAGTTTGCGGAGCTCGAAACGCTCGGCGAACTCACCGACGTCGCTTGGAAGCACGACGTGCAGGTGATGATCGAGGGGCCGGGTCACGTGCCGATGCAGATGATCGAAGAGAACGTGCGCAGGCAGCTCGAAGTCTGCAAGGAGGCGCCGTTCTACACGCTGGGGCCGCTCGTCACCGACATCGCTCCCGGCTACGATCACATTACGAGCGCCATCGGCGCCGCGATGATCGGCTGGTACGGCACCGCCATGCTCTGCTACGTCACGCCCAAAGAACACCTCGGTTTACCCAATAAGAAGGACGTCAAGGACGGGGTCATCACGTATAAGATCGCGGCCCACGCGGCCGATCTTGCGAAGGGACATAAAGGCGCCGCGCATTGGGACGACGTTCTCTCAAAGGCGCGTTTTGAGTTTCGCTGGCAGGATCAGTTTGATCTTTCGCTCGATCCCGAAACGGCGCGTGATTTCCACGACGAAACGCTTCCGGCGCCCGGGGCGAAGAGCGCGCACTTTTGCTCGATGTGCGGCCCGCACTTCTGTTCGATGAAGATTACGCAAGAGGTCCGCGAGTACGCGCAGCAAGGGATGGCCGAAAAATCGCGAGAGTTTATCGAAAGTGGCGCCGAGGTTTACGTCCCGGTCGCCCCCTAAAGAATGAAGCCGTGCGCTGTGCTGTTCGATCGCGACGAAACGATCGTGGTCGACGTGCCGTTCAACGGCGATCCGCGACGCGTCGAGGCGTCGCCGAACGCGCGCGTGCTGCTCGACCGCCTGCGCGCCGCCGGCTTGCCGCTGGCCGTCGTGAGCAATCAGAGCGGCATCGGTCGCGGATTCATCACGCACGAAGCGGTCGATGCCGTCAATCGTCGCGTGGACGAGCTGCTTGGTCCCTTTGCCGGATTCTTCGTGTGCCCGCATTCCCCGGAGGATGAGTGTGAGTGTCGCAAGCCCAAGCCGAAGCTCATTCTCGATGCGGCGCGGGCGCTCGGCGTGGATCCGGCCTGCTGCGTGGTCGTCGGCGATCGCGAGAGCGACGTCGAGGCGGCGCGAAACGCCGGCGCAATCCCGTTACGAGTCGATGGAACCCACGGTTTGGCCGCGGCGGTCGAACGTATTCTTTACTGGGTTGAGGGGCCTTCGAGCCAATAGGCGAGGTCGGCTCCGCGAACTGGCGGCGTGACGGCGTAGGCGTTGGCCGGAAGACGAACGGTTCTCGAAAGGCGCTGCCACGTTTCCAGTACGCGCACGACGTAGTTTTGCGTTTCGTCGAACGGCGGAATGCCGCCGTACTCGCTCACTGCTTTCGGCCCGGCGTTGTACGCGGCGAAGACGAGGTCGTAGTGTTTCGTTCCAAACCGCCCGACCAAACCGCGAAGATAGCGCGCGGCACCGGAGATATTCTGCGCTGGGTCGTGCGGGTTAACGCCGAGCCCCGCCGCCGTACCCGGCATTAGCTGTCCGAGCCCAATGGCGCCGGCGCGCGAAAGGGCGTGCGTGTGCCAGCGGGATTCGACCGTAACGATGGCCACGAGCATGTTGGCATCGATGCGCCAGCGTACCGCGTTGAGGAGCACACGGCGCGCCAGATCCCGGCTCTGCCAACGCGGGAGCTGCGGATTGATGTGGCTCAGAACTCCGGCGTAGACGGCGACGGCAATGGGCGTAGCGGGTACCGCTCGATTGGCCGCTTGCGCCGGAAGCAGCAGGGGCCCTATAGAAAAGCCGACCGTAGCCAGGAGGCTCAGAATAGTCCTGCGCATATGGGGCCGGTGGGTTCGCGTCGCGCTCTCGCCGTCCTTCTGTTCCTGTTCATCGTAATGTGTGGAATGATCGCGTGGTCTCAGTGGTATGCAATTCACGTGAACGTTCCGATGTATCAAGCGAAGCACCAGGCCGCACCCGCACATTGATTCGCGATGCTTTGACTTAAAGAAGAGGGTTTGGAGTTGATCGTTCCGTTGCTGCTTGCGGCGTCGCTTTACGCGGCAAATCCCGTCGCATCACCTTTGCCGGCGTCGCCGCTGCCTCCGAGGCCCGCGGCATCGGTTTCCCCGTCGCCATCACCCTCGCCCACGCCGACGCCTGGGCCTCCGTTTGCAAACATGACCTGGCGTGAGATCGGTCCCGCCGGCGGCGGAGGGCGCGTTGCTGCGGTTGCCGGGTCGGCGACGGATACCAAACTCTATTACGTCGGCGCTGCGGGCGGCGGAGTTTGGAAATCGGCCAATAGCGGACAAACGTGGGCTCCTGTCTTCGACGATCAAGACGTTGCGGCAATCGGTGCGGTGACGATCGATCCAACCGACAACGACACGGTCTGGGTTGGAACGGGCGAAGGCAATCCGCGCAACGACGTGAGCTATGGCAACGGCGTTTACAAGACGACCGACGGCGGCGACCACTGGACCAATACCGGCCTCAAAGAGACGAAGTACGTCACGCGGATCGTGGTCGATCCGCGCAATCACAACCACGTCGTCGTTGCCGCATTGGGCGACGCTTTCAGCGATAGCCCGCAGCGCGGCATTTACGTTACCGACGATGGTGGAAAAACTTGGAAGCAGACGCTCTACGTCGGGCCGGAGAGCGGTGCGTCGGACGTTGCCATGAACCCCCAGGATCCGAGCGTGCTCTACGCCGGCATCTGGAAGTTCCAGCGCCGGCCGTGGACGTTCGTCAGCGGCGGAGAAGAGGACGGCATCTACAAGTCGACCGACGGCGGTGCCACGTGGACTGAGCTCGTAGGACACGGGCTGCCAGCGAGTCCGATGGGACGTATCGGCTTAGCGGTCGCGCCGAGCGCCGGCAACCGCGTCTACGCGGTGATTGAATCGAAGGCCGGCGTGCTGTGGCGATCCGACGACGGCGGCGCCAACTGGACGATGGTCAGCGACAACTCGTCGGTCGACGCGCGCCCCTTCTACTTTTCGCACCTCGCGGTCGATCCGAAGAACGCCGACCGCGTCTACGCGGTCTCCTTTCAGCTGATGCTGAGCACTAACGCCGGAAAAACGTTCAAACCGATCGCCCAGTCCGTGCACGTGGACTATCACGCAATTTGGATCGCAGCGAACGACCCGTCGCGCATCATGACCGGCGAGGACGGCGGCTATGCCCTTACGCTCGACGGCGGCGAGAACTGGTTCTTCTCGGCCAACCTGCCGATCGGCCAGGCCTACCGTGTCGGACTCGGCAACGATAATCCATATACGGTTTGTGCCGGTCTGCAAGACAACGGCGCCTGGTGCGGCCCCTCGAACTCGCTCGATCCTTCCGGCATTCAGAACAAGGCGTGGATCGCTTCGTCGGGCGGCGACGGCGAATGGAGCATTCCCGAACCCGACGATCCGAACTGGCTCTGGTCGGACTCCCAGAGCGGTTCGCTTACCGTTTACAACCGCGTGACGCAAGATCAGTGGTCGGCACAGCCCTACGTTCAGACCGGTAAAGAGTCGTGGGAACTCGCGACGAGCAAGTATCGATTCAACTGGGAATCGCCGATCGCATTCGATCCCTGGCGCAAGAACGTTGCCTGGCTCGGTGGCAGCGTCGTCTTCCAAACGACCGATCGCGGAAGATCCTGGCGCGCGATCAGTCCCGACCTCACGCGCAATCTCAAAACGCATCAGCAACCCGCGCGCGGCCCGATCACTAACGACGTCTCCAGCGCGGAATACAGCGACACGATTCTCGACATCGAAGGCTCGACGAAAACCAGAGGCGAGATCTGGGTCGGCACCGACGACGGGCTCGTTGCGTTGACGCGCGATGCTTCGACAGGCTCAGCACAGGCTCACTGGAAAAATGTGACGCCTCCGGGAGCGCCCGAGTTCGCTCGCTTTGCGACCGTCGCACCCTCGACGCTCGTCGCGGGGACCGCGTACGCGATCGCCGACGGACATTACACCGGCGACAATGCCCCGTACGCCTTCGTCACTCACGATTACGGCGGCCACTGGACGAAGATCGTCGCCGGCCTGCCGGCCGATCAGTGGGTTCGGGCAATTCGGCCCGACATCAGAAATCGCAACATCGTCTATCTCGGCACCGAAGAGGGGATGTGGATTTCGTTCGACGGCGCGACGAGCTGGCAATCGTTCAAAAATGGCCTGCCCCCTGTCTCCGTGCACGACATTCGGCTACAGCCGCAATACGACGACCTCGTCATCGCGACGCACGGGCGGGATGTCTTTATCATGGACGATATGACCCCCGTGCAACAGCTTATGGAAGCGGTCGCGCAAAAGAACCGGCTCTTTGCGCCGCCAGTCGCCTACGAGTGGTCGTTGCATCCCAACGACGACGGCGTCTACACGAACTTCGCGGCGGACAACCCGCCGTACGGCGTGACGATCACCTTCTATCAGGCGCAGCCCCAAAAAGATGCGCCGAGAATCGAGATCCTCGACAGCTTCGGCCGCGTGATACGCACGATCTCCGGCACTCACAAAGTCGGCGGTAAGGACCGCCCCTACGTTCCGAACAAAACCGGCTTGAACCGTTACACCTGGGATTTCAACGTCGACGGTCCGGTAAAGTGGAACGGCGCGACGCAGGACTTTTTTAACCCCCAGACGGGGCCGGGAGTCGTACCGGGGCTCTACTCCGTGCGCTTGACCCTTTCGGGGCGAACCTACGTGCAGCGAGCTAAAGTCGAACCGGACCCGCGTTCGGCGTTCACGCAGGCCGAGTATCAGCGCAGCTTCGACGAGGCGATGCGTCAGATGTCCCACCTATCGCAGATCGACACCGTGCTCAATACGCTCGACGATCTCAAGAAGTCGATCGATACCGCGCTCGCCGCTGCAAAGAAGGCGAACAACGTCGCGTTGACGGCCAAGCTCGAGGACGCGTCGAAGGCGCGGCAGACGCTCTTTAGTTCGCTCGCCGTGAACGTTCGAGGTGAGGGTACGGAGGACGAGACGGCGTTGCACGAAGACATTCTCGGCGCGTTTCAGACCGCGCAGGGCCTCGTAACGCCGGCGGTTGTGAACTTCCTGTCGCGGGTCGACGTGGAATACCGCAACGGTATCGACCGCTACGACGCGTTCGTGACCGGCGTATTGCCGGGTGTTAACACGGCGTTGCAACAAGCCGGGATGAAACCGCTGTCGCCGGTCAAAGAAGTAAAGGCCCTGTAATGTTCATTTCGACGATACTCTTCGCGGCCGCGGCCTACGCGAATCTGTCGTGGCGCTCGATTGGACCCGCGATCGCGGGCGGCCGCGTGGCCGCGGTGGCGGGAACGCCGCAAGACGACCAGCTCTATTATCTCGGAACCGCCGGCGGCGGCGTGTGGCGCTCGGTCAATGGCGGTGCGACGTGGCAGCCCGTCTTCGAAAAACAGGCGGTTTCGGCGATCGGTGCGGTCGCCATCGATCCGACCAACGAACGCGTCGTCTGGGCCGGAACCGGCGAGGCGAACCCGCGCAACGACGTCAGCTATGGCGACGGACTCTACAAATCGAGCGACGGCGGAAAGACGTGGCGGCGTGCCGGCTTAGCCGGCGTTTGGAGTATCTCGCGCATCGCAATCGATCCGCGCGATTCGCGCCACGTCGTCGTCGGCGCGTTCGGCGATCCGTTCAAAGATTCAACGAATCGCGGAGTGTACGTCACGTTTGATGGCGGGGAAAGCTGGAGTAAGTCGCTCTATCTCAGTCCGGCGAGCGGTGCGAGCGACGTTGCGATCAATCCGGTAGATCCAAAGATTGTCTACGCGGGTATGTGGCACTTTCGCCGCGTCCCGTGGACCTTCACCAGCGGCGGCCCCGACGGCGGGCTCTACAAATCCACCGACGGTGGCCGCACGTGGCGAAAGCTTAGCGGCCACGGATTGCCGCAGGGGTTCACGGGTCGTATCGGCTTGGCGATCGCGCCCAGCCGTCCGAGCCGGATCTTTGCGCTCATCGAAGCGGCTGGTGGAATTCTATGGCGCTCCGACGACGCCGGCGCGCGCTGGAAAATGACCAGCGACGATACGCTCGTCGATCAGCGTCCATTCTACTTCACGCACATTGCGGTCGATCCGAAAAACCCCAATCACGTCTACGCGGTTTCCGAGATGCTCTCCGAGAGCAAAGACGGCGGCCGCAAGTTCAAGGAGATCGCCAAGGACGTTCACGTCGACTATCACGCGATCTGGATCGCTCCGAACGAACCCAAGCGGATCATCACCGGTGAAGATGGTGGATTCGCACTTACGACCGACCTCGAACACTGGTCGTTTTCACGGAATCTAACGATCGGCCAGATCTATCACGTCGGTCTCTCCAACGAAAACCCGTACGCCGTCTGCGCGGCCTTCCAGGATAACAACGGTTTTTGCGGTCCGTCGAACTCGCTCGACGACGAAGGCATCCTCAACCGCCATTGGATCAACGTCGTCGGCGGCGACGGAATGTGGACGGTTCCCGACCCAATCGACCCGAATTACATTTGGGCCGATTTGGAGGATGGTGCGGTCACTCTTTTCGATCGCAGGACCGGCATCAGCCGCTTCATTCGTCCATACGACTCATTTCCTGGAAGTTTCCTCGGGCCGTTTGACTTGAGCAAAGCCGCCTACCGCTTCAATTGGGATTCGCCGATTGCGTTTGCCCCTTGGGACGGCCACGTTGCGTGGTTTGGCGGGAACGTCGTTTTTCAGTCGACCGATCGCGGCGAAACGTGGCGGCCGATCAGCCCGGATCTTACGCGCAATATTACGGAGCACCAACTGCCCTCCGGAGGGCCGCTGGCGAAAGACGTCTCCGGGGCCGAGTACTCCGACACGATCCTCTATATCGAGGGTTCCTCGATAGACCAGGGCGAGATTTGGGTTGGAACCGACGACGGCTACGTGCAACTGACACGCGACGGCGGGTCGCATTGGCAAAACGTTACGCCGCCCGGAGCGCCGCAGTTCGCGCGCTTCGAAACGGTCGCGCCGTCGCCGCTGGTTGCCGGAACGGCGTATGCCGTTGCGGATAACCATCGCATGGGAGACTACGCTCCCTACGTCTACGTCACGCACGATTACGGCGCGCACTGGACGAAAATCGTCGACGGGCTGCCGGGCGATCAGTACGCGCGCACGATCCGTCCCGATACTCGCAACCCGTATTTGCTCTACGCGGGAACCGAGAACGGTCTTTGGATTTCGCTCGACAACGGCGCTCGTTGGCAAGATTTCCGAATCAATCTGCCCGCGGTCTCGGTGCGCGACATCCGGATCCAACCCGAATTCAACGACTTGGTCATTGCGACGCACGGACGCGACGCATGGATTCTCGACGACCTCGACTCCGTGCAGCAGCTCGGCAACGCACAGCGCGCCGGAGCCATGCTCTTCGCACCGCGGATGGCCTACGAGTATCACTACCATTCCAACGATCCCGGAATCTACACACAGTTCGCCGGAGACAATCCGCCAAAGGGTGCGATTGTCGATTTTTATCAGACAGCGCCGCAGAAAAAAGCGCCTTCGTTGCAAATTCTCGATGCCGGCGGGAACGTCATTCGGACCGTGAGCGGCACGCATAAGGTAAAGGGCAAAGAAGAGCCCTACGTTCCCAACAAGGCCGGCATCAACCGTTACGTTTGGGACTTCACGGAGGACGCGCCGGCGAAGTGGCACGGCGCCGCGCGAGAGGAGTACCAAGGGCCCAAGACGGGTCCGACCGTCGTGCCGGGAACGTATACCGTTCGCTTGGCGATAGGTGCGCAAACGCTGACGCAAAAGGTTACGGTGAAGCCCGATCCGCGCGACCAATGGACGCAACAGCAGTACGAATCCGGTTATGCCTTCGCGCGCAAATATTCGACGCTCTACGGAAAGATCGACGAAGTTCTCAACAACCTGGACACGATCAAGAAGTCGCTGACGCGCGTCGCCGCATCGGCGAAGAACGACGCAGCGATTGCAAGTCAGGTTACCGCCGCGCAGCAGAGCTGGGGCCCGGTATTCGCCGCATTCACCGCCGACTACAAGAACGACGAGGATTCGATCCAGCGCGGGGGTTCGCTGCGCGAATCGATTCCGCGCACCGGGTTTGGTGGCCCGCAGCTTCCTCCTACGGCAGAGCAGCTCGATTACGCGCGGCGCTTCGATGCCGCATATGCCGCGGCGGTTGCGCAGTACAACGACTACGTCGGACTGCTTTCGCCGCTCCAGACCGCCTTGAAGAATGCGGGCATCAAGCCGGTCGACGGCGCAACGCCCGTGTCACCCTGAGCCCTTCGACTGCGCTCAGGACAGGCTCCGTCGAAGGGGGAAAAGCCGCCGCAAGAACGTTTCGTGGCCGAACGATGCGCTCGCGCCGAAATGTACGACCGTCAGATCGAGTGACGGGACCAGGTAGAGCGCTTGGCCTGCGGAGCCGCTCGCGTAGACGA
>Ga0182024_10019342_pt1 | contig 12568 bp, 8 predicted proteins | sample P32metaG_FD_120480 | JGI IMG/M metagenome (GOLD analysis project Ga0182024, IMG submission 120480) | Permafrost microbial communities from Stordalen Mire, Sweden - P3-2 metaG (Illumina Assembly) | ecosystem: Environmental > Terrestrial > Soil > Wetlands > Permafrost | place: Sweden: Stordalen... | reverse complement strand
GCATCGGCGATCTCGCGATTCTTGCAACCTTCGGCTACGCGCCGGATGATGAGGTGTTCGCGCTCGCTGGGTGCTGCTGTCTTTCCGAACATAACTGTCTCCTATAAAGTAAAGTGGCGAGTTTGACTCGCTTGATGCCGCCCTTGATCCCGTAACGCATGAAGAGGCGGTTGAAATGAGCTTTAACCGTTCTCTCGGCGATATTCAGATCGCGGGCAATCTCGGCGTTGTCACATCCCTGGAGAAGCAGATCGATGATCTGGCGCTCGCGGGGGCCGACTTCGCTGAAATGCTCTTCAATTTCCATGTAAAAAAGTGCGCCTTCCCGACGTGTGGGGGAGACCAAAACTTGCTTGAATTATGGTCAAATTCACGCCTGGAAATTATGTCTTTGCATATCTTTTTGCATGCGCGCATCCAAACTTGGGGGTTTGAACCAATTTAGGCGTAGAAAAGGGGGGTTTTTGTGCTTTTTGCTGCAAAACAGGCGTTACTAAGGTGCTTTTTAAAAGGTTCTACAGTGTTATTTGTGGCTATCTACAGTGAAACACCTAGTATAAAGTTCAGCCTCGGGCCATCGATACGTGCATGAATTACACACAAGTACATTTTTCACCCTACGTTCGCGCAAAATCTCCCGAGTGATGGCTGGACCTTGAGATCGTTCCCTTTCGCGTCCCATATAATTGAGAGGTGGATTTCAAGCTTGTAAGCAGTTATAAGCCGCAAGGCGATCAGGGGCAGGCGATCGAGGCGCTGACCCGGGGCGTGTTTGACCGGGAGCAGCACCAGGTTTTGCTGGGGGTTACGGGATCGGGAAAAACTTACACCGCCGCCAAGATCATCGAGGCGGCGAATCGTCCCGCGCTGGTGATGGCCCACAACAAGACTTTGGCCGCGCAGCTTTATCACGAATTCAAAAATTTCTTCCCGCACAATGCAGTCGAGTACTTCGTTTCCTATTACGACTTCTACCAGCCCGAGGCCTACGTGCCGGCGGCGGATCTTTACATTGAAAAAGAATCGACGATCAATGAAGAGTTGGACAAGCTGCGGCTGTCGGCGACACGATCGTTATTTGAACGCCGCGATGTTTTGATCGTGTCGTCGGTCAGTTGCATTTATGGATTGGGATCTCCGGAGGCGTATTACGGGATGATGTTGTTCCTGGAAAAGGGACAGAAGATCAAGCGCGCCGACATCACGCGCAAGCTCGTCGACATTCTCTACGAGCGCACGGAGGGAGATTTTCGGCGCGGCACGTTTCGAGTGCGGGGCGATGTCATCGAAATTTATCCGACTTACGATGACAATGCATATCGCGTGGAAATGTTTGGGGACGAGATCGAATCGCTGACCCAGATCGATCCTTTGTTCGGAACGGTGAAGCAGCGCTATATGAGGCTACCGATTTATCCGAAGACGCACTATGTAATGAAGGAAGAGACGCGGGCTTCGGCGGTGATGTCGATTAAAGCGGAGCTGGCTTGGTGGGAAGCGGAACTGGAGAAGCAGGGACGCATCGTCGAATCGCAGCGCATCCATCAGCGGGTGATGTACGACCTGGAAATGATCAAGGCCATGGGATATTGCCATGGCATCGAAAATTACTCGCGGCATTTCACGGGACGGATGCCGGGCGAGCCTCCGCCGACGTTGCTGGATTATTTTCCGCGCGATTTTCTGATGTTCATCGATGAATCGCACCAGACCGTGCCGCAACTTCATGGCATGTACCATGGCGATCGCTCGCGCAAGCAGACGCTGGTGGAATACGGATTCCGCATGCCCTCGGCGCTCGATAATCGTCCGTTAACTTTCGAAGAGTTTGAACATCGCAGCAATCAGATCGTCTACGTGTCTGCTACTCCGGGGCCTTACGAACTTACGAAGTCGGCGGGCGTGGTGGTGGAGCAAATCATTCGACCGACTGGGCTGATCGATCCTCCGGTTGAGATTCGCCCGGTCAAGGGCCAGATCGATGACCTGCTGCACATGATTCGCGACCGGGTTTCGCGCAATGAACGGGTGCTGGTGACGACGCTGACCAAGCGCATGTCCGAGGATCTGGCGGAGTATTACAGCGAAGTCGGCGTGAAGTGCCGGTACATGCATTCCGAAATAGAAACTCTGGAGCGGGTGAAAATTTTGCGCGATCTGCGCAAAGGCGAATTCGATGTATTGATTGGAATCAATCTTTTGCGTGAAGGTCTGGATTTGCCTGAAGTGTCGCTAGTCGCCATTCTTGACGCAGATAAAGAAGGTTTCCTGCGCTCCGCCGGTTCGTTGATTCAGACTATCGGGCGCTGTGCGCGCAATCTGAACGGCCGCGCGATTCTTTATGCCGATCGCATGACGGACTCCATGAAGAAGGCGCTCGATGAGACGAACCGGCGGCGCGCTATTCAGGAAGCCTATAACCGAGAAAACGGGATTACGCCGGAGTCGATCATTCGCCCGTTGGACATGACGCTGGCGGCGATCGTGGGCGCCGATTACGCCGATCTTACCGACATTGCAGCGGATGGCCTCCCGGACTTCAAATCGCAGGGAGAACTCGATGGCTACATCGAGAAACTGGAAAGCGATATGCGAGAAGCGGCGAAGCGCTTTGAATTCGAGAAGGCGGCAAAACTGCGAGATACGATCAAGGAACTTAGAACGAAAGAATTTTTGTTCGCATAGAGCTCGTGTGGCGCGGGCGAATTGCTGTGCTCTCATTTCATAATCTGGCGGATCGCGAATACACGCTTTGTTAAATTCACCGATTCTTAATCCCCCAGTTACGAGTCTGTAACAAATCGCCACTAACGTTGGTGAGGCGTTAACGAACCTGGCGTCCCGGACTTGTAGAGACAAAAGCCACGGCCCGCGCGGTGTTGCAAGCTTTCTTTGTTTGGAGTACCTTTCGGGGGCCGAGTTTAGACCGCTTGGTTTTGTGGCATGCGGCCGAATGCTTGTTTGCCTACCATCTATCGACTTGCGGTCTGCGTCTCAGGTCAACTAGCACGACTTAGAAATACATGAATTAGAAATCCAAGGAGACCATCATGAAAAAAGCTGTACTGTGTTTGGCCCTGCTGCTTGCGTTCGGAAGCGCCGCGTTCGCTCAGGAGGGCGCGATTCCAAAAGGAATTCCACATCTCGACCATGTTTTCGTGATCATGATGGAAAATCACGGTTACCACCAGATAATGGGCAATGCAAACGCCCCTTTTATCAACCAGTACGCAAAGACTGCTAATCTTGCGACCAATTATTTTGCGGTCGCCCATCCCAGCCTCAACAACTACCTCGAAGTTGTAGGTGGATCAAACTTCGGCGTGCATAGTGACAACAATCCTCTGTGGCACAGCACCACCTGCGCGACCAATCTCTCGACCGGAATCCCCAACACGGACAATCCTCCGAGCCCAGATATTTGTCCCATTGCTGGAAGTGGAACTGACGCGGCTACTCCGGCTTTGGATTGCACGAATGAAGTGACGGGCCCGCCCTGCGACATCAATGTAAACGGGACCCTATCTTACCCGGCGGTTTCGACAACGCTCGGCATCACCATTGCGGATCAACTTGTCGCTGCGGGAAAGACTTGGAAATCCTACCAGGAGGATCTGCCGCTGGGCGGTCCTGATAATGTGAATTACAGCGACGGAAATTTCACTAACCTCACGGATTTCAGCAAGATCAAACCAGTTTTGAATCCGCCGCTCAACAGCGGCGATATTGTGCAACTGTATGCCGTCAAGCACAATCCGTTCGCTTATTTCCAGGCGATACAGGAAGGTGGTAATCCGCTGAACAGCTACGCCAATATGGCGGCATTCGATGGTGCAGGCGGACTATGGAGTGAACTCGGATCAGGCAATGTGCCGAATTTCTCGCTCATTGCGCCCAGCCAGTGTAATGACCAGCACGGACGCCCCAACGGCACCGCGTTCTGTAACTACGACCCGAATGACAATGGCACGAAGGCCGGTCTAAACCCGGCCCTGCTGATCCTCGGCGACCAGGAAGTGCAGAAACTGGTGACCGCGATCCATGCTTCTCCGGCGTGGACGCGCGGCCACAACGCTATCGTTGTAGTCTGGGATGAGAATGATTACAGCGTGCAGCCGGTCGTAAATAAAGTGGTGACTATTGTGGACACAAACTATGGCGTCCATGAGAAGCAGAGTGCGGAGTTCTACACGCACTTCTCCTTGCTTCGATCCATTGAAGGCGGTTTGGGGATTCCCTGCCTGAACCATGCGTGTGACGCGAGCACGAACACGATGTCAGATTTGTTCGGCGAATTCTAGATTGAATAGCAGAAGGTTTTTATGGGGCCGGAGATTCTTCCGGCCCTATTTATTTTGCTACCAGGTTAGTTGGCGCCGGAGGAGGAGGAGCGAGCTTTGGCGCCGGGAAGGCGGGTGGAGATGGCTAGCTCTTTCTCGAGGGAAGAAAAGCGCTGAAAAATTTCATGCAACCGCAACGCCATATCCCAAATGGTATCTGCTTGCGCGCGTGCTTTAGCGGGAAGTCCCGATTCATGAGCAAGAAGTTCAGCATTTCCAAGCATGGTGGTGAGCGCATTATTGACGTTCGTCCGCATCTCCAGCATGAAGCGCCCGAGAGTGGCATCGGCATGTGCTCCCGAAGAGGTCTGTTCGGAAAACTGACTGCGGAATTCGGCTTGGCGCCGGCGCAAAATTTCGCGCCCCAGCAGGCCCGTAATCACCGGCCATAAAGATGGTTCGCGACGTAGGTCGACGAGGTTGGCGCGTGTGGCGTGGAGATCGACCATCGAAATGTCATTGATCACAATGGCTGGTTTGCCGGTGGCGGCGAGCAATATTTTCAGCTGATCAGTTTTTTGATTGCAGATTTTCAGGCCGTCAGGTTGATTTTGGACCTGGCTGTTTTTGGATTTGCCGCGCGCGCCATTCTTCTCGATTTTGCCAGACCTTCTCTTCCCGCTTGCGGAGCCCTTATTGGTTTTGCCGAAATTTTCAGCGGCAGAGGCATCCAGAATTGCCAGATCGTAGTGGGCCTCTGAAAAGTTTTGAGATAGGCCTGCGTCGAGCATGATGAATTCTGGAGTTTCCAAATACGGAGCGCACTCCCGCGGCCATTTCGCGGTGATCTCCCGCGAGAAAGCAGGGTCACTTGAAATGATCAGGACGGTGGGGCGATTCATGCTCATCGTCGGGCTCAAAGTCGATCTCAAAGTCGGTCTCAAGGTCGGCAGAGACGAGGGAGGAATGTCTCTACGGGAATTACTTCTTCTTTCCGCCTGCTATTTTCCGGAAGTGGCGCTGGCTCCGGCCGCAATTGGATTGTTTCGGGCATTACTGTAAAGAGCGTCGTCAACCGCCGCCCGCAAATCGACCAGCATACGAAGCGGCTGGCCCGAGGAATATTCTGCGTGGAACATCACCCTCCAGGACTGGCAGATCATTCGTAAACGGCCGATTGGTTCTTCCGCGGAAAATTGGGCGCGACGGCAGTCGATGGTCGGAACTCCGTGACGCTCCAATTCACGCAAACCGTCCTGGATGGCGTTTAGATCGTCGTGCATGAGCCGGAAAAATATCCGGCGGATCATGAAGCTGAAGCGAGTGAAGGCGACCATGGCCGAGGGTTCGAAGTAGCGGGCCGCGTTTTCGGTTTTTAATGTGCGGCCCTGTTCGAGCGCGCCACTGTGCAACAGTTCGCTCAGGCGCCGGCAATGAGTCGCCGACTGCATGATGTTCTCAAGCGAACTCAGCCACGCGGGAAGTGCGGGCTGCTGCGAGCCGAGGATCGGCTCCAGCACTTGAGCTACGTAATCAAGGTCAATGTCAGAGTCTTCCAGCCCAGAAGGGACGCATAGCGAAAAATACTGGACCAGCAAGTAGTCGGTTTTATCGCGATCGCTGGCGGATTTGACGCTCTTCTGCAGGTGATGGAGCAGGAGTTGGCGCAGCATGCCTTCCTCCGCCAAGGGAGTGCTCTGCAAAAACTGGCGCAACTGGTGAACTTGTATTTGGGAATCGACTTGCAGGAACCAGGCCGCAGCCTGCTCCACCGATTCCGGAGAGGGCGGGGAACCGTCGTCAACCGGGCCATTGGAAAGTTCAATCACAAATTCGCGCACGAGCGCAGCGTAAATCGGTTGCAACGCGGTCAGATTAGCGGCCCTCTCTTCGAAAGAAAGTGGGGAAGAATTCGGGGTGGAATCGTTCATGATTTCACAATCCAATTAGGAATATCTTTGAGGAAGCGGGCGGCGACAACAGTCCGCTGGGTATGATACTGCACGGCGACGACAGAAGCTTCAGCGTATAGCGAACCATCGTTACTCTCGAGTAGCACGCGATCGGCGAACTCCAGCGGATGGTCGACAACAAACAAGACTTCGCGCGGCGTGCCAAACTCAATGACAGTATTTTGAAGAAAAGCGGACTGATTTTCGCGGGCGCTGCCTTCGCCGGGGCTCACAGTCCGGCTGAGTTTGATAGGAATTCGAACCGGCGTCCCCTCGGGAAAAAACTTCGCCAACCGAGCCACAAGACTTGGTTCCAGCGCGCGGGCGGCAGCTTGGTTAGCCAATTTAGTCGACCTCAATTCCTAGTTGGGCGCAGTCGAGTCTCCTCTCTTCCCGGTTTGGAAGATCTGCGAGGAGACTCGCTACCTGCCTTATCGGTAATTTGAAGCGCACTCGCGCGGCCAAAAACTTGAAGGACATGACCTTACGAACAAGTGATGGGGGCACTAGCAGTTAGGACGAGGTTTGCCTGTTCGACTTGTTCCATGGCCAAGAATTAGCCGGAATGAAGTCTCAGAATGAAACAGCAGTCTCAACTCGGGGCTCGTTGTACCGAACTCTGGCTTTTCAAAACCAAATACCGGCTCACGCAATTTTGATCTATTGCAGTGCGGACGAGCCCGTGGATTCTTCGCGGGCGCCGATGTTATAGCGCTTCAGCTTGCGATAGAGAGTTGCGCGGCTGATGCCGAGCATCCTTCCGGCCAGAGCTTTATCGCCTTTTACCTGGGAGAAAACGCGTTCGATGGTTGCCCGTTCGATGTCTTCAAGATCAGTGGCAGAAGCATCGAGTTCAGAACCGCCTGGGTTGCCGGCGGCGAAGAAATCTGGCGAAGATCGACCGCCGGCTCGCATTTCGGCTTCGACTTTCGAACCGGCTTGCACTTCGGCATTTGCGATTGCAGGGGGAAGATCAGCCGCCTCGATAATGGACTGGTCGCCGAGGGCAACTGCCCGTTCCAAGCAGTTTTCCAATTCACGGACGTTGCCCGGCCAGTCGTAAGCCATCAGGGCTTTGATAGCGTGGCTGGAAAGTTGGACGTCGCGTCCGGGAGCGAGGCGGTCTAGAAAAAAAGCAGCGAGAATCGGAATGTCAGATCGCCGCTCGCGCAAGGATGGAAGCGAAATGCTGACCACGTTGAGGCGAAAGAAGAGATCCTTGCGGAAAGTTCCCTTTTTGTATTCCGCATCGAGATCGCGATTGGTGGCAGCCATGATACGAACGTCCACCTTCACCTTTTGATTGCTGCCAACCGGGCGTACTTCTTTCTCCTGAAGGAAGCGTAAAAGTTTGGCCTGCATTTCAAGCGGCAGCTCGCCAACTTCATCGAAAAAAATGGTTCCCGTGTCAGCCGATTGCAACAATCCCTGTTTGGAGCGGATGGCGCCGGTGAACGCGCCTTTTTCGTAACCGAATAATTCACTTTCAATCAATGTGGGGACCAGGGAACCGCAATCGACGGCGACGAAGGGGCGATTCGCCATGGCACCGCGAAAATGCAGCGCCCTGGCAACCAGCTCTTTGCCGGTTCCGCTTTCGCCAGAGATGAGAACGGGCGTGCGGGTGTCTTTCAGCCGTGATATGAGTCGCAGCACATTCTGAATGGACGGAGAGTTGCCGATAATCCCGTGAAGCGAGGATTCGGTTTCAGAGCGCTCGCGAAGGTAAATATTTTCCTCGACGAGACGGACTTTATCCGCCATGCGGCGAAGGAACAGCCGCAGTTCATCGAGCGGAGAAAAGGGCTTGGCGATGTAATCGTAGGCTCCGAGCTTCATGGCCTGGACTGCGGTTTCAACGGAGCCGTGTCCGGTCATGACCGCAACTTCGACTCGGGGATGGATGCGCTTGATGTGCTCGAGGAATTCGATGCCAGACATGCGCGGCATGATCATGTCGGTGAGCACCATGTGGACTGGTTGCTCTTCGAGCAGGGCGAGCGCAGCCTCGCCGCTCTCGGCCTCAAGGCAGGAATAGCCGAGCGACTCGCCCACGGTAATGCATAGGCGGCGGATGGTTTGCTCATCGTCGACAATCAGCAATCTTGTTCGAAAATCCTGAGTCATGGAACTGGCCTGCCCATAGTCTGTTCGATCACAGTAATGAAATCATGAACGCGAAACGGTTTCTCCACGCAGGGCGCACCGGTACGCCGCAAGGTGGCCGCGGTTTCTTCGTTAGCGATGTCTCCGGTAATGAAAACCAGGCGCCGGGCAAGTTCGGGCTTATGAGTAGAGATCCAGGCGTAGACCTGGGCTCCGTCCACGCCTCCAGGCGTCCGCATGTCGGAGACGACGCCATGAAAATTGCCGCCCTGAAGCAGGCGCAGGGCATCGGCGCCCGATTCGGTGGCAACGACGGCATAGCCGTATCCCTCGAGAACCGCGCGTACGAGAGCCATAACAGCCGGTTCGTCTTCAATGAGAAGCACCGGCGCACAAGCGGACTTCGTTCCTGTTTGCGTCATTTTGGATGAACTCCTGCAACTGCTCCAAAGGTTGCCGTTTCGGTTGCGATGGGGAGACGGACAGTAAAGGTCGCCCCTTCCGAATCGGTATTGTTGTGACAGATAATTTCGCCGCCGTGCTCTCGGACAATTCCATAGCAAATGCTGAGGCCGAGACCAGTGCCCTGGCCAATGTCTTTGGTGGTGAAGAAGGGATCAAATATCTTTTCCGGATCGATGATGCCAGTGCCGTTATCGCGAAATGAGATTTCGACATAGGAATTCGCACTGGAACTCATAACTTCTATCCGAGCCGAACGCGAGCTTTCACGAACCGCGTCGTAGGCGTTATTGAGGATGTTGAGAAAAACCTGCTGCAGCTGGTGAGAATCGCCGATGACCGCGGGAAGCGATTCATCCAGCCTCTCAATCACCTGGATGCCATGGCTGATGAAATCGTACGAGCGCAAGTGCACGGTGCGCTGCAAGATGGAGTTCAGTTGCACGGGCTTGCGTTGCGGCGGCATCTGCCGGGCAAAGCTGAGCAGGTTTTGCACGATCTGCTTGGTGCGCTGCGCCTCCTGCAGAATCACGCGCAGATCGCGGCGTGCGCTCTCGGGCAACTCGGGATTTTCCATCAGAAGATCGGTGAATCCGAGGATCGCAGTCAGTGGATTATTGACTTCGTGGGCGACGCCCGAAACGAGTTGTCCGACGGCGGCCATTTTCTCGGCATGCATCAGCTTGGAACGCAGCATGGCGGAATCGGTAACATCGGTCATGACAACCACGATGCTGCTTACGCGGCCGTCTTCTCCGCTGATGGGGCTGAGATTGATAGAGAATTGCCCGCTGGCGCCATCGCCGCGCACCAGCGGCATATCGAAGTTGTCGACCTGCTGACCGCGCGCCACAGCGGCTAACGCATCGCGCAGTGCGGCGCGGCGCGAGGGCACGCACAGTTCGGGCAGAGGATGGCCCAGGATCTGGCTCTGCATGAAGCCCAAGCCGCTCCAGCGACGGTTGGCGTAGCTGATCACGCCTTCGGTGTCAGTAACCAGAATCAGGCTCTGGGTGTGACTCAGAATTTTGCTGGAGAAATCGCGCTCCTTCTGCAATTCGGTTTGCGATTGCCGAAGTCCAGTGATGTCCAGCATGAGACCGCGATATTGGAGAATGTTGCCGGAAGGGTCGCGCACTGCGAAACAGTTAATGAACACATGAACCGGAGATCCATCCTTGCGCCGAAGCACTTCTTCCTGATTACGCAGTCCACCTTCACGGTCGAAGAGTTCGGCCAACTCTTCCCGCCTACGCGGAGAAAAATAAACTTCGGTGGGAATATCGAGCTGAATCACTTCTTCACGACTGCTGTAGCCGAGGATGCGGACGAGCGCATCATTGACTTCGACGAAGCGTCCCTCGGGTGTAGAGAAGAAGATTCCTTCTTGGATATTGTCGAACAGCTCGCGGTATCGGCGCTCGGCCTCGCGCCGGTCGGTAATGTCTTTGAGGACGTGGACGGTCTGCAACTGGGCGCTGCTGGCGGCGTGGATTCGCGAAGTCGAGATGAGATAAGTGTGCGCAAGGATGGGATGAACATATTCATCGAGACCCTCGCCGCTGCGGCAAAAAGGACAGGAGTGCGGCGAAGCGTTGATAGAAAGCGCTTCCAGAGCGCGCATATTCACTCCGATCAGATCATCGGGAGTGATACCGACAAAATCGGCCAGCGAGCGATTGACGCGGAGGATGTTGTGCTGCTCATCGTGGACTACGATAAAGTCGCTGATGGCGTCAAAAACATCCATCCAATGCCGGTTTGCTTGCTGCATGCGGGTGAAGAGGCAGGCATTCTCAAGCGCGATGCTAGCGTGCCCGGCAATGGCGCGAAGTAACTGGTGATCTTCAATGGTCGGCGGCGCGCCGCGATCGGCCAGGCAAAGAACGCCCACCAGTTCTCCTGAAGATCCAGCCAGTCGAACCAAAGTGCAGTCGTTCCATCCGAGACTGGACGAGAGAGAGGGACCGAGAACTTCTGACGCTGCGGCAAAGGAAATATCGTTGGGAAATTTTGGAAGCGCGGCACTAAGTGCCTTGCCGAATCTGAGCACGGTAGCTTGGTCGCGGATCTCCGCATCTCCGGAGATCAAAACAGTATCGAGTTCCGCCGTCTGAAAAAGGCTCAACGCGACGGAGCGTCCGCCAAGTAATTCGGCGGCGCGCCGAGTGAAATTGCGCATGAACTCAGGCAGATGCAGCACCGTGTTGAGTTCGAGCGCGATGGTGACCAGGGCCTCAGCCCGGCGGCGATGCTCTTCGGACTGATGGAGGTTACGGGTCAGTTCGAGCGCGATCGCCACTTGCGCCGCCAGTGCGCGGGCGCGTCGCACGTCCTCTTCATTGATGGGTCCGGGATCAAGGCGGTCAAGCACGCCAAACATGCCGAGCACATCGCCATTCGATCCGAGCAAGGGTACGGCTAATAGTTGGCGGATCTGGAAAGCGGCGATGAAATCCAGATTCGCACCCGGAGTCTTGGCGGCGTCATCGCTGAAGAATACATTTTTCTTCTTGAGCGCTTGCGTGGCTGGACCGTCGTAGAGCGGGATATCCACGGGGCGCGCCTTTCCGCTCTCCACTCCCCAGCGAATGTGAAAGTTCTCGTCTTCAAGCAGGCCTATAAAGCAGCGATGGAAGCCGAGGAAACTGGCGGCGCGAACGACGGAGGTCTGCATGAACTCGTCGAGTTTTCCAGCGGAGCCCAGCTCGAAAGAAATTTCCAGGATTTCGTGCAGTTCATGGGCCTGAGCGCGAGCCATGCCATACAACTCCGCGTTCGCGATGGCCACGGCGCCGAAACCGGCGAGCGCGGAAATCAGGCTCCTATCTTCCTGCGTAAAGCTGCTTTCGAGGCGAGGATAAACCAGAATCGCGCCATGCGATCGCGAGGTGCGAAAGGGTACGGCGATCAGAATTCCGGCAGGAGAGTCTTCACCGAAATGAGAAGCGCCGTCGATGCTCACGGTAATTCGCTCGCCCGCGGCTACTGCCCGGCTTGCGATCTCAAGCGAAGAGCGGAGGTTGTTCTGCTCAAAGCGGGATCGGATTGAGAGAGCGAGTTGAGGAGCGTCGGTCGAAACCGCCTGCAGTCGAAATATTTTCTCCTGCTGCATGAAAACGAGCACGATTGGGGAATGCAACAGGACGCGAAGCCGGTCCGCGATGTTTTCCATGACGGCCGCAGTATCTGGAAGGCCGTGCAGGGCGGTTGCGACTTCGACCAGAATGCTGGCACGCCGGCGCTCCTCGCGCGAAAGCGCATTCAGGCGAAGCGCCTCGAGAGCGGTGCCGAGTTGTGCCGCTAAAATTGTGACTTTGGATACGGCATCATCATCGAAACCCGCTCCTGGAGCGCTTTTCAAAAAGGTGATGGCGCCAACGGATTCTCCGGAAACAATTAGCGGAGCAGCTAAAGCAGCGTGCGCGTTGATCGAAGTCAGCCAGGGATAACGGGCGGCATCAAGATGATTTACGAAAAATGCGCGACGTTTCTGAAGCGCATCCATAGCGATGGATGCGTCACCGGGCCGTCTGCGAATTCCACGAAAGGATTCGCTCCCTTCGGCGTCAGCCTCAGCGCCAACGAGCTCGCCGTCAGGAGAGCGACTCCAAAAATACGCTCCGGTGGCGTGGAAGAATTTCCGAGTGAGGACGCAAAACGACTGGATAAGGTGGCTGGGATCCGAACTTTGAAAAGCGGCTCGCGACAATTCGAGCAGAAGCTTTTGAAAAGCCTCGTCAGAGTGAGACACGTCCTTCGGCCCCG
>Ga0182024_10019341_pt1 | contig 12568 bp, 12 predicted proteins | sample P32metaG_FD_120480 | JGI IMG/M metagenome (GOLD analysis project Ga0182024, IMG submission 120480) | Permafrost microbial communities from Stordalen Mire, Sweden - P3-2 metaG (Illumina Assembly) | ecosystem: Environmental > Terrestrial > Soil > Wetlands > Permafrost | place: Sweden: Stordalen... | reverse complement strand
GGGATGCGCTCGGCGTCGGGCGCCGCTTGCAGCACCGACGAATGCTCGACCGCCGCGACCAGCACCCGCGCGCGGGTGCTGCCGATGAGCGCCAAATGGTTGGCCTCGGTGCCGCCGCTGGTGAAGACGATTCCGTCCGCCGGCGCGCCGACCAGCGCGGCGACAGCCGCACGGCCGCCTTCGACGAGCTGTCGGGCGGCGCGGCCGCGACGGTGCACCGAGGACGGGTTGCCGCCGAGCGCCAAGGCTTGCGCGATCGCCGCCGCCGCCTCGGGACGCAGCGGGGCGGTCGCGTTCCAGTCGAGATAGGTTTCGCGGATCGTCACGGCTTCACGGTTTCACGGGATTTCGTCACAGTTTCACAAGACCGCGTTCGCGCGGATTCATTGCGCCGCGCTGGCCTGGTAGGTCTCGCGCTGGGTGAGGCCGCTGGTGCCGAGCACCCGCTTGTCGCAGACATCGCCCAACGACACCGAGCTCAAATAGAGATGGATCTGGTTGCTCAATTCTTCCCACAGATCGTGCGTCAGACATCGGCTGCGGTCGCCGCGGCAGCCGATCGTCGTGCCAGGCTTGCAGCGGACGGCGCGGATCGGTTCGTCGACCGCGAGGATGATGTCGGAGATGCGGGTCGCGTCGCGTTCATGCGCGAGCAGATAGCCGCCGCCCGGCCCGCGCACGCTTTTCACCAGCCCGCCGCGGCGCAGCTTGGCGAAGAGCTGCTCGAGATAGGACAGCGAGATCTCCTGGCGCTCGGCGATCTCGGCCAATGACACCGGGCCGGCGCCGCCGTGCTGCGTGAGGTCGACCATCGCCATCACCGCGTAGCGGCCCTTGGTGCTGAGCCTCATGGGGCTGGTTTCATGACAGGCGCTCGCTTTCGGCTTCGTCGGCGGTGAGCCGCGGCCCCGGCGGTTCGGCGGTGGGTTTCTCGCTTTCGAGTTCGTTGACCCGCGCCCGCAGGCTCGCGACCTCGTCGAGCAAGCCCGAAAGCGCCCGCGCGATCGGGTCGGGGATGTCGTCGCCGCTGACGCCATAGGGTGCGAAGGCCGGCCGCGCCTCGCCCGCCGGCCGCCGGGTGATCTGGCGCGCCGGGTTGCCGACCATCGTTGCGCCGGCCGGCACCTCACGCACCACCACCGCCGCCGCGCCGATCGTCGCCCCGTCGCCGACCTTGAACGGGCCCAGCACCTGGGCGTTCGAGCTGATGATCACGTTGTTGCCGAGCGTCGGATGGCGCTTGTGCCCGGCCTGCTCGGCCGAGGGGCGCGTGCCGCCGAGCGTCACGCCCTGGTAGATCGTGCAGTCGTCGCCGATCTCGGCGGTCTCGCCGATGACGACGCCGATGCCGTGATCGATAAACAGGCGCTTGCCGATCATGGCGCCGGGATGGATGTCGATCGCGGTCAGCACCCGCCCGACATGCGCGACAAAGCGGCCGAGGAAATACCAGCGGTGCGTCCACAGCCAATGCGCCATGCGATGAAACAGCAAGGCCTGGAAGCCGGGATAGCAAAACACCACTTCTAGTGAAGACCGGGCGGCGGGGTCGCGGGCCCGCGTGGCATCGATTTCGTCGCGCAGGTTGTTGAATAGCATCGCGTTCACTGTGCTATCGTGGCCGCCGCGAGGCCAGCGGTACTGTTGCCCGGCCGGACGCGGTCCAAGAAACGAGATATAATTGCCCGACTACAGCGATCAAGTATACGGCGCAAACTTGCCCGACCCGCGCGGAGTCCCGGCGCTCGGCAAATCCGACTCCTATTGTCGGAATTGTCATGCCTGACATCATCATCAATGGCCCGGAAGGACGCATCGAAGGGCGCTATCACCATGTGCGTACCGGCCCGGCGCCGATGGCGCTGGTGCTGCACCCGCACCCGCTGCATGGCGGGAACATGAACAACAAGGTGGTGTACACGCTCTACCAGAGCTTCGTGCGGCGCGGGTTCTCGACCTTGCGGATCAATTTCCGTGGCGTCGGGCGCAGTCAGGGCAGCTTCGATCGCGGCGAGGGCGAATTGGCGGATGCCGCGGCGGCGCTCGACTGGCTGCAGACCTACAACCCCAATGCCGGGTCGTGCTGGGTGGCCGGCTATTCGTTCGGCGCGTGGATCGGCATGCAGCTGTTGATGCGGCGGCCCGAGATCGAGTCGTTTATCGCGGTGGCGCCGCCGGCGAGCCAGTACGATTTCACCTTTTTGGCGCCGTGTCCGTCATCGGGGCTTGTCCTGCAAGGCGACCAGGACACGCTGGTGCCGATCGAGTCGGTGCAGAAGCTGGTGCACAAGCTCGCCCACCAGCGCGACATCAAGATCGATTTCCGCAAGGTGCCGGGCGCCGATCATTTCTTCGCCGACCAGCTCGAGCTGATCGGGACCCAGGTCGACGCCTATATCGCCGACCACATGCGCGCGCCCGGCCAGGCCGCGCCGGCCGCGCACGGGCGGGCGCGCTAGCGCTAGTTTTTCGACCGCGCGGCGCGCAGCACCGCCCAGATCACCCCGGCGATCCCGAACAGCGTCAGCCCTCCGAATACCAGTACCAAGGTGTTCGTCGAGCCGATCAGCCGGTTGCCGATATCGGCCGCCGCGTCGCCGACGAAGAGCAGCATCGGCGCCCAGATCAACGCCGATACGGCATTGGCGAGCCAGAACCAGCCGCGCGGCATCAGCATCAGCCCCGCGGCGAGCGGGATCACCGCCCGCATCGGCCCGAAGAAACGGCCGATGAAGACGCTCTTGCCGCCGTGCCGGGCGAAGAACCGGATGCCGCTCGGCAACAGCTGGGGATTGCGCGAAAACGGCCACAGCGTCGCGATGCCGCCGCCGAACCGCCGGCCGATCCAATACGACACCGAGTCGCCGAGCGTCGCGCCGAGCACCGCGCCGATCAGCACCGGCGCGTAAGGCAAGGTCCCGCCCGACATCAGCGTGCCGGCGGCGATCAACAGCGTCGTCCCGGGAAACAAGAGGCTCAGGAACGCGAACGACTCGCCGAACGCGGTGACGAACATGATCGCCGCCGCCCAATGCGCATGGGCGGCAATAACGGCGAGGATTGGCTGAACGAAATCGTCCATGCGCCGCCGTATAGGCTGGCCGTGTAGCGCGAGCAAGCAGTGGGCGATAGTATCGCGGCCAGAGGAACGGCGCGGAGGGAAGCGCGCCGTTCCCGGAGGGGACAAATGCGCACGCATAAGATCGCGGCTCTGGGCGGCGATGGCATCGGGCCGGAGGTGGTCGAGGCCGGGCTCGAAGTCCTGGGTGTCTGCGCCGAGCGCGATGGCGGGTTCGCGCTCGATGTCGAGCGGTTTGACTGGGGCTCGGATTATTACCGCAAGCACGGAATCATGATGCCGGCCGACGGCGCGGACCGGCTGCGCGCGTTCGGCGCGATCCTGTTCGGCGCGGTCGGCGCGCCCGGCATCCCCGACCACATCACGCTATGGGGCTTGCGGCTGGCGATCTGCCAGCCGCTCGACCAATACGCTAATGTGCGCCCGACCCGCATCCTGCCCGGGATCACCAGCCCGCTGCGCCATGTCGCGGGGCCGGAACTCGACTGGGTCATCGTGCGCGAGAACTCGGAAGGCGAATACGCCGGCGTCGGCGGCCGCGTGCATCAGGGCATGGGATCGGAGGTCGCGACCGATGTATCGATGATGACGCGGCACGGCGTCACCCGCATCTTCCGCTTCGCCTTCGCGCTGGCGCGGTCGCGGCCGCGCAAGCTATTGACCGTGGTCACCAAGTCGAACGCGCAGCGCCACGCGATGGTGATGTGGGACGAGATTGCCGCCGAGGTGGCGAAGGAATTCCCGGACGTGACCTGGGACAAGATGCTGGTCGACGCGATGACGATGCGCATGGTGATGAAGCCGCAATCGATCGACACGATCGTCGCGACCAACCTGCACGCCGACATCCTCTCCGACCTCGCCGCCGCCTTGGCCGGCTCGATCGGCATCGCGCCGACGGCGAATTTGAACCCCGAGCGCACGGCGCCGTCGATGTTCGAGCCGATCCACGGCTCGGCCTTCGATATCGCCGGCAAGGGCATCGCCAACCCGGTCGGCACGTTCTGGACCTGCGTGATGATGCTGGAGCATATCGGCGAGAAGTCCGCGGCCGAACGGCTGATGCGCGCGGTCGAGCGGGTGACCGCCGATCCGGCGCTGCACACGCCGGACCTCGGCGGCAACGCGATGACCGCGCAGGTCACCGCGGCGATATGCGACGCGCTGCGCGCCGCCAATGATTAGAGCATACTCAAGCAAGCGGCTGCCCCTCACCCTCCCGCGCCTTCGGCGTGGGCCCCTCCCTCTCCCCGTTGCCACGGGGCGAGGGACAAAGACGCGCTCCCTCTCCCCGCTCGCGGGGAGAGGGTTGGGGTGAGGGGCAGCCTACACGGAGCGAACGTCAATGGCCGCAAACCCACCCGTCTCCCCTACCGGGCATTTCACGCCGCGCAACGAGTGGCTCGCGCGGGTCCGGGAGGAGATCATCGAGCCCGAGCTGCCGATCGTCGACCCGCACCATCATCTGGTCGAGCGGCCCGAGACCGGGCGCTATCTGCTGCCCGAGCTGCTCGCCGATACGAATAGCGGGCATAACATCGTCGCGACGGTCTATCTCGAATGGCTGTCGATGTACCGCGCCCAAGGCCCGGTGGAGATGCGGCCGGTCGGCGAAGTCGAGTTCGCCAACGGCGTCGCGGCGATGGCGGCGAGCGGCGCCTATGGCAAGACCAAGGTTTGCGCCGGCATTGTCGGCTATGCCGATCTGTCGCTGGGCGGCGCGGTCGAGAAGGTGTTGGAGGCGCAGATCGCGGCCGGCGGCGGTCGGTTCAAGGGCATCCGCTACATCTCGGCGGCGCATCCCGACCAGGCGGCCTGGGGGTCGCCGGTGCTGCGCCCGGAAGGGATGCTGGTCGACCCGAAAGTGCGCGAGGGCTTCACCAAATTGGGGGCGCTCGGCCTTACCTTCGACGCGTGGTGCTATCACACCCAGCTTGTCGAGCTGATCGACTTGGCGCACGCTTTTCCGGGGGCTCCGATCGTGCTCGACCATGTCGGCGGCGCGATCGGGCTCGGCCGCTATGCCGGCAAGCGCGACGCGGTGTTCGCCGAATGGAGCGGCCGCATCAAGGAGCTCGCCGCGTGCCCCAACGTCCACATCAAGCTCGGCGGCCTCGGCATGCGGATGTTCGGCTTCGACGTGCACGAGCAAGCCGATCCGCCGAGCTCGGAAACGCTGGCCAAGCTCTGGCGGCCGTATATCGAGACCTGCATCGCCGCGTTCGGCCCCGAGCGCGCGATGTTCGAGAGCAACTTCCCGGTCGACAAGGGCAGCGGCAGTTATCAGGTGTTCTGGAACGCGTTCAAGCGCATCGCCGCCGGCTGCTCGGCCAGCGAGAAGACGGCGCTGTTTTCGGGGGCGGCGAGTAAGTTTTACAAGGTAACCCTATAGGTCGTCTTTCCCGCGAAAGCGGGAACCCAGGGGTAACCGTCCCGTCGCGCGCCCTGGACCCCCGCTTGCGCGGGGGAGACAAAAATTATTTGCCCGGCTCCAGCTTCAGCGCGGCAAGGTGTTCCTGCACTTGCTGGCGCGCCGGCGCGTCAGCGGGGAGCTGGGCGAGGAGCCGGGTCCACAGATCGTGCGCGTTTTGCGCATGTCCCGCGGCCGCCTCGGCGAGGCCGACATACCACAGCGCCTCGGCGTTTTGCGGCTCGGCGACGAGCACCTGGCGGAATAGGGCGACGGCCTCGGGCGGCGGGTCGTCGCCGCCGGCCGCTTCGATCATCGCCTCGGCGTATTGCTCGCTGAGGCCGGCATCGTCTGGCTTCAGCTTCGCGGCATGGGCATAGGCCTCGACCGCCTTGGCGGGCTCCTCCAGCACCATGTAGGAGCGGCCGAGCCGGGTCCAGCCATCGGCGTCGTCGGGCTGCTGCTGGAGCCGCGCGGCCAGGCGCTCGACCATCGCCTGGATCATCGCCTGGCGTTCCTGCGGCGAGGCGTTGGCGGTCGCGTTGGCGGTCTCGGCCACCTCCCCGCTCGACGGCATATTGGCCTCGCCTTGCGGCGGCGCGGCAGCCGGTGCCGCCGCCGCGGCTTGCGGCGGCTTGCGCGGCGCGCCGGACGAGGTCTGCAGGGTGGCCGGGTCGATCCCCACCGATTGCGCCGCGTCGGCGATGCGCCGGCGCAGCATGGGCAGCCATTCGGCGTCGGAAGGCGAATCTGCTTCGAGATCGACCCAATCCTGGAGCGCCGCCTTGGTGTCGCCGGCCTGCAACTTGGCGAGCGCCAGGTAATAGCGCGAGCGGGGCAAGTTTTCCGGGTCGGCGAGCGCGGCCTCGAACGCCTCTTTCGCCGACGCGGTGACGGTGCCGCCGGCGGCCAAGACCTGCGCCTCGGCCCAATCGCCGACGATCTCGGGCTTCCGGCCAGACAGATCGGCGGCGTGGCGATAGGCCTCGACCGCATCCTGATAGCGGTTGAGGCCGAGCTCGGAGCGGGCGAGCAGCACCCAACCCTGAAGATCGTCGGGATGGGCCTGGAGGTGCGCGGTCAGCTTTTGCACCGCGTCGGCCATGTCGGCATGCGGGTTGGCGTTTGTCGCGGTCTCGTGGCCAGGCGCGCCGCGCGAGGCGACGGGCTGGTCGGTGAAGCTCGGCGAGCCGAGGTCCCAGTAGAGGGTCCACGCGGCGAACGGCAGCAGGATGATCGCGACCGTCGCGACGACCAGCGGCACCGATGACGCGGCAGCCGGAGCGGCGTTCGGGGTCAGCGCTAGGATGCGGCGGCCGATCTCGCTCTTCGCCGCCTCGGCTTCGGCCGGCGCGATGATGCCGCGCTCGACATCGCGCTCGATCTCGGCGAGCTGATCGCGATAGACCGCTAAATTATACGCGTCGCGCGCCAGGCTGCCGCGGCCGCGCAGGATCAGCGGTCCCAGCAAGAGCGCGACGGCGAGCGTCGTCAGGACGAGCAGGGCAAGCGCCAGCCCCATGCTCATGGGTCGGCCCTCTCATCGAGGATGTGGGCAAGCCGCCGCTGCTCGTCGGCGCTGAGCGACGGCGGCGCGATCATCCCCGCCCGCCGGCGCAGATAGCGGCCGAGCCCCCACAAGCCGATCAGCAGCACCAGGCCGGGCCCGCCCCACAGCAGCCAGGTATCGAGCTTGAAGGGCGGTTTCAGCAGCACGAAATCGCCGTAGCGCGCCACGACATAGTCGAGGACCTGCCGATCGGTGTCGCCGGCGGCTAGACGCTGGCGCACCAGCACGCGCAGATCGTGCGCCAGGTCGGCCTCGGAATCGTCGATCGACTGGTTGCGGCACACCAGGCAGCGCAGCTCCTTGCCGATGTCGCGCGCCCGCGCCTCGAGCGCCGGGTTGGGAAGCATCTCGTCGGGTCGCACGGCGTGGGCGGGGAGGGAAACAAGCAGCAGTACGAGCAAGGACAATATCCAGGTGATTACTCTGTCGGCCCGCCGGTTTCGTGCCCGCCCCTCACCCTCCCGTCGCTGCGCGACGGGTCCCTCCCTCTCCCCGTAAACGGGGCGAGGGGTAACGGTGGGCTCCCTCTCCCCGCGAGCGGGGAGAGGGTCGGGGTGAGGGGCAGAGCCCAGCCGGGTCATTTCTGCAGCCGGGCGACGAGCGGCAGGATGGTGTTCTTGATGTCGTCCTCGCTCAGCGGGCCGACATGCTTGTAGCGGATGTGCCCGGTTCGATCGACGACGAAGGTCTCCGGCACGCCGTAGACGCCCCAATCGATGCCGGTCTGCCCGCCATCGGCGCCGATCCTGGTATAGGGGTCGCCGAGCGCGGCGATCCAGTCGAGCGCCGCCTCGCTGCGGTCCTTGTAGTCGATGCCATAGATCGGCACGCGCTTGGTCTGGGCGAGCGCGTTCAGCACCTGGTGCTCCATGCGGCACGGCCCGCACCACGAGGCGAAAGCATTGACGAGGCTGACATGGCCCTGCAGATCGGCGGTCGAGAAACCCTTGTCATGACCGGGCAGCGGCGGCAGGTCGAATTGCGGCGCCGCCTCGTCGATCAGCGCCGAGGGCAACACGTTGCTGTCGATGCCGAGCCCGGCATAGAACCCCGCCGCCAGCAGCCCGAACACCACGACCGGCAGGACGTAAAGCCAGCGCTTCATCAGAGCATTTTTGGAAAGCCCCTTGGCCGGGCTTGACCCGGCCATCCACGTCTTCTCAACCAGCGGCGGCGAAAGACGTGGACCCCCGGGTCAAGCCCGGGGGAGGCGAGTTTTTTTGACAAAGGCATTACGTTACTCGGCCGGCTGCGCCGCCGCCGCGAGGCGCCGGTCGCGGCGCGACGGCGCGCCGACCCGGTGGCGCCGGTCGCTTAAGGAAACCAGGCCGCCGAACGCCATCAGCGCGGCGCCGAGCCAGATAAACGGCACCAGCGGGTTGTAGTAGAGGCGCAGCGTGTAGCCGCCCTTGCCGTCGGGATCGCCGATCACCGCGTAGACGTCGGCCAGCAGGTTGGTGCGGATCGCGACATCGGTCTGGTTGCCGTTTTCCAGCGGGAAGAAACGCTTCTCGGGGTGCATTTCGGTGATCAGCGTGTCGCCTTTCAACAGCCGTATGTCGGCGCGGGTGGCGGTGTAGTCAGGCCCCTTGGCGTCGTTGACCGCGTCGAGCGCGATCGTGTAGCCGGCGAGCTCGACCGAGCTGCCGGGCCGCACATTCTCGATCTTCTCGACGGTCCAGGCCGAGGATCCGGTGATTCCGGCGACGACGATCGCCATGCCGGCATGGGCGAAACTCATGCCCCAGGTGGCACGCGGCAGGCGCAGCGCGCGCCGAAAACTGCCGCCGAGCGGCTCCGAGAACAGGCGGACGCGCTCGGCCCATTCGACGATCACCGCGGTGAGCATCCATGCCGCCAAGGCCAGACCGCAGGCCGCGCCGAGCGACTTCGCGCCCATCACCGACAGCGTCACCACCGCCGCGCCGGCGGCGATCGCGAAGCCCAATTTCAGCCGCTGCAGCGCGGCCCACAGATCGCCGCGCTTCCACGACAACATCGGCCCGACCGCCATCGCGATCAGCAGCGGGATCATGATCGGCACGAAGGTCATGTTGAAGAAGGGCGGGCCGACCGAGACCTTCTGCTTGGCGACGACATCGAGGAAGAGCGGGTAGAGCGTGCCGATCAGCACGGTCGCCGCGGCGGTGGTCAGCAGCAGGTTGTTGAGGAGGAGCCCGCCCTCGCGCGAGATCGGCGCGAAGAGGCCGCCGCCTTGCAAGCTCGGCGCGCGGATCGCGAACAAGAGCAGCGCGCCGCCGGTCGCGACGCCGAGCAGCAGCAGGATGAAGACGCCGCGCAGCGGGTCCGACGCGAAGGCATGGACCGAGGTCAACACGCCCGAGCGCACCAGGAAGGTGCCGATTAGCGACAGCGAGAAGGTCAGGATCGCGAGCAGGATCGTCCAGGCCTTCAGCGTGTCGCGCTTCTCGACGACGATCGCCGAGTGCAGCAGCGCGGTGCCGATTATCCATGGCATGAACGAGGCGTTCTCGACCGGGTCCCAGTACCACCAGCCGCCCCAACCGAGCGTGTAGTAGGACCACCAGCTGCCCATCGCGATGCCGATGGTCAGCGCGCACCAGGCGGCCAGGGTCCAGGGCCGCACCCAGCGCGCCCAGGCGGGATCGACGCGGCCCTCGATCAGCGCCGCGACGGCGAAGCAGAACGAGATCGAGAACCCGACATAGCCGGCGTAGAGGCACGGCGGATGAAACGCGAGGCCGCGATCCTCGAGGATCGGGTTGAGGCCATTGCCGTCGGCCGGCACCGGGAACAGCCGCAGGAACGGGTTCGAGGTGAACAGGATAAAGAGCAGGAAGGCGACGCCGATCATCGCCTGCACCGACAGCACCCGCGCCCGCAACGCCGGCGGCAGGTTGCCGCCGAACACCGCGACCGCTGCGCCGAACAGCGACAGCATGAACACCCACAGCACCATCGAGCCTTCGTGGTTGCTCCACACGCCGGTGATTTTGTAGAGCAGCGGCTTCTCGATCGACGAGTTGGCGGCGACGTTGAGCATCGAGAAGTCCGACGTCGCGTAGGCGTGCATCAGCGCGAAAAAGGCGGTCGCGACAAAGATGAACTGCGCCAGCGCCGCCGGGCGCGCCAGCGCGATCAGCGCGCCCTCGCCCTTCGCCGCGCCGTAGAGCGGCACCGTCGCCTGGATCGCGGCGACGCACAGCGCGAGCACCAAGGCAAAATGCCCGATCTCGTCGATCATCCCGTGTCCTCTAGGGCGCCGGTGTACTTGGGTATGGCCTCCGGACGCGCGTCTTGTGTGAGCATTATCGCAGATGCGGCGTGGGAGCGGCAGCCCCGCCGGTGTCGCAGCGGAAGCTCGCTATGCAGAAAGAGCTTGACTTTTTGTTCTCTTTATGTTCTTTGTCGAAAGTTTCCCCTGCTCGAGCCAATTCATGTTCGAGGCTATGCGGCGGCTGCATTCCCGCGGTCCAGCGAACAGAGGCGTTGTGTCGACGCCGCGGGCGCGATGCTCGGGCCCAACTGCATCCTCGTCCAGCACACGCCGCAAGGATTTAGGAGCATCGATCGCAAAAACGCATCGCTGCTTCAGGAATACATGTTGGACGAGGTCGAAAATGATGACTGGCTTTTTAGTCAGTGCCAGCGGATTACCGATGCGCTTAACAGAGGTGAGGTCGCGCTAGCCCAAATCTATGGTCTTCGCATCCCCATCGGTGAGTTCGACGACCGCCAATTGCAGCGTTTGGCCGCTATCGGCGTTGCCAAATGGAGCTTCAACCCCGACGAGCCACGCATCCCGAACGGCGAGCCGCGCGGCGGCGAATGGACGACAGGCGACGACAATTTCAGCATCGCGGCACCACCAGACGCGGGCGGGTCGGAGACAGTTCTCGCTGAGTTTTTAGCCGGCGATGGTGATGGGACATCAGCATTCCAGCCACACGGATCCCCGGCCGGGGACGCCGCATCGACGGGCGATGCCGAGGGCGGCGATGACGGATCGACGTTGTCGGATCAAATACCGATCCATTGGGAAATGAAGCCGCTCGGAGATGCCGCTGCCACCAATGTGCAACCAACCCCGGATAATCCCGACGCGAACCCGTTGTCCGGTCCCGCGCTAGCGGCTTTCGCCGGAAACGGGTCGCAGTGGCTGTTGGGCGATTTGACGCCCGCGACCATGGACGCGCTGAAATTGCTACTGGCGCGGATGAACGGTGCCTCGGTCGTGTTCGGCATCCTCTTCATCCCGACCAATCCTAGCCCGATTGTCGAAGGCCCAATTGCTGGTTCCCCGGACCTCTCGTATCGCTACGACAGGTGATACCGGCGTTCTCCAGATGCGGCAGGGCATCGGATCGCTCGGCCCCATCGTCTTCGACGAAGCGCATATCGGAACGGACGGACTCTTCCGTGATGCCGATGGAAACGTTATCGGCCGCTATCTGTCGGGCAGCGGCGTCGTTGTCGATGTCGGCGGATTGGCCGGCTATCAAACGTTCCCGGAAGCAGATCAGGACCAGCCAAAACTTTGCCCTGACCCAAATGCCGAGAGCATCGCTGGCCGATCGGAGCGATCTTTGGCTTACCAGGAGCAGATTACCGGTCTGCCGCGCGGGCTTGAGGTTACGCTCAACGGCGTTCGATTTGATGGATGCATCGAAGCAGATGGCACGATGCTCGAAGCCAAAGGCCCAGGTTTTGAGGACAAGATGGACGGGCCGGACGATTGGGAAGAGTGGTATCAGGGGGCCAAGGAGATGATGGCCCAAATGCGGCGGCAATCAGACGCCGTCACAGCGGCGAGAACGACGGTCGAATGGCATTTCACCGAGCTGTCCGTTGCAGATTTTTCCGTAAATTCGCTGAAGAGAATGGGCTAACGAATGTTGTCGTGATCTATACCCCGCCGAGGGAACGATGACCGGCGAAGTCAATCACGTTGAAGCCTACTGGCGGCCGCGTGCCGAAAGCACGCACGATTGCGCCGTCCGTCTCGGTCGTATGCTGGAAGCCCTCGCCAAAGCGCATTGGGCATTTTCGCATTGGAATAAGCAGGCGCACTCTCGCGCAGCCGCTAATAAACCGGCGTGGACCATGCCCCCTGACATCGACGAGTTGACGCGAGTCTTTGATCAGGGGCGGCAATATAAGGACGTACCGCGTACTCCATGGCCGGAAATCGGTTATCGCGTGTCGGCATGGAACGGACGCGATCCTCCCTACGGCGCATCGTTGTCGGTTTGGCCGGGAAGCTACGGGGCCTCCCGCTCGTTACCGAACAGGGTGGATCTCAGCCTTAAGCGTGCAGGTCCGGACAACGCGGATCTCATCAGCACCACGGTGTTGAAACCGGCGCTGTTGAGCGTGGCCACCGCGTGGGAGCCGGACTATGCCGTCATTGTTCCGTGGACGTATTGGCCCCGCTCGTTCGGGGACGGCGGATACCCCAAGCTCCGCAGCGGCTGGATGACCTATTTGGCACCGAGATATGCGAGCCGGATGGTGCCGCCGTCAGCCG
>Ga0182024_10019340_pt1 | contig 12568 bp, 11 predicted proteins | sample P32metaG_FD_120480 | JGI IMG/M metagenome (GOLD analysis project Ga0182024, IMG submission 120480) | Permafrost microbial communities from Stordalen Mire, Sweden - P3-2 metaG (Illumina Assembly) | ecosystem: Environmental > Terrestrial > Soil > Wetlands > Permafrost | place: Sweden: Stordalen... | reverse complement strand
TGCTCACAATGGACGCGCCCTCCAGGCTATCCTTCCTCCTCCTAGTTATTAGTTCCCTCTTTGTTCTGTTCAGCCCCAAGATAAATCGCCAGGATCGACATTCGCTGCGTCCTCCGTACCGGGACGGCCGTTAAAATCGGCGCACCGTCATTAGCGTAAGAGATTGTACCCTATTTACGGTATCAAGTCAATGGAAAAAGCGTGTGGCATCGTGTGTGACACTGCGTTAGAATGGCCCGTCATGGCAGAAGTATCGGCTGTATCGCGCCAACTCAAGGAATTGCGCCGCCGCGCCGGGCTCTCGATTCGCGAAGTCGCGGAGGCGCTCGGCATGGAGCGGGGCAGCTCCTATCAGCACTACGAGGACCGCTATCGGAAGGCGTTGCTGCCGCTCGATCTGATCCAGCGGCTGGCGCCGATTTTCGAGCGCTCGGGAGCGGACCCCGGCGCGCTCTATGCGCTGGCGGGCGTCGATGGCAGCGGGACCAGACCCCTGCTCTCGGCTTCATCCGCGGAACGCGTCATGAGGATCGACGAACTCGACGTGCGTGCCAGCGCGGGCGCGGGGCTCACGGGCGAAAACGAAAAGGTTGTCGATGCCTGGTATATTCCCAATGCCGTCGTCCGAAGCTATTCGACGGCGCCGGCAACCGACATGCGCATCATCACCGTCATGGGCGATAGCATGGAGCCGACCCTGCAGCCGGGGCAGCGAGTGCTCGTCGATACCGGCGACCGCAAACCGAGCCCGCCTGGCATCTTCGTGGTTTGGGATGGCCTCGGTCTGGTCGTGAAGCGCGTCCAGATCTTTCCCCACAGCGATCCGGCGCGGGTGAAGATCACATCGGACAACGAAAAATACGAGCCCTACGAACGCACCCTCGAAGAAGCCTATGTCCAGGGGCGCGTCATCGGCCAATGGAAATGGCTTTAAGGTTTATCACGTAATTAGCGTTGAAAAATCACCGTACATTGCGGAATTGTGCACTTCCCATAACACGCTCTATGGGTATACACTCCGAGATGACATTGCGAACGTTCGGTGCGTAAACCCTAGTGAGCGTGGTGAGGCTGAAATGAGGTGGAAGACGACATAGAACTATCGGTGGCGGGGCAGATCATGCGGGTGCCACACAACGCTCTTGAAGAAATGGCAAATGAAATCGGTGGAGCGGCCGATGCCTATATCACGGTGGACCACTGTGCAGAAGCGGTCGCGGTACTTTTTTCGGCAATGTCGCGTCGTGGATGGAAATTGATCCCGCCTTCTTTTGGTATTCCTTCCCAAGAAAAAACCAGCACCATTGAACATAGCCAAAATAGGCTTCTTGCTCTTGGAGTAGAGAAAGTTTGAGCGGCCGCCGCTTTACGTGGGTAGTTTGCGGTTTCTGCTTCGCTGTTTCTTCCAAATCCGAGAAGCTGAGTACCCCGTCATAAGAATCAAAATGTGAATGGGCGTATTGGTTGCGGATTCGACGGCACCAATGCGCGTCTGCCATTGCCTCACAATATGGCCCCGAAAGGCTTACTTTCTCAAACTCGTGTCGCATCAACGCATCAGCAATCTCCAGTCGCTGCTCTTCCCCGCGCGTTCGGTACATGACCTTGACCGTAACGTTTAGGTCGCCAAGAACGGCACCAAGCGCGGTCAGCATTGAATATTCAATCTCGCCATAACCGATCAAAATGCGACCGATCAATTCCGCTTCTTTGGGAAACTGGTGAAAGGCTGGTATGCTAAGCGTCATGCCTGATCCAAAGAATGAATTTTATAGCGAGCAAGATACGGCGCGCCGTCGCGATGAGGCGATCCGGCGCGCCATGAACACACCACCCAGGCCGAATAGCTACTACATCGGCAAGAGCGAGCGTGCCAAAGCGCGCAAGCGGAGTCGAGTCGCTAAGTCCGATCAAGCAAAAGCATAATTGATCGCAGGCGGCGAAGCTCCCGCGCGGATTTATTGCGCGCTGCGAGGTTGCCGGTAAGTTAGCCGCTTGCCTTCCGCGCCCTTGATCGCGGCAATGGTGCGGTTGCTATCAGTCATCTCGCGACGATCCCAACGGAAAGACACCTCGTCGCAATATCGAGCAAGATGCTCACGGCTCACATGGTGGAAGCTGCCGACGATTGAGCGCTTCAATAGCGCGTTCCAGCTTTCCGCCGAATTGGAGTGCACACCGTCACGCGCATATTCCTGAAGGGTATGATTGACGTGCTGGTGAGTGCCGCCGATCAATTCGCCGATGCGACGATAGGCCTTGTGCTGGTCGGAATGAATTTCCGTCCCGCGCGCGACATTCGCGACGATGTTGCGCTTCAGCACACCGCCTAGCGGCTGTTCAACAGGAATTGCGCGGGCGCGCCCGCCGCGCTCGACCAGCACGGCAACAGGGGTCTTACGATCCGCCTGCGTGGCGCGCCCCGACGTGCCCTTGCGCGGCTTGCCACCGACATAGGTTTCATCGGCCTCGACAATCTTGCCGGAACCGCCGAGTTTGTCGCCCGACACGTCACGCATCGCGTCGCGGATGCGATGGCACATGAACCACGCGGTTTTATAAGAACCAAAACCGAGCAACCGCCAAAACTGATGAGCGCTCATCCCTTTCTTGCTCGCGGCCATCAAATGAAAGCCAAGCGCCCATTTCGCAAAAGGAATGTGGCTGGCTTCCATAACCGTGCCGATCTTGACGGTGAAGGGTTCGCGGCAAGCGTTGCACTGATACATGCCCGGGCGGTGCGACTTGCCCTTTACCAGCGTCGCCTCATTGATGACGCCACAGTGGGGACAGACTGGGCCAAGCGGCCAATAGATGCGCTCAAAGTGAACGCGCGCGGCTTCTTCGTCGTGGAAAATCGGATCGGTGAGGTTTACGGTTTCTGCGGTCATATTCGGCTCCATCAATGAGCCGACTATGACATATCGCGCCTGTTATGGCAAGTGCATAATTCCGGTACATTGCGTATATCCCCTCCGCAAGTTTGCGGAGGGGATTATGGAGCATGGAAACGACGCGCTCGCGGCGCTTGCTGAATTGGAGCGCCACTACGATGGTCCAATTCCAGAGCCATTGCGGTTGATCGCCCGGACCGGCTCCGCCAAGCGGGCGCTTTCCGCCGAAGCCGAGGGTCAGACGAGGTTTTTCGCGATGATGATCCGCAATCAAATCGAGGCCTTGCGCAGGAGCGGCGGAAAAATGCGAACGTCATCCCATCTTCTTGCCGACCTCGCCCTTTATCGCCGCGAGCGGCATTTCTGGCGGCGCGAGGCGGCACGCCGGCAGCCCGCCCCGGAAAGGGTTCCCACCAGGCCGAAGGCCGGGCGCAATCCGCCGTCCTCGAAATGAGCCAGATGCGCGGCGCGGCGACCCGCGATCTCCTGGCCGTCCCGACCGACGGGCCCGCGACGGAGCACCTTGGGCCGGGAGCAACGCTCTTTCGCAATTTCGCGCGGGCCGAAGCACCCGCATTGATCGCCGCCATCGCGGCGGTCGCGCGAGAGGCGCCGTTTCGCAATATGACGACGCCGAGCGGTTATCGCATGTCGGTCGCGATGACAAATTGCGGCACGGGCTGGGTCACCGACCGCGGCGGCTATCGCTATGCGGCGGAGGATCCGGCGACGGGACGAAACTGGCCGCCGCTACCATCGCCCTTCGTCGCCCTGGCGACACGCGCCGCGGCAGCCGGCGGCTTTCCGGGATTTGTCCCGACCGGCTGTCTTATCAACCGTTATGAACCCGGCACCAAACTGTCGCTTCATCAAGATAAGGACGAACCGGACCGCGCGGCCCCCATCGTTTCAATCTCGTTGGGCGTGCCGGCGATTTTCCTGTGGGGCGGCCTGCGCCGGGCCGATCGGCCGCGCCGCCTTCGCCTCGAAAGCGGCGACGTCGTGGTCTGGGGCGGTTCATCGCGTCTCGTCTTTCATGGCATCGATACTCTGGCGCGAGAGGATCATCCGCTCACCGGCTCCCACCGGTTCAATCTGACGTTTCGCAAGACCAACTGAACGTCGTTAGCCGCGTTTGCCCCAGGGCGGGACCGGGAAGATCGGCTTGTTGACGAGACGGTCGGTGTAAACCTCCGTCACTTGGCCTCTCTGAATCTGGATCACGATTTGCGGCACCGAAATCTGGCCGGTCTCACCGAAGCGGATCCTGGCATAGAGGCTGGCGAAATCGCTCTTGGCGATGGCATCGCGCACTTTCGCGGGGTCTAGCGTTCCGGCGCTTTCGATGGCCTTTACCAGGGTCTCAACGGCGGCCGCGCCGGCGGCGGCGTGATAATCGGGATCGTAGCCGAATTTGTCCTTATAGGCCTGGGCGAACGCCGCGGCGTCGCCGAACCAATCGTCCTTGAGATCGGCCGAGGGCAGCCACGCCGTCATGCCGAAAGTGTCCTCGGCATCCGCTCCCAGCGCCTTCCGGAAATCCGCGGTTGGCACGCCGACCGTATAGGACGCCATGAGCTTCGGACTCGCGTCGAGGCCCTTCGCCTGACGTACCGCGTTCAGCACTTCAGGTTCGAGGCCGCCCCACAGCACGACATCCGGTTCCTTCGATTTGATTTGCGCGAGCAGCGAAGAAAAATCGCTGCTCTTGGCGGTGTAGGTCTGATCGAGCACGATTTCGAGGCCCGAGCGCTGCAGGATTTTCCGCGTTCCCTTCGCGACCGAGGTATCGAACGCATCGTCCGCCGTGATCAGGGCCACGGTCTTCGCGCGCGGCTCGAGCTTGCCGAGCATTTCGATGGTACTGGCAAAATAATCGTCAGCCGCGGGCAACGTGCCGAAGACATATTTATAGCCCCGGCTGTAAATTTGGGTCGAGGCACCTCCGCCCTGAACCATGGGAATTTGGTATTTCTCGGCGACCGAGGAATCGTCGATCGCGTCGTTGCTCGAATAAGGACCGAGCAGGAAATTCACCTTGTCACGCGTCACCAACTCGACATATTCGCGCACACCCAGATTGACGTCGGACTGATTGTCGAGAAGCCTCAGTGTGATAGGGACCGGCTTGTCGCCGAGCTTCAGCCCGCCCTTCTCGTTGATCTTGTCGATCGTGAGGCTATAGGCGTCGCGATAATACCGCCCGGTATTGGCGTTCGCGCCGGTCAATTGCACCGCCGCGCCGAACGAGATCGCTTCAGGCACATCCGCGGCCCGCACCATTCCCGCGCTCAGCGCGAGCATCGATACGAGCATTGCAATTGCCGTCTTGTTCATCCTCGCTCCCTTCTTTGTTCAGTACCGCCCGACTCCATCGGCCGATCCCGTACGCGAGAAAAAGGCTCTCCGGTTGCCCGGAGAGCCTTGCTAAAGAGGGACCGACTAGGCCTTCAGCGCGGCCTTTACCTTGTCCGGCGTGAAAGGCAGATCGCGAAGTCTGATACCGACGGCATCGAACACCGCGTTCGAGATCGCCGGCGCCACCACCGTCACCGCCGGCTCGCCGACGCCGACCGGCGTATTGCCGTTCGCCAGGATATGAATGCTGACCTCCGGCACCTGCGACATCCGCACCGGCGTATAGGTGTCGAAATTGGTCTGATCCAACTGGCCATTATGCATGGTCCCCTGCTCGTACATGGCGAGACTGAGACCGAACAGCGTGCCACCCTCGCACTGCGCTAGGGCGCCATCGCTGTTGACCGGGAGGCCGAGATCGATTGCCGTCGTGAGCTTGTCGATCTTAATCACGCCGGTTGATTTATCGACCGACACTTCGGCGATACCGCAAGTCCAGGTCGGCGTGTCGCGGAAATGCGTGGTCGCGGCGATGCCGATGCCACGGCCGGGTCCAAGCTTGCCGTGCTTCTTGTGAAAGTCGGTCACTTCGACCGCCTTCTTGATCACGGCCGCGATGCGTTCCGCGCCGCCGACGGACATGGGAGCCGAACCGGCGTCCACTCCCTTCGCGGTTAGGAGCGACAAGCGCAGTTCCACGGGATCCTTGCCGGTCTTGCGCGCGACCTCGTCCAGGAAACTTTCGAGCGCGAAGAAGGTCCATGCGGTCGAAACCGATCGCAAGAACCCCGGTGGCGTCGCTCTCTGGCCGAGATCGTTTGTGATGTCCCGCGACGAATAGTTCGGGATGCCGTACCAACTGTCGGCGCCACTCATGGAGCTGCCATCGACCTTGACCTTGTCGCCCTTGTCCTTGCTGGGGGCCAGCAAATTGGGCGCCGCTCGTTCGGCGGACGAGGCCATGCAGACGTCATGCTGGAAAGCGACGAAATCGCCCTTGGCGTCGAGGCCCGCTTGCAGACGCTGAAAGGTGATCGCGCGGTAGAAGTCGTTCCGAAGATCCTCGTCGCGGGTATAGATGATCTTCACGGGGCGGCCGATCGCCTTGGACGCCAGCGCGGCGGGTATCATGACGTCATCGTCGTCCAGGCGGCGCCCGAAGCCGCCACCCAGATACATCTGGTGAATGACCACTTGTTCCGGCTTCAGGCCGGTTGCACCCGCGAGCATGGGCTGGTGCGCGGCCTGCAGTTGGCTGCCCGAATAGATTTGCAGCGAACCGCCATCGAAGAACGCTACCGCGTTCATCGGCTCGATCGGCACATGCGACGCCAGCGGCGTCGTGAATTCCGCTTCGATCTTGGTCGGCGCGCTGGCCATGGCCTTCTTCGGATCGCCAATCAGCCAATAGAGGGCGCCGGCATTGGGATCGTTCACCAATTGCTTGGCGCGCTTGAGGATGTCGTCACTGCTGACATCCTTGTTAGGACCGAGATCCCATTCGATCTTCATCGCCTTGGCCGCTTTCATCGCCGCGGGGAAGTTGTCGGCGATCGCGATCACGTAATGCGTATTGACGCCGAGCGGATCGGGCGTCGACACATATTGCAGGTAGCCGGGGACCTTTTTGGCCTCGGTGTCGTCGATGCTCGTCGGCTTGGCGCCGATACGGACAGGGGGGCGCGCAATTTTGCCGTAGACCATGCCGGGGACAAAGAAATCGATGCCAAAAAGGGCTCTGCCATTGGTTTTTGGCGGTATGTCGAGCGCGGCTACGGATTTGCCCAATATTTTGTATTGGCCGGGCTTTTTCAGGCTGATGGTCTTGAGATCGTCTTCCTTGTAGACCTTGTCGACCTTGCCTTTCCCGACCAATTCCGCATAGCTGATTTTCTGGCCGTTCTTCCCGATCACCCAACCCTTGCTGGCTTGGCAGTCGGCTACTTGCGCACCCATTTCTTTCGCGCCGGCCTCGATCAGCGCCATGCGCCCCGCCGCGCCGGCCTGGCTGGTACCCATGAAGGTGGTAAGAATGCTCAGGCTGCCGCCGGTGAAGAACGCGGTGAAATCGGGATAATCGAGGCGCATATCCTTCCAATCCACCTCGAGCTCTTCGGCAATCTCCTGAGCCTGGGCGGTGCCCACATGCTGGCCCATTTCCGACTTGTTGACGTGCACCGTAACCAAGCCCGCCGGCGAGATGGTATAGAGCGCCGTGGGCGAATAGTTGCCAGCCGCGAAAGCCTGAGTGGCAGAGCCGAGAATCCTCGGTGCCAGCGCGTACCCGATGGTGAGACCGGCACCCGCGGCAGCGGTGCCGACGAGAAAATGGCGCCGCGATACCTGGCTTTTCGTGTTCCGTTCGATCGTATCCATGTCCGAATCTCCTAGGCCTTGCGCATATCGACAGAAGCCCGCTTGATGGCTTTCTTGATCCGGACATAGGTGGCGCAACGGCAGAGATTGCCGTCCATCGCCTTCACTATGTCGGCATCGCTGGGATCCGGATTTTTCTGCAGGAGCGATGCCGCCTGCATGATCTGGCCGGATTGACAGTAGCCGCACTGCGGTACTTGCTCCGCGATCCACGCCCTCTGTACCGGATGATTTCCGGCCGGATCGAGGCCTTCAATGGTCGTGATCTCCTGACCGACCGCCTCTTCGAGGCTGGTTTGGCATGAGCGCACGGCTTCGCCATTGAGATGAACGGTGCAGGCACCGCACAAGCCGGCACCGCAGCCGAACTTGGTGCCGGTCATTTGTAAGGTCTCGCGAATGACCCAAAGCAGCGGCGTGTCATCGGGCATATCGACGACGTGCGTAAAGCCGTTAATGGTAATGATTCTCATGGGTACTCCCTTGCGTTCGCTCCCTCGCGTTGCCGCCATTGTCCGCGGCGGCTCGGTTCAGGCATGAAGAGCCGGCGACCTGTCGCCGACTTGGTTCGATATTCGGTAGCGTGCGTACCAGCGACATTGGCGAGACCACCTCCCCCGTCGGTCCCGATCCACGTTTCTTTTTTTAGGCGGCCATTGCTTCGGGCGCCCACGATTCGGCGCATGCTCGCAGCGTCACGGTTGACTGTCAATCGGACTTTCACGGCGATGTCGCGGCCCGGCACTGGACGACGGCTCGGACAATGAGCGCCGCCGCGCTTCGGCAGCGGCGCCGCCGCTTCGATCCTTTCCCAATTTGGGAAGGGGCACGAGGAATCCGAGCGTTGTCCCTAGGCCCGCCGCCGATCCCAAAAGGAAGTGTCGCCGACTCGACGATCGCCGAGCCAGTGCCGCTTCCAAAGCGATACCTTCGCGGTAGCTGCGGATTATTTTGTCGCCTCCTTCAGATAAGCGATGAGATCGTCGAGTTGCTCCGGATCCTTGATGCCGACGAAGGTCATCTTCGTCCCCGGCACCAGCGCCTGCGGGTCCGGCAGGTATCTCTTTAACGTCGCTTCATCCCACGTGAGGCCAGACCGCTGCATGGAAGGCGAGTAGCGAAAATCCGGCAGGCTGGCGGCCTTGCGTCCAAGAAGCCCGTGAAGCGATGGACCGACGCCATTTTGGCCCTCGTTAAGCGAGTGGCATGCTCTGCACTGAACGAACACGGCCTTGCCTTGGGCGGCGTCTCCCGCGGCGCGCGCCGCCGGTGCGATCGAGACGGCCGCCAAAACGAATATCGCCGCCCAAGGACGTTTCACGGTGAACGACCCTCCCATGCCGCGCGATGCTTCGCGGTTTCTTGCCGCAAAAGAAGCATGCCGCGCGGATACGGTCAAACGAAGGTTAAGGTTAAAGTCGGTCACCGCTTTTCATTCGCAGAGTCGCTCCGTAACGAGAGAGCCCTTGATTCGTTCTTTATATGTTCCTATATATGTCTTCCAACTCCATCTGACTCCATCTGACAAAAAGAGCCGTGGGCCTTGGGCGGGAATGAGGGGGCGCGCCAATGAAAATTACCAAACGAACCCAATTTCGGTACCACCGAGAAGTGACAATAGTTCATGCGCCGGAACTACGAAGCAGAAACGCCGTAGTGGCGTCATCGATTGCTCTATCATCCTGGGGAGGCCTGATTGTAGGTTGCCGGCAGCGCACCTATTGCGACCATTGCAAAGATGGCGGTAACGATGACGGCACACGGAGCACGCATGGGCCCGCTGGCGGGTATTCGAATCGTGGAATTGGCCGGAATCGGTCCGGCGCCCATGTGCGCCATGCTATTGGCGGATCTCGGTGCGGAGGTGCTCCGTATCGAGCGCCGCGAACCGAGCGGCCTCGGCGTGGCCTCGCCTAGTCGCTTCAAGTTGCTGCATCGCAGCCGCAGTGCCGTTGCGGTCGATCTCAAGCGCCGTGAAGGCGTTGCGCTCGTTTTGAGGCTTGTGGATGGAGCGGACGCGCTGATCGAGGGTTTCCGCCCCCGCGTGATGGAAAGACTGGGGCTAGGGCCCGAACCCTGCCTGGCGCGAAACCCGAGGCTGATTTACGGACGCATGACCGGGTGGGGCCAGGACGGCCCGCTCGCACGGACGGCCGGGCACGATCTCGATTACATCGCCTTGGCGGGCGTGCTTCATGCGATCGGCCGGAAGGGCGAGAAACCCACGCCGCCCCTTAATTTGATCGGCGATTTCGGCGGGGGCGCGCTTTACCTGGCGATGGGCGTGTTGGCCGGCTTGCTTGAAGCCTCGCGCTCGGGTCAGGGGCAGGTCGTGGATGCCGCGATGGTCGAAGGCGCGGCTTCGCTTCTGACCTCGTTCTTCGGCATGCACGCGGCGGGACAATTCAATACCGAGCGGGGCACCAACCATCTCGATTCCGGGGCCTATTTCTACGAAGTCTATGAATGCGCCGACGGCGGTTATCTCGCTGTGGCCCCGATCGAAGAAAAATTCTGGGCGGAGCTGCTCGCGCGCATGGGGATCGATCCTACCGAGATGCCACCGCAGCAAGACCGCGAGCGGTGGCCCGAGGGCAAGACCAAACTAGCAGCGCGGTTCAAGACCCACACGCGGGACGAATGGTGCCGCATCTTCGAGGCCAGCGACGCTTGCGTCGCGCCCGTGCTCTCAATTACGGAGGCGCCGAACCATCCCCATGCCGTGGCACGCGGTAGTTTCGTGACCGTCGAAGGCATCGTGCAACCGGCGCCCGCGCCGCGCTTCAGCCGGACGCCGGCGGCCACCCCGACAGCGCCGGAGGAACCCGGTCCGGGTGGAATGGCCAAGCTGGTGAGTTGGGGTTTGTCGGACGAAGAAGTTGAGGGTTTCCGCCTTTCCGGCGCTCTCGCGTAGCTGGCGCTCTCGCGTAGCTATTGCGGAGCACCTCCGCTCTGGCGAGCCGAACTGGTGGTCTGGGCGATCGCGGCCGCGCGATGTCCGCTGACCTCGGCCCCGGCATGCCGCGACAGCGGAAAAAAGAAGAAGATGGATGCTACCGAGATCAGCCCGACGGCGAAAAATGCGGGCATGAAATCCTCTGGCCGCACGGTTTGGCTGGATTGATTGATCAACGAGAGATGCAACACAAGCGCACCGGTGCCCACGCCGATGCTCATGGCGAGTTGCTGCGCCATGCTCTGGAGGCTGGTCGCGCGGCTCATCCGAGCGTTGGGCACGTCGGCGTAGGCGAGCGTATTCACGCTGGTAAATTCGAGCGAGCGGAAATAGCCGCCCGCCAACAGCAGCGAAAAAATCAGGATGTGCGGCGTCCAGGGTCTGAAGAACGCCGTCATGAAGAGGAAGGAGCTGGCGAGCAGCGCGTTCCAGATCAGGACCGTGCGAAAGCCAAACGCCCGAATGATCGGCGCGGCGGTGGTTTTCATCAGCATCGCCCCCATCGCGCCAGCGAACGTGAGGAGGCCGGAACTCAGTGCCGACATGCCGAAGGCGAGTTGGAAAAGAAGCGGCGTCAGGAAGGGCGTGGCGCCGACGCCGGCGCGGAAGAACGTGCCGCCGACCACGCCGGCAAAGAATGTCGGAATTCGAAAGAGCGAGAGATCGACAATCGGCTGGAAACTCCGGCCCGCGTGCAGCACATAGAGTCCCACCAAGATAGCGCCGCCCGCGATCAGGGCGACCGAACCCCACCACGGCACCGCGCCGCGGCCCGCGATCTCGAAGCCGAAAACAAGGCCGGCAAGACCCAGGCCACAGAGGAAAAATCCGCGAATGTCGAGACGCCCCGCGTCGTGCTCGCGGACATTCTCGAAAAATAAGGTGGCCAGCGCGATGCCGAGCAGACCCATCGGAATGTTGATGAAGAAAATCCAGCGCCATGACGCATAGGTCACGATGAAACCGCCCAAGGGGGGCCCCGCCACCGGACCGATCAAGGCCGGGATGGTGAGATAGGTCATGGCGCGAACCAAGTCGGATTTCGGCACGGCCCGCATCATCACCAAGCGCCCGACCGGCACCATCATTGCGCCACCGATCCCTTGAACGATGCGGGTGGCGACGAGTTGCCAAAGTGAATCGGAAAAGCCGCAGCCGACCGAGCCTAGAGTGAATACGATGATGGCGGCCCGAAATACCGTTCGGGCGCCGTAACGGTCCGCGACCCAGCCGCTCGCCGGAATGAAGACGGCGAGACTAAGGAGATAAGACGTGATGGCGAGGTTAAGGTGGACGGGGTCCTCTCCGAGCGAACGCGCAATGCTGGGCAACGCCGTCGAAATGATCGTCGAATCGAGATTCTCCATGAACAGCGCGCAAGCGACGATCATGGGAATCAGCAAGTGACGCGGCGGAAGACGCATAGGCGATTCGAATTGTCGTTCTTATACCGTCACCTTAAACACACCAGCGACGCGCGGGTTTGCATTACCCGGGAGCGTGCCATGCGTTTCTGGCGGTAAGAGTCGCGTGCTCCCCGCCCGCGACACCGCCCATGGCCCCGTCATGACGGATTTGAACGAACCTCCCGAAGCTCCGACCCAATAGCGGACGCGCTCGCCCTCACATATTCATATTCAAGCGGGAGGTCGTTGACCCCGCGGTCGGGCGCCGCGATCCAACCAGCCATCTTGCCCGGATCGATCATCCGCCTCATCAGACTTTTTACGAATTCCCGGTCCTCCGCCGACGGCAGCCAGGAGGACAATTTCGCCGTCCAGATTTCTGCGGGAAGGAGTTCTCCATCGACATCGACGGGCTGCCCTGCCCAGACTCCGATGGCGCGGCGAAAACGCGGGCTAGGCAAGGTCAGCTCGGCTTCGAATCCGGCCGCTGCGATGAGCCGGTTCCATCGCTTCACCCCCGCGTCGCATTCCCGCGTATAGGCGTTGCGAACGATCTCGTTCATGGCGTTGCGCAGCGG
>Ga0182024_10019339_pt1 | contig 12568 bp, 12 predicted proteins | sample P32metaG_FD_120480 | JGI IMG/M metagenome (GOLD analysis project Ga0182024, IMG submission 120480) | Permafrost microbial communities from Stordalen Mire, Sweden - P3-2 metaG (Illumina Assembly) | ecosystem: Environmental > Terrestrial > Soil > Wetlands > Permafrost | place: Sweden: Stordalen... | reverse complement strand
CAAGTTGCATACCCCACCGGAGTGGGGGGAAATCCTCTGTCGGTCGTGATAGGGGATTTCAATGGCGACGGCAATCCGGATCTCGCTGTAGCCGATTTCCAGACACAGCAAGTCAGCGTGCTTTTGGGCAATGGCGATGGCTCTTTCCAGACGGTAAAGGCCTACCCGACCGGGGCAAATCCATCGTCGATCGTTGCGGCGGACTTTAACGGCCATGGCAAGCTTGACCTGGCGCTCACGAGTACGCCGCTGGGGAGTTCTCCAGGGAATCTGGTAAGCCTTCTGTTGGGTAATGGCGACGGCACGTTTGGCGCGCCCGCTCTCTTTGGCGCGGGATACTTGTCCTATTCTTCGGCTGTGGGAGACTTCAACGGGGATGGAACGCCGGATTTGGCAGTGGCCAATGGCGGCAGTAACACCGTGAGCGTGTTGCTGAATGCCCAAGGTACTACCATGAACATCCTATCTTCCGCCAATCCATCCGCTTTCGGACAGTCTGTCACGTTCACAACAACGGTGTCGGCTAGCGTCTCCAACGGCACCGCGCCTACAGGCAGCGTGACGGTGAAGAATGGAAGCGCAATTATAGGTTCCGGAGCTTTGGTAGGCGGACAATTCTCGGTGAGCACAACCACTCTCCCGGTCGGTGCTGATGCGCTCTCAGCGGTCTATTCCGGCGTCAGCAACTATCAAACCCACACTGTGGGATTGACTCAAACGGTTCAGTCAGCAGGAACCAACACCATATTGCTTTCTTCTGCCAACCCGTCCAATCCGAATCAGCCGATAACTTTCACCGCTACGGTCGCCTCAAACACGACGGGAGAACCCACCGGTTCGGTGACGTTTCTGGATGGAACCACAACCCTCGGCTTTTCTTCGTTGAATGGAAGCGGCATCGCCACGTTCTCGATATCCACGCTGATTATTGGTACGCACCGCATCACGGCCGTCTACGGCGGAAGCACTAACTTCAACGGCAGCACGTCGCTCGTTTTGAGTCAGGTAGTGCAGCAAGGCAACACCAGCACCGCATTGGCTTCTTCGTCGAACCCATCGTTCATGAGTCAGTCCATTACATTCACGGCAACGGTAAGCTCGGGAACCGGCGTAACCCCTACCGGAACCGTAAAGTTTATGGACGGGACAACAGCCCTGGGGTCGTCATCCCTGAACGGAAGCGGCATTGCTACATTCTCAATTGCCACGCTGAGTGTTGGCACGCACAGCCTCACGGCGGCCTACGGTGGAGACTCGACCTCGGACCCGAGCACTTCATCCGTTCTTAGTCAGATCGTACAAAAGGCAAGCACAAATATCGCATTGACCTCCTCAACTAATCCCTCCACTTTCGAACAATCCATCGCTGTCTCAGCCACCGTGAGTTCAACTGCTACCGGCACTCCTACCGGAACCGTTACCTTCTCGAACGGAAACGCCACTCTCGGCAGCTCGCCTGTGAACGCAAGCGGAGTGGCGATCCTTTCAATTGCCACGCTGAGTGTTGGCACGGACAGCCTCACCGCGGTCTATAGCGGAGATACGAATTTCGCCGGCTGCACTTCGCAGGCCCTGTCTCAGCTCGTGCAAAAAGCAAACACAACCACAACTTTGAGTTCGGTTCCCACTTCAGCGAACTTGAATCAGACTGTAACCTTTACTGCGACAGTTGCTCCGGTGATTGCCGGCGTTCCGTCAGGCGCGGTAACGTTCCTGGACGGAAGCACGCAGCTTGGCAGCTCTGCGCTGAGCGGCAGCGGCGTCGCAAGTTTCTCGACCTCCGCACTTACCGCAGGAACTCACAGCATTACGGCGGAATACGGTGGGGATAGCAACTTCAACGTCAGCAGCTCAACCGGCGTGAGCCTGGTGGTAATGGCTCCGGATTTCAGCGTCTCAGCCGGTGCCCTGTTACCGTCTTCTGTCACTCCCGGAGCGTCAGCGACATCGACGATCACGATCAAACCAGTGGGCGGATTAAACCCGACGACGGTGGCGCTCACCTGCAGTGTATCTACGGGCGCAAGTCCCGCGCCCACTTGTTCGCTGGGAGCGATCTCGGTTACGAACAACACTGGCGCTTCTGTGTTAACGGTCACTACTAGCGGTGCTCAGGCCGCGCTGGCTCCCGCCATGGAGAACGGTTCGGGCAAGCTCTTCGCAATCGGCCTGCTAATCCCCGTGATGTTGCTGGGCGGAGCAGGATGGAAGACGCCGAACCGGAGAAAGCTCGTTAGCTTCTGTCTTACTTGCTTGTTGCTCGGCGCATGCTTGATGGAAGCAGCGTGCAGCAGTGCCGGTAGTAAGAATCCAATGACTGTTACCAGCTCAGGAACTCCAGGGGGCACCTACACCATAACCGTGAGCGGAAATTCCAATGGGATGCAGCACAACACATCGGTTTCGCTCACCGTGCAATAAAACAGTCCAGTACGAAATCGAAAATCGCCCTCGGCGTCAATTACTGGAGATGCCATCACGAGTCTTAGACGATCTGACGGTCGTGCCTGAGAATACTTGCCCCATCGAGCGGCTGGTAGCAGCTTCCCAAGCTCGCCGACGCCAGCCTTTTTCGGGGCTGCGCGATGTCTCGCACACCACAAAGCCTGAGGGAATTGAGAAATCACCGACGAGTTCCTTTGGCAGCAAGGACAGTCCCGAAGGAAGCGTAGGTGTGTCTAATCCGCTGTCAGCAGCCTTTGTGACCGCCCTAACGGGAGTTTTCTAGTCGGGTCTCTGGCGGGGAATTAGTGTCGATAAATCAGGGAGCACGAGAGATCCACAGGCCGCCGACAAACACCACTTTCTGGGCAGCCCCGACAGTGGTTTCGTGTGCATTTCAATTTATGCACTTACAAACACGAAGACAAGGGGGATTTTGGGCAGTTGAGTGCTCGCATCGGACCTGAACTACTCCGCGAGCGTACAAGACTCCTCTTTCGGGATCTGCCCAACGAGAAACTGTGCGCTGGCATTTCTATTCCGAGCCGCCGAATTCCCGGCGTGTGGGTATTGGTCATCACGACAGAATCGTTCGGCAGTATTCGGAGTTTAGTTAAAGTCTGGACGGCCCGACGCGCAGGGAGTATTCGCCGTCAATCTGAATCGCGCCCGATTTCGAAGGCAAATCTGGTGCGCTTTCGCCGACAGCAAGGATGAATCTAAGGGCTAGACCATGCCCCCAGCGCAATCCAAAACCGTAGAAGGTTAGACACAGATATCTGGGAAGACCTAAACGTTCTTCTAGTTGGTCCCCGAATGGCTGAAGGGATGCATCTCCCTCCGATTTCCCGACCATCTTAAGGACCTCTGGAATTCCTACACAAACGGGGAACTACCTCCGCCCGAGACATAAAAACAAAACGCCAGGTGGCGTCACTCTTCTGTGTGACCTTCGATACCTTAGCTCTCTTTTCTGTTGACATCCAGAACGGTCGCAAATAGTCTTGCGTCCAATCAGCGAACAGGAATCGCCGGGGGCGGCGGATTCTAATTTTCGTCAGTGATCCTGATCGTTGCTTCCCTTGAAGTGTGAATGGATTGCGCCAGCAAGTATTTGGCGGCGCAATAGTGCGGACAAGTAGTTGCATGGCTATTCCGGCGCAGGCCGGAGGGGCCCGTCCGTTCATTTCGTCAGGAGGAAGATTGTGGCTTGCTTCATAGTCAGGTTCCCGCTACTCCGCGTGTCTTGTCTCCGACCGACTGTCGTCACAATACTCGCTTTATTGCTTGCCCCACTGGTGCTCGCGCAGTTCCCCAGTGCGGTTAACAATGATACGCGGACTCCAGTGCCAGGATCGGGACACGACTACATCAACATGCTCAGCGAGACAGTGGATCCGTCGAACGGCTCGCTGAGCGTGCACATCTCGACGCCCGTCCCGCCGAGCCGCGGCATAACTATCCCATTTTCGTTTGATTACAGTTCGGGTGCGGTGCAGCAGGTGACGGTTAGCAGTGGAGAGGCGGCCTGGGCGCCCCCGACTACATTTGGTGTGGCGCTTACTTCCCTCGGATGGTCCTACCGCATTCCCGCGCTTTCCGCCGTTCAGACGAAGGCCATTTGCTACGAGGGGTCGCAGCAACTGACAACATACGTCTGGCTTAGTTACATCTTCACGGATCCGAGTGGCTTGCGGCCCAATCTCGGCCTGGCGAACACGGAGACGCTGAACCCGGACTGCGTCTATGTTTGGAACCCGCAACCCTATAGCGTATTGTCCGGGGGGGACGACTTCTTCGGCGCCACGATCAGCGGGGCGAATGGGTTCACCGGTGGTACCGTCACGGTGGGGGGCGTGGATGGCACGGTTTACAACTTCCCTGCTAATGGCTGGGCGGCCGGTTTCGGCGTAAACACATTGCTGCCGAGCACCATCGAGGATCGGAACGGGAACATCGTGACGATTTCCCAGGGCAGCGGCGGGAACATCACCGAGACCGACACGGCCGGTCGCTCGGCCGTTTCCACTTCCGCGCCACTCGGCACAAACGGCACGGTGAGCATCTCCGGGCTCTCGAACCCGTATACCGTAACGTGGGAGACGATCGCCCCTTCGTACGGCTCCCAGTATACACAACTCGGGGAAGGCTATCCCTATTGCATTTGGTTGGGAGAGGGTAGTGGCACCAATAATGGCGGCATCAAGTCTATCGAGCTTCCGAACGGAACGTATTATACCTTCGGGTACGATAGCCATGGCTTGCTCAACCACGTATCCCACCGGCGCGGTCGTGAACTACACCTGGAATACCCCATCCTCACCCAACGGCCTGATCACGTTCCCGGATAATAACGGCAATCAGACGGGCTGCATGTATGAGTACTACGCGCCCATGGTCGTGCAGCGGACGGTGAAGTTCGATGGAGTTCATCCGGCGCTCGTGCAGAAGTTCACCTACACGACTGCGTACAGCGACGGCGTCCAGAAAGCGACGGTCCAGACGACGGTTTACTCGTCCAACGGAAGCACGAATCTAGGGACGTTCAAAACCGTGTACAACTACGCCTTCACGCAGTTCCCTTTTAGCGACCCGGACGACTAGGTCTCCTTTCTCGTCGGGAGCCCTGTGGAGCAGACCGTCCAGTACTATGATTACGGCCAGACAAACCTGCTCGAGACCGTGACCAAGGGCTGGCAGGACCAGTTTCGGCTCGGGTGCCGGCTTGAGACGCACGACGGGAGCGGGCTGAGCGGGACGTTCTACAGCTACGGGCCGGGCCTGTCTCTCACGGCCGAGGAGGAATACGACTACGGCCAGATCAGCAGCACGAGCGAATGCCCGCAGGCGCCGGGGGGGGGACCGATAACCGCGCCGTCGGGTTTGTTGCGCCAAACAGCCACGGCGTACCAAGTATTCACCAACACTCCTATCAACTACATTGGCGACCGTCCTTGCCAGGTCATTACCTACGGCAGTACGGGGACAAATCGGGTTGCGGAAACCGATTACTACTACGATAACGGAGCCACTACCACACCATGCGGCGCGGCCGGAACCCCGTCTGTAACCGGAGCGGGCGGGAGCACTCTGACCGGCCACGACGAGACAAACTACTCGGCGAGTTCGACGGATCAGAGAGGCAATCTCACACAGAAGACGCAGTGGCTTAACACGGGCACGTCGCCCTTCACTACATATACATACGATGAGACCGGGCAGGTTCTGTCCATGACCGACCCCAAAACGAATCAAACCTCGTATTCGTACGCTGATAGCTTTCTGAACACGAATTCAAGCGGCTTCACGACCACGGCAGGTTCCCCACCTAGCGGCAAGGTGACCAATGCATATTTGACAAAAGTAACCGATCCGACCACAAACGGTGTGGCTCACATCGAAAAGTTCTCGTATGGGTACAATGATGGCGAACTGACCCAGTCGACGGACGAGAACAGCCAGCCGACCACATACAAGTACAATGATTCGCTGAGCAGGCAAACCGAAACTGACTTCCCGGATACAGGCGAGACCACCCTTAGCTACAACGACACAGCCCCAACCCCGAGCGTCACAACGACGAAGTTGATCACTTCGAGCCTAAATCTCAGCACGACCGCAATCATGGACGGCTTGGGACACGTGACCCGAACGCAGCTCACAACGGACCCGGACGGGACCACCTACACTGCCACGGCTTATGATGGCACTGGTAAGAGCTATCAAGTCTACAACCCGACGCGCTGCTCGCCGCCCACCACGAATTGCGGGACCGAGACGACTTGGGGTTTTTCGACATACACCTACGACGGTTTGGGCAGGACAAAGACAGTCGCTGAGCCGGATGGGTCCGCCGTCACGACTTTGTATTCGGCCAAGTGCACCACAGTAACCGACGAAGTGGGCGTGTCTCGCCAGTCGTGTGCGGACGGGCTGGGACGAATGACCAGCGTCGTGGAAGCGCCAAACAACTCAAATTACGGCTTCCTGACCACGTATGCATACGATCTGCTCAACGATCTCACCCGCGTCACTCAGAACGGAAACAATTCGTCGAATGCTCGTGTTCGCACGTTCACCTACGATTCGCTTTCGCGGCTCCTCTGTGCTGCCAATCCAGAGGTTAAAATCGTGACCTGCCCGTCATCGGCGACCGGAACGTTCCCCACGGGGGCTATCACCTATAGTTACGATCTCAACGGGAACCTGTTGAGCAAGGTGGCTCCACAGCCAAGCCAAACCGGGACCGCGCAAACCACGACCAACTATGGTTACGATGCTTTAAATCGCCTCACCTGGAAGACCTACCTGTACCCAGCCTCGGCGGAGGTGCAGTACGGCTACGATGGTGCGGTGTTGTCAGGATGCAGCACTGCCGTTCCATCGATAACAAGCCCCACGAACCTCATAGGCCGCAGGTCGGCGATGTGCTGGGGGAATAGTTCTTCAGCCTTTAGTTACGATCCCATGGGCCGCCCGTCGGTCGAGGCTCGCGCCAACAGTGGATCGTCGGTGCAGCAGTATACTGCCGGCTACACTTACTTCAAGGACGGCTCTCTTGACACGCTGACCTACCCCAGCGGCGATGTCCTCACCTACACGGTCGGAGGCGCTGGACGTGCTACTCAGGTCAGCGATCCGAGCAACAATTTCGTAGGCTATTCCGGGAATACTGCGACATACGCTCCTCAGGGCGCTCTCGCTACTATGGCGAACGGATACACCAACACCACCACTTACTACATCGAAACCGGAAACTTGTACAATGATCGCCTGCAGCCGATTCTGATACAGGCTACTCTCGCGACGGGTGGCGACAACGCGGTCGGCTACGTTCTCAGCCTTTGCTACGATTTCCACCTTCACGTCGCAGTGAGCACTATACCCTGCAGCTTCGACGCCTACACCACCGGGGATAACGTAACGTGTTTCAAGTGCTCAATAACGCGGACTCGACCCGCAGCACAGCCTACATCTACGACCCGCTGAATCGGATCGCCCAGGCATACACCGAAACCACAAGCGGCGCGAATTGCTGGGGTGAGACCTATTCGCCGATGGCGACAGCCCCCGGTGTGCTTCCTTCCACTCCGGGCATCGACGCCTGGGGAAATCTCACCAACCGCTCCGGGGTAACCGGTATGGGTTCCTGCCAAACCGAGGGCCTGAGCGCTACCGCCACCGCCCAAAACCAGCTTAGCGGCATTGGCCTGGTATATGACGCCGCTGGCAACGTAACCACGGACAACCTTGGCAACACGTACACTTACGATGCGGAAAACCGGATCGCCACCGTTGCGGGGTACACTTATTCCTACGATGCGGACGGGACGCGGATGGAGAAGGCCGACGGGTCTTCGGGGACCATGTACTGGTTCGGTCCCGGCAGCGAGGTTCTGACGGAGAGCAGCCTTACTGGAACCATTAACGAAGAGTATGTCTACTTCAACGGCCAACGCATCGCCCGAGTGGACCGCCCGAGCGGGACGGTCAACTACTATTTCTCGAACCATCTGGGCTCGGCCAGCGTTATTACCTCGGCCACGGGAGTGATCCAGGAGCAGACGGATTTTTTCCCCTATGGCGGCGTAGCCTACGTCAGCGGCGGCGATCCCAACCACTACAAGCTCACCGGCAAAGAACGCGATGCCGAATCCGGCCTCGACAACTTCGAGGCTCGATACCTCGGGTCGAGCCTCGGACGCTTCATGTCCCCTGATCCGGCGGGGCTTTTGGCACAAAAACCAGGCTATCCGCAAAGCTGGAATCTCTACGCTTATGCGATGAACAATCCTCTGATCATTATCGATCCAACAGGCCTGGACTGTGTGTACGCCAACGACGCTGGAAATGGGGTTGAGTCAATCGATCACGACAGCAACTCAGGCGAGTGCGGCAGCAACGGTGGAACCTGGGCGCCCGGTTACGTGGATGAGAACTGGTCGACTTTCAACCAGAAAACCCAAATGTTCCAGGTGGGCTCCGTTGATGGTGCGGGAAGCAATGCGACGATCGATTACACGAATTTCGCAGCCGGGGCTCAAACGAATGACAATGGCAACTGTTTGAGCGGCTGCAGTGGCTATGGCTTCGCATCGGCGAATGCCAATTGGCTTCAAAGCCAGCTTGTGGGGAACAGCATGTTAGGCGGCCTCGACGGATACATACAGTTTTTGACCGGTCGACAAACACCGCTGCAGGGCGGGCTTTTACTGCAGCTTGCCGCCGGTCCCCTCGATCCCTCGACCGACCACTGGGCTGGACCCGGCGGAATGGGGCCGCCGGGAGGCCGAGGTGATTGGGCGGCGTCGGTTCACGATTACAACTTCATGACCAACGATATCAAGATCAGTAGTTATTTCAATCCGACTCTAAAGCTCGCTACGGCGAACGCGCTCATCAAGAGCAATAACACTCTGATGCGCAATGCTGGCGGAGACCAAAGCGTCAAGATGTTCTTGTTTTTCGGACCCTCCAACGCGCTCCAATGGTATGCAAACAGTTGGAAGTAGTGATGCATTTCAATCTTTCGTTCATCGAGGTGTGCATCATGAAATGTCGGGCTAAGATCGCTGTGCTTCTGATCTTTGTCTCTGCGCTCATGGCAAGCGCCCAGTCAGCACCGGAAGAGGGCAAGGGTGTGCAGGAGACTCAGAAAAGTGGCTATTGGATCGATCCATCCACGGGACTGATGTGGGCTGGCAAAGACAATGGGAAAGACGTGAGCTGGAAGAAGGCGATGAAGTACTGCCGCGATCTGCGATTGGCCGGGTACTCCGGCTGGAAGCTGGCGAACATGGCCGAGTTGCAACCCATCTATGACAGCACAGCCGTAACTCCTGGTCTGGCAGGTCCCCGCAAGAAGCCAATGACCGTCACTTGGCATGTGAAGGGCAATCTATTCTTGACAGGCGACCAATGGAGCAGCAATTACCGAATGGATGATCGCGGACGCCCGGTTGGGTATGCGTACTACTTCGACTTCAACTCAGGCAAACCTGATGAGGATGCAGACGCTTATTCCTACGGCAAGCGAGCGCTGTGTGTGCGAGGTTCCGGGAAATGATGCCTCCGGAAGCGTGGCGAATCCGCCGTTGATATGTGCAGCAAAGGCGCGACAGCGGGCTTTTTCGTGTCCCGGAGTGCGGTGGTGGAGTTAGGGGTTTTTAGCCGTGCTGCGCACGGGGTGTAAGGGTGACACTCCACCCCTGAAAGGGTGCTGCACGGTAACTTTCGGTTACCGTGCGCGAACTTGTTGAAACGAGGGCAGCTAAGGAAAAAACCTGCCGACGTGAAAAACGCTGGTTGCCACATCGAGTGCCATCATTGCGCCCTCTTTAGCGGCTTCCAAGACGCGGTCTTCAACATGGGCCGCATTAAGCAACTGGGCCAAGTGAGGGGTCAGGTAGCGATCATATCTCGCTACAGCGTCTCCCTGAGCTTCCGCTTGCAACCCCCACCACAGAAAAGGGATCGGCACTTCGAAAGTGCATCGGTGGGGATTAGGATTGATTCCTTGAGAGGCTTCTGGCCAGTAATACTTCGTCATCCAGCCGTGAGTCTCCCTGAGCCAGCGATAGAACTCGAGGGCGAGCCGGGTTTTACCAAGGCCGGGTTCCGACTTTATCACCACAACCTGAGGAATTGGATCCTTAACATTGGCGGCCAGAGCCCAACGGGTTTTGAGTATCTCAAGCTCGGAAACACGGCCGCAGAATTTTAGCGTTGATGGCATTCGATTCCTCCCTCGGTTCACAACAGTCGCAGACACCGAAGGCCGTAACTTCACTCATACTGAGCATCGTACCGCAGTCTAACGCGACGGTAACACGGGCTTGGGTCCCTGTAGTCGCATAGCGTTTACCGATTCCTGGCGAGAACAGCCCTTCCCACCAGCAATCTAGACAGGAGGGCGAGAAACGGGCTTGTGGGAAGCCTCAGCTGAGTTGTCCTGGGCAAGTGGTTGCCAGCCCGGAAGTTGAGCCTCAATGCAGAACACGGTGCCGCCGCAATAAGTGTCAGACGACCGGAGACCGACTTGGTGCCCGGCGGATCAAGGTCAGGTTTTGGGCATCTGAGGAACCATGAAGTGGACTCAACCGAACCGCTTGATTGAGATCCAATTCTGCTTGTGAGATGCACCAAACTCAAACATTTGTTCATCTCACAATTCTTTTGCTCCCCCGCGCACGATTGACTCCCCCGCGAACCCCAGCCTGTGAAATCAATGGGCGTCACAATGTTCTCGAAGATTCGAATCGCTATTCGGCCAACTGCAGGTTCGCGACACGGTTCTGAAGAGAGTTCCAAAACGGCCGTCCTGACTTGCCCGAAATCTGAAACACCCGGATGTTCTCGCCTGCAACGCGGAAATCAAACTCACGCGCGATCGCAACGCAACCGCAGGAGAGGAGCATATGAAATTGTCAGATTGGAGAAACACGCACCTTCGCCTCGCTGTCGTCTATGTTCTGGCGATTTGTTCATTTCAGTTGTCTCCCTCAGTGTCCAACGCCCAAAACCTTGGGCAGTCGCCACAGACGGGCCAAGCCGTACAAGGTCAAACCGCAGCCCAACCCGAAGGAACGGTTCTCAACCTCGTGAATTGGGTCGGCAATGTGATCTCTACTGTCGGAGCGGCGCTGGCGGTGGTCATGGCAGTCGTCTCTTATTCCCAAGGACGCGGTGTCGCGCGATGGGCGGTAACAGCGGCCGGATTGCTGGTGATAGCTTTCGAAGGCTCAACGACCGATTCCTAAACACGGTCGCGTTCATCTTCGTCTTCCAGCCGTTTTCCTTTGACTGGATCCCCGACGCCTCTCGCCGTCAGATCGCCGCGCGAGTGATTGACGCTGGAAGTCGCTGGAGATGCGAAATCCCGGCCCGCCATCGGTCGATCAGCGCAATCACTCGCGGAGCGATGTGCCCACAAGATCTGGTCGAGGGGGAGGCATGGCACTGACAGGAATTGCCTATGCATGTCGAGCCGGAAGATCAGGACAGGGCCCTTCATCCTGATATCCTGATACTGTTAGAGTGTGAACCGAAGAGGGTGAAATGAGTCTTGCGGACAATTCTTCGTGGAAAACACGACTGGTGGAGCATGGGTTCCCGGATCGTTCATTTGACATTGAGTTTTGGCAGGAGCAGGGAGATGAGGCCATCTTTGCGGCTGCATGGGAAATGGTCGAATTAGCTGAGGAAATCAACCATGGCAGAAAAGCCACACTACAGAGAACTGCTACAACTCTTAAACGACTTTGAAGTTGAATATTTGATTGTCGGTGGCTACGCAGTCATGAAGTACGGTGAGCCGCGTTATACGAAAGATCTCGACGTGTGGGTGCGCAATTCAGCGCCGAATTCAATCCGAGCAGTCGCAGCGCTCAAACAGTTCGGGGCCCCTCTGGATCATGATGGGATAACTGCAGAAACATTCACCGGGAAGCAGGTGGTCTACCAAATCGGAGTCGCTCCCGTGCGCGTTGATATTCTGACCGAAATCACAGCCGTCGAGTTCACCGATGCGTGGCAAAAGAAGGTCGCAAGCAGTTTCTTTGGTGTTCCGGTGCAGTTCATTTCCCTAGATGACCTTTTGACCAACAAGCGTGCTTTGGGTCGGGACAGCGATCTGACAGACCTTAAGCGGAATTCAAACATAGCAAAGCCAGAAAAATAGGCTGCAACAAGCCCTCTTCCGATTCTGGCTCGCACACTCAAGATTGCCCCGGGAGATCATGTGCGCAATCTGGCCAGGCGCCTCTTGGACACTCCCGAATTGCGAGCTGCTGACAGCCTGCAACTAGCTGCGGCTCTGACCCGGTGTCGACAACGTCGGGCAAAGAGATTTTGTGTGCGCAGATCAACGACTCTCCAAGGCCGCAATAGCGGCTGGTTTCTCCGTCCTGGAATTCTCTCGAGCGGCACGTCTCGATCTTGTCTGGAACCTTTATTAATCCCACGCTTTCCATGGCTTCCGACTCGGTCGCGAGATCGCTTTCTGATCACTTTCAAGTCACAGGAGGGCATCAATGCCGAAGAGCGTAAACAAAGTGATCCTCATTGGGAACGTTGGCAAAGACCCTGAGGTCAGGAATTCACAGAGTGGCACTCCAGTCGCCAACTT
>Ga0182024_10019338_pt1 | contig 12568 bp, 10 predicted proteins | sample P32metaG_FD_120480 | JGI IMG/M metagenome (GOLD analysis project Ga0182024, IMG submission 120480) | Permafrost microbial communities from Stordalen Mire, Sweden - P3-2 metaG (Illumina Assembly) | ecosystem: Environmental > Terrestrial > Soil > Wetlands > Permafrost | place: Sweden: Stordalen... | reverse complement strand
CGGGCCGCACGCGAACGATGTCGCCGGGGACTAGTTCCCGGGCGGGAATGACTTGCAAGTTCGAATCGCGTCGGACACGCGCACTGACCTGCAACCGTTTCCGCAGTGCTTCCACAACCCCGGCGGCTCGGCGTTCCTGCGTAAAGCTCAACACGGCATTGATGACCAGCAGGCCGCCCACCACAGCGAGGTCCGAGAATTTCCTGAGCACTGCCGATAGGATCATGATCAGTTCGAGCATCCACGCAGAAATTCCCCAGAATTTCTTGAGGAAATTGAGGACCGGGTGTCCTTTTTTTACGGCCACTTCGTTGTAGCCGTGCTCCTTCCGGCTGGCATCCACCTCCGCGTTGGTGAGCCCGGTGTCAGGGTTAACATGAAGCGCAGAGAGCGTGTCGGGAACCGACGCGGAGGCGATGCCAGGGGGTTTGGCGTTTGCTGGCTTCGGTGGCGCTGCCTCGAGTTCGGGTTTAGTTGCAGTCGGTGCCATAGTGAACTTCTTTGGGTCCCGCTCAGTTTCCGCCGGTTTGACGGCGTTGGTCACGCTCCCCCCGGCAGGGGCAGCGATTTCAATTCGCTCTTCGCATTGGACTTCAAACACGGCTTCGGATCGGGAGCCTTCGGCTGCGCTGCATTGGGTTCCATATCTGAGCGATTTTAAGCGGTTTCCTCGCTGCTTCTCGCGGGCGCCGGAGGCGCAGTACAGCGTTGCTGGGTTCCGTGGTACTCGGTGCAAAACCACGATTGTTGACACTCTGCTGACGGCACTGCTGCGCTCAAACCCCCCGAGGAATCCTCTTATGACAAGACGCACGGTGACATCAGTGGAGAAGCGAAGCTGTCCCAAACCGGACACCGTCAGTGAGTGGAAGCTTCCCCGCGTGGCGGGTGGCGCACCCTTCCACACCAGCTCAACGTACGCATTGGATTTTGCGGATGCCCCACCCTTCGGTTCGAAGCTGTGAAAAAACCCAACCTCCAAAATGGCTTTGAAAACCTTTCTCAATTGGAAGCTGTGTGAGCGATTATTCAGGCATCGCTAGACATTTTCCTTGTCCAAAAAATGTGCGAAAAACAAGGCAAATAGGTTTTTTCACAGCTTCTTCTTGAAGGGTGGGGGTTTAGACGCGCCGCCACCGACCACCACAACAAGGTACGGCCCTCCAAATAGTCTCGGCCGGTAATCATTAACTAATGTCCCAAACCGGTGAACGATTCACCCAGCAGCCGAATGCCTTCACGAATTCCTTGCTCGTTCATGCGCCAGTAGCCGAGCATCAACCCAGTCCTCGAAGGCCGCGCTAGAAAATATCCAGCTATTCCGTACACACCCACTCCGCGCGATGCGGCGCGCTGGACCACGGCGTCTTCCGCGACGCGCTTGCCGGCGGGCCACAGCACCACATGCGTGCCCGCGCCGTCGCCAGCCACCTCCACCCGATCTCCCAAATGTTCGCGAATCGCCTCGAGTAGCGCTGCGCGATGCGCGGTGTTTCTGCGGCGAATGCGCCGCAAATGGCGCTCGTACATTCCAGTAGAGATGAACTCCGCCAGCGTTTCCTGTTCCAGCGTCGCGGTGTGCCGATCGCACAGCCACTTCGCCGAAGTGAACGCCGGAACCAGCGACTTCGGCGCGATCAAATACCCAATGCGCAGCGCCGAAAAAATCGTCCGCGAAAATGTTCCTACATAAATGACGCGCCCCTCGTTATCCAGACCCTGCAAGGACTCCAGCGGCTGCCCTTCGTAACGGAACTCGCCGTCGTAATCATCCTCCACCACAATCGCATCCTTGCGCCGCGCCCAATCCAGCAACGCCAGCCGTCGCGCCAGCGGTAAAATCGCGCCAGTGGGAAACTGGTGCGAAGGCGTCACGAACGCCACGCGCGCATTTTTCGGCAGCGCATCAGGATGCAACCCGTCGCGATCCACCGGCACCGGCTGCAGCCGCGCTCCCGCCGCGCGCAACACTTCCCGCGTGCCCTGATACTGTGGATCCTCGACGGCCACAGGATCGCCGCGCTCAATCAACACGCGCGCAATCAGATCCAATGCCTGCTGCGAGCCGTTCACCACAATCACTTGCGACGCATCGCAAATCACCGCGCGCGACCGCCGCAAATGCACCGAAATCGCCTCGCGCAACGCTAGGCTCCCCGCCGCCACGCCGTAGTCCAGCTGACGAACCGGCGCCTTCCGCGCGTGCCGCAGCAAAATCCGCCGCCACATCTGAAATGGAAAAGTTTCCACGTCGCCGCGTCCGCCATAAGCGAAATCGTAGCGCAGCGGAATCGAGCGTCGCCCCGGAAAATCCACGGTGGCGGCGACAGCAGCAGCTGCCGACCCGTAGCGCGACAACTGCAACTTCGCGAAGCGTTCAGATTTTTTCGGCCTGCTGCCGCTCAACTCCGCGGATACATACGTTCCCGAACCGCCGCGCCCCGCAGCGAATCCCTCCGCAACCAGCTGATCGTAAGCCAGCAACACAACAGTCCGGGAAATCCCGAGCTCATCGGCCAGCTCGCGCGTCGAAGGCAGCCGATCCGCAGCCCGAAATGTGCCGGAGAGGATGGCTTGGCGCAGTCCATGGTAAACCTGGCGGAAGAGCGGCTCGCCCCGCTTCGAAAGTGGTATCACGAATTGCATAGAAAGTGGCTGTAGGAAAATACCACAGGAAGCCTCATGGTCATATCTGGTTTGGGCGCAGTTCGCTCCTGCCGCGGCGAATGGAAGCCGCCGCTCAATAACCAATTATCGGGAGAAGAAAATGAAACTGCTCTGGAGCATCGGAAGTTATTTCGCACCATGCGCGCTGGGCTGCCTGTTGCAAACCCTTCCCGCAATCATGCATGCCGCGCCATTAGCTGCAACAGCACAATCGCAACAGCCGCATGACGGCCAGCACGATTTCGACTTCAACCTCGGCGCCTGGCACACGCACATCAAACGCCTGCAACACCCGCTCACCGGTTCGAGCACCTGGGCAGAAATGCAAGGCACCGTAGTAGTCCGCAAAGTCTGGGACGGCCGCGCCGAACTGGAAGAAATCGAAGCCGACGGTGCCGCCGGCCACTTCGAGGGCCTCACCCTATTTCTCTACAATCCCGAAGCCCATCAATGGAGCCAAGTTTTTTCCACTAGCAAAGACGGCACAGTGGCCCAACCCGCCATTGGTGAATTCAAAAATGGCCGCGGCGAATTCTACGATCAGGAAACGTTCAACGGCAGAACCATCCTCGTGCGAATCGTGTGGTCAGACATCACTCCCAACTCCCACCGCTTCGAGCAATCCTTTTCCGACGACGGCGGCAAGACCTGGGAGCCCAACTTCGTCGCCACGCTCACGCGCGAAAAGCCATGACCGGCAAAATCGTAGTAAGAGACGTCCAGCAACGCGATTTCCCCGAATGGAAACCGCTCTGGGACGGTTACAACGCTTTCTACGGGCGCATAGGCGAGACCGCGCTGCCCGAACTGATTACGAACGTCACGTCGTCGCGCTTCTTCGACGGCTACGAGCCAATTCACGCGCTCGTCGCGGAGCAGCACGACAGAAAACTGGTCGGCCTGGTCCACTACCTCTTTCATCGCAGTTCCACCGGCCTGCGTTCCAATTGCTATCTTCAGGACTTGTTCACCGTCGAATCAGCCAGAGGCCAGGGCATCGGCCGCGCGCTCATCGAGGAAGTGTACCGCCGCGCGGCACAAGCCGGCTCCGGCCGCGTCTATTGGCAAACGCACGAAACCAACTCAACAGCGATGAAGCTTTACGACAAGCTCGCCGAGGAATCCGGCTTCATCGTCTATCGCAAGGATCTGTGAAGTGGAGGAAATGATGATCGCACCACGCCGTATCCGAATTTATTTTCTGCTGTGCGCGTTCTCCACACTGGCCAGCCTGTTGCAATCCGCTCCAGCGCTCGCACAAACAGCACCCGCCGCCGCACCACCACCAGCCCAGCAGGCCGCGACGCCGCGCGACGGCCAACACGATTTCGACCCGCTCATCGGCTCGTGGAAATATCACCTGAAGCGCCGCCTGCACCCCCTAACGGGCTCCACCACCTGGGTCGAACTGGAAGGCACTGGCGTCTGCTACAAAATTTGGGATGGCCGCGCCCAGCTCGACACCATCGAGGTGGACGGCTCCACCGGCCACATCGAAGGCCTCACTCTGCGCACTTACAATCCCGAATCGCACCAGTGGCGGCTCTATTGGGCCAATAGCAAAACGGGCGTCATGGACCCGCCGCAGATCGGCGAATTCAAAGATGGACGCGGCGAATTTTTCGCGCAGGACACGATCAACGGCAAAGTCATCCTGATTCGCTACGCCTGGACGAACATGACCAGCGACACTCCCCACTTCGAACAATCCTTCTCCGACGACGGCGGCAAAACCTGGGAAGTAAACTGGATCACCGACCAAACGCGCGTAACCGATGCCACCGCCAAAGCGCACTGAACTCCGGCGCTCGCCGTTGCAGTTGCTTTTGAATTTGTAGCGGCCGGTCCCGTTTTGCGGGACCGGGCAGCCGTTGCTGTGAGGTTGCCGTTAGTAGCGCCGGCGTCTAGCCAACTCGTCGCCCGATGAAGCCGCCACACCAGCGCCGTTTTACCCTGAGACCCTGCCTGTGGCAGGTTCGAACGGGAGGCGCGACACAGCTTTCGTCGAGGATGCCAATATAGCCGGTTCCGGCGTAGTTCACTCGCAAAAACCGGATAGCGGCTGCGCTTCAACATCACTAATCTGGAAGTGTTAAAGAGCCAACGATGAACGCGCTGAAATATATTCGTACTTATCTCCTGCTGTGCGGCGTGGCGCTAATCTTTCAGCCTCCGCAAGCACTCGCACAACAAAATCCCAACCCACCGCAAACAAACGCACAACCCGTCGCCACCGACCACGACGGCCAACACGATTTCGACTTCGAAATCGGCGCCTGGAAAACTCACCTAAAGCGCCTCCAACATCCGCTAACCGGCTCAAAGACGTGGCTCGAATACGATGGCACCTCCTACGTCCGCAAAATCTGGAATGGCCGCGCCAATCTCGTGGAACTCGAAGTTGACGGCCCCACCGGCCACATCGAAGGACTCTCACTGCGTCTCTACAATCCGCAATCCCGCCAATGGAGCCTGAATTTCGCCAGCAGCGCCGGCGGCACGATGAGCGTCCCCACCATCGGCGAATTCAAAAATGGACGCGGCGAGTTTTACGATCAGGAACCATTCAACGGCCGCGCCATTCTCGTTCGCAATGTCTTCTCGGACATCACCGCAAACTCCTACCGCTTCGAACAAGCCTTCTCCGACGATGGCGGCAAAACCTGGGAAGTAAACTGGATCGCAGTGGACACGCGGATGCCTGATGAAAGCGGCCAGCCCGAGGAAAAAGGCGAAAAAGACAAATCAGTCGCAGCCGCCGCACCAACCAGCGCAGAAAAACCCTCGCCGCAATCGTCAGCCGACCGCCAGCAACTCGGCGAAGCCTGGTGGACCGGCCCCATGCTGGCGAACAACGCCTCCACGCTCCCCCGCGGACATTTCCTCGTCGAGCCTTACCTCTACGACGTAATCAGCCCCCACACCAACGGCATCGGCTCGCTCACCTACATCGAATACGGCCTCGCCAACCGCTTCACCGTCGGTCTGATCCCCACCTTCGGCTACAACAAAGTCAGCGACGGCCTCAGCAGTTCCGGCGTCGGCCTCGGCGACGTCACCGTGCTAGCGCAGTACCGCCTAACGCAGTTCCACGAACACCACTCGCTCCCCACCATCTCTTTCATGGTGCAGGAAACATTTCCCAGCGGAAAATACGATCAACTCGGCGCACGCCCCAGCGACGGCCTCGGCGCCGGCGCCTACACCACCATCCTCGCGCTCAATTCCCAGACCTATTTCTGGATGCCCAATGGCCGCATCCTGCGTATGCGCTTGAATGCGACGCAGTCACTCTCCACCTACGCCGACGTGGCAGGCGTCAGCGTGTACGGAACCCCGTCAGGATTCCAAGGCCACGCCAAGCCCGGCCCCTCCACCTTCGTGGACGCAGCCTGGGAATACAGCCTAACCCGCAACTGGGTCCTGGCCCTCGATGCCACCTATCGCCACACAACCAACACCCGCATCACCGGCAATGACCCCGCGCAATCTCCACCCAACATCCAGTTGAACTCAGGCGCGAGCGACGCCATCGGCTTCGCCCCAGCCATCGAATACAATTGGAAGCCCACCATAGGCGTCCTCGTCGGCACCCGCATAATCGCCCTAGGCCACAACACCCCCACCACCATCACCCCCGCAGTTGCAATAAATTACGTCCACTAATCGGCGGCCCAAGCGACGGAAGCGCGGCAACTTCCAAAGTTGGAAAACGTCAGCGCCGAAAAGCAGCGCGGGCGCGGCACGCCTGAGCCCAACCTGGATTTGCTGCCTCATTGTCACGTGACGCTCATCACACGCCGACGTGACGCATGTCGCCGCATCCCAAATCGTTTTGGCGTTACAAATACAGTGGATGAAGAAGGCGGCAAAGAGCTTTTCTTCATGCAGAGAGTTCGAGCTTCTGGCTAGGCCTCCGCAGGCAATGCCGCCGATACGAGGTGAATGCCATGGTTACCCACACACTGCCGATCTTCGTCGGGAACTCGGGAGAAAGCGGGCAGGCAAAGCCCTTTAAACAATCGACTCGGCCCCAAACACAAGATCTTTTCATGAACGCGCTGCTTCAGCTTCCCTGCGAATACCAGCACCGCAATCCTCTTGAATGGGCATGTTCCGTATTACTTCACGCCGTTGTGATTGCAGGCCTGATTATCGTTCCGTTGTATTTCACCGATTCAATCGATTTGAAGGCTTTGCAAAATACCTGGCTGGTCTCACCAGCGCCGCCGGGCCCGCCACCTCCGCCCGCTGCGCCGCAGGTGCTGCGCGCGATGAAGTCCGTCACGCGGCTGATTCAGGGCGGAAGAATGATGGCGCCAAGCGTAATTCCCAAGCATATCGTCATCATGAAGGAAGAGCCGCTCCCACCGGATACGGGTGGTGGAGTCGTGGGTGGGGTGGCTGGAGGAATCCCTGGTGGCGAACTCGGCGGAGTTCTCGGAGGCATCATCGGAGGCGGCGCGAGCCGGGTGGCTTCGGTTGCCGCTCCTCCTCCTCCTCCCGTGAAGCGCATCATACGCGTGGGCGGCAAGGTAGAACCACCCAGGCAAGTGTACTCAGCAGCAGTCGTGTATCCGGCGATCGCCAAGGTAGCTAAAGTGGAAGGCACGGTTGTTGTTGATGCCATCATCGACGAACATGGCGATGTCGTTCAAGCTCGCGTGGTCAGCGGACCGCCGCTATTGCTCGGCGCGGCGCTGCAGGCTGTTGAGCAATGGAAATACGAGCCGACCCGCCTCAATGGCCAACCGGTTTCTGTCGAGATGGAAGTGAAAGTTCATTTCTCTCTCCAACTGTGAAACTCGAGGGCGGCTGGCGCGCCCCCAGCCTCGCGACAGGAAACACAGCAATGCGTAAGTATCCGACCGCTCGATCGTAGAAATACGGACGATTCTAATCGACACTCCCGGCAATTAGAAACACACTCCAAGTAACTGAAAACAAACAACAGCACCATTTCTAATCGACACCATTTTTGCCAAAAATGGACGCCAGACGAAACAGCGATCAACTCGTTTCACCCCGCGACTAAGTAGAAACACGATTCTCCGTTTTGCTATCAGCACACAGGTGATGTTAAAAATGTGTGGCACACGTGCAAGCAACGAAAGCCGCAGCGGAGGAAGCATGGCGAAGTCGCGCAGGGAATTTCTAACTGATGCATCGGCAGGACTGTTCGGCGCAGCAGTGGTGTTGCACACCCAAGATCAAAAGCCCGCAGCGCCGCAATCCGGAACATCATCACCGGGCCAGCAAGCCGTGAATCCGCCGCCCGGCACGCCCTCCGCGTTCGGTACCGCGCCGCCAGTGGGGCCCGAAGTTTCGCCCGCGACATTCGCCGAAGCCGAAAAACTGGTGCGCGTGGAAATGACCGCCGCAGAACGCGCGCAGGCGGCAGGCAACTGGCGCAACTCGATGGCGGCGCTCTACGAACGGCGCACCGGCCCGCGCAAAGTCGCGCTCGAGTCAACGCTTTCACCCGCATCGCGCTGGGATCCCGTGCTCCCCGGAATGAAAGCCGGTCCGGAGCGCAATCAATTCATTCGCAGCAAGAACGACGCCGGTCCATTGCCCAAACGCGACGAAGACATCGCGTTCTCTTCAGTAACGCAGCTTTCGCGCTGGATCGAAGCGCGGCAAATCACTTCGGAACGCCTCACGCATATTTATCTTGAGCGCATCGAACGCTTCAATCCACAGTTGCGCTGCGTGATCACGCTGACGCGTGACCTCGCGCTCACGCAAGCGAAGCAAGCTGACATCGAAATCGCCGCAGGAAAATATCGCGGCCCGCTGCACGGCATCCCGTGGGGCGGCAAGGACCTGCTCGACACCGCCGGAATTGCGACCACCTATGGCGCCGAGCCTTTTCGCAACCGCATCCCGGCGAAAAATTCAGCGGTAGTGCAGCGTCTGCACGAAGCCGGCGCTGTGCTGATTGCGAAGCTGAGCCTCGGCGCGCTGGCGCTCAACGATATCTGGTTCGGCGGCCAGACCATGAATCCGTGGCTGCTCGAAGAAGGCGCGTCAGGCTCCAGCGCAGGTCCCGGCTCCGCGACTGCCGCGGGACTCGTGGGTTTTTCGATCGGCAGCGAAACAGGCGGCAGCATCGTCAGCCCCAGCATGCGCTGCGGCGTCACCGGATTGCGTCCCACGTACGGCCGCGTGGCGCGCACCGGCGCGATGACGCTGTGCTGGTCGCTCGATAAACTCGGCCCCATGACGCGCAGCGTAGAAGACGCGATGCTGGTGCTGCAAGCGATCACCGGCCCTGATGCGGGAGACTTGGACAGCGTTCCCAGCAAGCTCGATTTCGATTCCGGTGCGAGCGTGCAAGGTCTCCGCGTTGGTTATTTTCCCGCGTGGATGAACGGCAGAGGCGCGACCGACGTGGATCGCGCGGCGCTCGACACGGTAAAAAAACTGGGCATGGTTCCCGTGGAAGTCTCTATCCCGGATTGGCCGTACGATTCGCTGGAACTGATTTTGTTCGCCGAAGCGGGCGCTGCATTCGAGGAGATCACGCTCGATCACGAATTGGATCAGCTGAAAATGCAGGTGCCCGACGCGTGGCCCAATTCTTTCCGCCAGTCACGCTTCCTTTCGGCGGTGGATTTCGTGCAGGCCGACCGCTTGCGGCGCAAAGTGGCCATCGAGATGGCGCGCGTTTTCACCGAAGTGGATTTGCTGCTGGTGCCGTCGTTGCGCGACGAGATGCTGACGATCACCAACTTCACCGGCCATCCTTCGCTGACGTTGCGCGCCGGATTTGTGCAGGTTTCGCAAGCGCGCAGCGACTGGGCGCCCGATCCGCAGCACCCGCTGCCCAAATTTTCGCCGCCGCGCCGCGTGCCACACGGCGTCACGCTCATCGGACGCCTCTTCGAGGAAGGCACTGTAGCCAGCGCAGGCCTCGCGCTGGAGCGCAGCTTCAACGTAGTAGGCGAGCGCCCTCCGGGATTCTGAATCGCACCAGGACCCATACCTGTCCGCTCGACCAGTAGTTTTTGTCGTTGGATTTCTCTAACCTATTCATGAATGCCAGCCGATTTGCGAGGACGCGACCGAAACCTCCCGGCCCATCCAGCCGGCCGGGAATTATGGGAGGTGCAGGAATGAAAGAAAGCGATGCGCTGATCCAGTTTAAAGACGGGGTCGAACTACTGAAGAACGGTTATCCCAAGGACGCTCTCCCCCACCTGCGCAATGCCGTCGAAATCGAGACCCAGAACCCCTACTATCTTTCTTTTTTTGGGCTAGCAATGGCGCGCGCGGAAAAAAAGTGGAATGAAGCGACGCACCTTTGCGAGACCGCCCTGCAATTGAAGGGAAAAGAGCCGCAATTTCACCTGAACCTAGCGGAGGTGTATGTGGCCGCCGGCAGACGCGACAGCGCGATTGCCACTTTGGAGCGCGCCATCGAAAATTTCGGGCCGACCGCTCGTCTGAAGAAAGCCCGCAGCAGGGTCGAAAAGCGCCAGTCGCCGGTACTGCCATTCCTGAAACGGGACCATGTATTGAACAAGAGCCTGGGCAAGCTGCGGTACCGCTCCGCGAAACGCGTCGTTAACGTCTGATTTCGCGTGGAACGCCGCGGTTTTGCCGGTCGCTGAGCCCCCGGCTCGGCGCCGGCGTCCTGTCGCGTAGCTCCTGGGGCTGCTTTCCGGCGATGTCTTCCAAATTTCACAGGCCAACCCCGCATTGACGTGCTTGCGCGACTTTGCTATGTTCGCTGTAGTTTTTCGCGGAGAGTGACCGTGAAACGTCGCGCGATCCGGGCTACACAAGCCTCCCAAAAGAGCCACAAACTGCTGAAAAAGAAGACGATAAAGGTAAGCGGGAAGGCCAAAGCCGCCGCGCTTCCTCCGGACCCGGACGCACCCGCCAAGCAAGCACAACTGAAATTCTACGAAGAAGCCCTTAAGTACTTCCAGCAGCAGAAGTTCCAGCGCGCCAAGCAGTCGCTAGAGCGCGTCCTGGAAGGCCCCAGCAAGGAGCTTGGCGACCGTGCCCAGATGCACATAAAGATATGCGAACAGCGGATTACGCGGCCTCCCGTTCCGGCACTGAAGTCCGCCGAGGAGCATTACACCCAGGGCGTGGCGCTGATGAACCTGGGACGCTGGGACGAAGCACGCGAGCATCTGGACCGCGCGCGCAAATCCGCGCCGAAAGCGGATCACATCGTTTACGCCATGGCGGCCCTCGATTGCCTGACGGGCGAAGCGGAATCCGCGATGCAGAATCTGAAAGTTGCGATACAGCTCCGCCCGGAAAATCGCTATCACGCGCGCAATGACGAAGATTTTGCATTTCTGCAGGAAGATCCGCGCTTCACGGAATTGTTGTACCCGGAGCGAGACGGTTCGGCGGGCTGAGTTGCGCGCGTTCGTTCGGAACTTCGTCGGGAAATTCGTTCGAAGCTTTCCTTGGAAATTCGCGGCGTGAAGCTTTCCGTTGCAAATCTTCGTGAAATTTTTGTGCTGATTGCGGGTGAAACTCGCGTGGTGAAAATCTCTCCGTGAAAAACGCATCGCAGTTGCGAACTCTTCCCGTGCGTATTGTGGCGCTGGGCGGCGGCACAGGACTTTCCACGGTGCTGCGCGGGCTGAAGGAATATGTCGCGACGCGCAAGAAAGAACGTACGCCGCTGCCCATCGCCGATCTCGCCGCGGTGGTTACGGTTACAGATGATGGCGGCAGCTCCGGCCGACTGCGCCGCGAATATCGCGTGCTGCCTCCCGGCGACATACGCAATTGCATGGTGGCGCTTTCAAAGGATGAGCACCTGCTGGGGAAGCTTTTTCAGTATCGCTTTCCCGCGGGGCGCGGCCTCGCGGGGCACAGTTTCGGCAATTTATTTCTGACGGCGCTGACGAATGTGACTGGTGATTTTCCGCGAGCAGTGCGCGTCTCGTCGCAGGTGCTGGCGATTCGCGGCAGGATTTTTCCATCCACCGCGCAGAACGTGACGCTCGAGGCCGAGCTCGAAGACGGAACCATCGTGCGCGGCGAGACCAACATTTCGCGTTCGCGCAAAAGAATTCACCGCGTACGGCTGGTGCCGCGCCGCGTGCGTCCGCTGCCGGAAGTCCTGGAAGCGATTCGCGAAGCCGATTTGGTGCTGGTCGGACCCGGCTCGCTTTACACCAGCATTATTCCGAACCTGTTGGTGGAGCAAGTGAGCGAGACCATTCTGCATTCCCGCGCGGTGTGCGTGTACATCGCGAACCTGATGACGCAACCCGGCGAGACGCAGCATTATTCGGTGGCGGACCACGTGCGCGCGATCTACGAACACAGCCGCAAGGGCTTGTTCGATTACGTGGTGGTGAATCGCAAGCCGGTGCCGCCACGATTACTGCGCCGCTATCGCGCGCAGGGCGCCGAACCCGTGCAGCAATCCCTGGGTGAGCTGCGCCGCATGGGCCTGCGCTACATCGCCGGCGATTTGCTGCATCACAACCGAGTGGTGCGCCACGATCAGGCGCGCCTGACGCGCCTCCTCCTCGAAGAATTCGTCAAGCGCCAGATGCGCAAGTGAAGCAGCAGTTGCCGGGAGCAACAACTCCATCCGCGAGCGCTGTTGTGTCTTCGAAGATGAACCTGGTTCGAAATCAACCGTGGGCCAGTTCCCGACAATCCGGTTATACATCCAAGTGGCCGAATGGGCGGCACATTCTTAAGCGTCTTGATAGTTTCCGCATTTCCGGCAATTCGCCCAGAACATCAGCCTTAGGTTCCCACAACCCCGTTTCTGGCCAGCTAAAGGCACTTGATTGCATAACAACGTCGGCTCCTTAGACCCGAGTAGACTGTGGTTGTTGACGACTCAGGCTCGGGAGAAAGGAGCCGAACATGTTCATTATAGGCGTGGATTTTCACCCGAGCGATCAGT
>Ga0182024_10019337_pt1 | contig 12568 bp, 10 predicted proteins | sample P32metaG_FD_120480 | JGI IMG/M metagenome (GOLD analysis project Ga0182024, IMG submission 120480) | Permafrost microbial communities from Stordalen Mire, Sweden - P3-2 metaG (Illumina Assembly) | ecosystem: Environmental > Terrestrial > Soil > Wetlands > Permafrost | place: Sweden: Stordalen... | reverse complement strand
CCTGGATGTGCGGATGGACCATCTTGTGGCTTGGACTTCCTGCAATTGCGGCCGGTTACTTCTATGCCGGCCCTCCGATTCGTTACGGCTATGTGGCGCTGGGAGTGGTCTCGGTTTTTGTTTTCATGGGGCCGGTGATGGTCTGCGGCGCCTATTACGTGCAGGCCTTGCGCTTTTCGGCGGCATCGCTGGCGGCCGCAATTCCGATTGGACTTGTGGCGGCAGGAATCATGCACACCAACGATCTTCGCGATTACGATACGGATGTCGCGCATGGGAAGCGGACGCTAGCCACTCTGCTCGGGCGGTGGGGCGCGGGCCCGGCACTCTTAGTTATGGATGGGCTGGCCTTCGCGGTTCCGGTGGGAGCGGTGCTCGCCGGCCTGTTGCCCTGGCCGGTGCTGCTCATCTTACTCGCGGTGCCGCAAGCGGTCCAACAAATACGAATGGTTCGCGGGGCTGACGCCAAGCGGCTTCACTTAGTTTGGCTCAAAGGCGTCAAGCTGCATACGCAGTTCGGAGTTGCGATGATTGCCGGGTTGCTGATTAGTGCGTGGCTAACTCATCACGTTGCTTGAGCAGCGCGCTCAAATTCGATCGGAGCGGTTGACTCCAGGGTCACGAGCCGCTCGCGATAGTCGGCCAAGTAAGCGGTTCGCTGCTCGGGTGTAACCCTTGCGGCGCCATAGGCGACGAAGGGCGGCAGAACATCCATGCCGATATAATGCAGCATGCCGTATTGCACGTGCCGCAGAAGCTCGTGTAGATCGCCGTTCTTTCCATTCGGGCCGTAGGTGGCCGGAGGGGCACCGGTGGTGAAGGACAACATGGCGCGCTTGCCGCGAAAAACACCCTTCTCATAGGCTTGCCCGATGTTGTACGAGAATCCCATAGCGAACACGCGATCTACCCAGCCTTTGAGAATCGCCGGAAGCGAGAACCACCACAGCGGAAATTGGAAAATCACAAAATCGGCCCAGACCAATTTGTCCATTTCGGCCTTGAGTTCGGGCACGAAGAGGTTCTTCGCGGTGGCGTGAATCTGCTCGCGCTGATAACGGAAACACTGCGGATCCTCGCGCTCGGAGAAATCAACCGGGCCGCCGGCGGGATCGAAATTCATCGCGTACAGGTCTGATATGACAACCTGGTGATTTGCGCCGGTCAACACTTCGACCGCCAAGTTCTTTAGCGCCGCGCTAAAAGAACGCGGTTCGGGATGTGCATAAACAATAAGAATTTTCATGTCAACCGAAGTTTAGAATTGAAAACGCATGGCGAGTTGAAGCTGCCGGGGAGGATTCGTCGCGCGGATACTGCCAAAGCTCGACAGCGGCGCGGGTGCTTCGTCGCCAAAATTTCGCGGGACGGCGCCGATGAAATCTCCCGCGCCGTACACCGTATTGATATCCGTGACGTTCAGCGTGTTGGCGACATTAAACGTTTCGGCGATGAACTCGGCATTCAGCTTTTCGCGGATAGGAAAAACTCGCGCGATGCGTAGATCCACATCGACCAGTGCCGGGCCGCGATACGTATCACGACCCGATAAACCGACTCTGGCCGTATTCGCATTGCCGTCGTTATTTACGGCTGATCCCGCAAAAAGCGTATAAAAACTGCCTGCCTGCGCGCTGGCGATGGCCGCGAATCGGAAATCTCGATACCAGCCGCGGCTGGGGGATTCCGCTGCCAGGGTCGCCACCAGCCGCTGGGGAACGTCTTGCTTGGAATTGGCCTTCTCCAGATAGCGCCGGTAAGGATCTTGTGGCGTGCCGTTCAGCGACGGATCACCGCCATCATCGATGGTATGGGACCAGGTGTAGTTGGCGGTCAGCAAATAGTATTGGCTGAAGCGTTTCATTAACGATAGATTCAGCGAGTGATAGGTGGATTGAGCTGTTGCGTCGTAGAAAAATGACAAGGGAGAAATGAGCGGGTTTAGAGTTCGCGTGACCGTGGAACCCGGCGCGATGGCGTAATTTGCCCTGCCGTCCGGCAGAGTGAGATCGGTGGGCACCACGTTTCCGTTAATGGCGCTAGGCAGAAACAGTCCCTTCAAACCGAAATAGTTGACCGACAGGGTCGTGGAGCGGCTGATTTGGAAATCCATCTGGCTGTTCCATTGGTAGCTGAACGGACCGCCATGGTTGTAGCGCTTCACGGTGGAAATGAACTGCTGCGCGGGCGTGAAGTTGGTTGGGCTAAGCGTCGGATAAACGCCCGTCTTTAGAAACTGCAATAAGGCGGCCGTCGCCTGCGCGGGATTCGAGTAGAAGGGATTGTGCAGAGTATCGGTCGATACCGAGTAATTCTCGTTGGCACGAACCAGACCGAACGCCGAATCCTCGCCGGCCACCATCGCGATGAGATATGGAACCGAGTAGGACTCGCCCTGGTATCGCCCGGCGCCCGCACGCAGCACCAGCCGATCCCGGAGCATGCTGTACGCGATGCCGGCGCGCGGGGAAAAGTTCTTGTAGTACGTCTCGAAATATTGCGGCGGCATATGGTCCAGGTCCCAGCGCAAACCGTAGTTCACCGTGAGCTTGCGCGTGACGCGCCATTGATCCTGCGCGTAGAGAGCATACGATTCGGCCGCGTTGTCGGGATGAAGTTCCGAGTTGAATATGGGAATATTCGCGGGACCAGTAAAACCCGGCGGGGCGGGAGGGCGCGTTCCATCCGGCCCTTCCGAGAAACCGAATGTGACCGCGAAGGGACCGGTGAAGGGCGCGGTTCCCAGGAAAGCGCTGAGGTTGGGAAATACGGCATAGGCCGGATCGAACGGATCGTAAAAGAAGCCGATGTGATCGTAAGAAAAATCGGCGCCGAAGACGAACGTATGACTGCCGCGCACGTAGCTCAAGTTATCGGCGAACTCGACGCGCGCCTCCTGGTCCCCGTTGATCGCATTGAAATGACGGCCCATGTCCAGTGTGTTGGCGATTTCCAGTTGCGGCTGGTAGCTGACCGAGGGGAAATCAAAAGATCGATGCGCGAACTGGACCAATCCCTGGTTTACAAGGCGAGGACTGAGCGTGGACGTGATGTTCCACACAGCATCGTGATCGTCGATATTGGCGTTTCGAAAATTGGACGGCGCGCTGAGCTGCCCGATCGCCGCTGGAACATTGGTATCGCGGTCCTGACGGAAGCGGTACTCCAAGCTCATCTGAGTGGCCGCAGTGGCGGCGTAATCCAGACGGCCGAGCCCTTCATCGTAGTTGGTGTCGCGCAATACGCCCGCCAGCACTTCCGGCGGCAGGCCGAGCGACTGCTTGGCATTATTGATCGCCGTCAGGTTATTCAGCAAGATCGAGGAGTACGGCGGCGATTCCACGCGTCGCTGCCCTTCATAGTTAATGAAATAGAAAAGTCGGTCGGCGATCAGCTTTCCACCCAGCGTGGCGCCGAACTGGTTCTGCCGCAACTCGTCGAAGCCGGCCGGCGCCAGAACATTGCGCGCGTCCATGGCATTGTTGCGGAAGTATTCGTAAGCCGAACCGTGCAGGTCATTGGTTCCTGACTTGGTGATGATCGAGACCACGCCGCCAGCGGCCGGTCCGAAGTTCGGCGCGTAATTGTCGTTTAAGACGCGGAATTCCAGCACGGCTTCTTCCGAGGGGGCCGAGCGCGAGCGCCCAAAAACGCGGTTCATGTTGTTGGCGCCGTCCACCAGGATCATCGACGTGGATTCGTGCAGACCCGCGAACGAAAGATCCACCTGGCCCGGCTCGCCGGGTGATGAAGGATTCGAGACATTGGTGCGGCCAGGGGTGACATTGGGTGTAAGTAGGACGAAATCCAGAAACTGACGACCGTTGATGGGCAGATTATCGATCTGGCGCTCCCCGATCACCTGGCTGAGCTCGGTGCGCGTCGGCTCGATCACCTGAGCCGTGGCTGTAACGGTTACTTCCTGGCGTTGGCTAGCAACTTGGAATTGAAGATTCAAGACCGCCTGCTGGTTGATGGTCAGTTCCACGGCAACACGGATGGGCGCAAATCCAGGGACGGCGGCCGTCACTTCATAGCGCCCAGGCGCCAGATCCAGCGCCTCGTAGCGGCCCTCTGCCGAGGTTTGCACGGTCCGGGTCTGACCGCTTTCCAGATTGCGGACAGTCAAGATTTGATTGGAAAGAAACTTCCCGGATGGGTCGGTGACCTCTCCGGCCAACTGCGCGGTCGCTCCGACCTGTGCCCAAACCGGCGGCGTGATTGCGAGCACTAACAGAGCGGCATGGAACACACGGACCACTTGCGGCATTCCTCTCATGATAACCACGATCACCGTGGATTTCTGGGCGGATGCAGTCGCAATCGGCCGCAGTCAAGGCTTTTTAAGGTCGACGTTTGGATGCGCCTACACGCAGAACAGGGACCGCTAGACCAGCCCGGGTGCTGCACCGTACGCAGCTGCCGCCGCTGGAAACGAAGCATCGGTAAAGAGCGCCCCGTCTACATTGAGGCGCCCTCGTGCGGAATGGAAAAGCTTTAAACTGGGTTAACCTTGTCGACGGTGATGGTCATGCCCTTCACTTTGCCTGTGACCGTAACCTTTTGCCCGGCGTGTTCAACCACTTTGGCTTGATCGTCGAACTTATAAATCTTTCCATCGTCGGTCACCAGGACGGCAGGCGAACCGCCTTTCATGCACCGGTTGGCGCAATCCACGTCACCCTTCATCGCGGCCTTGGTGGAGCACTTTTCGTCGATGACATAGCCGGTAACATCAGCCGCCATGGCGCTAATCGAGAAACCCGCAACCACTGCGAACATCGCAAATGCTTTCTTCATGAGGTCCTCCCTAGAACGGAAACAGATCTAACCCCTCAACTATAGTCCCTGGGGCCTTCCATTGCAACTTGCCAGCCCCGAAGTACTATGAACGCTACACCAGCCAATGTTTTTGCAAAGGCAGATTTTCGTCGGTGGAAAGCTAGCTGCCGGTGCGTAAAAGCCGACACGGATCAAGAACCTGGCGGTCATGAGAGAAAGGGAAACGTAAACAATCGACGCATTGATTTGATGCTCTTTATATCCAGCAGTACCAGTACTTTTGGCTATCCTTTTCGATTCATCTGAACGTTATACTTTAGTCCTATCGGATGGGACTGTCGAGTACTACTGTACTGTTCAGACAGGACAGACAGAGCGCTCTCAATTGCTTTAAAAAGAATGTGGCCATGAACCCCCAATCCCCAACAATGACAACGATATTTTCCGAACTTCAGAAGCCGGACCCGGCGCAAGAATCATCCATTGAAGAACAAATTGAATCCTTAGTCGACGCCATGATGATGTCGCTCCCTGAGCCGGAGCAACTCTCCTCCGAGCAGCGGCGCGGTCTCCTGGCGCGGTATGCAGCGGTCTTGGAAGGTAACTTCATCTACTGGATGACCGGGGCCTATCTGGCGGCAGCATCGGAACCGGCGCGCGCGGTCATTTTAGAAAATCTACACGAAGAAGTGCGTGACTCCCATCCTGCGATGCTCCGAAAATTCACTCTCGCGGCTCGCGCTATGCCCACGGAATCAGATGTGATGGCAGTACATCCGGATCTGACGAATGTCCGCTTGTTCGTGGGTCGGCTCTCAGGCGTGCGCCTGATCCTAATGATGACGTTCTTCGAAGGGTTTATACAAAAGTTCATGTACTTTTTAGGCCGATTGGCCACGTTGCAGGGCTCCGTTGAGCAGGAATACGCCGATGTGCATGGCGTCTGCGACGTGGCGCACACTCGGGAGCTGTTCCGGGCACTTCGAGCGGAAATGGCGCTCACTCCGCCTGATCCCGCCGCGAAGCTTTTTGAGGGAGTCGAGCTGCTCCGTGTTTTGATCGGCACAGTGGTATTCGGGGCTGAGTCCGACAACAGATTCGCCCACGCAGCCGGACAACGCTAGATCGCCCCAGCCGGCGAAGAGTCGAGTATTGCGGTGCAAACTCAAGCTGATTTTGACGTGAACGCTTCGGAGCAGGCCGGATACTTCCCAGTCGCCGGCGCGCACCTTTATACCGTGCTGCATGCGGTCCAAGAACCGCTAGCGCGCGTTCTACTGGTGGGATCGTTTGCATCGGAAAGGCATTTCTCATACGTACCCTGGGCTCGCTGGGCCAGATTTTTGGCCGCAAGACGAATCGAATGCCTGCGGTACGACTATCGCGGCATTGGCGAAAGCACCGGCGTCTTCGAACAGATGAGCTTTGACAATTGGAGTGAAGACGTAGAACTTCTCGCCGCCTGGCTGAAGAGCCGGTCTCCAGGCGTGCCGCTGGTGTTGCACGGCCTCGAGTTGGGCGCGCTCCTGGCGAGCAAAGCTTTTGCCGCGAACGTGGGTGACGCGTTGCTTTCGTGGTCGGCACCGAAGAGCGCCAATGAAGTGCTTCGGACCGCGCTCCTCAAACGCATCGCTGTTGACAATATATTCCGGTCCAGCGCCGAGTGCAAGCGCGTGGCGGATTACCTCCAACAGCTAGAGACGGGCCCTCTCGAGGTGGACGGATACCGATGGTCAAGCAGACTCTGGCGGGATGCGTTCCGCCTCGAATTGCCCGACGGCTTTGAAGATCAGAGCAGCGTCGTTCCCCGGAAAAGACCGGTGAGAATGGTGAGCCTCGACAAGAGCGCGGAGCCTCTGGTCAAAGGCTCGGCGTACGTATCCATCAATTCGGATCTCAGTGGACTCTTCGCTGATAATTTTGAGTGGATCACCAGGGCCTTGGCGATCGATTCAAGGAGCTCGTAGTGCGCGGCGCCATTGAAACCAGAGAGCTCATCACCGTGAATGTTGACGGAATGCGTCTTCGTGGCACGTACCACAAGTCTCACGGCCAGGGCTCCGATTCAAGGCCGGAACGGCACGAGAGTAATCGCATCGGGATTTTGTTCCTGAATTCGGGATTCGTGCCAAGAGCTTCCGCTGGCGATGCAGCGGTCTATTGGGCCGACTCGTTTGCTGAGTGTGGTTATCCATCCTTCCGTTTTGACCTACCGGGGCTGGGAGACTCGGACGGGGACCTTCCTGAGAAGCTGCTTGAATTCGCCGGTCTCGTAAACGCCGGATACTACGCTCCTTTTGTTGCCGGCATAGCGAGAGATCTCACTGAGCGCTTCCACCTTTCCGGGGTGGTTCTGGCGGGCCACTGCGCCGGAGCGGTGTCTGCTATCTTTTCGGCTGCCGCGAGTGAATATGTCAGAGGTTTGGTGGGGCTGGAGGCTTACTTCTTCCGAGAGGGACCCGAACGCACCAACGTTCGAAAAGAGATCAGCCTTTTGGTTGCCCGCAGTAAGCTGGTGGCACAACTTAGCAGAGTCTACGGCCTGTTGAGAAAATTCGCTTCCTCGCTCAAGCGAAATCCGCTTCCGCAAAACGCGAATTTACCTCTGATCCGTTGTTGCAGCCGTCTGGTGTGCTCTGGAATGCCCATACTCATCCTGAATGCCACCGAGCCGAGGCCCAACCCCTCAGAGTTCGACTACCTGAGCTATCTTCAGCGATTGTCCGGGCGTGACGGCCAACTGGCCGTCAAATTCGTCGAAGGCACCAATCACTCCTTTGCCGACGATGTTGGCCGCACAGCCGTTCGCAGGCATATTGAGCAATGGCTGAGTTCGTATTTCCCATTAATCGAAAGTGTGAGAATCGCCGCCGTGCTGAGCGGCACGCGCTAGGACGGGGCTATGTCGATTCGGTCCGAAGTCATCACTCAATTCGAGCAAGTCGCCAGAGAGCAAGATAGATCGCTGGCGCCGCTTGCCGACCGTTTGGAGCTCTTGGATTCAGGACTCGATTCGTTGTGCCTGGCAATTATCGTGGCCAGGCTCGAGGATTCCCTCGGCATAGATCCGTTCACTACCGCCCAGGATGCAGTCTTCCCAGTAACGGTTGGAGAATTCATCGGGTTTTACGAAAATGCCGCGAAATGATCTCAAATCGCTCTGGGACGCCATCTCTGCAGGAAAGCTGTCCAGCCGATTTGTCGCGGGACACCACGCAACCGTCGCGCTGAGCGATCTGGCCGCGGCATCGTGCCTTTTGGGCGGCAGCGAGCAGCTTCGCGACCGGTCCGTATTGATAGCGACCAAGGATCAGGTCACCGCGGCATTGGCGCTGATCGAACTGGACGGCATCGCCCGCCGGCTTATTCTCTATCCCCACGATTTGCCGATAGAACACATTCGCTTCATCGTTGCTTCGGCGCGTGTGGATGCCATCGTTTCCGATCGGATGAGCCCGGAAGATAGCGGGGCCGTCGGAACTTTGATAAGCTGCGGTTTTCCGGTCCAGCCCGCCCAGTGCGACCGGACTCCCGGATGCGCAACGGAATGGGTTCTCCTCACCTCCGGCACCACCGGCAGACCAAAAATGGTCGCGCACACATTGTCGAGCCTGGCCGGCGCCATCGATGTGAGCGCTCCTCAGGCACACCCGGTTGTTTGGAGCACGTTCTACGATATTCGGCGCTACGGCGGTCTCCAGATTTTTCTACGCGCAATGCTTTCCGGAGGATCGCTGGTGTTGCCTGGAGCGGCTGAGCCGGCAGCCGATTTTCTGATCCGGGCCGCGGCGCTCGGTGTGACTCACATCTCCGGAACCCCCTCGCATTGGCGCCGGGCGCTGATGAGCCAGTCTGCCCAGCAAATCGATCCGCAATATGTGCGCCTGTCGGGCGAGATCGTGGACCAGCCCATTTTGGACCATCTGCGGTCTTTCTACCCGCGGGCCAAGATCGTCCACGCTTTCGCTTCCACCGAGGCGGGCGTCGCCTTCGACGTCCGCGATGGACTAGCCGGCTTTCCCGCGAGTGTGCTCGAAAGGACCGGCGATAGCGTGGAAATGAAGATCGAGGAAGGCTCGCTTCGCATCCGGTCGCCGCGCACTTCGGCTGGCTATATTGGTCACCAGAGCGGCGGCCTCACGGACCCCGACGGCTTCATCGATACCGGCGACATGCTGGAGCGCCGTGGCGACCGGTATTATTTCGTGGGGCGGCGGGATGGAATCATCAACGTGGGGGGCCTGAAAGTTCATCCCGAGGAAGTCGAATCCGTCATCAACCGCCACCCGGAAGTTCGCATGTCGCTGGTCCGGGCGAGAAGAAGTCCCCTGACCGGCGCGCTGGTCGTAGCCGACGTAGTTCCTAAAACCGCGCCCGAGCGCCTGAGCGATCTTGAGGCTGAAATCTTGCGACTATGCCGTGAAGGTCTGGCCCAACATAAGGTGCCGGTGGCGATCCGTTTCGTCAGCAACTTGCAAGTCGCCGAAACCGGCAAACTGGTGCGCCAACCATGCGTAATGTCATCGTAACGGGCGGAAGCCGCGGGCTGGGTCTCGGCATCGCTCATAGGTTGGCCGCGGAAGGTTACGGCGTCATTGCGATAGCACGGAAAGAGACCGATGAGCTTGCCTCCGCGATAAGAGACGCTGCAGGAGCGAAACGCGGGCCCATCCACTTTGTCCCGTTCGATCTGGCGAGTATCGAAAATATTGCCGGGCTGGTCAAAGACTTGCGAAATGATTTTGGCCCCGTCTATGGGCTCGTGAATAATGCCGGCATTAGTTTCGATGGCGCGCTTTCGCTAATGCCGAACTTTGAAATTGAGCGGCTGGTGCGGGTGAACACTCTTTCGCCGATCGTCCTGACCAAGTATGTGGTGCGCTCGATGATGGCCGATGGCGGCGGGCGTATCGTGAACGTCGCCTCGATAACTGCCTCTACCGGCTACAGCGGCCTGTCCGTCTATAGCGCGACCAAGGCTTCTCTGATCGGCTTTACTCGATCGCTGGCGCGAGAGGTCGGGCGCATGAACGTAAACGTCAATGCGGTCGCACCCGGATTTGTCGCAACGGAAATGACGCGGGATCTCAGCGAAGAACAAAGGGAGCAGATCGTCCGGCGCAGCTCGCTCCGCCGCATGACGGACATCGACGATGTCGCAAATGCAGTCGAATTCCTTCTTGGTTGCAAATCGAAGAGCATCACGGGTACGGTGCTGACGGTCGACTCCGGGAGTACCGCGTGACGCCCACCCTGGCAACGAAATCCTCCGGCGCCGGCGCCTCCCCAGCCCAGGACTGGGGGCGCGCATTGGAGCGAACTGCGGCGATTCCTCGTCAGCCAGGCCGCGTCTTTCCCACCGTGATTGAGGAATGCGCCGAACAATTCGGCGAAGCGCCCGCTCTGCTCTCGGAACGCGAGTGCCTCAGCTATCGCGCGCTCGCAGCCCGTACGAACCAGTATGCCCGGTGGGCCCTGGCGCAGGATCTTGGCAAAGGCGAGTGCGTTGGTTTGTTGATGCCAAACTGCCCCGACTTCCTGGCGATCTGGCTGGGCGTCAGTAAAATCGGCGGCGTGGTTGCCCTGCTCAACACCAACCTGGCCGGCCCTTCGCTCGCGCACTCGGTCAATATTGTCGCGCCCAAACAACTGATTGTTGCCGCGGATCTCATCGGTCCATTGATCGCGGCCCTGCCGGAGCTTACTCGAACGGTGACGGTTTGGGTCCACGGCGCCAACCACGGTTCGTTCCGGCGTTTGGATCGCAGTATCGAGCGGCACGGAGGCGAAAAACTGAGCAAGTCCGAGCTTCGGCCGGTGACCATAGAAGAGCGGGCGCTGTACATTTATACCTCCGGCACGACCGGATTGCCCAAGGCTGCCAGTATCACTCACGGTCGCGTGATGCAGTGGAGTCACTGGTTCGCCGGCCTGATGGACACGCGGCCCTCCGATCGAATGTATGACTGCCTGCCCATGTACCACAGCGTCGGTGGCGTGCAGGCCCCCGGAGCGATTCTCGCCAGCGGCGGCTCAGTAGTTATCCGCGAAAAATTCTCGGCGAGCCGTTTCTGGAGCGAGATTGTCAAATCGGAATGTACACTGTTCCAGTACATTGGCGAGCTATGCCGGTACCTGCTTCACGCCGATCCCATTCCTCAGGAGACCCAGCATCGGATTCGGATGGCCTGCGGCAACGGCCTTCGTCCCGATGTATGGAACGATTTCAAGAACCGATTTCACATTCCGCGCATTCTGGAATTTTACGCGGCCACCGAAGGCAACGTTTCGCTATTTAACGTCGAAGGCGAGCCCGGCGCCATCGGCCGCGTCCCGCCTTATCTGGCGCACCGGTTTCCCGCAACTCTGATCAAGTTCGATGTCGAGACAGCCCAGCCGGTCCGCGACGCACAAGGTTTCTGCATCCGCTGCGCTCCGAACGAAGCTGGAGAAGCCATCGGCCAGCTTCCACGCGATGCTTCCAATATCGGCGCTCGGTTCGACGGCTATACCTGCAAAGAAGCCTCCGAGAAGAAAATTGTCCACAATGCTTTCCAACCTGGCGACGCTTGGTTTCGCACCGGCGACGTGATGCGAAAAGACGAAAGGGGCTTTTTTTATTTTGTCGATCGAATCGGCGACACCTTTCGATGGAAGGGCGAGAATGTCTCGGCCACCGAGGTATCCGAGACGCTCCGCGCATTTCCAGGGATCCGAGAGGCTCTGGTTTACGGCGTCCAGATTCCCGGCGCCGACGGCCGGGCCGGGATGGCTACGATCGTCGCCGACGGTGAGGTCGACTTCGCTGCTCTTCGAAGCCACCTGATCAGCCGGCTGCCCGGCTACGCGCGGCCTCTCTTCCTGCGAATCCAGCCTCAGCTTCAAGTGACCTCCACGTTCAAATACACGACGGTGGGGCTTGCGCGCGAAGGATTCGACCCGCATAGCATCTCCGACGTCATTTATTTCAATGACCCGCAAAGCAAGGCATTCGTTCGACTCGATCAACCGCTCTACGGCCGCCTGCAGCTGGGCGAGGCACTCCAGGTGAGTCATGCTTGACCAGGTGCGGTGCGCCGCGGAGAACCTGTTGCCCGCGCCCGCGAGGAACCATGCATAGGGAGACGATCGCCATTCACGGCGGCTACGACACGGACCCAACCACGAAAGCGGTCGCGGTCCCGATCTATCAGACCGTCTCGCATGAGTTCGACTCCGCCGACCACGGCGCGGCCCTATTTAACCTGGAAGAGAAGGGCTACCGCTACGGCCGCATCAGCAACCCGACTACGGAAGTGCTGGAACGGCGCGTCGCTGCGCTCGAAGGGGGCGTCGAAGCGCTATGCGTGAGTTCCGGGCAAGCGGCGATCAACTACGCCGTTTCCAATGTCACGGAATTGGGCAGCAACATCGTCTCGGTTCCGCAGCTCTACGGCACAACGTACACGCTCTTTGCTCACGTTCTGCCGAGGCAAGGCGTCAGCGTCCGCTTCGCCGAGTCGGATGACGCGGGTGCGGTGGAAGAGTTAATTGACGACAAGACGCGAGCGGTGTATTGCGAAACGGTCGGCAATCCCGCCGGAAATATTTGCGACATCGAAGCGCTGGCTGGCGTGGCGCACCGGCACGGCGTGCCGCTCATCGTCGATAACACCGTCGCCACTCCAATTTTGCTGCGGCCCATCGAATACGGCGCCGACATCGTCGTGCATTCCCTGACGAAATTCATGGGAGGCCACGGCACCACCATGGGAGGCGCCATCGTCGACAGCGGTAAGTTTCCCTG
>Ga0182024_10019336_pt1 | contig 12569 bp, 8 predicted proteins | sample P32metaG_FD_120480 | JGI IMG/M metagenome (GOLD analysis project Ga0182024, IMG submission 120480) | Permafrost microbial communities from Stordalen Mire, Sweden - P3-2 metaG (Illumina Assembly) | ecosystem: Environmental > Terrestrial > Soil > Wetlands > Permafrost | place: Sweden: Stordalen... | reverse complement strand
CGACGAGTTCATCCGCCAAGCCAAAGCGGCCACCTGTCTCGCCGATCTCCCGTTCATGGCTGAAGGCATCAAGGACACTATCGACCGCCGGCATGGAATGGGGACGCGAAAACAACCTCAGGGAATAACCCAGTGCTGGAATCCGCGATCTCACCGACTAGGAGCTCCCGAGGCTTCGCGCTATTCGCTTCATCGCTCCGTTTTCGAGGTATTCGACGCCGGTCTCCGGGCCGTTTACGAACTCTGCTGCGTATGCCCGTCCGATGTCGTCTTGGTCGATGGTGCCGAACTTTCCGGGGATGAGTCGTCCGAGCCATTCGACGTAGCCCGGCGTGTGTTTGTTGCCGCCGATGATGCCGGGCTGGAAGATCGCGAGGCGCTTGAAGCCGATCGCCGCGACCGTTTCTTCTTTGCGCCCCATGACTCGGACGTAGCGGATCCTGCTCTTCGAGGTGCTGCCGACTGCGGAGAGGAGTGCGAACCGTTCGATGCCGGCGTCGTGGCATCCTCGGGCGAAGCTGCCGACGACCCCGAGTTCGAGGGCCTTCAATTCTTCTTCGCTCCACTGCCTGCTGCCTTTCCCGACGCCTACGCAGGAGGCTCCGTAGACCGGGTTGCCGAGCGCCACCACCCTCATCGCCAGTTTGGTGATTTCTGCCTGAAACCCTGCCGCTCCGGTATCCAGGATCACCTGCCGCAAGCGGTCGCTCGCGGCGAGCGCCGTCGCCTTACGGTTGACCATTACGACTTCAGCACAAGACGGCAGGGAAACCAATGCGCGCACGACTGCAGCTCCGACCTGCCCCGTGCCACCGATGATTAAGACGCGAAATGCGGGCATGCTTCAAGCGTACAGGTGAATCTGCCGAACAAGCCTCTCCTCCTGGATCTTCCTTCACGAGAGAGAGTCGCCCATACGGACGTTTAAAGGCGTCACACGGCGGTAGACTGGTCATCGTGGATGAGCCGCCGGTGAAGAAAAGGGCTGCCAATGCAGCCAAGGAAAACGCAGGTATCAACCACGTCCGTCACATCACGGATCGGGAGGAGCATATCTTCCGGCGCGTGCATGAAGAGGATGTTGGGGTCGACGCGCATATCGAGCTCTGCCATCGCCCCGAGGAACCCTCAGGCTTTGTTGTGGGAGTCCAGGTGAAGGCCGGGGAGTCGTACATCCGCAACGAGACCGAGAGCACGTTCACGTTCTACCCGTCCATCGAAGATCTTCAGTACTGGCGGTCGTACGCGCTGCCCGTCTACCTCGTCGTGTACCATCCAGCGCGGGACATCGCCTATTGGCTGGACATCAAGAAGGCATGCGACGACAAGCGATTTGCGGATATGCGGGCAGGCATCAGTCCTTGCAAATTCGTTTTCCAGAAGTCCGACACGTTCGCAGGCACGTTCTTTCGTCAAGTATTCCCGGCGGACGATCTCGACCAACAGCGTCTTTATCACACGTTGCTCGCCACGGCCTTCGAGGATGACATCGACGTCTCCACACCAATGCTTCCAATCCGCATCTATCACCGGATCAGACAACTCGATGCGCCAACGGCAGCGAAGATGATCCGCTTCGTGGACTCCAAGTTCTCAGAGTGTGTCCAAAAAATGATGGCCAGCGGAGAGCGCGAGGAGAGTCTCGTTGAGGAGTACGTCCGCGAAGTCGCACACGAGCTGCGGGAGCGCTCCTTCACCGCCGAAGGCACCGGGTTCGTCTTCATGGCATTCGAGGACGCAGCCGTCCGGGATAAAGCAGCCGCTGGCATCGAGGCCATCATGCCGGCCAATCGATACCTCGTACTCAAGGCGCGACGATGCATGGGACCGGTGCTCATGGACCACATGCTGCTCGTTGCCTTTGACGACTGGGACACCAACGAAGAACGCTTCAGCACGGCATGGACACCACTCAAGCAATCGCTCGGAGTGGCGCTGGGCGGGACGTACGACATCGATTTCTACGGTCCGAGCGCCGCCGCGACCTTCCTCACGCCCGACTTCGCCTTCCAATACGAATTCCAGATATTCCTCGACACAGGCCATGAGCTGGAACTCTTCGACCGCTGCCGCCTACATGCGCGAACGCCGCAGGAGGAGCTCGACAACGAGCACCTCTGGATCACGGTAGGGCCTGACCGCGTCAAAGCATATTACATGTGGGAACAGGGCATCTACTGGTACCTGCACGCCATTCGCGCCGTCAGGAATGGCGACCCGTGGATCGGAATGTACGACTACGTGTTGGAGCGCGAGTTCGAGGTAGAAGATGAAAAAGGGCTCGACGAGTTCATCCGCCAAGCCAAAGCGGCCACCTGTCTCGCCGAGCTCCCGCTCTGGTCCGAAGGCATCAAGGACACAATCGACCGCGGCATGGAATGGGGCCGAGAGGATGGCGCTACTGAATAAGCCTGTTGTGGCCCATGCCATTCAATGAGATCTTATAGAATCATCGGATGGCGAATGCGGTCGTTGAGTACGGTGAGGCACTGTACTATCCACATGTCCGGTTTCGGAGTAGGGAATGGCTGCGCACGTCCGTTCTGTATCACAACAAGATTTGGCGCATCGTACCTCCGGGCTTGAGCGATCATGATCTGGAGCAGGGCTACGGCCTGCCGGACCATCGCATCCTTGAGGAGATGCGTATCCTTCGGAACGAACACATCATCCAGAACGAGCTGGTATCACCCGTCGTCGCCAAGGTCGGTGCGGACTTTACGGAGTTCGTCAAAGCAAACCTCACGGACCCTACGCGGCGAAAGAAGCTCATTCCCGAACTTTCAGCAGACCAGCAACATAAGTATTACCGCATCCATCCTGGAAAGCTCGACCGTGGACTCCGCGACCTGCTCCATGAGCTGCACCTTGCGAAGGCCGTTCCTAATGACCAGTACGGCGACTGGGACCTCGACGTCACGACGGGCGGCATGTACATGTACTTCCTCGCGCAAGCCCTCGCGAAGAACCGACCGATCATCAGCGACAGCCCAAAGTTCCAAGCATTAGCCTATGCGCCGCCGAGCCTCGGCCTGAACAAACGAGGAGGCCCCGATCTCGACAAGGGATTCATGCTCGCGGTCGCATCCTTCGAGACGGTACACCCCCTCGGTATCGAGCATGTGCCGATCGCGAAGCTCATCAAGTTCCGTAACGATCATGAAGAGGAAAGAACACGCTTCCAGCTGGAGATCGCGAAGCTCGCCAAAGACCTCGGCAGCATCGATCATCCCGACCAGGTGAAGGATGCGATACAACCACACGCCAAGATCGTGAAAGAGAACACCGAGATTCTCAGACGAAAACTCAACGGTTTGGGACTCGAATGCGCAAGGAATAGCTTTCTGTTCTCCATTCCGGGATGGACGGTTTCGGCTGCCGCTGCACGGAGCATCCTGCCGACAGACCCGTACTTCCTCGCGAGCAACGGGGTGGTGGCGGCGGGTTTCGCGCTCGCGAAGTACCGCCTCGATAGAAAGAACCTGCGCGGAGAGAGCCCGTGGAGCTACCTCTTGTCGCTCCGTAATGACATCACGCCGCGACGCGCCACAAAGGATCTCCTCACTCTGAGCCTCTCAGGAATGCCATGAAGGTTCAGTTCTTTGTCCGGTCAGCGTCCACACGTCAGGCAGGTCGAATCGTCATCGGATAGCACGTTTCCCTTGCAGTTGACTGCCGTGCAGTCCTTTCTCACGACTTTGTGTTCGCAGTCACAGATGGGGCAGTAAAGGGATGTGGCTGTTGGCCCCTTGGGCCGAAGGACAGCGATCGCGAACGTACGATCGTCATTCCTGTCCATCTCGTAGAGACATGCTGGACAGATGTATCGGCGCTGCTTTCTCGGCAGCCCAAAATACCTTTCAACGGCTGCGGGAGGTAGGAGCTCGAAAACGGTTTCCATTTCGCGGCATGCCCTATTGCGGGAATAGTCTCCGCCGTTGAGGGTTGCGACCGGGTCTCCATGGATAAATGCCGTGCGCGTCTTGGCCCAGTTCTCGGTCGGGAAGAGGGCTTTATACATGAACAGGATTGCCTCGATCACCTCAGTTGTATGAACCTGCAGCTTCTTGTCGACGGAATGCGAGATGGTATTTCGCTTCAGACGCAGCGAGGTGAACTTCTCGACAAAATCCTTGTCCAACTGCGGATCGCGAGCCGTGTCGTGCAGCCGTACGAGATCCTGTGCGTCTACCGTCTTGAAAGCAGAGAAACTAATTTCGTTCCCGTCGTAGGGAGATGGCCACTTGGTGGGGCCTTCAGCTAGAAGGAGGAAGGGTGATACCTCAGCTATCTTTCCCTTGAGGATGAACTCGACGCCTTGCTGCGTCATGGCAAGCGCGGTGGTCAATCGTCGTTTGGCGCCTGCCCAGTATTCTTCACTGACATCCGCTTCTTCGACTCCGTATTCGACCGCGTCTGAAAAGTTGGTGATCAGGTTCGCGACGGTGTCCCAAGCGAAGTCGAAGAGCTCGATGCCGGAATCAAAGAAATCCTTCGGTGTTGGGACATCGCTAATCAACGCTTGCTCCTCTACGCGATTTTCGGGAGAACTTCCCGAGCGTACCACCCTGTGCGGCGCTGATAATAGCTACCAATGGAGTTTTTGTTCCATCGCGTGTACGAAATGGCCGACCACGTGTCCACCATGACAAACGTGTATCCCTCGTTCGAGGAACTGTCTTGGGACTCTCCCGAGGTGAGCAGGTGTCTCCATAGATTCTCGAAAGCGAGTGTCTTGGGCCACTTCTGCTTCACACACATACGGCTCCAGGACTTGAGGACGGCTCGGAAAGACCCTGAAAACTTCGACATCGCAGACTTGGAAGCCGCGCTGGGAAGGTACACAATCCCCTTCGTCTCCTTCCGCGAGTTCATGAAACACCACCACCCGGAAGAGCAAGGGGACGCTTACATCGAGCTCGAACACCTTCATTCATGGATGGTCTCCCAGGAAGAGGAGGCATTCGCTGCTCTCTGGGAAAGAATGACGGAAGAAGTATTCCACCTGCTCTTCAGCAATCGCGGATTCCTACTCGAATTCAACCTACAGCTCGCAGCATTCCGCAAAGAGCGCGGCGACGCGCCCTCACGGCGCTGCTCGATTCCCCAATGGGTGAAACGCGCCGTATACTTCCGAGAGAATGGCAAATGCGCCTTCTGCAAGAAAGACCTCTCAGGCCTCATCGCCGTCGACCCGAAGCAACACTACGACCACATCGTCCCCCTGAAAGCGCTCGGCGCGAATGACCCGTGCAACATCCAGCTTCTCTGCGCGAAGTGCAACCTGGAGAAGGCCGCATCACAAGCAAGAACATCCGCAATCTACGATCCGTGGTGGACGTGAAAGAGAAGCGGAGACGCGACCCATTTCCTCCGGGAATCGATCCGCCTATGATGATGACGGTGACGATCGACGGCGTGACGACGGTTCCGGAGTTTGGCGGCTGGGCGTGCTACGACCGGCACGCGCATCGTTGGCTGACCACCGACCGCATCAAGTCCCTTGTCAGCGCGTGGTTCGAGCGGCACGGCGCACCGTTCTCGGTCAGGACGCTCGATGACCCGGCACTGGGAGTTCCTGGAGACGCCGCGCGAGGTCAGCATGGGCCAGCGTTTGAAGAACGACCTGGACCGTATCGATCAAATCCTCGACGCAAGCTGGGAACGACACCAGCAACGTGTCCTCAGACTCCGACGCCTTTCAAGATCGGCATAAGTCGCGTTACCTCTCAATCGTACGGTCACCGGGTATTCCAGGTAAACTCTGTCGAGAGGGATCGGTTAAACCCGTGACGTTTACAGAAGAATTCTCCGCGCTGGAACATAAATCGCTCAACCAAATCATCGCGACCAAGATCCATAAGGAACTGTCGGAACTACGCTCGCACGTGGATACGTCGCCGACGATACCCAAGCGTTGGGTGTGGGAGCTGATCCAGAACGCCAAAGACGCGAGCATCGGCGGCAAGGTACAGGTGCATATCGAGGCGGACCTGGAAGGCCCGGACGCACACGTTACCTTCAGTCACAATGGGGCCGCGTTCACCGTCGAAAACATCCGGTTTTTGATCGAGCAAATCTCCTCGAAAAGCCGCACGAAAGACAGCACCGGAAAGCCGATGACAACGGGCAAGTTCGGCACGGGATTCCTCACCACCCACCTGTTGTCTCCCTACGTCCTCGTTACGGGCGTCGCGAAGCAACCGGGGTTACTGCCGAGAAAGTTCGAGCTCTACCTCGACCGCAGCGGCACCGAGTTAGAGGAAATCATCGCCGCCGTCGAGGAGGCAAAGAAGTCAACCCAGAAAGTGGACAAGCAGCCGCACTACAAAGAGTACGCCGTTGGCGAGTTCAACACGGCATTTCGGTACGAACTCACCGACGCCACGGGGAAGAGCGTGGCGCAGGCCGGTCTTTCAGACCTGGACACGTGCCTACCGTACACGCTCGTCTTCGTCCCCCAGCTCGAAAGCGTCGCGTACCCCGATCATCTGGTGAGTCTGGAGGAGCCCGAAGAAGAACGAGTCGACGGGGAGGTCCAGATCCTGTCCGTGACCACTACTGACTTCGAGGGTGAGAGCGTCACCTCAACGATCGCGGTCTTGAGCAAGGGCCTTACGACGATCGCCATGCCGGTCGAGCAGACCGAAGAGGGCGTGCGTATCCTGCCGCTCAAAGCTGATCTGCCCCGGTTGTTCTGCGATTTTCCGCTCCTCGGCACCGAGCTCTTTCCGTTCCCGGTCGTCGTCAACAACCCGACGTTCAATCCTACGGACGCGCGAGACGGCCTGTTTCTCACCCAACCCCAGCGCGCCGACCCGCCGAGCGACCACAACAGAGCCGTCATCAAAGAGGCGCTCTCGCTCTACCTCTCACTCTTGAAATACGCGTCGAAGAATGCTTGGCGCAGTCTGCACCTATTGGCGGTCGTAAAGCCGATCCCCGCTGGGCTTACCTGGGTGAGTCAGAACTGGTACAGGGATGAGATCCTCAAGCCGATCAGAGACACCCTCCTGACCACCAAAATAGTCCGGACGGCTGCAAACACCATGGCTGCGATCCAGATCGACGGAAAGAAATACGCCCTGTTCCCGAGCGGTGGAACGAAAGAGGTCCGACGCGGCATTTGGCGCTGCGCCCGTTCCTGGTGGCCGGAACGGTTACCCGCGTTGACCGATGTCGAGCTCTGGCAGGACATCCTCTGGCCCGACTGCGGAAAGCTCACCCTTGAGCAACTCGCCACGTTCATCGAGACCGAAGGATCAATCGAAACGCTGACCGCGAAGCTCAAAGGCAAGGACGCCCACGCGTGGCTCAACGAGTTCTACGCGACCCTGAAACTCAGCGAGCCAGACTTCCTCTCGATCATCGCCAAGAAAGCGATCTTCCCCAATCAGAACGGCATCTTCAAGAAAAAGGACGACCTCTCGCACGACGCCGGCAACATCGACCCCGTCCTCTTGGACATCCTCAAACTCCTCGGTACTGACCTGCGCGAAGCGCTCCTCGCCCCGGAAGTCGTCGCTGACCTTGAGGGGCTCGACGAAAAAGACGAGCCGTTCGTCGTCAAAGAAATGCTGGCAGCGATCGAAGAGTACACCAACGACAAGAGCGTCGCGAAAAACTACCGTACGGCATTCGACCGGCTCCTGCGGTGGTTCCGCGAAAAACCGAAACGCGCAAAGATCCTCTTCCCGTCGCTCTTCCGCAACAAGCACCATCTCTACGACGACGATGAGATCGTCGAGAACATCGAACGCGCCGAGCAACTCAACGAGCTCCTCAAGCACTACAACGTGAAGACCGTTGACGAGCTGCACACCGTCATCGAAAAGCAGACCGGAGGCTCGAAGCTCCTCCCCGTGACCGAGGACATCATCGCCAGCCTGGGAATTAAGGATATCGATGAGTGGAAGAAAGCGCTCGAAGACAAGAACCTGGCTGCCCTCTTCGCCCACGAGTCCACGCCAACGACGGACATGTTCGTCTACGCGCAGACCATCATCCAAACTGCAAAGGACAGTGTCATCGCTCACTTGAAGACGCTCGCTGAGTACGACGTCGACGACGTCCAAGAGACGGCCACGACCATCCTCGCTGGCATCAAACATAATGGCCGGGACGTGCAGATCGTCGTCAGGCCCGCGTACGACGGGACGGTGACCATCTACTATCAGTCAGAACAGGACGTGCTGGACTACGAAGACTATGAGCTCTGGGTCGATACCGGCACGGAGGTCCGGCGGATCACGTTCGGACACATCTTGAAGACGACAGAGATTCGACGGTTCCCCATTTAGCCATGGTTATCGCTCCCGAAACTCTCGCTCGCATCGGCCAGCCCGAATCCGAGTTCCTCGAATACAAGGCGGTGCTGCCGCCTGCAGCGACCATCGCGCAACTCATCAGCGCGTTCGCGAACACCAAGGGCGGAGCCATCGTCCTCGGCGTCGCCGACCAAGGGAAAATCACGATCAACGGCCTGAGCGACGAGTTCCGCGCCGTTCCGATCACGCGCAAAGCTATCGACCTTCTTACCCCGACACCAGCCGTGAATTACGACTACGTCGACCACGGTGGCAAGCGACTCTTCGTGATCGAGGTCCCGCAGTCGGGTACGGAGGTATCGTTCGGCGGCAAGGCTTACGGCCGTACTGGAGCCCAGACCGCGCCGAAGCTCGTTGTTCCAGCCAAACCACTCACAGAACCCGGCATTGAAAAGCTGCGCAAGGCGCTCGCGGATGATCGCAAGGCCTGCACCGAAGCACGAGCAAAGCTGCTCGACCACTACGAGAGCGTGCTCCGCATCCTCGACGATCTCAGGCACCTTCTCTATCCGAAGGGAGCAAGTGTTCCGACCGACAATGCCGAAGGCAAGATGCTCCTTCGCATCCTCTTCGCGTCCTGCGCGGACACGTTCGAGACGTTCATGTCAGCCCTCCTGTACGAGATCTACCTCGCAAAACCAGAGACCCTCAAATCGGACGCGCCCGTGAAAGTCAAAGATGTCCTGGAGCGTACGGACATGGACGAGTTCATCACCTGGTACGCGAAAGAGAAGCTCAAGAAGCTCCAGCGAGGGAGCGTCAAAGGCTTCATCGCCGAAAACCCGACGATCAAAACACTCAACGCGTTCGACGACACTCGCATCGGCGAGATCGAGAAGATCCTGCAGATCCGACATCTCTTTACCCACCAGAACGGAACCGTGGACGACAAGTTCCGGCACTACTTCCCGGCAACCAACGTCAACGACGAGTACCCCATGACGCTCGACGAATTCCTGAAGTGTTTCGAGTACCTGGCCGAGTCAGCAGAGGCAGTCGACGACAAAGCACGCAACGCATTCAACCTCTCACTCTTCTCCTGACGGGCCGCAACCTGTCGACACCCGATCATCGTTTGCGCGGGTCACTTCATATTTTGATTGCCGAACAAAAAAGGCGAACAGGTGTCCGCCTCGCGGCATTCCCGCATCACAGTTGCCAGTGCCCGGGTCCTGAGTACGATCATGGAAAGAAATGAAAGCGCTGGTTCCGGGCTAGTCAGGTCGCGATTTCTACCGGAGTCACAATGCGCGTCATTACCGGCGTATAGATGTCAACGGTTCCGTTGACCGCCCGAATGGAGACGATAAGCGCGTACCGAACGGCGCGGTCGTACCGCTCGTGTGCTGGATTTTCTTTCCACCAGCCGCCGATTGGGTAGACGCCGATCGCTGACCGTTGCGCAAGTTCGGCCGCAGTCCCTCTCCAATAGTCCGAATGGATGGACCCGGGATCGCGGATTCGGCCCAGATACCAGTTGTCGGCGCCGGTATCGATGGTGGCCAGATCCTCCTCTTCTGCGGTGACGGCAGCGTTGATGCGGCGGCGGAAGTCATCTACCGTTTCCAGAGACCTCTTGACCGCGAATCGCAGCGCATGCGAGGGGTAGCGATGGCGTCGTAGCCAGCCGCGTTCGCCGGGATTGGGCTCGACGTAATAAGAGAGCGTGACGCGCAACTCGACTTCGGTGTCGGCGATCGATTCGAGTTCCGCGCGGGGCCACGGAAACTGGTGAAGGTTCATGTGACGTGTTTTTGTTCTGCCGTCTTCCCGGTGGAACGGCTGGAACTCATCCTCTGCGATCAGCGTCAGATCGTTCGCGGCGCTCAGGACAGCCCGCTCGTAGGTCGGCACGCCGTATCCATACGTCCGGAGGAGCGCGAGTTTCCGCTGCTCGGAGTTCGCGGCGTCGAACCGCTCCTTCATCGGTTGGGTCCATTCCGCCGAATGCACGATGAGCGCGCGGATCGTTTCGGGCCAGCGCTCGGGCATAGCCGCCATGATTCGGCCAGCGAGGTTTCCCGCAAGTGCGGTGGCCGCACTTGTGTCCCGAAAGATTTCGAAGTGGCGCCGTGTCGGGTCGCGGAAGGTGGTGAGCAGGCCAAGATCGTCCGGGCAATCCACCTGATCGCCCGAGGCCGCCCAGTTTCCGCCTTCGAGAACGACATCGGGCTTGGCGGGCCACGTTCTTTGCCAGGAGACCGAGGTCCGGCTCGTTGGGCACAGCTCACCAGCCGGCGCGATCGCTTCCCATCCGGCGAACGTGGGATCGGTGATCGCGATCTTTTCCGTATAAGCTCCGACTGTAATTGCATTCCATGCCTGGGCCGGATTCTCGATCGGCTCGACGATGTTCCGGTCCGGATAGTTTTCTCTCGTAATGCCGTCCCGAATATTGCCCGCGGAAATGAAAACCAGACGCCGGACAGTGTGGTCGCCGAAGCATAACTGATCGACGGCAGCAGACCACGACGAGGGCCGGCCACGACTGGTTCCAATATCGCTCGTAACCGCGATGCAGACGGCGCGGCGGCGAGCGGGGGCTTCCACCTCCGCGCGCGCGATCGACTCCGCGGTGATCGCGCCATAGAGTTTCGGATCGTTCTCGCCTTGGTCGGGAAGTATCTTGACCGATTCCAACACATGCGTCAGACGAACAGGCCCATTCCCGTTCAGCAGAGCCGCGAGATCGCCGTACAGAGCCGCACCTCCCATGTTGGTGCCATGTCCCCTCGCGTCACCCGCCGGCCAGGCGGGATCGTAAACTTTCACGTCGTTCGGATCGAGCGCAGGCGCAATGAGAGGATGCGTGCGTGTGACACCGGTGTCGAGGATACAAATTGCGAGGTTCCGTTCCTCAGGCAACTCCACGCGACCGGCCAGTGCGGCGGCTTGGCCGGCCTGCTCGGTATTCGACCACCGCATGAGCTGCGACGGTGTGTCCCGCGCTCGCCGGATTTCGGCAATGGCGTCGGTATTCAGGAACAGACGCCCGATAGCCAACTCGTTACCGAAAGCGAGGCGCACTTCGCGGTCGGGAAACACGAGGTTCTGTGGCTGGACGAGAATCCCGAGATGGCGGGCAGCTATGTCGAATTCCTCCGCCTTCGCGTGCCGCAGCCAGATTTCCCACCAGATGGCTTCGCCGGCAGCGGGAAACGACGCTGGATCGTCGGTATAGATCGACTGAAGGACGCTGAGCGTTGCCCGTTCGATCCGTGCGATCAGGTCCTGGTTCTTCGGCTTGCCGCCGCGCGTGTTCTCATTCCGATACTGTTCCACTTTTCGCAAAAAATGATCGCGAGCCGCCTCCGGAACAAAGACGGTTGCCCTTAACGGTTCATTTTCCGTTCGCTCGTGAACTGCGACCAGTTCGATTTGCTTCGGCCGATTTTCGAGTTGTTCGGCAGCCGATTCCGAGCCGGCCGCGATCTCAAAGTCGAGATAGAAGCCCGGCGCGCCTGCGGCGATGTCCGGGTCACGCAACCGTTGTTGTGCCTCGGCAGCCGCCAGGGCGGCGGCAAGCGAAACCCGAACGGCATCGGCGTGAGCCGTGCGCTCGCGCTGTGGCAGCGGCCGCCCACGGCCTCTGAGTTTGCTGGTATATGGCTCAGCCCTCCCGCCTCCTCTTATATAGAGGTGCGGGAAGTCGCGCGGCAATTCAGGCATTTAGTGGGATGCTGCCTTTCGTTCGTGAACCGCTGCGATCAGAGCCTCCGAAGTGATGCGCGTCGATCCCCCCAGAACGGCCTTTTTTGCGGATTCTTCGCTGGCACGAACCAGTTCGGCCTGGCTCAATCCCTCGGTTTCAGGCAGAATGCGCGCCCAGTCGATATCTGCTGTCTGGAACATCGCCAACTTGCGCCGCAGGATTTCTTCGGCAAGCTTTGGATCGGGCAGCTTGTATTCGATCACGTCGTCGAATCGGCGGAAGAGGGCCCTGTCGAGCAGTTCGGGGTGGTTGGTAGCGGCAACAATCAGGCTCTGCGAGTTGTCTTTTTCAAGCAACTGCAAAAACGAATTGAGAACACGCCGGATCTCGCCGACATCATTTGACTGGCCGCGATGCGTGCCCAGTGCGTCGAATTCATCGAAGAGATACACGCCCTGAGTCTGACGAATCGCTTCAAAGACGAGGCGCAACTTCGCGGCGGTCTCGCCCATGAACTTCGTGATCAGACCTTCGAGCATGATTGTGAACAGCGGCAGATGCAATTCGCCGGCGAGCGCCGAGGCTGTCAT
>Ga0182024_10019335_pt1 | contig 12569 bp, 13 predicted proteins | sample P32metaG_FD_120480 | JGI IMG/M metagenome (GOLD analysis project Ga0182024, IMG submission 120480) | Permafrost microbial communities from Stordalen Mire, Sweden - P3-2 metaG (Illumina Assembly) | ecosystem: Environmental > Terrestrial > Soil > Wetlands > Permafrost | place: Sweden: Stordalen... | reverse complement strand
TGACAGCGCGGCTGCACAGGCCGCGCTGTTTTCTTTTGCACGCGTTTTCTTTTGCACCTCATGGATAAAAATGAATATTGAAGTCCTGCTAACGGAAACCGAAATCGCCGACGAACTTGCCGAGTCCATTGAGGCGCGGGATCTGCCGGAGAAGTTTTTTTACTGGACGCCCCTGTCTATTCAGTCATGGAAGGCTCTCTCGGCACGCTCGGAAGATGCACTGCGCGAAACGTGGGAAGGACTGGCTTCGAAAGCGGCCAATCTGACGCGTGCGTTTCCGGGCACCATTCCGGTGATCAGTTTCGGCGCGGGAGAGGGGCTGAAAGATCGCGAAGTCCTCAAGGCATTGAAACTGGCGGATCGCGAGGCGAAGTATTTTCCCGTGGATTCCAGCCAGGCGTTGCTGGAAATGGCCTGCGCCGGCGCGGAAGACGACGATTGCGAGGCTTTGGGGATCAAGGCCGATATTTCGAGCCCGATGCATCTGCTGCTGGCCGCCGACGTGAGCGAAGCGCCTCGTCTGTTTCTGATGGTGGGCAACACGCTCGGGGGATTCGATCCGCTGGATCAGATCAAACATGTTGCGGCCTGCATTCACAAGAGCGACATTCTGATTCTGGACGCGAATATTTACTCCGGCGTGATTGAGCCGAGCGAAGAGCAGAAGCGGTTTGTATTCGCTCCTCTGGCTGCGGCGGGCGTGGCTCCCGATGACGGCGAGCTGGAGTTCATGGCTAAGGCGGACGATCGTCTGGATGGTTTGCACATTGTAACCCGTCGTTTTCAGGCCGCACGCGATCTGACGATGCATGCGGCGGGGCGTGAGATTCCATTGGCGCGCGGTGAGAGGATACTGCTGAACTTCCGGTATCTGTTTAGCCACGAGGCATTCCGCTGGCTGCTCACGGAGCATGCGGGGTTAAGGATTGTGGCTGAGATTCCCAGTGAAGATTCGCGGTTTGTGACGGCGGTTTGTATTAAGGCGTAGTCCGGCCGTTGCTGAGCGCAGGCAGAAGCTCTTTGATAACTGCCCCTATCTTCAAAAACTCATCATAGGTGGAGGGTTTACAGAAGTAGCGATTTGCTCCAAGTGTGGAGAGTTCTTTCCGATCGTCTGACAGGTCAGAAGACGTAAGAATGACAACGGGAACGGTTGAACATCCTGTACTTTGCCGCAGACGCACCAAAACCTCTCTGCCGCTTCTTTTCGGAAGGTTCAGGTCCAGGAGAACCAATTCCGGGCACGGGCTCTCCGAGTCGTTGTCAGCCCTTTCGATGAATTCATACGCCTGATCGCCGTCGCTTGCGACATACAGGTCAAGGTCAAGCGAATGGCTCAGTATTGCCTGGCGGATCAGGAACACGTCGGCCGGGTTATCTTCCACGAGAAGCGTTACTAATCGGCGCTCGCTGGCGGTTATGCTCATCTCAGGTCTCCTGCCGGTAGTGTGAAGCAGAAGGTTGACCCCTTGCCTGTTCCTTCAGACTCCACCCAGATACTCCCCCTGTTCCGCTTCACAAGTTTCTGGCAAATCGCCAGGCCAATACCGCTGCCGGGATACTTCTCGCTACCGTGCAGCCGCTTGAAGATGCCGAAGATTCTGTCCCTATGTTCGGGAGCAATTCCGATGCCGTTATCGCGCACAGAGAAAGTCCAGTGATCAGGCTGCCGATTTGCGCTTACATGGACGCGCGGAGGTTCATCATCCCGGTGATACTTAATCGCGTTCCCAACAAGATTCTGAAAAATTTGCTCCAGCTGCACCTCGTGCATCCAAAGAACGGGCAAATCGCCGTGAGAAACCTCCGCGCCGGATTCACTCACAGCCCAGGAGAGGTTAGAAAGGGATTTCGCCAGAACGCTGTCCGAGTGAACTTCCGTGCTCAGCTCTCGCTCGCTTCCGCCGCTTTGTGCATACGCCCGAAGGTCTTTTAAGAGCATGCCCATTCGCTTCGCCCCGTCGGTGATGACGGCGAGAAAATCCCGGCCCTGCGCATCGAGGAGGTGCCCGTAACGCTTATCGAGCAGTTCTCCGTAGACAGAAATATTTCTAATGGGCTCCTGCAGGTCATGGCTTGCCGAGTAGCCGAACTGCTCCAGATCGTCGTTCGCCATGCGCAATGTCTCTTCGACACCCTTCTGCAGGGTTATGTCCACAGCCGCGCCTGTTATGTAGCGGGGATCTCCGGCGATCGGGATCACCTGACCCTGGCTGAGCAGCCAGCGCATCGAGCCATCCGGAAGAATGATTCTGCACTCGACTTTGTAAGAGCCGCGCTCACGGACAGCTTTGTCAATTTCTTCCTCGACCAGATGCCTGTCATCCGGATGAACCCGGCTCAGAAAGTCCTCAATGGGCTGGGTGCTGTCGACCGGCTCCAGCGCCAGGAGCCTATTCAGGTTCGCGTCACGGGTATCGAGTTGCGAAACCAAATCGAGTCGCCAGGTTCCCACTTTGGCGGCCGCACCCGCGAGCCGCAGCCGCTCTTCGATTTCGCGCAGCGCAGCCTCCGCGTTTTGCGCCTTCTCGGTCAACTCGTGCTGGCGAAGTCCGGAGACGAGCAGCCCTTCGTTTACATCACGCATCGCATGCGCCTGGAGTTCCTGCGCGTCGAGCGCAGCACAGAGCGGGAAGGCGGCCGCGGCGAACTGGCCGAGACTCTGGATCATCCGCAGGTCTTCGGCGTCGAATTTGCGCCAAGCGTCATGGGCGACCACCCAAACAGTGCCCACGGCTTTGCCCGCGACGTAGAAAGGCGTCAAAAGCGCCTCCGCTATTGGCGGCGAGACCGGCACCAGATAAGGATAATATCGTTCCGGATGCGTGAACAGTTGCGGAGCATTGCGATCGAGGACGACACCACACGGTCCGAAGTTGCGGGGCGTGCCTCCCCCGATATGTGGCTTCCATGCCCCGGCGATTGCAGGCCAGTAAAAATCGCCGCTCTCTTCAGAGACCAGGCTGACACCGGCAGAATCGGCACGACAAATTTCCAGGGCCAATTCCGCCAGTTTTTGAAGAATGACCCTTGGGGAATCGGCCATTTGTTGAACGAGTTCGACGAGAGCACGATTTTCGGTCTGGTAATCCGGCGGCCGGGAAGGACGCGTTTCCAGTTCCTGAGTGATCAGTATCGATCCCAGAGTGACCGCTGCATCCGCTGTTCTGGCCGGATTAATCATGGGAATCTCCCTTCGAGTCCGGAGGTCCTTTCGCGACTTCTCCCGGTTCGCGATCACCCTCTTCGAACCACGGCCCTGGGATGCCGGTCGTGAGGCCACGGTAGCCCCGCAGAGGCTCACCGATAACAATTCCCTGGTTGGTGATCTCGTATTCCCAAATGTCGATGCTATGGGCACTCCCGCGCATCTTCACCACCATCAGCATTTTGCGGAGCTGCCCGTTAATCGAGACGTAACGAAGGCGCAGAATGTCGTCCGACAGAAACGAGATGGCGAAGTTACTGAGGCCCATGGATGTGAAGTTCTCCTCCACCTCCACGGTGCTAAAGACCGTGACCCCCAGCCGGGTAAGGGCACCGATCATCCGGTAGAGCGACTCGCGAAATTCGTATCGAAAGTCGGGGGCAAGCGCCATCTCAAAACCCACCATCGAGTCGATGACCACGCGCTTGGCCCCAACCTGCTTCACCGCATCAACGATTGCGTACACGGTCTCATCGACCGAGAGATCCAGCGGCCGGATGTAGATTAGCTTGAGCGTGCCATCTTTCAGGGGAGTCTCGAAATCGAAACCGAACTGCCCTGCCCGTCGGATGTATTCAGATGGAAGCTCTTCGAAGATGGCGACCACTCCAGGCTCTCCCTGCCGCAACCCTTCGGCGATGAACTGCGACGCCATAATCGACTTGCCCGATCCGGACGGCCCGGCGAGGAGCAGGCTGCTGCCATCGGGGATTCCGCCGTCCATCAGCGCGTCCAGTTTACGAACACCAGTGGAAAGGCGGCGCTGGCCTTTGATGTGACCCGATTCCTGAGCGAGACCAAAGGTGCGCGGGAACGTTTGCACCCCATCCTGAGTGATTCGAAAAGTGTGCAGGCCAGGCACGGATTCCTGTCCGCGCAACTTCATGATCTGCATTTTGCGTACGATGGAGTTCCGCTCCGCGCTCTGAAAGAGCCAGAACAGTCCGTCTGAGACCGTAAACACGGGGTTGTCGCGAAGTTCGGCCTCGACGTATTCGCCGATCAGGAATGAAGTGACCTGCCAGCTTGTCAGGTGAAGCGCCAGGCGCTGGACGAAGCCCTGAAGCTCCATCTCCGTTGCACTGGACCGCACCTTGCGAACTACGGTGCGGAATGAATCCACCACGACCATTCGGGCATCGTGAGCCTCGACCTGTCTGATGATCTCTTCCAGAACAGCGCCGAGATCATTTTCCAAAACAAACTGGCTCAGGTTGATAAACCGGATTGAGTCGACCAGCTTCGATTGATCGAAGAATGTGAACTGCTGCTGATAGCGCAGCATCTTGACGGCAGGCTCGCCCAGAACAGTAAAGTACAGGGCCGGGCACTCAAGGCTGGCGTTGGCGAAAACGAATTGATGCACCAGCGTTGTCTTGCCGCACCCGGGGGCGCCGGCGACGATGTTGAAGGAGTACTCGGGAATCCCGCCTCCGAGGATTTCATCAAGACCAGGCACGCCGGTGGGCAACTGGCGTATTATTACCCGATCATGGCTTTCACTTTGTCCGTTGCTCATTTAACATCCTCAGATTCGAAAATTAGATCGGGTGCCTCGGGAAGAGCTTTGCGGGTGAGACGAAGCGTCAGGGATTCGCCGATGAAAGTGACCAGCAGCCCCAGCAGATGTGCAGTGATCGCGATTGCCGCCTCGCGCTCCTGCCCCGAATCGGCGGGCGCGGCTTCCATTCGTTCCAGTTGACCGCCCGCGGTCACTTTTATAGTTTGTAGCAACGGCACTTCCGCCCGGGACAGGGCCAGCGCCCGCCGAAGGAGTACTGTAAAACCGTCTGCGCCGACAAATGGGGTTAGGGAGACTCGTAACTTCTCACAGACTCGAATCACCTCGTGCCCGTGCGTGTCGGATGCAGGCTGGTGCGTTGCTTCCGCAGCCAGCAGCCGCTGCGCCCACGCGCGAATTGCCGCAGACGGATTACTCATTAGTTTCGGACGCCTCAGACGCTTGGGGGCACGTAATCATACAAAACCACTAGCACTAATGCGCTAAAGAGCACGTGCCGGGCCATCTCGCTGCCGCGCACAATAGAGTCCTCGTTGAGGGCAGGGGTTCACCGCGGGCATTTTCTCGATACCTCATCCGCGCTCCTAATCTATGGCCAAAGGACTTGCTCTACAGTATCATTTCACGAATCAGAAGGCTCCTCCCGCGCGCCGTTCCTGCGGCTCAACAATTCCAGCAATTGCTGAGGCGATGACAGCTTTCGGAAATAGTGGAGCAGCACGGTCGTGCCGGGGCTGGCTCCTGGCTGAGGAGGATGGGACGGAAGTTAGAGTTGCCGCTCCTTGCGATCGCGGTTCGTTACTTTGGTGCGTCGTAGTAGGCGATCCAGCGGCCGCAGGTCAAAACGCTGAGCCAAAGAACCAGCGAAATCGCGCCTGCGAGTTTTGCGCGCAGCGGCAGTTGGGGTGTGCGATCGAGATTTGCCGGGCGACAGTAGACGGTAGGGCGGAATATCAGCCCGTGGATGCCGATTAAGACCAGAAACGACAGCTTCAGCAGGAAATACGGATTGGCGTAGTAGGTATCGAGCTTCGAGCCTGCGAGCAAAATTCCGCAACTAATCATGAGCACAAAGCCGCAGCGCTTCCAGATGCGGGTGGATTCGACGACGCTCGCGACGGGCGTGGAGGTGAGCGCCAGACCCAGCAGACGGAGATTCGTCATCAGGATCATGCCGCCGAAAATCGCGATGCAGGTGAGGTGCGTGGCCATTACGGCGGGGTAAAAGAGCTCCGATTGCCGGACGGCGGTGAAGAGCGCGGAGGTCTGAATCGCGTGGCTGATTTCGGCAATCGGCATATTAGTAGCCACCTGCCGTGAAGGCGAAGAAGAGGCCACAGAATATGACGGAGATCCAGATGAGCAGGGATACGGCTCCGGCGGCTTTTGCGGCGAGAGTTGGCGCTTCGGGACGCGTCATGCGGCGATGAATCGTGTAGTTGAAGATCAGTCCGGCGAACAGCAGGTACATTTTTAGCCGGAAGGTGGAGCTGTAGTAGTAACGCAGCGGGTCCGTGGTGAAGAGCGCGAGGCCAGAGCTGATGACGAGCGTGAGACCGGCCATGGTTAGCAGTTCGGTGCTGCGGAGGAGTTTGGCAGGGGTCTGATTTTTGAGGCCAACGCCGAGCAGGCTCATGTCGACCACGGCGATGGTGCCGATGGAGAGAGCGAGCGAGGCGATGTGCACGCATTCGGTGGCCGCGAAGGCCCATTCGATTTTGTTGAGCGGATTATCGGCGAGATCGTAACCAGTGAGCATTGTGCAGAATCGTACGGTGAGTGAGCGGATGGAGACAGGTTCAGTTTATTCCATGGCGTTTTAGTTCCGTAACGGCACGCTGTCGAAATTGCGCATTCGCCACGGGTTAGGACTCTGGGGTATACTGTTTGCATAGCTGGTCGTTTTTTTGGTGCTTGTCCTTATTCGCATTGATCCTCAGGGCTTCGCGGTAGGAACTGCGAAAGCCCTGTTTTTGTGTGAGCGGGCAAGCGACGGGAATGGAACTGGCTGTGATTTTTTTAAAGAGGTTTCGTAATGAAAGAAAAAGGTACAGTGAAGTGGTTTAATGCAGCCAAGGGTTTCGGCTTCATCCAGCGCGAGTCGGGCGAAGATGTTTTCGTCCACTTTTCGGCGATTGAGGCGAGCGGTTACCGTTCGCTCGATGAAGGGGCTCGCGTAGAGTTCGAAGTGACTCGCGGACCCAAGGGTTTGCAGGCGTCGAACGTCCAGCCGATCGCGGGCTAGTTCCCCGTGCGGAGCCGGTCCTGTGTGTCTACCAGGCTGAGGGGGCCGGCTCCGCTACGATAACCGGAAAGAATTGAATGAGTAAAGAAGACAGCATAGAAGTACAAGGTACGGTCGTCGAGAAATTCCCCAGCGGTAAATTCAGTGTGCAACTTGAGCACGAACGCCTGGTGCTTGCGCACCTGGCAGGCCGGCTTCGCCGCAACAGAATCCGTGTTCTGGCAGGCGATAAAGTCACCCTCGAACTCTCCCCTTACGACCTCACCAAGGGCCGTATCACCTTCCGCCATCGTTAATTCGTCTCCAGATATGGCGCGTGCCAGAGAGCATGCAGCGCTATGGTAGAACCCGCGCTATGGTAAAAACCCTTTTTGTTTTCGGCACACGCCCGGAGGCCATCAAGATGGCGCCCGTTGTGCGGCACATGCAATCGCGGCCGGAAGAATTCAGCGTTCGCGTGGTGGTTACCGCGCAGCACCGGCAAATGCTGGATCAGGCGCTGGCGGTCTTTGGCATTGTTCCCGATTGCGATCTGAACACCATGGCGGCTGGCCAGACGTTGCCGGCATCGGCATCGCGCATTCTGGCGGCGCTGGAGCCGGTCTATGCGGATGCGAGGCCGGATATCGTTTTTGTGCAGGGCGATACGACGACGACATTGCACGGAGCGCTGGCGGCGTTTTATGCGCGAATTCCGGTTGGCCATATTGAAGCCGGGTTGCGCACCGGCGATATGGCGCAGCCGTTTCCGGAGGAGATGAACCGCGTGCTGACGGGGCGCATGGCGGCTATCCACTTCGCTTCGACCGCCGGTGCGAGGAATAATTTACTGGCGGAAGGCGTGGCGGATTCGGCGATCCATGTGACCGGGAATTCGGGAATCGACGCGGTGCTGAATATCAGCGAGCGGCTGGCATCGGGCGAGTTGACTGCGGGCCTGTGGGATTTCATTGAGGCGGGGAAAAAGCTGGTTGTGGTTACGGCGCATCGGCGCGAAAGCTTCGGCGGCGGTTTTGAGAATATCTGCCGCGCGTTGCGAGAGCTGGCGCGGGGACCGGATGTGACTATTGTTTATCCGGTGGATCGCAATCCGAATGTGCAGGATCCGGTGCAGCGGCATTTGAGCGGAGTCGGGAATATTCATCTGATCGAGCCGCTGGATTACGTTCCTTTCGTCGACCTGATGCGGCGCGCGACGATTCTGCTGACGGATTCGGGCGGTATTCAGGAAGAAGGGCCGTCGCTCGGCAAGCCGGTTGTGGTGATGCGCGAGAAGACGGAGCGGCCGGAAGCGGTGGAGGCGGGTACGGTTCGGTTGGTGGGGACTGATGAGGCCCGCATTGTTGGCGAGGTGGTTCGGCTGCTGGAGGATGAGGGTTTGCGCGATTCCATGTCACGTCGGCATAATCCGTATGGGGACGGGCGTGCGAGTGAGAGAATTGCCGCGGCTACGCTGGGATATTTGGTTGGTGCACGGTCTGCGGGCTAGAGCGAAGTTGGGCTACCGCTCCCTTTCGGTCGCGGCTCTGTAAGAATGGTGCGGTTTGTAGGAATGTTGCGGTCCGTTCTGGCTACGGCTGCAGCGTGATTGTCGCTTTGCCTGCGGCGCCAGCATAAAGCAACTCGACCGAGTGAATGCCTTTGGGCAGTCCGCCGTACTTGAAAAAGATCAGGCCTGCAACAGGAAGCGTGCGTTCACCTTCAGGAAGAGCGGCGTTTTGCACCTGTAATTGCATGGCGCGCTCCATCTCTGGCGGAATGTGCACGGGCGGCGGCGTGGCCCCCAGATCGCTCTGTCCACCGCCACCGCCGGCATTCAGGCCGCTGCTCTTGTTTTCCTTTGCGGCCTTCAATTCCGGGGCATCATACGTGGGGTCTCTCAGATTCGTGAAAACCATGGCGAACTGTTCAGCTGCCAGCGGCGTTTTCTTGCCGTTGATACGCAGGGAAAAGTCGGAAAACGATACCGTCAGATGCGATCCGGCTGGTCCGAAAATCGCTACCTCGGCGCAGATATAGTCTTCAGTGGTGAGGGTCGTTTCCGCGGTGGGAACATCATGCCGGTCGAATTCCGCCGCGATCGTATAGTTACCCACCTGGGCGCGGGACAGATATTCACCGGGCGTCGCTCTGGGCGGTAATCCCTTCGAGGCGCGCTGGGCGGGAGCCGCAGCGGGAGCCTGAGCCGCACACTGGCTGACCAGGGCGAAAACTGCCATGGGCAGGACACACGTTCGTAACAGAAGACGTAACTGCATTTCAGTCACAGTCTAACCTATGATGAGAGCAGATGTGAGAGAGGCGAACAAGGTGGCACCGCGAATCGACTATCGCAATACCCTTTCGAAGGAATCGCTGCATGCTCTTTACGGGCTGGAGCAGGCTATCCGGAAGAGCGGGCTTGAGACCAAATTGCTGGAACTGGTGCGAATGCGCGCGTCGCAGATCAACGGCTGCGCGTATTGCCTCGACATGCACAGCAAGGATGCGCGGGCGGAGGGAGAGACCGAGCAGCGGCTGTACGGTCTGAGTGCGTGGCGCGAGACACCCTATTACAGCGATCGCGAGCGCGCCGCGCTGGAGTGGACCGAAGCGGTCACGCTGGTCTCGCGGGATCAGGTGCCGGACGAGGTCTACGAGAAGACGCGGCAGCATTTCAATGAGGCCGAACTGGCCAACCTGACGCTGGCTGCGGTGGCAATCAACAGCTGGAACCGGATCGCGATTTCATTCCGGGCGGTTCCTGGCTCGTATGAACGGCCGAAGCAGGCGGAATCCTAATTCATGGTGAGCGACAGCGCCACGTTGGGCATTAGTCATCTGCACCGGTTCTGGGCGCAGCAAATGGCGAGCGCGCGCGGTGAACCAAAGGCGGACTGGTCGAACGACTGGGTTGCGGATAATACGCTGCTGGCGGGGCTGCGGGTCAGCTTACGGGAAACCTACGACTACATCCTGAACAGCCAGCCGACCTTCGCTGAATTTGAGCGATGGGTTATCGACAAAAATGGCGGAGCGATCGATGCGGGGCGATTGGATCGGCTTCGCGCGGCACTGTCGGATTCGGGGCGGTCGGGACAGCCGGCCAATCCCGATGCGGAACCCGCGTTATCGGCGGCGGATCTTGAGTTCTGGGATCAGAATGGCTACGTGATTCTGCACGACGCTGTGCCGCCGGAGAATTGCCAGGCGGCGGTGCAGGCGATTTGCGAGTTTCTGGATGTGCGGCTGGATCAGCCGGAAACATGGTACACGGGGCCGCAAGGTCACAGCATCTGGATTCCTTTGCTGCACCACCCGGCGCTGTGGGCGAATCGCGATTCCGCACGCATCCACCGGGCTTTCGCGCAGTTGTGGAACCGCGAAGACGTTTGGGTGAATGTGGATCAGGCGGGCTTTAATCCGCCGGAGAAGCCGGGGTGGAAATTTCCGGGGCCGCATCTGCATTGGGATGTAAGCCTGGCGAAACCGATTCCGTTCGGAGTGCAGGGAATTTTGTACCTTGCCGATGTGGTAGCCGATCAGGGGGCATTTACGTGTGTGCCGGGTTTTCACAGGAAGATCGACTCATGGCTGGAGAGTTTGCCTGAGGGCGCGGATCCGCGTGCGCAGGCGCTCCCTGATGGCGCTGTGCCGATCGCCGGACGCGCCGGCGATCTGGTGATCTGGCACCAGGCGCTCCCGCACGGAAGCAGTCCGAACCGTGCCGCGCTGCCGAGAATTGTGCAGTATCTGGTGTGCCGCCCCAGCTGGTGGGGGTACAATCCTGTGTGGCGGTAAGTACGCACATGAAAAAACCGATTCACCTGGGAGTCGCCGTCATCGCTCTGGCTGCTATGGCGGCGAATGTTCGCGCCGCCGAATTCAGCGTCAACAGCTACGGTGCGAAGGGCGATGGCATCACTTTGGACACCGCTGCGATCCAGAAGGCTATCGACGCGGCGGGAAAATCCAAAGGGACCGTTGTGCTGAGGCCTGGCACCTATATCAGCGGGTCGCTGTTTCTCAAAAGCGGCGTGACGCTGCGGGTGGATGAGGGCGTGGTGATTCAGGGTGCACAGGATCAGGCTGCTTATCCGGTGATGCCGACGCGGGTTGCGGGCATTGAAATGATCTGGCCCGCCGCGCTGATCAATGTTTATGAGCAGACGGATGTCACGATCTCGGGCAAGGGCGTGATCGATGGCAACGGCAAGATGTGGTGGGACAAGTACTGGAAGATGCGGCGCGAGGATTACGAGCCGAAAGGCATCCGGTGGGCGGCGGATTACGATTGCCAGCGGCCGCGGCTGATCCAGATTTTTAAGTCTTCGAACGTAAATCTGACCGGACTGACGCTGAAGCGCTCGGGCTTCTGGACTGTCCACATTTGCTATTCGCACGATGTGGCCGTGGATGGCGTTACGATTCGCAATAACGGCAGCGGGGCTGCCGGCGATAAGGGTCCGAGCACGGATGGCATCGATATCGATTCTTCGATGAGCGTGATGGTGCAGAACTGCGATATCGAATGCAATGACGATGCTATTTGCCTCAAAGCCGGGCGGGATGCCGACGGGCTGCGGGTCAATCAGCCAGTGGAAAAAGTGACTATCCGCAACAGCACGATTCGCGCGGGCGCGGCTGGCGTGACTTTCGGGAGCGAGACATCAGGCGGGATACGCGATATCGAGGCTTACGGGCTGCATGTGCTGCCGGGCGTTTCGAATGGCATCCTGTTTAAGTCCGCGGGAACGCGCGGCGGAACGATCGAAAATATTCGCGTTCACGATATGGATATTCAGGGCGTGAACACGGTGTTCAGTGTGCAGTTCAACTGGAATCCCAGTTACAGCTATGCGACTATTCCGCCGTCGATTACGAGTTATCCGGATTACTGGAAGGTTCTGACAGCGCCGGTTCCACCTGCGCAGGGGCTGCCGCATCTTCGCAATATCACGATCTCGGATATTAAAGCTACCGGGGCGAAAGCCGCGTTCGCTGTCGATTCCTATAAGGATTCGCCGTTGACGCATGTGACGTTCAGCCATTTCGATGCCGAGGCGAAGGTTGCCGGGAGCATTACGAACGCGGAAGACTGGACGTTTACCGATACGCGAATTCAGGCTGCCGATGGCAGTGCGGTCGCGGTGAAAGATTCTAATAAGGTGACTGGACTGCCCTCCAAATGAAACATCGAACACACAGACGTGAATTTCTGGCCGTGACTGCGGCCGGCGCGTGGCTCGCCACGGGGCGCGGGGCGATGGCAGCGCCTGCTCAGGCTGCTGCATGGAGCGACGAGTTCCCGCGACTGCTCGGCCGCATCCAGGCGCCTGTGTTCGCGAAGCGCGATTTCGATATTACGAAATACGGGGCGAAGCAGGGCGCGGATGCCGATTCGAGCGAGGCTATGGCTAAAGCGATCGATGCCTGCAATCGCGCGGGCGGCGGTCGGGTGGTGGTTCCTGCGGGCGTGTTTTACACCGGCGCTGTTCATCTGAAGAGCAACGTGAATCTCTACATTGCCGCTGGCGCCACGCTACGGTTTATCACGGATCCGAAAAAGTATCTTCCAGTGGTCTTCACGCGCTTCGAAGGCACCGAGCTGATGA
>Ga0182024_10019334_pt1 | contig 12569 bp, 10 predicted proteins | sample P32metaG_FD_120480 | JGI IMG/M metagenome (GOLD analysis project Ga0182024, IMG submission 120480) | Permafrost microbial communities from Stordalen Mire, Sweden - P3-2 metaG (Illumina Assembly) | ecosystem: Environmental > Terrestrial > Soil > Wetlands > Permafrost | place: Sweden: Stordalen... | reverse complement strand
CGGGACGTTTCAGCGTGAACCGGTTCGTAGAACTCGTCGCCACCACTCCGGCAAAGCTGTTCGGTTTGTATCCGCGCAAAGGAACGATCGCCGTCGGCGGCGACGCCGATCTCGTGATCTTCGATCCCAACCGCAAACACACGATCAGTGCCAAGACTCACCACATGCGCGTCGATTACTCGATGTTCGAAGGCATTCAAGTCACAGGCATGCCCGACGTTGTTCTATCGCGAGGACGCGTCGTCGTCGAAAATGATAAATTCCTTGGCCGTGCCGGCCAGGGTGAGTTTCTGCGCCGCTCCACATATTCGCAGGTGAACGGCTAGCCAAGGAGAAACGATTGTTCACACCATCGAGTCTGACCATTGCGCTGTTGATGATGATCACAAGCGCCGTTTGCTGGGGTTCATGGGCGAACACGTACAAGGGCGTCAAGGGCTACAGGTTCGAACTCTTCTATTGGGACTATGCCGTCGGGATTTTCCTGGTCTCACTCGTGCTCGCCTTCACCATGGGCAGCACCGGGAACAACTCGTCGAGTTTTCTGAACAATGTCCACGCGGCCGACACTTCCAACATTGTGAACGCGATGATTGGAGGAGCGTTGTTCAACCTTGCCAATCTCCTGCTGGTCGCGGCGATTGACATGGCTGGACTCGCTGTCGCGTTTCCCATCTCAATCGGAATCGCGCTGGTCGTTGGAACCGTGTTGAGCTACGCACTTCAGCCGCGAGGAAATGCCGTGCTGCTCGCTCTCGGCGTCGCCTGCGCCTTCGTCGCGGTGCTCCTCGATGGCAAAGCTTACGGCAGTCTCGCCGCTGCAGGGCGCTCGGTTTCAAAGAAGAGTCTGATCACGTGCGTGGTCTCAGGAGTTCTGATGGGCTTATGGGCTCCGTTCATGACGCATGCCATGACTCGCGGCAATCCTCTCGGCCCATACAGCGCCGCCGTATTTCTAACGATGGGAGCGTTGCTCTCCTGCTTCATCTGGAATATTTATTTCATGAAACATCCGCTCGTTGGAGAACCGGTAAGCTTCAGCGGATTTTTCCGCGGGCCTGCCTCGGGACATCTGTTGGGATTATTCGGAGGATGCATCTGGGGCGTCGGCACTGTATTCAACCTGGTCGCCGCAAGCTTTACCGGAGTCGCGATTTCCTATGCCATAGGCCAATCGGCTCCGATGGTCGCGGCGCTCTGGGGAATTCTCGCGTGGAAAGAATTTGAGAATTCGGGGCCGCGCGCGAAAGCGTACCTCGGCCTGATGTTTGTTTTTTATGCGCTGGCGATTTTTCTAGTAGCGCGCGCGAACGGATAGCTACGGTGTAAATCGACAGCCGCTTGTCTGGCGGATCTAAGTGTCTTGTTTTCAGCACCGCCGATATTCGCAAAAATGCGAACAATCGGCGATCTCTTTCCAGGGCAATACGTTAGAGTGCGCCCGTTCCCAACGTTAGCTTTTAGCAACTTTCGCATTAGGGGCGATTTGAGCTTCTCGAAATCTCTCAGTGCCCTCTAGGTGCTCCAAAGGTCAGATCGTCGCTGTGCGTGCCTCCTAGGCCCATTAACAGGCATTCTGTGCGATGATCGAGCCGGAGACTTGCTCGTGCCGCCAAAAAGTGCCGGCGTTTGTTATCAATAACTTAGGGCTAACATGTTGATTACAAACGATCAAAGAGGTCGCAAAAATCGACCATTGGAATCAGCAGCTTAGAGGCAAGTCATTGATTCCATTGCACGGCTTTTTGCCGTCGAATCGCCCGCCTACTTGCCCCTGATTCGACTGATGAACATATTTAAAAATCGATCCGCGTCTGACGCCGTGCATACTCGCGCGTTCGGCTTGAGTTCGATAACGCCTTCGATCTCGTAGTGGTCCCCATGGAGCACATTGTTTTCATCCGATCCCATGCGGTTCGCCACGGTTTCTCCGCGAGTGAATTCACCCTTCGTCTCGACATCGACATGCATTTCTTTCAGCGTGCCTAGAGTCGGGTCAAGCGCAATCCCTACCGCGAGCGGGTCGTACATCGCGGCCCCGCTGTATCCGCTCTTCTCGCTGCGGGTCAAATAAAAATCCGCGATCTTGGCGATGAAGTCGCTCTGCGGCCCGTGAGACGATTGAAGCTCCGCAAGATACTTTCGCGTGATCAACGTTCGTTCGCCTACATCGGATCCGACCATCGTCACCATCCAGCCCGCGTTAAACACGATCTGGGCCGCTTCGGGGTCGTTGTAAATATTTGCTTCCGCCGCGCCATTAACATTTCCGCCGCCGATCGAGCCGCCCATGATCACGATATCTTTGACCAGGCCCGCGATCGACGGATCTTTCGACACCGCGAGCGCAATGTTCGTCAGCGGCCCCACTGGAATCAGCGTGATCTCATGCGGATATTTGTGGATCATCTCGATGATGAGATCGGGACCGAACCGCGGATCGGCCTTGCATTTCGAAGGCGGCAACTCGACGTCGGCCAGGCCATTCTTGCCATGCCAGAACTGCGCGGTGATCAGCTTCTGATTCAGCGGATGGTGCGCGCCGCGCGCGACCGTAACATCGCAGCGTCCCGCAAGCGAAACGATCTTCAACGCATTCTCCAGCCCCTGCTGCGAATCGACGTTGCCGGGCACGACCGTGAGCGCTTCGACTTTGAACTCCGGAGAATTTAACGCGAGGATGATCGCCATCGCGTCGTCGGTGCCCGGATCGGTGTCAATGATCACGCGCCTCGGCGCAGATTGCGCAAATGCATTCCCCTGAAAAATAAAAACGAAGAACGAAATGAGAATGGAGATTGCTCGAAGGTGCTTCATAGGAAAATCCTTTCTTGAATGCCGGCGACTTAGAGCAACATGCCCGCGATGGACGCCGACATCAGGTTCGCCATGGTTCCGGCCAGCATCGCGCGAACTCCGAGTCGCGCCAGTTCGCTTTTCTTATTAGGCGCGAGCGCCCCGATGCCGCCAATCTGAATTCCGATGGAGCTGAGATTCGCAAAGCCGCATAGCGCAAACGTGGCAATGGTGAACGAGCGCGGATCGAGCGCCGCTTTCATGGGACCGAGCATGGAAAATGCCACCAGTTCATTCAGCACCATGCGCGTGCCAAGCAAAGTTCCGATCACACCGCAGTCGCGCCATGGAACGCCGATCACCCACGCCACCGGAGCGAACACGGCTCCGAAAATCTTCTCCAAGCTTTCTGGGAACCAAGATACCCAGTGATGAATCCCGCCCATAATGCCATCTGCCAGCGCGATCAGAGCCAGGAACGCAATCAGCATGGCGGCGATGTTCAAAGCCATGTGCAGGCCATCGGTCGTACCTCGCGCGATCGCGCCCAGCAGATTTTCTTCTTTCTCAGCTTCCTCTTCGCCTTCAGGCATGACCACTCGCCCGGCAGTTTTAGGCTGCTCGGTTTCAGGCACGAGCATCTTCGCCATCAAAAGCGTCCCCGGCGCGGTCATGATCACGGCGCTCAGCAGGTGTTTGGGTTCTATGCCGAATGCAATGTAGGCCGCCATGATTCCGCCGGAAACGTGGGCCATGCCGCTGGTCATCACCGTCATGAGTTCGGAGTGCGTGAGGTCCGGAAGAAATGGCCGGATGGTGACCGGGGCTTCGGTTTGCCCCATGAAAATGCTGGCCGCGATGTTGAGCGATTCCGCACCGCTCGCGCCCATCACGCGCGTCATGACCCACGCGGCGAGTTTGATGATGAGCTGCATCACTCCGAAGTGATAGAGCACGGCGAAGAACGCGCAGATGAAAATGATGGTAGGAAGCACTTGAAAAGCAAAATAGAAGCCGAGCGACGAACCTTGCTTGCCGAGGTCGCCGAAGACAAACCGCGAGCCGACGTAGGAATAGCTAAGCAAGCGGCTTACGACGTTGCCGGCCGCTGTAAAAGCACGACGTCCGGCGTCGACCCTGAGCACTATAACGGCGAAGGCCAACTGTAAGCCCAAGCCCCAGGCCACAGTTTTCAGGCGAATGGCGCGGCGATTAGTGGAGAACGCATAGGCCAACGCCAGCATGGTGAAGAGACCGAGGATTCCAGTGAAGCGTCCCATTCAGTTTTTCTCTCCGGGTTTTCCAATCACGCGATGAATCAACGGCCTTTTCTCGCGAGGCTGCGTGTCGGCAATCTGATAACTTTCTTCGAGCAATTGCTTCGCACGAGCTGCGCGCGCTTCCGCATTGTAGTAAATCGTAGCGAGCAGCTCGCCCTCAGAAACTGGATCGCCGACTTTTTTGTGCAGTACGATTCCCACCGCAGGATCGACCGAATCTTCTTTGCATTCGCGGCCTCCGCCAAGAATGACACAGGCAGTGCCGATCTGTTCGCACTGCAGAGTTGCGATGTATCCGCTTCTTGGGCTGGAGACCGTCATTGTATGTTGAGCCTGCGGAAGTTTCTTCGTATCGTCGATCGTTCGCGGATCTCCGCCTTGCAATTCCACCATCTGGCGGAATCTGTCGAGCGCTGCGCCCGAAGCGATCAGTTTCTCGCTTTGCCTTTTTCCTTCCGCGACCGTAGCAGACACTCCGCCAAGATGCAGCATCCATCCGGCGAGTTCGAGGCAAAGCTGGCGCAAATCTTCTGGTCCCTCGCCGCGTAAGACTTCCGCGACCTCGACGACTTCGAGTGCATTGCCAATCATGTCTCCTAGAGGCTGATCCATATCCGTGATGAGCGCTACCACCTGCTTGCCCATTCGCTCACCGGTCTCAACCATCAGTTCAGCGAGAAAGGCTGCATCTTTTTCGTTCTTCATGAACGCACCGGAGCCGGTCTTTACGTCGAGGACGAGCGCGTCGATGCCCTCCGCAAGCTTCTTGCTCATGATGGAAGCGCAGATCAGATATGGGCTTTCCACGGTTCCAGTCACGTCGCGCAGAGCGTAGAGCTTGCGATCCGCTGGAGCAATTTCAGCGGTTTGTCCAATCATGCAGCAACCGCAGGTCGCGAGCACGCGGCGAAAGTCAGCGACCGGAAGATTTACGTTGAAGCCTGGGATCGCTTCGAGCTTGTCGAGAGTGCCTCCCGTATGCCCGAGGCCGCGACCGCTGATCATGGGGACGACCACGCCCGCGGCGGCGGCAAGCGGCGCGAGCACAAGCGAAGTTTTGTCGCCCACGCCGCCGGTCGAATGCTTGTCCACTTTCTTGCCGGGCAGCGAGGAGAGGTCGAGCACTTCACCCGAGCGCAGCATTGCATCGGTGAGGGCGGCGGTCTCGGCGCGAGTCATGCCGCGCAACACCACCGCCATCAGCCAGGCTGAGACTTGATAGTCGGGAATATCGCCGCGCGTGTAGGCGTTCACCAGAGACTCGATTTCGTTTCGAGACAACTCACCGCCGTCGCGCTTTTTGCGAATCACATCGATGGCGCGAAAGCTTTGCGTCGAAGGCGAAGTTGGATTCACTGTAGGCGGAATCCTTCTGGAAGAAGTTCGGTGATGTGAGCTTGTTTTGGCCCCCCGGCGCCTTGAAAGAAGATTGTCGCGTCGGGACCGAATTCGTAAATCACTTGGCGGCATGCGCCGCAGGGCGAGCAGGGCACTCCCTGGTCATTGACTACGGATACGGCGCGAATCTCGATTTTCGGGCCGAGTGCGGCCACAGCGGTGAAGATCGCGGTTCGCTCGGCGCAGTTGGTCATTCCGTAGGAAGCGTTTTCTACATTGCAACCCGAAAAGATTTTGCCGTTCGAGAGCAGGATGGCTGCGCCTACACGGAACTTCGAGTAAGGCGCGTGCGCGTTCTTCATGACCTTCTTCGCAGACCGCAGCAATTGTGCTGAAACGTTAGCGGGCAGCGTCTTCGTGCGCATATAGGGAATGGTTTCGCGGCAATCCGGCGAAATCGAGGGCAATTGTAAACCCTGGCTACACGAATCATTGGCTTTTCTTGGACGCGGTTGAATAGAGCCGGGTTAAACGCGCACAGCAGCCTCGCGTTGCAGGATTTCCTGCCGTACAATTACAGCGCACGGCGGCTACAGCGCAAGGCGGCTCGGCCTCGTGCCGTAGAGTGTGGCGAATTGGCAATCGATCACAATCATCCCGGAGCAGCCCACGAAATTCGTGGACAGGCTGGTGGCGTTGAGCTCCATGCTCGAGACGCGATCGCGATTCTTGGCGGGCGTCCGCTCCAACAAAACTCTGGAATTCCTCTCGACCTGAACTGGGTGCAGGAAGTTCGCGTGAACACCAGCGCCGTGGAGCGCCGCGCCCAGACGCAGGTGGCGCGAAGAACCGTGAAGAAAGAATGGCAGGCGGCATGGCTTCTGCGGGCGATCACCTGCATGGATCTGACTACGCTTTCCGGCGACGATACGGACGAGCGAGTGCGCCGCCTGTGTGCGAAAGCGCGGCATCCGGTGCAGCAGGATCTTGTACAGAAGCTTGGAATCGAAGAACTCGAAGTGAAGGTCGCTGCGATCTGCGTCTATCACCTCTTTGTTGAAACCGCGCTGCACGCTCTGGAAGGTAGTGGCGTGCACGTTGCCGCAGTATCGACAGGATTTCCGGCGGGTCTATCGCCGCTGGCAGAGCGGGTTGCGGAGATTCGCCGCTCGGTGGAGGCGGGCGCGCACGAGATCGACGTGGTAATCACGCGCGCGCATGTGTTTGGCGGACGCTGGCAGGCGCTGTATGGCGAGATTGCCGCCTTCAAGCAGGCCTGCGGCGCTGCTCACATGAAGGTGATCCTTGCGACCGGCGATCTTCTAACTTTGCGCAACGTGGCGCGCGCCAGCGTGGTAGCCATGATGGCGGGCGCCGATTTCATCAAGACCTCGACCGGCAAAGAGGCTACCAACGCAACGTTGCCGGTGGGTTTAGTGATGACTCGCGCGATTCGCGAATATGGTGAGCGCACTGGAATGGCTGTCGGCTTCAAAGCTGCCGGCGGTATTCGCACGGCGAAGCAGTCGACCGACTGGCTGGCCATGATGAAGGAAGAACTCGGGCAATCGTGGATGCGCGCGGAATTATTTCGCTTCGGTGCGAGCGGATTGTTGGGCGATATCGAGCGGCAATTGGAGCACCACGCGACCGGGCGCTATTCGGCAGAATATCGTCATCCGATAGCGTGAGTTCGATCTGGGCCGACCTGCGGGAAGGAGACCTATGAGTGTCCGGCATCGGTTGTTTGCGACCTGTGCGCAGGCTGCACTCTTCTTTACCGTTGCTTCATGGGCCCTGGTTCTCATAATTCTGGACCTCATGCCGAAGGCGCCAACTCAGCGCGGGTTATCCATCGCCGTGATAGTTGTTCTTCCGGACGCGCTGGCTACATGGTGGATATTTAGAAGACTTCGGTTGGATCGTTCACGTGGCGATGCTCGTCGTGCCGCTGTCGCATTCGCGGTTTCGGCCCCATTGACGCTGGCAGCCAGCTACCCGCTCGGAGGGTTGCTCGGTGGCTACGCTGAAGCGATTTTGGGGAGCCGGTTTGTCCTTCCGGCTGTGCTGGGATTTATCTTTCTCCTTATGATTATTGTTCCGGGCGCTGTTGTCGCATGGGCCTTACATCCCTCTGGCGGCGTTGAAGCGGTCGCCGAAAGTGAATCAAAATGAGTACTGCTGAAAAATTTGTGGCGATGGAGTACGGTCCCGCTCCTGAGGATCCGAAAGAGGCGCAGGCCTGGCTGGAACGTCACGGGCATCGCTTCGGACACTTCATCAACAACGCGTGGCAAGCGCCAGCTGCGGGTGAATATTTCGATACGGTCGATCCTTCCAACGGTGAGAAGCTGGCTTCGGTGGCGCAGGGATCGTCCGCCGACATCGACGCCGCGGTGCAGGCTGCGCGCGCAGCTTATCCGAAATGGCTTGCGCTTACGCCGCATGTGCGGGCGCGTTATTTATATGCTCTGGCGCGGTTGGTGCAGAAACATTCGCGTCTTCTCGCGGTTCTGGAAACGATGGACAATGGCAAGCCCATCCGCGAGAGCCGCGATATCGATATTCCGCTGGTGGCACGGCACTTCTATTACCACGCAGGCTGGGCGCAACTTCTCGAGCAGGAGTTTCCAGAGTACGAGCCGTGCGGCGTCGTAGGACAGATTATTCCGTGGAATTTTCCGTTGCTCATGGCGGCGTGGAAGATTGCTCCGGCTATGGCCACTGGAAATACAGTAGTGTTGAAGCCTGCGGAATTCACTCCGCTGACCGCGCTCGCATTCGCTGAGTTGTGCCAGGAAGCCGGATTGCCCGCGGGAGTCGTCAACATAGTGACTGGAGATGGATCGACCGGCGAGGCGTTAGTGAAACATCCTGACGTGGACAAGATTGCTTTCACAGGGTCGACCGAAGTGGGGCGCGCGATTCGCAGTGCCACGGCTGGAACTCACAAGCGGCTATCACTTGAGCTGGGAGGAAAATCTCCGTTCATCATTTTCGATGACGCCGATTTGGATAGCGCAGTCGAGGGCTTGGTCGACGGAATCTGGTTCAACCAGGGTCAGGTTTGTTGTGCGGGTTCGCGCCTGTTGATGCAGGAAAGCATTGCCGAGCCTTTGATCGCCAAGATTCGCGAGCGCATGAGCAGCCTACGCGTGGGCTTGCCTTTGGACAAAGCAATCGACATCGGCGCGATTGTGGCGCGCGTGCAGCTCGATCGCATCCAGCGCTTGGTTGGACAGGGAATCGCAGAGGGCGCAACTTGCTGGCAACCGGAGGTCGCTCTGCCTGCGAAAGGCTTTTACTATCCGCCGACTCTGCTTAGCAATGTGCATCCTACATCGATCGTTGCGCAGCAGGAGATCTTCGGACCTGTTCTCGCTGCGATGACGTTTCGCACTCCGAGAGAAGCGGTGGAGTTGGCGAACAATACCGTCTACGGCCTGGCGGCGTGCGTTTGGAGCGAGAACATTAACGTGGCATTGCATGTTGCCGCGCAACTGAAAGCTGGAGTCGTGTGGGTAAACTGCACGAACCTGTTCGACGCTTCCTGTGGCTTTGGCGGCTACCGCGAAAGTGGATATGGTCGCGAAGGCGGCAGGGAAGGCTTGCTGGAATATTTACAGCCCTCGTGGTTTAAGAATGCTCCCGCGTTGCCCGCTGTGTTTGCATCCGCGCCCGCCAAACCGCAGTCAGAAGAAGAACGAACTGGACCTCCTGCCATCGATCGCACGGTGAAACTCTACATCGGCGGCAAGCAGGTGCGGCCGGATTCTGGCTACAGCATGGAAGTGCGCTCCGCCGATGGGCATTTGTTGGGCGAAGCATCGCTTGGCAATCGCAAAGACATTCGCAATGCGGTTGAGGCCGCGCGCAAGGCGGAAGCATGGGCAAGAGCTACGGCGCACAATCGGGCGCAGGTTCTTTATTACTGTGCAGAAAATCTTTCGCAACGGCGCGGCGAGATTGTCCGCGGACTCACGCCCGTCGTCGGAGCGAAGCAAGCTGCGGCTGAACTCGATCTCGGCGTCGAGCGCATTTTTTCTTACGCGGCATGGGCTGATAAGTTTGACGGCGCGGTGCACAATCCTCCGTTTCGCAATGTCGCGATTGCGATGCATGAGCCGATTGGAACTGTGGGCATTCTCTGTCCCAGGGAAGCGCCGCTGTTAGGTTTTCTTTCTCTTGTGCTGCCGGCCCTGGCTGTGGGCAACACTGTGATCGCCGTGCCATCGGAGGCATACCCGCTCATCACCGCGGACTTCTATCAACTATTCGACACTAGCGACTTGCCGGGCGGCGTGGTGAACATTGTGACGGGCTATGCTTCGCAGCTCTTGAAAGTGCTGGCTGAGCACGACGATGTGGATGCGATCTGGTCGTTTGGGAACGAAGCCGCTGCCGCTGCTGCGAAAGCGATGTCGGTCGGCAATCTGAAACAAGTCTGGACCAACGAAGGCCGAGCCATCGACTGGTTCAATCCCAAGGTGGCTGAAGGGCTCTGGTTTCTCGAGCATGCCACGCAGGTAAAAAATATATGGGTTCCTTACGGCGAATAGCTGCGCTGTCGCGAAATTGAGTTGCGGTCCGAGTCGCAAATGCCGGCGCGGCATCCGGCTCAGGTCGAATCCGAATTGCTTTTGTTCTGGTGGCGGACTAGCATAATTCTGTACTTCCCATCCGGCATCTTTGGCATCCCGCCATGCCAATTCGTGTTCGATCTACGTGTTGATCTAAGGAGGAATATATGGGCATCGCAGTATCACCGCAGATTCACCCCCAGGTTGCAGACTTTCTCGAAAAACCGCGCAAGATGTTGATCAATGGCAAATGGGTAAACGCCCTCTCAGGCAAAACTTTTCCCACCTACAATCCGGCTACCGGTGAGGTTCTGGCGCAGGTCGCGGAAGGCGATCGTGAAGATGTAGAAGAAGCTGTAAAGGCCGCGCGCAAAGCCTTCGACCAAGGCCCATGGCGTCGGCTGACCGCTTCAGAACGCGGACGGCTTATTTGGAAACTCGCCGACCTGCTTGAAACTCACACCGAAGAATTTGCTTATCTCGAGAGCCTGGACAACGGCAAGCCGCTCACCATCGCGCGAGCCGCCGATGTGCCGCTGGCTGTTGATCTATTTCGCTACATGGCGGGGTGGACTACGAAGCTCGAAGGCAACACGATTCCGCTGTCGGTTCCCTATACTCCGGGAGCGAAATATCTTGCTTACACGCTGCGAGAGCCAGTCGGAGTTGCGGCACAGGTCATTCCCTGGAACTTTCCGCTGCTGATGGCAGCGTGGAAGCTGGGTCCGGCGTTGGCCTCCGGCTGCACAGTGGTATTGAAGCCGGCGGAACAAACACCGCTTTCGGCGCTGCGTCTCGGCGATCTGATCATGGAAGCCGGATTCCCCGAGGGCGTGGTCAACATTGTGCCGGGCTACGGCGAGACGGCGGGCGCTGCGCTGGCCGCCCATCCGGACGTGGACAAAATAGCTTTCACCGGTTCCACAGAAGTTGGGAAGCTGATCGTGCGCGCTGCGACCGGCAATCTGAAGAAAGTATCGCTGGAACTTGGCGGTAAATCTCCCAACGTCGTGTTCAAAGATGCTGATCTCGATTCGGCGATTCCCGGGGCCGCGAGCGCAATCTTCTTTAATCACGGACAGTGTTGCTGCGCCGGATCGCGGCTCTACATCGAGAAACCCATCTTCGACCGAGTCGTCGAAGGTGTCGCAGAACAGGCGAAGAAAATCAACGTAGGCTCAGGTCTGGACCCTGAGACAAGCATGGGACCGCTCGTCTCCGAAGAGCAGGTAAGCCGGGTCTGCGGTTTTCTGGAAGCCGGCTTCTCCGAAGGCGCCAAAGCCATTTCCGGCGGTCACAGGAAAGGCGACAAAGGCTATTTCGTAGAGCCTACTGTTCTCGTGAATACTCGCGAAGACATGAAGGTGGTGCGCGAGGAGATCTTCGGGCCGGTGGTAACGGCGATGCCGTTCGACGATCCTGAGGAACTTATGTCGCGCGCCAACAACAGCGAATACGGCCTGGCTGCCGCCGTCTGGACCCGTGACATCGGCAAAGCTCACCGCACTGCGGAACTTCTGCGCGCTGGGACGGTGTGGATCAACTGCTACAACATCTTCGACGCCGCGCTGCCATTCGGCGGATACAAGCAATCCGGATGGGGCCGCGAGATGGGCCACGATGTTCTGAACAATTACACCCAGACCAAGGCCGTTTGCACCAGAATTGCCTAGGTTGTCGCTTCAAAAAAAGGACGGCGGATTTTCCGCCGTCCTTTTTATTTCAGGGTGCGTTATTTTTTATGCGTATGTTTCGCGACTCTACCGCTCCATGAGCAAAACCTTTTCCGCCTCGTCAATCTCAGTCAGCTTGACCTCGATCACTTCGTTCATGGTGGTCTGAACGTTGCGGCCGACAAAGCTGGCCTCCACAGGCAATTCGCGATGTCCGCGGTCAATCAGGACACACAACTGCACTCGCCGCGGCCGGCCGTGCGAAAACAGCGCGTCCATCGCGGCCCGTACCGTGCGTCCGGTGAAAAGCACGTCGTCGACCAGAACTATATTCATGTCTTCAATCGAAAACCCAATCTCTCGGTCTTGCACAACCGGCTTGGGGCCGAGCGTTGAAAGATCGTCGCGATAAAAAGTGATGTCGAGCGTGCCCACAGGAACCGGTGCGTTCTCGATGCGGGTAATGATCTTTCCCAGGCGCTCTGCGATGGGCACGCCGCGGCGACGAATCCCAACTAAGCCCAAGCCTTCAACGCCTCCATTTTTCTCGACGATCTCATAGGCCAAACGGACCAGCGTGCGTTCGATTTCAGATGCGGACATCAGTTGCGCCTTCTGGCGCAAACCCGTCTTGCGGGAAGGACTTTTCGCATTCATCGCCGAATGTGCCTCATGATTCTGGATTTATAGACCTGGCGTGGTGCAATCGCCCGGTACAAACTTGCCCGGCACGACGGCTTCTCACTCTATTGAACGCAGCGTCAGAGGTCAAGCGACCGTCAGGCGCACAAACGAACTACGTTGCCAATCATCGCGGTTGGCAATTATGCACACAGCCAAATAGAATCCTTAGACCTTGGAACCCATAACGCATTTCCTCACGGGCGCGTGCCTGGGCCGCG
>Ga0182024_10019333_pt1 | contig 12571 bp, 8 predicted proteins | sample P32metaG_FD_120480 | JGI IMG/M metagenome (GOLD analysis project Ga0182024, IMG submission 120480) | Permafrost microbial communities from Stordalen Mire, Sweden - P3-2 metaG (Illumina Assembly) | ecosystem: Environmental > Terrestrial > Soil > Wetlands > Permafrost | place: Sweden: Stordalen... | reverse complement strand
TGTCAACGAGGATCTTTGCGCGGCTTCGGCGGTACACGTCTGGGCTTGAGAAGTTGGCGTCTGCTCAAGAAGTGGTCAGTACCGCTTACAAATTGATTTTCCAAAATCCAAAAGATGACTTTGCGCAAACATCGCCAAAAGAAGGGTTAATGATTCGAACGCCTTGACGTCGCTGCCCGATTTCGGGCAAAAAAGCAGCAGAGACCTGCTCTTCGCCTGTTTCTCACGCAGGTGTTCAGGGCGGCCAACGGCACACAACTCCAGAATCGACAACAATGACAAAGTTTTGCTTGTGTTGATGCCTTATGACTGAAGACGCTCATGTGGCCTAAGGCACCGCTGCGCCGGGATTTATTGACGGACTGGCTTCGCGGCGACCATGGAGAGCCCTCATCGATTCGCAATCGGTATTCAATTTGCGATTGTCCAAGCGCGTGCTTGAATAGTTGGCTCACCAGTTAATTGCTGCATCGGCACATGGCGGAAACACGTTCGGAGTTAAGGGCATTGCGCGTTCTCGTGATCGACGACGAGGAGCATATCCGTTTCGCCCTGGCCATGTGCCTTGAAACCGACGGGCACAAGGTCGTTGCGGTTGGGACGATCGAAGCCGCGCTCGAGGAAACCGCTCGACATGCTTTCGACCTCATTTTTCTCGATGTCCGCCTCGGAACGCAAAATGGCCTGGACTACATCAAAGCACTGCTGAAGGAAAATCCCTGGGCGCGGATTGTGGTCATCACGGCCTATGCATCGATTGAGACCGCGGTTGAGGCAATGAAGCGCGGGGCAACAGATTATCTCGCCAAGCCGTTTGAACCGACGCAACTCACCCTGCTGACTCGGAAGGTCGCCGAACGGCGCCGGCTGGAGCGAAAAGTCGATGCATTGCAGAAGACCTTGGGATCAATGGATCCGGAGTCTGATTTCCCAACCTCAAGTCCCATTTGGCGCGAATCGATAGAATTTTCGCAGAAGATCGCCACCGCGACCGCCCCGGTGCTTATCCGCGGCGAGGCCGGAACCGGCCGCGGCCGGCTTGCCAGAGCGATACATGAATGGAGCTGGCGTTGCCAGGGACCCTTCGCGTCCATCAGTTTCGACGGCCGATCGATCGACACATTGGAAGAAGAGATGTTCGGCGCCGGCCCCGACACGGGTGGAAAAGTTGGGGCAATCGCGTTCTGCCAAGGCGGTACACTTTTCCTTGACGAGATCGGTGAACTGCCGATGCGTTTGCAGCCGCGACTGCTGTCGGTGCTACGCGACAAGGAATTTGAAAAACAGGATGAGTTCATTCGCCGCCCGTCGGATGTTCGCATCATTGCCAGCACCAGCATCGATCTGAAGCGCGCCGTCGAAACCGGCAGGTTCCGAGAGGACTTGGTCATGGCGCTCAGCGTGGCCACCATCGACATTCCGGCGCTGCGGGAGCGGCCCGAAGATATATTGTTGCTGGCGGATCGCTATCTCGCGTACTTTAACCGTGAGCACCATCGGCCAATCAAGGGTTTTACGCGGGACGCGGCATTCGTTTTCAGGACCCATGCTTGGCCGGGAAATGGTCGAGAGCTGCGAAACGTGGTTGAGCGGGCCGTGCTCGTTTGCAATGACGAGATGATCGGACTGGACCATCTGCCGACAAATCTTATGAACATCGCCACCAAGGGCAGAGACTCTATTCTGGGCGGTTACCAAATCGGAGACCTCGTGCCTTTGGAAGTGATTGAAGCGGCGCATATCCAGCAGGTGCTGGCATCCGCAAAGACCATTCGGCGAGCCGCCGCCGTGCTCGGAGTGAACGCCAGCGCACTTTGCCGTCGACTGAAGCGCATGAAGAGGGAGGCAGAGAATGATAAGCTTGCGCAATAGGCTCTGGCTGGGGTTTGGCAGCCTGCTTCTGATCCTATTGATCGTGAGTTGTTTAAGCATCGTTGTGTTTACGCGCTATAGCCACACGCTGGAGCGCGTGTTCCGCGAAAACTACGACAGCGCCGTCTATTGCGATGCGATGAAAGATGCTCTGGATCAGCTCAACACGCGCGCTCAGCGATTGATTTGGGAGGAACCAACGGCTCGGAAAACCAATCCGGACCCCATCGAAGCGAGGTTTGAAAACAACCTTACCCTGCAGTTGGGAAATGTTACTCTCCCCGGCGAGCGCGAAGCGAGCCTGCATTTGGCCGATTCGTGGCGCCAATACCGCGCACATTATGAAACATTCAACGCTGTTCAAACGGGAAGATCTAACCTTTATCAACAGGATCTACTGCCTCGCTACGAGGAATTGAGGCAAGTCGCCCAGCATGTCGCCGACATGAACATGTCCAACATGATTTCAGTAGACGGCAAAGCCAAGCGAACCCTCGTGGCGGTCCGCAACGCGCTGCTGATTCTGGTCATCGCCGGCACGGTCCTGGCGGGTCTGGTCGTCTGGACCGCCGGCATCAGCATTCTTCGACCTCTGCAGGATTTCACGCGTTCAGCCCGCCAGATCGAAGCCGGCAACCTTGATTTGAATTTGCCGACGCGATCCCATGATGAAATCGGCGAGCTGACCGAGGCGTTTAATTCCATGACCTCGCGGCTGCGCGAATTCAAGCGGATCGACCACGATCGGATCATGCGCAGCGAGCAAACCACTCAGCTGGCAATCGACAGCCTTCCAGATGCGGTATTTGTTATCGGCCCGGATGACACCATTGCCATCGCAAATGACGCTGCGCGTTCTTACTTTGGAATCGAACCCGGTCGCGCCGTGAGCAGTCTGGGCCTGAACTGGCTGGGACCGTTGTATGAAGAGGTCAAGAGCAATAACCAAGCAGTCGAGCCCAAAGGCTACAAATCCGCCCTGCAACTTTTTATCGATGGCAACGAGCGCTTCCTGCTGCCCCGCGCCGTGCCGATGCTCAGCCCTGACAAAAGGCAACTCGGCGTCACCGCCATCCTCGTCGATATCACGCAGCTCCGTAAGGTGGATGAAGCCAAAAGCAGTCTGGTTTCGACCGTCTCGCACGAACTGCGTACGCCGCTCACTTCCCAGCAATTGCTTCTGAGCCTCTTGCTCACGACGTTGGGTCCCACGCTGCCGGCCAATCAGAAGCGAATGCTTGAAGTCGCCAAGGCCGACAGCGATCGACTCTATCGCACCATTGATGAGCTGCTGAGCCTCAGCAGGATGGAATCGGGCCGCGCGCAGTTCAAGTTCCGTGCGATGGCGCCCGACGAAATCATTGCTTCGGCCGTTGAGCCGCTTCGCCAGTTATTCGTCGATAAACAAATCCACGTCTCCGTTCAAGTCGGCCAGGAAATCCCACTGGTCAGCGCCGATCCTGCATCCATCCAATCCGCGCTCACCAACCTGCTTTCCAATGCCCTGAAATTTACCCCCGCGCGAGGAAAAGTTTCCGTTTCAGCCCAGGACGCCGGCGCAGTCGTGAGTTTCATCGTCAGCGACAGCGGACCGGGCATCCCCGAGGAATTCCGTGCCCGTATCTTCGAGAAATTCTTCCGCGTTCCCGCCACCTCCGGCACTTCCGGCGCCGGCTTGGGGCTTTCAATCACCAAAAACATCATCGAGGCGCACGGTGGACAAATCCAATTCACCTGCCCCAAAACGGGCGGCTCCATCTTCCATTTCAGCATCCCGGTGGCGTCCCCAGTCATGTCTGCAATGGCCTCCGCATAGAAGCCTCTAGCCGGGACAATGCCCCAGACGCGATGATGGCATTAGTTGCCGGATTGAGAAACAGTTGGTCCCGGATTCGAGCGCGATGTTTGCCAGGGTTGGCTGGTGGAGCGGCGCACGACCAGGTTGACGGGCAATTCTTCGTGTTGGATGCGGCCGCGGATGCGGCCTGATGATCGGCCCAGAACAAGTTCCGCCGCCGCCTGCCCGATTTCGTAGGCCGGCTGGTGAACGGTCGTCAACGGGGGGGACATCTCCGCGGAAAAATCGTCATTCGAGAAACCGATAACCGAAAGATCGCTGGGTATCCGCAGATTCCGCTCCAGTGCCGCCTGATAGACGAGCTTGGCGTACAAATCGCTGGCCGCGAAAATAGCGGTGAGCTGGTTTTGGGGCTCCAGCAGTGCCCGGGCGGTGTGCAGGCCCATGATGGTGTCCCCGGCCGGGGCCTCCAGCGTGATGGAGGTGGCGCCGGGCAAGCGGCTGATAGTGTCCTCAAACGCCTTACGCCGCGCCGTCGCCCACGTGGCAACTCCGGGTCCGGCCAGGTGGCCTATGCGGCGATGTCCCAGATTGTAGAGATGCTCGGCGACGATCCGACCACCGGCGGCCTCGTCGGTGCCGACGTAATCGGCGCAATATTCCGGCGGGAGAAGATGGTGGATGGTGACCACCGGGAGGTTGCGGGATGAGAATTCCTGCACGTGTTCCTTGAACAACGCGGCGAACGGCGGCCAGAGGATCACCCCGTCCACGCGGCGATCCAACAGCCGATGAATCTGCTCCAGCCCGTTGAGGACCGGCCCGTTTCGCCGCCGCGCCGTGCCGCCGGTGTGTGGCGTCCAAAGGGTGATCGGCACGTGTTCCCCCGCGGCCAGAACATCGTGGATGCCGTACAGCACTTCGGACCAGTAATAGGCGAAGGGCGGCATCATGACGCCGATCATTCGGCTCTTACCCGTCTGGATGCCGCGGACCAGCAGATTGGGTCGGTACTTGAGGCGCTCGGCGGCTTCCAGGACGCGCTGGCTGGTCTCGTCGGAATTGACCCGTCGGCCTGAAAGAACCAAGGAGACGGTTGACTGCGAAACGCCCGCCTGCTCGGCGATCTTCTTCTGACTGACCTGGAAATACGTAGGAACCATAACCAACCAAATTGTAGCAATTTACGACGAATCAGTCACGCATCCCACGCGGCTGGACAGGCAAGAGCCGTTTAATGTTCATCTTGATTAATCCTGCGACTATTGGCCGCTGGTTAATGTGACGAAGCTCATCGCCGGAAGTTTCAGGCGGGCGACACCGCCTTGCACGGGGACCGCTTCAATCTTGTGAAAATCATCGTTTGAATCGGTCAGATAGCACTGGAAGTTGTGCACGTCGGCGGGGATTTGCCCAATGCTCACCTGCCGGGATGCGCCCGTATTGATCAGATGAATGGAATATCCGTTTTCGCCGGTCTCGAAGAATGCGGCGGCATGGATCGCGGAATGGTCGGTGCTGATGGCCAAATGTGCCGCGCCCGTACCGGTGGTGTCAGACAACTGCTTGAGAAACCAGAATCGCTTGGTGGGTTGCAGCGTGCCGCGGCTCAAGTCGATCAGCCCGTAATCCGTGGTCAATTCCCACGGTAAAATGGAGAGCGGCTGCGACTGCGTGAGCACGTCCAGGTACAAGGCTCCTTCCTCCATGGCATACCAGGTTTCATTCAGAATAAACGGATAGCGATAGGCGTCGGAATCCATACCGCCTTCGGCGACCAGGAGCGGTAGACCCAGCTTCCGGGCGGCGTTGCGCCACGCGGCAAGCGTTTCCAACGTGGCCCCGTTCCACGAGTGATAGGAGACGGCGCCGATGTAGCTGAGCGCCTGCGGGTCGTCGGCCACGGAATTGATGAAATCCACCGCACCGGGATACGAAACATCGCCCAGCAGAATTTTCGTTGTCAGACCCTGTGATGCGAAGCAAGAGCCCAGCTTTTTGATCACGTCGCAATATTCCTTGGGGGTCAGGTGTATCGTGACGCCTAAATCCGATTCGTTGAGCGAAAACAATGTCGGTTCGACGCCATAATGCTCGCGGGCATACAGGAGATAGGAAGTGATGCTCTGGCAAAGCGCGTCCCATTTGGCGGGATTGACGATCCGCCCCTGGGCGTAGGGTTCATCCGCCTTGGGATTGCTCAGTGCCCATGGCGGCGCCACCCAGAGGCTCATGATCAAGGGAATTGAGCGCCGCTGAAAATGTTGTGCCAATTCCAATGATGCCCGCATTTCCGTGCCGGGTTGATCATTGGCGGCGAGAGTCGCGGGGGAGGGATCGGGGATTTGCACCGGCTCCCACTCGCGAAGCGACATCGCCATGCGCGACCAGACAAGGTTGAGATGTTCCAGATTGTATTTCACAATCGGCGAATCCAGCCCGAAGACAAAATTGCCGCCAATGCCGTTGAACACGCTCCCGCGATTTACCGCATCCAGGACGAGGCGCGCCGGCTCGTGGTCGGCGTCGCCGGAAGTGCGCAGCGTTAGCGAGGCGCTGATCACTTGGTCCTTTATGGCGTTGCCCGGGCGTAGCGAGATCAACGTGCTGATTTTGTCGCCGCGCGGGTCTTTGACATCCTGAACAAGCACGTCTGTAGGCGAATCAAAATCAACCCAAAGCCGGCGGTGAGGACCCGTCAATCGCACTCCGGAAGCGACGCCGCGCAGATAACGCCGATCGGTGGCGGGACGCGTCGTGGAAATCTCGCTGGATCGTGTGGCCGGCGCCTTGACGTTGACCAGCTCCGCAGTGGCGCCGGCATAATCCTCCAGCGGAGCGGAGACGGAGAAATATAGCCCTTCCAACTGCATGTCGGCCTGTGGCGTGATCTGGAGTTTCATCGCGACGCCGTCGGCGCCCAGGTCGTGGATGACGTAACGGTAGTCGAGCGCTTGTCCGTCCTTGAAGGCGATTTGGCCGCGATAAATCTGATCGTCGCCGTCATGGGTGAAATGTAATTGCCGCTGTTGCCAATGCCCGGTCGAGATGGCTTCCTTCCAGTCCGGGCGGGCGACGCGCAGGCTGGTAGTGACCTGCATCAGTTGGCCGTCGATGCGGAATCCGCGCAGATCGCCCCAGCCTTCGATTTCAACCGAAGCCCAAGCTTTGCCCACGACAGCGCCCCAAACAACGGCCAACACCAGGAAAAGGATCTTAGAAAACTTCATCGGTTCTGCGCCAGGGAATCCAGCAGGCGCTTAAATCAATCAGGAGAAGTTTGAGACGCGTTCCATCACGCCGGCCGGCCGAGAAGAAAAATAGGCGGGCGAACAGTCAAGCTCGCCCGCCACGCACACGTCATTACATCCGGCGATGTTTGCTCAGACCAATTTGCGCCGCCGCATGAGCAGTGCGGGGATGCCCAGGCTGAGAAGGCTAAGGGATGCCGGTTCCGGAACGGGAGACAATTGTACGTCGTCAAAGAAGAAGGTGGCCGGGCCCACGGTGCCGCTGCTATTTCCGGTCTGCTCCACGAAGGCGATTTTGGCATCAACGATTCCGGAATCTTGAGCGAGAATCTGCGCGATGGTTCCGGTGAAGCCGGTGAAGCTGTCGGTTCCGGTGAAGTCGCTTAAATTCCAAACAAGATGACGAGTTCCATTCACACCATTCCATTCGGCGTTTTCGCCCGAGCTATCGCTGATGCCGGCGGCTGAAAAGGCCTCCTGGCTGAATATATTTGTGGTGCCTCCATTGCCGAAAAGGGTGATAGCCAGTGCATTATCCTGTGCGAATCCGTTGAAAGAGCCTGAACCTCCGTTGATGCTTGCGCTGTTCAGGGTCAGGTCATAGGACAGGGTGGTTGCAGTCTCCAGAGCGGATACATAGTTTGGAACCAGGTTACCGGTGGCGGGGCCCCAGAAGGCGCCCTGGGCGGCTGAGGAGGCCAATGAGGAGGCTCCAAGCGTCACGCCCGTCGTTGATTGGGCGAGCGTGGGAGTGCCCGGGCCACCATCGGTGCCCCATTCATCCAAAGTGGCATCTTCAAAATTCCCAACTAGCCCGGGGGTGCCGAGGTTTGGAACAGAGCCCGCATGACTGACCCCGCCGTTAATTAGAACAAGACCCGCCGCCGAGGCGCATAACCCGAAAGGACGCAAGATAACCTTTACCATGTAGACTCTCCTCCGAAACGATTTTGCGTTTCGTCGCAAAAGACCAGCGTCTTGGCATCACACAAGGGGGGACAATCCCTCCCGCAGCCCCAACCTTCACTTCATATATATTATTGTGCCAAAACTTGATAATATTTACAACCAAAATCCGTGGAAATTGTCGCCAATGTTTGCCGAATGGTCAGACGCAATATCGTTCGCAACCCAAGGCCATTGTGTTTTTTAGGATAATTTTGTCGATGAATCGCGGGCTATGGCGATCAGCCTGGGCGCGAAGCAAGAAATGATTCGAGTTGCCGGCTTTACGATAGAATCTATATGAATTGATCGTTACGAGAAGTTTTTCCTCAGGCGACCCCGCCGCGGCGCGGAGGACCGGTTGAAGCACCTGCTCTGGAGGATTTCCCTCTCACTGATTCTGGCCAGCGTGCTGGCCTTCCTTGCTTTGGGACCCCGGCCCACCTCGTCAGCGGGCAAGGGACGCGTCCGCATCGAGTACTGGGAAAAATGGACCGGGCTCGAAGGCCAGCAGATGCAGCAGATTGTCGATGCGTTTAACGATACTGTCGGCAAGGAAAAAGGGATCTGGGTTGACCTGGTTTCGATGAGCCAGATCGATCGCAAGACGCTGATCTCCACCGCCGCGGGAGTTCCGCCGGATGTGGCCGGCCTTTGGGATACGCAGGTTCTGCAGTTCGGTTCGATGGATGCGCTGGAGCCGCTTGAGAGTTATGCAAAGCAATACGGCCTCACCCCAGACCGCTACAAACCCGTTTTCTACGACGGGTGCAAATATCACGGCAGGCTGTGCGCGCTGCCCAGCACCGCCTGGTGCGTAGCCTTGCTGTGGAACAAGGAGATTTTCCAGCAGAAAGCGCAGAAACTTCGCGAGGCCGGCCTGGACCCCGACCGCCCGCCGCGCACGATCGCCGAGTTGGACAAATATGCCGCGGCGATCGACACGTGGGAAACCGGCGGCGGCGGTGGGCGGCATCTTTCGCTTACCGGCTTCATTCCCCTGGAGCCAGGGTCATTCACCAATGAGTACGTCTATTGGTTCGGCGGCCGAGTCGTCGATCCCACTGGCACGCGGTTGTTGTTCACCACTGCTCCATTCTTCGCGACATACAACTGGATTCGCGGTTACAGCCATCGGCTGGGCAAGGATTCACTGGCCGAATTCCGCAGCGGATTCAGCAGCGGCGCCACTGGCCTGTTCGATACGCCCCAGAATCCTTTTCTCGTAGGCTGGAACGCGATGGAGCAGCAGGGCCCCTGGATCGCAGCGTTCATCGAGCACCTCAAACCCTCGATGAATCGATGGCACGTCCCGCCCGATCAACTGCGGCGGGAGCAGGATTTCCAGCAGGTCCGCATCGGCATGACCTACGCCCAGGTGCAGGCGCTGCTTGGCCCCGGCGATCCGCTAGCGGGCAGCAGCGGGCAAAGTTTGCACTGGCCGGCGGGCATCAAGGATGTCTACGTCACCTTCGTCGATGGTCGCGTTTCCTCTAAAGAGGCAAGGCTGATCCCTGCCCGCCAGCGGCAGCAATATTGCCAATGGGGCGCCGCGCCTTTTCCGACGGCCGTGCCGGGGTTGAGCAACGTCACTTATGCCGGCATGGACGTCTGGGTGATCCCGCGCACGTCGCGGCATAAAAGGGAGGCGTTCGAATTCATCGCGTTCGCCAGCCGCCAGGCACAAATCGAGAAATTGAGCTCCCTGCATTGCAATCTCTCGCCGCTGGCTGAGGAAAGCGAGCAATATTTGCGCAATCATCCGAATCCGTATGTGGACGTGTATGAGGCATTGGCCGCCAGCCCCAATGCGCTGCCCCTGCCGCCGCTGTCAAATTGGCCGCAGATATCCGACGAACTAGGGCAGGTGGCGGAGCGCTCTTACCTGCTTCAGGGCACGACGGCCCAAATCCTGGCCAACGCTCAGGAGCGCGCCCAGCGGGAATTGAACAAAGCGCTCAACGTGCCCGAAAACACCAACCTGGATGCCCGCGCGGCCAACGCCCAATGAAACGTGAAACTCATCAATTCGCAAAGGGAATGGCCTTTCTTGCGCCCTGGCTGATCGGGTTTTTGATCTTCACGGTGGCGCCGATCGCGCTGTCATTTTATTACAGCCTTTGCCGTTTCTCCCTGCTTCAGCCGCCGCGCTTTATTGGCGTGCGGAACTATGCCGACCTGATGCACGACGGCGTTTTCTGGCAGGCGACGGGCAATACATTTTATTACACGCTGATGGCCCTCCCGGCCGCGCTGTTGGTATCCCTTGGGCTGGCGATGCTGCTCACCGTTGAGGTTCCCGGCCGGGCGGTGTGGCGAACCATGATTTTCATGCCCTCGCTGGCGCCAATCGTCGCCTCGGCGATGTTGTGGATGTGGCTTTTCAACGCGCGGCTGGGATTGATCAACGTGCTGTTAGGAAAAATAGGGATCGAAGGGCCGCCGTGGCTGACTAACGTCCACTGGGCCTTGCCCGCCCTGGCGCTGATGAGTTTGTGGGGCGTCGGCAATGCTGTGGTCATTTATCTGGCCGGACTGCAGGACGTGCCGCGCGAATTATATGAAGCGGCCGAACTCGATGGCGCCGGCATCGCCGGACGCGTCTGGCATGTTACGCTTCCCATGCTTTCGCCGGTGATCTTCTTCAACCTCATCATGGCAATCATCGGCGCTCTGCAGGTTTTCGATGTCCCTTACATCATGACCAATGGCGGCCCGGCGCATGCCACCTACTTCCTTTCGATGTATCTCTATGACAACGCCTTCGTCTACTTGCAGATGGGCTACGCCAGCGCCATGGCGTGGATCATGTTATTGATCGTACTGGCGCTGACCGGCCTGGCATTTTTGTCCAGCGGGCGCTGGGTGCATTACCAGGGCAAATAAATTGCGATTATGAGCACGCTCCAAAGTGAATCTACTCCAACGATTAACCGGCTCGGGCAGGCCGCCGCGCCGGTGATTTTGACCGGCAGGTCGCGGGGGCGCAGGCACCCGGAGCGTTGGGTGGTGCTCGCGGCGATTTTGCTGATCTGCGCCGGGTTCATGCTGCCGTTTGTCTGGATGCTTTCCACCAGCCTCAAGACGGTGGAAAAAACGATGTCCTTTCCGCCCCAGTTTTTGCCTGACCCGGTTGTTCCCAAAAATTATTGGAAGGTCATCACCTCTGACAAGGTTGATTTCCCTTTGTACACCCGCAACACGCTGCTGATCGCTGCGCTTTCGGTGGTCGGCACGACGCTCTCCAGCGCTGTGGCGGCGTACGGGTTTGCCAAGATACGGTTCAAGGGGCGCGGCCTGCTGTTTGGATTGATGCTTTCCACAATGATGATCCCATTCCCGGTGATGATGCTGCCGCTGTTCATCATATTTCGGTGCGTGGGCGACTACACGCCGCTGCAAATGCTCGGCACGTTCAAGCCGCTGTGGTTGCCGGCATGGTTTGGCAGCGCGTTCAGCATTTTTCTGTTGCGTCAGTTTTTTCTGACCATCCCCGACGACCTGAGTGAAGCCGCCCGCATCGACGGATGCACTGAATGGGGCATCTTCTGGCGCATCCTGCTTCCCCTGAGTCGCCCAGCGCTGGCGGTCGTAGCCCTGTTTACCTTCATGGCTAGCTGGAATAATTTCCTGGGTCCGCTCATCTATCTGCAGCGCCCCCAACAATATACTCTGGCGCTGGGATTGCAGGCTTTTCAGAGCCAGCAGGGAGGCACCGATTGGAACTTACTGATGGCCGCATCCTTGTTGGTCATGCTTCCGGTGATCCTTTTGTTTTTCCTGACACAGAAGACGTTCATCCAGGGCATCGCCACCACGGGCCTGAAGTAACCAAGGACAAAATGACTGTCGCGCTGAAGGGAGATTTATCCACGATGCTTGCGACTACGGCCCAGGAGGTCTTCTCCTTGCTGCAGCAGGGACGAAACACCGCTCTGAGAATCGGAAGAAGATGCTGCCCCGGACGAGACGACCGCGGTTGGCGCGATCGCGGCGATTTGCGCGCTGCTGCCTTTGGGCTTGGCCGATGCGACGGCACCGCCCGAGCTGGCAAGGGTGATCAATTCTAATCCGCCCTGTTCGGTCAGATTCAGTTCGGCGTACTCCACATCAGTCGAATTCACTTGTCCGTTGCGATCAAAATCGTACAAGCTGGTAATCGGCACGGCGCTTTGTTCGCTGAGATTATCCTCAGTTAACTCCACATCCGCCGAGGTCACCTGCAACAGAGACCCGTTGGATGTGGAGCTAACGCTGGCGCCGGTGGCGCCGACCAAACTGCCGAAGTAGAACACGTCGTTGGCTGCCAGATGTGTGTTGGCATCGGCCAGGACGGTGACCTGCAGCCATTCATCCTTGATGGCCCCGTTGGCCCAAACGATATCCGCAAATGTGCCGCCGCTTGCGGTCCAGGTGGCGACGGCAGTCGGAGCGGGCGCAGCGGCCCAGCTCGACGGCGTGCCGTTGTTGCCAACCTTGAACTGGAAATCGCTGCTCAGGAACGTGACGCCCGCAGGCAAATTCGCAAACTCGACCAGGATTCCATTGACGCCGTCGATGTAACTGCTGACATTGGAAAAAGTCGCGGTCTGGCCGGGCAAGAGCGCCGTCTTGTTCGTGGCGATGGCGTTCTGGTCGGCGGAGCTGGGATTCGTAGCGCTGGCGTCGAAGGCGCTGGAGCCGTAATAGAAAATATATTGCTTGG
>Ga0182024_10019332_pt1 | contig 12572 bp, 10 predicted proteins | sample P32metaG_FD_120480 | JGI IMG/M metagenome (GOLD analysis project Ga0182024, IMG submission 120480) | Permafrost microbial communities from Stordalen Mire, Sweden - P3-2 metaG (Illumina Assembly) | ecosystem: Environmental > Terrestrial > Soil > Wetlands > Permafrost | place: Sweden: Stordalen... | reverse complement strand
CGATTTGTTGAGTCCCGTCTCATCGACGCTGGCCGAAAACCGACGCCCGGATTGCGGAAGGAAGAAAGACGCATAACCGAGCCGATCGGTATTGCCGACCAGCCTGTCGCCGTCATCGGCAATGCCGGTTTCCGCCGCCTCCAGTACGGAGTAGCCGTTTTCGCTGGCGACGAAGACCTTGTCGCCGCACCCCTTGGCGCGCAGCACCGTCCCGTCGGCGAAAGCTGGCGTGGTAACACAGACCAGCGCGGCGGCGAGAAGAACCCGGATCGGCGTCATCTTGCTCGGCGATTTCTCGATTGTCATTCCGGGGCGGGAGCGAAGCGAGCGAACCCGGAACCTATGAACTCAGGCGCCGCAAGTAAACTACCGGCGGTCGAGCCAAATTGGTTGTGGCCCGTGTGCAACTTCGAGGCGCGGCGATGAGCGGCGCCGGCCGGTTTCTCGAGCGCACCGCGACCTTCATCTTCCTGATCCTCTTCGCCGGGATCATGTGGCCGCCCGATGCCTATTTCTCCGGCGCGATGGTGACGCCGCAGGGCTCGTCGAACATCTACGACTTCCTCGAATTCGCGATGCTGGTGCCGTTTCTGGCGATCGGCTTTTTCGTCCGGCGCCGCGACCTGCCCCAGCTGACGGCGTGCGCCTGGCCAGTCCTCGTCTTGGCGTTTTTCGCATTCTTGAGCGCGTATTGGTCGGACGACCCATCCTTGGTCGTCCGCCGCGCCGGCACGGTGACCCTCTCGACGCTGTTCGGGATTTATCTCGCGGCGCGCGGCGATTTCACGGGTCTCGTCGCCTCGCTGGTCAAGGTTTACGCTATCGCCGCGGTTGCCTCGTTCGTGGCGATCGCCGTGCTGCCGCAGGCGGCGACGGTGACGGGCGACTACTATACGCATGCCTGGCGCGGCGCCTTTACCGACAAGAACGAGCTCGGCATGGCTTGCGGTGAGGCGATCATCCTCGCCGTCTATGCGTTTCGCCGGCGCTACGGCCCGCGCTGGCTCGCCGCCAGTACGATCGCGGCCTACCTCGTGCTGCTCTACGGCTCGCAATCGAAGACCCCGATCGTCTTCATGGTGGCCGCGCTCTACGCCGCGATGGTGGTGCTGGCGCTGCGCCGACGCAGCGCCGCCGGGCTGGTCATCGGCTACGGGCTCCTGGTGTTCGGCCTCGCCGCCGGCGGGCTCTTGGCGGTGGGTTGGCAGGATGCGTTGCTGGCGCTCGGCCGCGACCCGACCTTCACCAACCGCACCCGGATTTGGCAGCTGGCGCTCGAATACATCGCGAAACGCCCGTGGTTCGGCTACGGGTTCGGCGCCTTCTGGCGCGAGCAGAGTGCCGACGCCCAGATATTCTGGGTGGCGCTCGGCTTCAAGACGCCGCATGCCCATAATAGCTGGCTCGAGATGGCGCTCGGCATCGGCGTGGTCGGGGCCGGGATCGCCGCGCTCGGCTGGCTGGCGGCGTTCTACCGGACGCTGCGCGTCGTCGCCGCGCCGCATGCCGAGCACGTCGCATTCTGCTTCGCGCTGCTCGCCGCGATCTTCTTCGAGAACCTCAGCGAATACGAATTCTTCCGGCCCGGCCGGCTGATGTGGGCGCTGTTCGTCGCGATCCTCGTCTATCTCGGCCGCGAGGTGATACTCTACCGCGCCAGCCGATCCGAAGCGCGCCGGGCGTTCGTCGCCCGCGCCGTGCCGCCCCTCACCTTCGCGCCCGCGCGCGGAGCTGTCGCGCAATGACCCTGCTCGATCAATTCCTCGTGCCGCGCCTGCGGGATTACTGGATGCGCCTGGCGTTGCGCCGGGTGCACTACGCCGACCGCGCCGACAAGCTCGACCTCCTCTATCGGGTCGAAAATCCGTGGCACATGGACACGGCACAGGAGCAGGCCCGCTTCGACTGGACCAATCGGATCATCTCGACGCATTTGGCGCCACTCGACACGATCCTTGAGATCGGCTGCGGCGAGGGCCATCAGTCGCAACATTTGTCGCGAATGTGCGACCGGCTCTACGGCATCGACGTCAGCGCGCGCGCCGTGCGCCGGGCGCGGCGGCGGTGTCCCGACGCGTGTTTCGCGGCCGGCGACCCGTTCACCTTCCGCTTTGACGATCCGCCGCCGCCGGCGCTCGATCTCGTCGTCGCCTGCGAGGTGCTGTACTACGTCAAGGACGTCCCGCGATTTCTCGACCGGCTGTCGCGGCTCGGCCGGGCCTGTCTGGTGACCTATTATCAAGGCCAGGCTCTGGCCCTCGCCCCCCATTTCGCGGAACTGCCCGCTTGCGGACGCGATCGGTTCCGCTTTGGCGACGTCGAATGGCATGCGGTGTGGTGGCATAACCGCGGACGCGACGGGCGTGGCGGAGATCCCGGTGGATTTTGAAAGCGAAAATCTTCCCGCCGGGAATTCGCCCGAGGCGGCGATGCTGGGCTCGCCGCGCTGGGCGACGCCGACGCCGGGCGCGCGCAAATCGGCGAGGCTCGGCAATCTGCTCCGGCGCCTCGCGGTGCGGTCGAGCGCCGGTTGCCGGTCGCGCCGCGGGCGGCTCTTCATCGATCGGCTGCAACCGTCGGCCGCCGACAAGATCCTCGATCTGGGCGGCGGTCGCGGCGGGTATATGGGCGAGATCCTGCCCTATCGAGACAACGTCACGATCGCCGATGTCGACCCGGAGATGCTGCGCGGCGCGGCGGAGCGCTACGGCTTCGACACGGTCCGTCTTGACGGCTCGGAGAAATTTCCTATCCCGGATCAACGCTACGATGTGGTGTTCTGCTCGTCGGTCATCGAGCACGTCACCGGCCCGAAGGAAATCGTCTTCGATCTGTTGGACGATGCGCGGTTCGCCGCCTCGGCGCGGGCGGCGCAGGCGAATTTCGCCGGCGAGGTGCGGCGCATCGCCAAGCGCTATTTCGTGCAGACCCCGTACAAGTATTTCCCGGTCGAATCGCACAGCTTTCTGCCGTTCGTCGTGGTCTTGCTGCCGCGACGATGGCAGGTCCGGCTGCTCGCCTTTTTCGGGCGGCACTGGATCAAGGCGGTGCGACCCGATTTCCGGCTGCTGACGATCCGCGAGATGCGGACGCTGTTCCCCGATGCCGAGATCGTGCTCGAACGCTATTGCGGGTTCGTCAAGTCGATCGTCGCGATCAAGGCCTAGACGCGCGACGGAGCGATGCCGCGCGCGGCGGGGCGTTGCGCAGCGCCTCGGCGATCGCCTGGTAGGCCGGCTTCGGGTGCAGGTCGGTGTTGAACGGCAGCGGCCGCGGCCGTTGCCCGTCGTCGCGCTTGGCTAACGGGTCGCCGCCCGAGATGACCCAGCTGTGGCGGTCGCTCAACCCCCAATTGATCACCGTCGTCACCGCCCGCGAGGCGAGCGCGACATCGAGATACTGGCGATAGGCGGCGGCGACCGCCGCGTCGCGCCCGGCGATGTCGGACGGAGCGCCCTTGTCGATGCAGTCGAGCTCCGTCAGCATCACCTCGAGCCCGCGCGCGGCGAGTTCGTCGAGAAAGCGGCTGAACCCTTTCTCATTGAAATGCGCCATGTCGGCGATCGAGAGATGGCTTTGCAGCCCGATGGCGTCAATCGGCGTGCCGCGCTTCTTGAGCCCGTCGACCAGGTCGAGCAGCACCTGCCGCTTCTCCAACTGGTCGGGCAGGTCGAACTCGACGCCGAAATCGTTGTAGACGAGGCGCGCGTCGGAATCGTTGGCGCGCGCGGCGCGAAACGCGATGTCGAGATAGTCGGGGCCGATCTTGTCGAGGAAGATTTGCGGCCGCAGTTTGTCCGCTCGTCCCGAGCCGACGAGGATCGCCTCGTTGACGACATCCCAGGACTGCATGCGCCCAGCGAAGTGGCGGCAGGTCGCGGCGACGTGGCTCTCCAGCGCGGCGATCGCGGCGGCGCGGTTCGGCAGGTTGGCGAACCATTTCGGCGCCCGCTCGCCCCAGACCAGCGCATGGCCGCGGAACTTCATGTCGTGGGCGTGGGCCCAGTCGTAGTCGGTATCGACTTCCGCGAACTGGGTCTGCGTCGCGCTTGGGGCGAGATGATCCCAGTCCATCCGCGACGACACCATGACGCCGCATTCGCGGGCCGCCAGCGCGGCGTAATCCGGCTCGGCCTGGAAGTCCCACAAATCGAGATAGCTGCCGTAGAGCAGCCCGCGCTCGGCGGCGATGTCGCGCAGTGCCGGCGCGGCCTGCGGACCCGGCGCGGCGAAGACCGGCCGGCAGACGGCGCCGGCGGCCGCGGCAAGCAGAAAGGCGCGGCGCGAAATCATCCTGTTCGCCTCCTACGGGCGGTCGATCTGGGGTTGGGGAATACCGGCGTGGCGCGGCGCGCGCCGGCGCGCGGTGGTGACGCTGACCGCCTCGTCGAAACGATCGGCCATACCGTCCATGCGTAGAGCGTCGCGGGCCTCCAGGGCGCCTTGCGCGAGCCGCGCCTGCCACTCGGGCGAATCGGCGAAGCGGGCGAGGGTCGCGGCGAAGGCGTCGAGATCGCCGGGGACGATCAGCCCGGTTTTCTCGTGCTCGATGTATTCGATCTCGGGGCTGTGAGTCTCGAGCTCACGGGTGATCACCGGGCGGCCGTGGGCCAAAGCGTGGTTGGCGACGAGGCCGATCATCCCGGTGACGACCGCGGCCGCGCTGACCTTGAGACAGCGCGCGACCTCGTCGTTGGGCGGCAGCGCGCCGAGAAAATGGATGCCCGGCACGTCGGCGGCCTGCTCCTTGAGCGCCGCCTCACAGAGGCCGGAACCGATGATCACCGCCTCGACGAAGCGTTCCGACAGTTTGTCGCTGTTGATGCGGCGGACCGTCTCGATCAACTGGTCGACGCGCTTGATCTGCACCAGCCGGCCGATAAAGGTGAACACGACCGAGTCGGGGCGCAGCCCGAACTCGCGGCGGATTTCCAGCGGGTCGGTCGCCTGCTCGGCGTCGTAGAGCCGAACCTGCTCGCTCATGTTGATCGTGTTCTGCACGAAGAAGGTGCGCTCGCGCGGATAGCCCCACTCGATCAGCTGCTCGGCGCCGCTTTTCGTGTAGGCGATGAAGCCGTCGGCCAGCTTGGTGAAGCCCTTCTTGATGAAGTTCGTGATCGCCAGCAGCGCCCGGTTCGGCGCGTCGCTCTCGCGCGCGCCGCGCGGCGGGTGATAGCCGAAGCCCCATTGCAGCACGGCGATGCCGCGCAACTTGCAGAGCAAGGCCAGCAGCAGGTTCGAGACGAACTTGGATTCGGAGGTGATGACGATCGCGTCGTACCCGCCGGCGAGGATTTCCCATACCACCGGCTGGTAGATCAGCGTCAGCGGCCCAACCCGGAACTCATGGTTATCGATCCGCCGCTGGCTGAAGGCGAAGGGGCCCTTGAGCTCCTCGGTGCCGACCCAGGAGGGGGGCGCGCCGTGAAAGACGACATAGTCGAAACCGCCGCGCTCGGCGAGCAGCTCGTAAAAGCGCACCCGGTAATGCGGCAGATAACCGTGGTTGAGGATCGCGACCTTGCCGCGAGACGCTTGCATCAGCCTCTCCTTGTTCAATCGCCTTGCGCACGGGCGCGCACGCCTCGCAAGCGCACCATTTCCCAGGCGAAGCACACGCCGTTGCCGATCGCGATGCCCCACATCGCGCCGGTATAGCCCTGCCACAGGATGAGACCGGCGGTCGCCGCCGCGGCGAGCGCGCCGCACACGGTCTGCGCCTTGGCGAGGAACTTGAAATCGCGCGCCGCCATCAATCCGGTGCTGCCGATATAGCGCAGCACGCTGGCCCCCGATGCCGCCGCCCAGGGCCACAGCAAGAGAATCCCTTCAGGATATTTGCCGGCGAGCAGATAGCGCTCGATCGGGTTCCAGGCGAACCACAGCACGACGCCGACGGCAACGCTTCCGGCCGCGGCGGCGGTCAGCGCGCGCCCCAGCGTGCGGTCGAACTCGTCGATCCGGCCGTTCGCCAGCGCCGCGGAGAGATGCGGCAGGGCGGATTGGCCCCAGGCGTTGACCAGGACGCTGACCGGCCGGAATAGCACGCCGACCGCGTTGATCGCGGCGAGCGAGGCCATCCCGGCAAGGCTGGTCGCGATATAGACGTAGCTGCGGGTCTCGGCATGGTTGGCGACGACGCCGACCAGCGACCACGCGACCTCGCGACTGATGCCGCGATAGGTCTTGATCCAGCCGTCGCGGAACAGGCGCCGCTCGGCGCCGCCGCCGTGGGCGCGGACGCAAACCTGGCTGACGAGGCAGCCGATCGACATCGCGAGAAACGCCGCCGCCAGATCGGCGAAGCGCCGCGGCCACACCACCATCGCGACCAGGCACGCGGTGGTGACCACCAAATACGGGGCGTCGACCCACAGCAGCATCGCCATGTCGTGCCGGCTGAAGGCGGTGCTGCGGTAATATTCGCGGTACATGCCGGCCGCGATGAACAGCGGTATGGCGATCAGCGTCAGCGTGTCGTGCGCCGCCCACTCGGCGTCGGCGACAAGATTGACGGCGCCCGCCAGCGCTGCGGTCGCCAACACGGCCAGCAGGTTCATCGTGGCGAGCGCGGATTCCAGCCGCCGCGCGGCTTCGGGCTCTCCCGCGCCGGGGAGATAGATGTTGAGCGGCCCATTCACGAGGGCGGCCTGCACGCTGACCGCGAGCAGCCCCATCGTCATCCACAGCGACACGATGCCGTAATCGGTCGCCGACAGCGCCCGCAGCAGACACAAATTGAGGGCGAAGCCGAGAACGCTCAACGCCATCTGATCGAGCGCGGCGACGGCGTAGCGGTAACGCGTGAAGACGGCGATAAGCCGAGAGCGCGGCCGGCCGAGGGCGCCGAGGTCTGACGTCATGCCGGGAGTGTGCCGGGGAGCGCTTAACTAACCGATAAAGCTGTCTCTAAAGGGGGCGCGGAACCGCCTTCTACAGCTGCCTGTAGAGGAAGCTCGGAATGTAATTGCGTCGCGCGTTGAGCACGGCGCCGAGAAAATGGCCGCCCCCTTGTTCGACGAGCGCCTTCGAATGGGCGATCACCGCCGGTCTTGTGCCCTCCGCCCGGATCACCAGGAAGATGCCGTCCGCTTCCTCGGGCAGCAGCGTCGAATATTCGCCGCTCTCCATCGCCGGGCAATCGACGATGATCAGCTCGAATTGGTCACGCAGCTGCTCGTAGAGCCCGCTCAGGGTCACCGCGTCGGCCGGCGCGTTGCCGCGCTCGCCGACGAGGCAGGCGACCGACAGCGAGGTGCCTGGGACCGCGCGTCGCAGATCGGCCTCGTCATAGCCGATCCAGATGCCGTCGATCAGGCCGCGCGAGGTGTCGCAATTGAAAAAGCGCGCGCTGTGCAGGCCGCGGCGGACGCCGTCGATAAGCAGCGTGCGGCGGCGACCGCTGGTCGCGGCGAGCAGCGCGAATTCGCGGGCGATCGTCGAGGTGCCTTCACCCGCGGCCGCGGCGACGAAATGCAGCACCGCGCCTTTGGTGCCGTCGAGCAGCGGCCGCACCGCGGAGAGCAACGGTGTCAGCTCGACCGCGATCGGCCCCGGCGCTCGGGTGGGCGGCGGCGGCTCCAAGCCACGCGCCAGCCGCTCGCCCGGCAGTACCCGGTCGTAGCCGCCTTGCCGCACCCGCTGCAACGCTTCGTAGACGCCGGTCACCGCGATCCTTTTCGGGAATCCACTCGCGCTGGAAACACCGCCGGTGAAAAATTCGCCATCCGGGTATGCCGCTGTCCCGATGTCCATCAGTATCACGCCGAGAAAGAGCGGAGTCGAGGGCGCGGATTAGCGGGGCCGCGCCGCTTCGAGACAGCGCGAAATCTCTGCCGCGGCGGCGGGGGCGCCCTCGTCGAGCATGCCGAGATGCGACCCCGGCACCCGGCGAATCACCAGATCGGAAAGAAATTGGCTCCAAACCCGATGCGGTGCGCGAGGCTCCAGATTTGGGACGAATTCCGGCTGCACGAAGACGACTTTTCCCGAATACCGGGACGGCCGATAGGCCTCGCCCGCGGTGTAGGTCGCCAGGTGGACCCGGCGCGAGGCCGCGTCGGAGCCCTCGGCGACGAGCGGCGGCGGCGTCACCAATTTGAGACCGCTCGCGGTCAGATAGAGGAACAGGCTGCGGATGCGGCGCGCGGCGTCGTCCAGCGCCTGGCGCAGCCCGAATCGCCGCAGCGTCCACAGCGCCCTGAAGGCTTGGCGGCAGAGGATTTCCACATGGCAACCCAACGGCCAGGTTTCCCGGCTCGGATAGGTATCCAGCAGCACGACCAGCGGCACGTCGCGGCCGGCCGCGCGGAGCTGCCGCGCCATCTCGAGCGCCACCAGCCCGCCCGCCGAGTAACCGACCAGCAGGTAGGGGCCTTCGCCGTGCACCCGAAGCATCACGCCGATCGCATGCTCCGCCATTTCGGCGAGGCTGCGACAGGGCGTTTCTCCCTGCTCCATGCCGCGCGGCTTGATCGCGTAGACCGGCGCGGCAACCGTCATGGCCGCGGCGAGCGGTGCGATCCGCAAGACGCTGCCGGCCGCTCCGGGGACCATGAATACGGGCGGCTCGTCATTGCCCGGCTTCATGGTGACGCAGCCGGCGACCGGCTGAGCCTCTACCCGAGCGGCGCTCGCCTGGACCCACGACCGCGCCGCGCGCACGCTGCGGAACAGCTGAGCCGTGCCGGTCTGCACGACCTGATCGCTCATCGGATTTTGCCGACGGCAAAAGGCGCGGGAGCGGCACGCCGACGGGTTTTACGCCGGTCGATGGGTCGCTCGATCCGCTCGCGGGCGGTCATCTGCCCCACCGGCACCGCGACATCGCTATCGTCATAGGATCTCGCCCGCTGCAGCGCGAAGGCGATCGGATCGCCGAGGCTGTAGAGGAGGAATTTCCAATCGAGCCGGCTGGCCTGCCAGGGTCGGGTCAGGATCTTGCGCAACGACAGCCGGAACTCCGCGCCGTCGAGCGTGGCGATCTCGCCGGGCGCGGGGGGAGCGAGCGCCAGCGTGACGAAATTGAGCCCGGCGAGCATCACCAGGTAGATCGAGTACCAGAAGCGCGGGTTGCATTCGACGAGGTAGCTGAGGCCATCCTCGTCCGATATCACCGCATCGAAATTGGCCGGCCCGCTATAGCCGGTCAGCTCCGCCAGCCGGGTCGCGGTGGCGAGCAGATCGGTGTTGGCGAAGACACGGAATTGCTCGGAATCGCGTTGCTGGGCGACATGGGCGGTGACCCGGCCGCGGTCGCACATCAAGGTGATGCTGACCGACTCGCCGCTGATATGGCGCTGGGCCAGTATCGGCTGGTAGTCGATCGCGTCGATCAGGCCAAGCTCGCCCGGCTCGCGGATGTGCAGCACGCCGACCCCGCCGGAGCGATTGGTCGGCTTCAGCGTGATCGGCAGCGCGAGCTCGCCGCGATCGAGCGCCTGGCGCAGAGCGGCGGCGCTGTCAAACAACCAGAATTCCGGGGCCCTGACACCGTTCTCGCGACAGAACCGGGTGAAATTCCCCTTGTCGTTCAGCAGGTCGAAAATCGCCAACTCCGGCAGCGGCGTACAGCGCATCGGCAAGCGGTCGCCGAGCGCCGCAAGCAGCCGGGTTGACACGTCATCGGACGGAAAAACGATGTCGATCGCCTCGCGCCGAACCAGCTCGTCGATTTCCGCGAGCAGGGCTTCCGCGTCGCCGCCGAGTTTTGTCTCGTGATAGCTCCGGCAATAGCGCGACCGGCGCAAGCCGCGCGAGGCGCCGTCGCCGAGCACATGGACGCGCAGCCCGGCGGCGGCGGCGGTGCGCATCACGTGATAGGGCAGGGTGAACGCGAACGCGATCATCAGCCCGTTCACGGCGGTCCGGCGCGCGGCAATGACGCGATCGCCGCCGGTTCGGCTCATCGCGTCGCCAGCGCCGCGCCTTGCACGAAGGGCAACCGAATGCTCGCGCCGGCGAGATGCCGCGCCAGTCGCCGCGCGGTGTAGCGCGCGCCGAGGACAAAGCGGAACATCGGCCCGAAACTGTAGGCAGTGGCGGGCCCGACGATGTAGAGCCCGGGGACCGAGCTCTCGAAATCACGCGACAGGACCGGCAGCCCCGCTTCCGACACGATGGCGTCGCGCAGGGCTTCGTCGAGAAACCCGACATTGCGGAAATCTATCCGATAGCCGGTCGCGGCGATGACATGATCGGCCGACACCACGCGACGCGAGCCGTCCGCGCGGGCGAGGCGCAAATGGATTTGGCCGCCGCTGATCTCGGCCGATTGCGGCGCGTAGCCTTCGAGGGCCGCGACGCGGCCCTCGATCCGCTCGCGCATGTACCAGCCGCCGGCCGGCCCCAGCCAGGAGCTGACGATGCGCAGCCGCAAATCGGGCGGCAAGCGATGAAACGCCGATGGGGCTCGGGTGTAGAAGGTGCTGCGCCAGCCGGGGCCGATCCCGGTCATCGGCGCGCGCAACCTGGCGGCGAGCGAGCGGTGGGCGTCGGGCGGGCTGTGGAACGGCAGCTCCTTGCGGCGCGCGATGAGCTGCACCGCGGCTCCCGCTTCGTGCAGCAAGGCGGCGATGTCGATCGCCGAGGAGCCGCCGCCGACCACCGCGACCGCGCGGCCGTGGAACGCCGCCATGTCCTCGTGGCGCGAGCTATGGCTCAGGAATTCGGCCGGCAGACCGCCGAGGCTCGGCGGCAGATAGGCGAAATCGCTGACGCCGATGCCGATGACGATCTTGTCCGCGCCGAGGGATTCGCCATCGTCGAGCTGGACCATGAAGCCGGTGCCCGAGCGGCGGACCTCGATGACCTCGCGCTCTTCAACCTCGGGCACGAAGCGCTGCTGGAAGGCTTGCCCGTAGGCGATGAAATCCTCGCGCGATACCGGGTGCCCTTCGGCGGCGTAGGGCAGGCCCTGGGCGGCGCAAAACGCATCGAGGCTGAACGCGTCGCCGGGATCGGCGAGGTTGGAAGCGAAGCCCTCGGACTTCAGCAGCATGCCGCGCGGCATTTTCTGCCGCCAGTTGGACATCGGCTTGCCGAACAGGCGAAACCCGATGCCGCGGGCGCGCAGATGCGCACCGATCGACAGCCCGTACGGGCCGGCACCAATGATGACAATCTTGTTCGACACGCTCATCGCCCTCGCCGCGATTGACGAGATGGGGCCGAAATCACTCGGCCATCGTCACCGGGGAAGAATGCGGCTCACTTGTAAAGGAAGGTCTAACGGTAGCGGCGCGCTCACGGATTTGTGTGTCCGGCTCGGGGAGCTCGCGGACGAGCCGCGCGACATGGGATGCAAGGCGCGCCGAGAAGGCGGTGATCAGCAGCGTCGGGTTGGCCTGTCCGGAGGTCGGGAACACCGCGCTCCCGGCGACGAACAGATTGGCCGTGCCGTGGACGCGACAATCGGCGTCGACCACGCCGTGCGCCGGGTCGGCCGCCATCCGGATCGTGCCGATCTGGTGATAGCCGTCGGTCATCTGGTCCCGGACGCGGGCGGCGCGCTCCTCCTCGGGGAAATGATAATCGAGCCGGCCGATGCCGGCGGCGCGCAGGTCGCGGTCGATGATGTGATGGCCGGCGACCACCGAGTTCGCGTCAAGCTCGCTGTAGCGCAGGTCGATCTTGAGCCGCGGCATGCCGAGCGCGTCGCGCGCCTCGGTCAGGCTGACCGTGCTGGCCGGGTTGGGCGCCTGCTCGGCGTGATAGAAGAAGGCATAGCGCCGCGCCTTGTTGCGGATGAAAAAGCCAGGCAGGCGCGGCCGCGCGGCGTAGCGGCGGTAGAGGAAGCTGACCGCCTCGCGCGCCGCTTCGGGCAAGCCGGCGAGAATGTTGCCGAGATGCTTGCCGATGCCGTTGACGCCGTGCTCCAGGTATTTGCGGCGGATCGCCTCGGGTTCGAGCAGGTGACCGAGCCCGGGGGTCGCGAGGCTCAGATAGGCGAGCGACAGGATCGCGCTCCGATGCGCCGGCGCGCTCAACAGCGGGTTGTCGGGCCAGGCCGCCATGTTGAGGAGGCCGGCGCGCTGCTGAGTCTCGGCGTCGATCGTGATGCGGCGTCGGGCATAGCGGCCGCTGGCGTCGATAAAGAAGTCGAATGTGTCGGCGGGCAGCGCCGGGCTGAACACAACGTCGGCGATGCGGCCTTCGAAATGCCCCATATAGGCGCGCCCAAGCATCCCTTCGGGGCCGCCGAACAAGCGCGGCTGGCTCATCCGCGCGGCGAGCATCAGCCGCGTCGTCTCCAACCCGCCGCAGGCAAGCACGATGGCGCGCGCCCGCATCGTCACCCGCTGGCCCGAGGGCAGGCACACGATGACGCCATCGACCCGGCCGCTCACCGGGTCGATCTCGATCCCGACCGCGACCGCGCCGAGCACGATGCGCAGGCCCGGATCGCGCTCCAGCGCGTCGGCGTGGAGCTGGCGCAGATTGCGCCGCTCGCTCCAGCGTTCGAGCCGGTCGATCCGGCATTCCGCGAGCGCCTGGGCCGCCGGCACCGGGGCCGAGAAATCCGGCGCGCCGGCGTTGAGGTAGCGCATCCCGACATCGTACCAGGGCCGGAT
>Ga0182024_10019331_pt1 | contig 12573 bp, 14 predicted proteins | sample P32metaG_FD_120480 | JGI IMG/M metagenome (GOLD analysis project Ga0182024, IMG submission 120480) | Permafrost microbial communities from Stordalen Mire, Sweden - P3-2 metaG (Illumina Assembly) | ecosystem: Environmental > Terrestrial > Soil > Wetlands > Permafrost | place: Sweden: Stordalen... | reverse complement strand
GTGATGCTCGCTCACGAACTGGCGCATCTTGCCGCCCATGATCCATTCTGGTTCGCCCTCGCTGATCTTTTCTGCGCGCTCGCCTGGTGGCATCCGTTGGCTTGGTGGATGCGACGCCAATTCCATCGCGCCTGCGAAGCGGCGGCCGACGAAGCCAGCGCCTTGGTTCCCGACGGCCCGGCCACGCTCGCGGAATCGCTCGTGACGTTCGGCCGCGAGTTAAGCCTCTCCACCCCGGTCGGCGGCCTTGGCGTCGGCGGCAGCGGTTTCCGCTCCGACCTCGCCTTGCGCGTCAAAGCCTTGTTGGCCGCATCTCCACTCTGGCGGGAATTGCCACGAATGTGGCGTTGGGCTCCGCGCGTCCTCGCCATTCTCTGCGCGGCCCTGACCGTCGCGCAGCCCATCCATGTCGCCAACCCCGGCTGGCTGCTCGCGGCCTTGCTTGAGCCTTCGTCCTCGCCGACGTCCACAACGTTCCCGCCAACGAATTCTCCAAATGGACTTGCCGCTATTCCCCAAACGACCAACCACCCCAAATCCATTTCTTTCCTTGTGCAATTTGTTGAACTTCCCGAAAACGATAACGTCAACAAACGCGAACTTGACGCCCTCTTCGGCGACCATCTCCAAGAATCCAAAACGCGGGGTTCCCTCGACACAAACGTGTTTGCCGACGGCAAACCACCTTCCCAACGACACGTCACCACCGATCTCGCGGCAACCCATGGCCAGGCAGCGGTCCTCGACCCTCAAAAGTTCACGGACTTGCGCAGACGCCTGCTCGACACGGGCGTTGATTGGCTCGCAGCTCCGCGCGTCGAGACGCTTCCGGGACGCCAGGCGCAGGTTTCAACCCTCGGCGCCCAAACAATTGTCTTCGATGTAAAAACAACCGATGGCACGTCTGTGCATCCGCAGCCTTCGATCGATTATGAAACAGGCAACGTTCTGTTGGGACCAACCGTGGATATTGTGACTCACGCTGGCGAAAATGGTTGCCGCCTCGATGTCGTCGCCAGGTTCGTGGAGTTTCTCGGCTACGACGACCCCGGAACCAACGTGCCAACAGTTTATTCCTGGGTTGAGTCTGGCTCTCCCAGCCCCAAGCCGCTTACCGCCACGCTCCCGCTGCCCCATTTCCGTGTGCGTCAGGCGCAAGCCTCCATCATGGCGCAATTGGGCCAAACCGTTGCCATGCGCGGCCCCATCGGGGTCGAAGCGAAAAAATTAAACCAGTCTCTTCCCGCTCCGCCAGCATCCAACGGAAACACCAATCGACTCTACATCTTCGTCACCCTCGGCCCCGCCGCCACGAAGTAGAACTACACGCTCACGACCTTCCCATTCCAATATCGCCTCCATCCCGCCAGCAATCCTGCTGTCATCAGAAAAATCGGCGCTGCCAGTATAAAACCAAAATAAAGCGCCAAATGAATTAACCCGAGCGTCACCCCCGTGTGCCAATTGACATTGACGTTCCCCGGCGTGCCGCTCAGAAACGTCGTATACTCCTGCAACCCCGCCATCCGTGAACTCGCATACAAAACCACTACGATCACCGCCCGCGCCAAAAACGCCTCCGGCGAAAATGCGTCCGCCTTCCAAATTCGTTTTACCACTTCTACGATTCTCATTTTTCAATCCTCTCCCAAAGAGGCCCAAGGGTCGCCGCGTAAAGCATCGCTGCGTCTCCCACTTGGTTGCTCGCGCAATACTTCAACCGCCCTTGCTCCCGCGACGGAAACGCCGCCATGTCCAATGTCGAAGTCAGCGCCCGCAGAAAATCCCAATCCTGAAAACTTGCCGCCGCGATAAACGCCATCCCACTCGATCCCGCGCTCACGCCCAATCCCGGCACAACCATTCCTGAATCCACATCCGTCGGCCCCGTCCAATTCGCCGGCCACTCCAGCCCATACCCAAATCCCAACACCACCTTTCCCAGTTCCGCGCGCGCCAATGCGTACTGTGACCGCGCAAATGGCTCATCCAACGCTCGCAAAAAATGCGCCAGCCCCCAAATCGTCGAACCTTCCGGACCGTAAATCGGCGTCCCGTCAACCGTATAGGCCGAGATCAACATCCCACTTTTATTGTCAATCAAATGGCTCCTCGCCACCGCCACCCAATCCGCGCACAACGCCCCATGGTCCGTCCCGTCCAACCGATCCTCCACCTTGCACGCCGCCAGCGCCACGGCATGATCAAACGTCCAGCACTCATCCGGGTACGTCTCCATTGCCATCATCGGATTTGACCGCATCCGCCGCTCAACCAAAGTCAATCGCTCCGCCATCGGTTGCTTGTAAGCGAGCTTCTCCTCCAGCAAACGCCGCGCCCCCATCATCAGCGCAATTTCCCCATCCAGAAAACAACTCCGCGCCGGCTGCTGCAGAAACGGATTCGCCTTCGCGTAAGGCATTAGAAAAGTGTAAATCCCCTTCTCGCTTTCGATCTTCACTGTCTCCTCGATGATCTCGTCCATCACCGGTAAATACTGCGACTTCAATTGCGGCTCGCGCAGTCCCATGTTTGCCAGTGACCACACCAAAAACGTCCGCCCCATGAAATCCCACTCCGCGTTGCTCGCCCGCATCTTGGTTAACTCCTTCCCGCGCGACGCCGGATCCGTCCAAAGCTCCAGATGCCGCGCCGCCAACTCCCGCGCCTTCGACGAAACTCCCTGCTTCTGGAAAAAATCCGTGACCGGCTTGCGAAAAAGCAAATGCACACACGGCAGCCAAATCGCCGTCGCCACTGTCATCGCCCCAAACGCCAACCCCGCCTGTTTCAACTTCCAGACCAACCACTCTTTCATAAAACCTCTTTTCCTTCGCTTTCGCTTTGCGCAGCAAAGTAGATACACACGTTAATTCCAACTCGTTTCAAACAATCGCTTCCACTCCTTTGGATGCCACTTCTATTCGGCGCGTTACAATATATTTGACTTTTCGTTCCTCCTCCCGCGCCAATCGCTGTTTCAACCCTTCCGCCCAGCCGCCCTCCAGAAATTCCGCCAGCGTCGGCCCGAAGCGCGTTCGCTTGTCAAACGCGAGCCACTGCCAAATCTCATACGGCCACACCCGCCGACCGATGTTTGAATACCACTGCATCCCCGCGCGAAATCGCCGTTCCGGATGCAGCAACGCCCGCCAGATCGCCTTCGGACGCGACTGGCATACCACCTCAATGAATTTCACCCACAGCAGCGTCCGCCAATTCGGCACGCACGGGCTCCCCAACACCTGATGCTTGTAATCCCACCGGCTCAAATCCGTCTGCACAATCCGATGCTTTCCCTCCTGGAGCGCAAACGGCGTCCAGCTATGCGGCGTCGCATACAACGCCTGAATCTGGTCGGGATCATACGACAGCAATTGCCGTAGCGTCCGCCAATAATCCGCATCCCGCTCCTGCGCGAATCCCGCCACCCACGCCGCCATCGAAATGATCCCGTGCTGCCGCATTAGTCGAATCGCTTCGCGATCTATCGCGTTCGTGCTCCCCTTGTGGATCGCCTGCAACGTCGCGTCGTCCGTGCTTTCCAATCCCAGCAAAAACCGCGCAACTCCTGCCTTCTTATACAAATGCAGAATGTCCGCATCCCGCACAATGTCGCTCGCCCGCGTCGTGCCAATCATAATGATCGGCACATTCTCCGCGATCAACGCCTCCAGAAATGCCTTCCACGGCTCACGCGATGCCGTCGGGTTTTCATCCGCCAGATTGAACAACTCCACTCCCTGCTCCCGATGCAGCCGCGCGATTTCCGCCGCGAATTTCTTCGGGTCCCGATGCCGCCACGCCCGCCAAAATCCATGTTGCCCGCAATAATGGCAATGATGCGGACAACCCCGCGAAAACTGCACGACCACTGCGCGCCGCTTCCCATAATACGTGTAACGCTTGTGATCGATCAGTTCCCAGCCCGTTCGGCACGCGTCGAGATTGCGGATTACCGCCGCCGGCAACGTCGCCCGGATTTCCCCCGTCCACGGCTGCGCATTCGGACGCGTCGGATGCGAAATCGTCCCCTCCCGAAACGCAATTCCCTGCACGGTGTTCAACCTTTTGTGGACCTGCAAGGCGCCAATCAACCGCACAATCGTTTCTTCACCCTCGCCTCGCACCACGATGTCGAATGTCGGCTCGTGCTGCAAAACCTGCCGCCAATGATACGTCGGGAACACCCCTCCATAAACGATCCACGCATTCGGCGACTCCCGTCGTACCGCCCGCGCTATCCGCGACGCCGAGGGATGCCCCGAAGTCGAACCCGAATGCCCCAGCAAAATGGCGTTCGGCCCATATGCAACCGCCTCCGCCACGATCTCCTCCGTCCGCATCGGGCCAAACTCCCCGTCCACCAGCTTCACCTCATGACCCGCGTCCAGCAGCGGTCCGCCCAGCGCCAGCAAACCCAGTGGCGGCAGATGTTCCCGCGGAATTCGGCTGCCAATCGAAGGATGCGGCGGGTTCACAATCAAAATCCTCATATTAACTTTGCATTACAAAGTCTATGACGCCACCACCCCCTTTTTGTTCAATTTATTTTACTATCTCCTCTTTGAAATGACTTATAGCCATGCAGTCGTCGCTACTTTGTCTCAAAAAGAGCGCTATGGCCACGCAGTGCCATTTCTACAAGACGCCTCAGACTTCAATGACCAAACCGGGATCGAATCCCTTACAAAGCTGATCAGGATAGCCGCACTGATTGCTCAAAATTCTCGTCGATCCGATCTTGTAATCGACGTTGTAATGCGTGTGACCATGAACCCAAAGTGGAATTCCGCTTGGCTCGATGAGTGAATCCAAATTCGACGTAAAGGCCGCGCTGAGTGGGTTGGTCGCGAGATCAGGGGCTTCGGAGCGAAGGCTGGGAGCGTGATGTGTCACCACGATCGTCCTTGTGATATCCCCCTTCGATAATTCATCCCTAAGCCATAACACAGATTCCCTATGGATTCTGACGGTGTCACGAGCGCGAAGGATTCTATTCTCAACGCTGTTCTGAATTATGTGATAATCGCTCATTGTCTCTTCAGCCGTTCGCATGGCAGCCTCGGTTTTAGGACCAACATCAAAGCTTGTCCAGAGCGAGCAGCCCAAAAATCTGTAGCCGCCGATCTCGACACATTTGTTTTCGAGCAAGTGAATATTGCTGCCCTCGGTCTCGCGGCGGAGCGTCTCGGTCAATTCTGGCAGGGAGTGACGGTAAAATTCGTGATTGCCTAAAACATAAATGACTGGCCTGTTTGAGAATTTGCCTCTTGCCCACCGCCGTCCTTCGCGCCCGAGATGAATGTCGCCCGCCAAAATTATAACGTTCGCATCGGTGTGCGGAATCTGGACTGCCCCAAATTCTAGGTGAAGGTCACTGAGAAGGTGCAGGCGCATACATTTCAAAGCACGTCGATTCTACGTTTCCTTTGCGATCTTCTTTTCATCCTCGGCAAACCGGCCGTAAGGACCAAAAAAGACCGCTCCTTACCGCGTCCAGGTCGCTGTCCGTCCCAAAAGTGAAATCCCAATGAAGCCGCGCACCTCCAGCCGGTTCGTCGCCACCAGCATCATTTTGCAATTGTAAGTCTTTCCCACCTCCGGATCATAAATTTTCCCGTCCTCCCAAAGTCCCTTGCCCGCATAAACGAAGTGGCTCATGAACTCGATGCCGGCAATCGTGCGTCCGCGAAGTTCAGCATTGGGATTGTTGCGGTCCGTCTTGGCCTTGCCTCCCATGCCAGGCTTGTCATCCAAAGGCCAATTCGGTTCCGATAAACTCACGATTTGCCCGAAATAGCGGTCACCCCGTTTAAGTATTCTAACCACACTCCGGTTGCTCGTCGTATTCCACGCGCCCAATATCGCATCCCGGTCATCTCCCCGCGCGGTCGCGCCAAAAACCAACAGCGCCGCCAAAACTGCCAACAGTCTTTGCATGCTCGGCCATGATTGCCATGAAGCGCCCCACGGTCAAGCGAAGCAAAGTCCGATCAGTTCGCCACCCCCAAAGAAAAGGTTGACAAAAATGTTTGAATATATAACATCTGGTTTGGACCGGCTTTAGGCCGCGCCCGTCCCGCCCGGCGGGACGTGATCTTTGAAATGGGAAATACGGGGCAAAGTAGTTGGCGCGCTCCGAAAAATTTCGGAGCCGCGCCACGCAAGAAGTGTATCTATGCGTCATTCGGGATTTGGGAATTCGTCATTTCACCGCGAAGCGGTGATACCCCCCCCTCCCCCCCCCGGCAAGTGGCCTTGGCTGAAAACTGAGCGCTGAAAACGGGAAAAGATTGCTCCATCCAACTCAATCGCACCTGATCAAACCAAAATCGGTCGAATCGACGGAAAACAAGGCTAATTCGGCTCTGTGCAGCGGCATTCCGGATAATCAGAGCAGCCCCAGAATTGTTCGCCGGCGCCTAAACCTTCAGTCGAAGTTCGCAAAACCATTTGGTGATCGCACGTCGGGCAAAGTTTGGGTTCCAGACCTAATGTCGCCAGCAATTCGGTGCGATGCTCTTCGCCGCCGGCGTCGAGCAATTTCAGCAAACCGTCTTGGCTGATAATGTCGATGCCCAACGTTTCGGCAACTTGTTGCGCTGGAGCGGTGCAGTCGCGCATGGTGACCAACAGCCCGCGCGAGAGCCCGTCTCGCTTCAGGGCGGTGGAAAACTCGATGATTTCAGGCGAAGTCACGTCCGTCTTCTTCCACGGTTTGCACATCACGGCGGTTTTCCGGCCCGTCTGTTCAATCACGAGGCTAAAATTATGTTCTCCTTCCGAGTTGGCGTGCGGTGACGCCGGGCAGCCAAGTTTGGCGTAAATACCGCTGACGATCTCATCTAATTGCCGCCAATTCGCTTCGCGCAGCTTTTCTGACAATTGGTTCATCTGCTGCCAGTCCAGCGTTTCGAGCGTCGCGGTTTTTTTGGACTGCGGACGCATCGGTTGGTTGACCGTTGCCACAAACAGCAGCACGCAAATGGTCAGGATGCCAAAGATCTCAGGACCAGGCGAGGTGTTGGACCAGGGACCGAAGTAGTGATAAACGAACGCGGCAAAAAGAAAAAACGCTCCGGCTTGGAGTATCTCAGTCCCTACGTATTGGCGCCTGGCAAGTTGCATGTCACCCTTGGAAGTAGCATCAACAGCGCCACAGCCGGATCCCAAGCATTTCTGCGAATTCTTGCCCGCCGCCTCCGCCTTGCTGAGTGAGGTGGTAATTCTAGTTGACTAAGCGAGTGTCTCCGCCACGTCGGCTTCGCTTAAATCCTTCACTAGGAAATCCGGCTTGTGCGCCGCCAGTTCCTCCATCGTCGCTCCACCCGTCCCCACGGCCAAAACGCGCGCTCCGATTGCCCGCCCGCAACGGATGTCCAAAGGCGTGTCACCTATAACGAGCGTTTCATCGCCGCGCACCGCCTGGCCAAGATGTGCGCCGCCGCGCTGAAGCGCGAATTGGGCGATTTCATCCCGGTGCTCGCTGTCATCGGCAAAACCCCCGAAGGCGAATTTGTCCCACCAGCCATAATGCTCGAGCTTCACCTGGGCGCCGCGCTTAATATTACCTGTCAACAATCCAATCGCCGGCGGATTCTGACTGTCAACTAAACCTTTGTAAAACTCCGGGACACCGCGGCATGGGCCGCCTTTGCTTTCGCGCATAATGGGCCTCAGCCAACCCAGATACGCCTCGAAAAAACGCGCAAAATTCTCCGGCGTCGCCGCAATGCCGTGATGCCCGAAAAACTCCCGCACCAGCGAAACATCGGTTCGCCCGGCGAACTTCAACCACTCCGTGCCGTCGTGAATGCCGAACTCTGACGCAAACGCCTGGCCGAACGCCTTCACTCCCGCGCCGCCCGAGTGCATCAGTGTCCCGTCGATGTCAAATAGAACTACTTTGATCACGGGCGCAGCCTATCATTCGCGTTTGCGCGCGTCCAATGCGCCCTCGCAAAATCGGCGATCAGGACCGCCAGTTCGGCGGGATGTTCCAACGGCGCAAAGTGTCCGGAGGGCAGCAGCGTCGTAGAGGCGTTCGAGAGATATGGCAACCCCTCTTTTCGCTGGTATTCTGGACCGTAAATGGGATCGCGCTCACCGATCACGACAAGTGTCGGCGCATTCGTGCGGCCGAACGGCTCCGGCAACCATGTTGACAGCAGCGTTTCGTCCGTGATTTCCAGCACGGATGCCGGCGTGCGCGATACCGCGCGGCAACAGGCGTCAACGGTCGCCTCGTCCACGGTTGGGCCGAACCAATTCCGGATGGATGCTTTCAGGCGCTTCCAATCGGCGCCTGATTGATACATGGCGCGTCTGGATTCTATGGACAGCGGCGATGGACTTGGCCCCACCGGCGCCACCAGAATTTGCGCGGGAATGCGGCAACGAAACTTAGCAGTCAAATACAAGGCTAATTTGCCGCCCAGGCTGAAGCCCACCGGGATGAATTGCTCCGCGCCTGTGGCATCCACCACGGTCAGAATGTCCGAAGCGAAGTCGTCCCATTCGTAGCCGGAAGCGGGCGGAGGAGAGCGGCCATGACCGCGCGAGTCAATTAGAAAGCAACAGAACTCATGGCCATCCAAATGGCGCGTCACTTGATACCAAAGTCCGCCGACGCCGCCCCAACCATGGATCATGGCAAGATTGATTGGCCCTGTGCCGCGCGTTTCATAAAAGATTTCCGCGCCATCTGGAGTTCGAACTTTCGGCATCAGGCGATGTTTTGCGGCCCCTGTCCTCCACTGATGAGGAAAAGCACCGCCATCCGGACCGCCAGACCATTGGTCACCTGGTGGAGGATCATCGAACGCGCAGAGTCTGCGACTTCGCTGTCGATTTCCACGCCACGGTTGATCGGTCCTGGATGCATGATGAGTGCGTCCGGTTTGGCCAGGCGCAGGCGTTCGCGGGTGAGGCCGAAAAGGCTGGTGTATTCGTTCAGGCTGGGAAACATCGACTTGCGCTGGCGTTCGTGCTGGATGCGCAATAGGTTGATGATGTCCGCCCCAGCGATCGCCTCCTCAACATTATATGTGACAGCGCAGCCCATTTTCTCGAAGACGCGGGGAACCAGGGTGGCCGGGCCGCAGAGCGTGACGCGCGCGCCCAGTTTGGTCAACGCCCAGATATTGGAGCGAGCGACGCGGCTGTAAAGTATATCTCCGAGGATGGTCACATTCAGCCCCTCGATGCGGCCCTTGGCTTCGCGAATGGTAAAGGCGTCCAGCAGCGCTTGCGTGGGATGTTCGTGGGCGCCGTCGCCCGCGTTGACCACGCTGGCCCGAAGAAACCGCGCCAGAAAATGCGGCGCGCCGCTGGCGCTGTGGCGGATGACGATGATGTCGGCATTGAGAGCTTCGAGGTTGCGGGCCGTGTCTTTCAGTGTCTCGCCTTTTTTCAACGAAGATGCTTCCGCGCTGAAATTGACCACATCGGCCGAGAGGCGTTGCGCGGCCAATTCGAAGCTGATGCGGGTGCGGGTGGAGGGCTCGACGAATAAATTGATGACGGTCTTGCCGCGCAAGGCGGGAACCTTTTTGATGGCGCGTTCGCCGACGGCCTTGAACGCGCGGGCGGTGTCCAACGCGAGGAGGATCTCCTCGGCGCTGAGCGATTCGATGTCAAGCAAATGTTTGCGCGACCAGTTCATGTTCGGTGCAGGCGCGCTTCGTCGGCGCCGCCTTCCTCCGCGAAGCGCACATCAATTCGTTCGTCCGGCGCGGTGGGGACGTTCTTCCCCACAAAGTCGGCCTTGATGGGAAGTTCGCGATGCCCTCTGTCAATTAGAACCGCGAGTTGAATGCGCCTGGGGCGCCCGAAATCGTTCAAGGCGTCAAGCGCGGCGCGGGTCGTGCGCCCGCTGAACAAGACATCGTCAACCAGAATGACGGTCTTGCCATTGATGTCAAAAGGAATTATTGTTGGCTGCATTTGCGGCGCGCCGTGCTGGCCGAGGTCATCGCGATGCATGCCGACGTCCAACTCGCCGACGGGCGGCGGCTGGCCCCAAATGCCGGCCAAAATCTTCGCCAACCGACGCGCCAGAAACACGCCACCACGCTGAATGCCAACCAAAACAACCTCGGCATGGTGTTCGTCACGTTCGGCGATTTCGTGGCCGACGCGTGTCAACGCCCGATGCATCCCTGGGGCGTTTAGTATGAGGTTGTTTTCCGGCATGCAGCGCCGCGGTGCGCCTTAGTTTCCACTATGGGAACCGTGGCGGCTTTTGCGCCATTTGCTGCGGTGCTTGATGATCCAATCCGTCAAGGCGCGCTCAAATCCAATGTCGTGCCCGGCCTTTTCCGATTCGATCCATTTGTGTCGAAGAATCTCCTCGCGCTCCGCCTGAAATTCCCTGTAGAGCGACGATTTCTTCAACAATTCATTGCCGTGCGATGCTCCTGGTTGTGACAACATAAACATTGGCATGTCGGTGGTTTGTGATGTGACAAGGGTGGTTTGGTTCATGGGAGCAAATTCGTTTTTATGCGGGGTCGAGGCCGAGGGTGCGGCGGCCGAGCGCGCTAATCATGCTTTGGTGCCAGGGCGGATCCCAGACCAACTCGACATTGGCTTCATCGATTTCGTCCAGCGACAGAATGCGTTCCTGGACATTGCCGGCAATTTGCCCGCCCAGGTGGCAGCCGGGCGAAGTCAAAGTCATCTTGACGTTGACTTGCGGGCCTTTGACCGAAACATCGTACACCAGGCCCAAGTCAACAATATTCAACGGAATTTCCGGATCGAAACAATTTCGCAATTGTTCCCACACGGCCGACTCAAGATCGGCGGGCTTGGTTTCGCCCGTTGCGGGCAAAGGTTGAGAAGTACAGTCCATACTCAATCGTCACACAAAAGTTACCTTATCCAAGTATTCGACGCAAGCTTTCCGCGACATTTGTAAAGCACTTGCCCGCAGGTGTTTGCGGCGCGACGCCCGCGACAGGCCGTCCAGAGTCTCCTCCCTCACGTATTTCCAGAAGGATCGGGATTTCCCCTAGAAAAGTGATGCCACGTCGTTTCGCTTCGGCCTGACCGCCTCCATGGCCAAAGATTTCGACGCGTTCGCCGCCCGGCGCCATAAAGTAACTCATATTCTCGACAATCCCTAAAATCGGCACATTGACCTTCTCGAACATGGCGATGCCTTTGCGCACGACCCCCAGCGACGCCTCCTGCGGCGTGGTGACGATGACCCCGCCGTCTAATGGAACGGTCTGGCACAAAGACAATTGCGCATCACCGGTTCCGGGCGGCAAATCGACCAGCAAATAGTCCAGGTCACCCCATTCGACGTCAGAAATGAATTGCTGAATGGTCTTCATGATCATGGGTCCGCGCCAAATTACCGGGGCATCGCCGTCGATCAGAAATCCCATGCTCATTAGTTTGACGCCATAATTGGTCAAGGGCACGAGCTTCTCGGTCTCGCTGATGGTAGGTTTTTGATGGACGCCCATCATCAAGGGGATGCTTGGCCCGTAAATGTCGCAGTCCAGCAAGCCGACGGAGACGCCGAGGTTTTGCAAGGCGCAGGCCAGGTTGACGGAGACGGTTGATTTTCCCACGCCGCCCTTGCCGCTGGCGATGGCCACGATGCGCTTGAGGCCGGAAATCTTCTGCGGCTGGCCCCCGGTATTGGGCGCGCCCGCGACGGCCGCGATGTCGATCTGCACTTGTTCGACGCCCGGAGTCTGGCGCAGAACGCGTTCCGCCTCGGATTTGAGTTGCTGGGAGATTTGCGGGTTTCCTGCTGTCAACTGCAAGGAAACGGCGACCGCGCCGCCCTGGATGGATATAGTCTTGACAAGTCCGAACGACACAATGTCACGGTTGTAGCCGGGATACTTGACCGCCCGCAAGGCCTGGAGAATCGCTTCCTCGGTCATACATCGATCACCGGGCCGCCGCCGTCGGAGGGCGGGCGCGGGCCGCCGGATCGGCCGCGGGAAAAATGGACGCGCGAATCGCCGCTGCGGGTCAGTGAATTGAGGACGAGCGAGACGATGCTGATGATGAGTGAAGCCCAAAAGGCGTCCTTGAACGAGTTCACCGAGAAATCCTTCATCATCGTGCCCACCCACCACAACAGCAGGGCGTTGATCACCAGCATAAACAAGCCCAGAGTGAAAACGAGCAATGGCAGGGAAAGCACGACCAACACGGGGCGCACAAAGGCATTCAACACGCTCAAAAGCAGTGTGGCCTTGATCAGTCCCGCGGTGGAATAATGGATTCCCGGCACGATGCTGGCGGCCAGCGCGACAGCCAGAGCCAAGATTAACCAGCGTTTTAAGAACGAAACCATGCTCGAAAGCATGGCAACATCCGACACTCTGGCGGCAAAGACAAGCCGCATTTGGAACCGCGCTCAAGGTTTGATTTGGTTTGATCGGTGCGATTGGGTGCGATTGGGTGCGATTGGGTGCGATAGGGCTTTGAAGAGGGAAATCAAACGCAAAGACGCAAAGACGCCACGCCCAGCGATCTCTGCGGAGAACGCTTTGGCTGGTCGGAAAACGTTGAGTTTGTCCGAATTCTGGTTGGATTGAG
>Ga0182024_10019330_pt1 | contig 12573 bp, 10 predicted proteins | sample P32metaG_FD_120480 | JGI IMG/M metagenome (GOLD analysis project Ga0182024, IMG submission 120480) | Permafrost microbial communities from Stordalen Mire, Sweden - P3-2 metaG (Illumina Assembly) | ecosystem: Environmental > Terrestrial > Soil > Wetlands > Permafrost | place: Sweden: Stordalen... | reverse complement strand
GATTTGCTCATCGTCGCCTGGGGCTCTACCGCCGGACCGATCACCGCCGCGATGAAGCCGATGCGCGAGAAGGGCCATCGCATTGGCCACGTCCATCTGCGCTATCTGAATCCTCTGCCGCGCAATCTCGGCGATATTCTGAAGCGCTACAAGAAAGTGCTGGTGCCCGAAATGAACATGGGACAGCTGTCAATGATCCTGCGCGCAAAATTTCTAGTGGATGCCGAAAGCTACGGCAAAATCCAGGGCAAGCCCTTCAAGCAATCCGAAATCGAAGCGAAAATCGAAGAGCTGCTCGATTAAGTACCGTCGGCGTTTCGCCGGCGCTTTGCCCTTGAGGTTGCAGTTGTAGCGGCGGTCTTCAGACCGCCAGCCGTTGCAGTTGAATTTGTGAATCGCCCGAGAGGGCGATTCATCCTGGGAGCCAACAGCGTTGGCTCGAAGGGTAGCGGCGGCCTGTTTGTGGGCGGGCATTTTGACTTTTGTTTTGGATTTTGTAGCGGCCAGCTTTAGCTGAGCGCATTTGTCTTTGAAGTTGCGTCAGGCCAGTTTTTTGAGGAGCGATTGAAAATGACCACGGCCACATTGCCGGTGTACACGAAAAAAGATTTCCAAACTGACCAGGAAATCCGCTGGTGTCCGGGCTGCGGCGACTACGCCATCCTCGCCGCCGTCCAGGCTGTCTTCGCCGAACTCGGCGTCCCGCGCGAAAAATTCGTTTTCATCTCCGGCATCGGCTGCTCCAGCCGCTTCCCGTATTACATGAACACTTTCGGTTTCCACACGATCCACGGTCGCGCCCCCGCCATCGCCACCGGCGTAAAACTGATTCGTCCCGATCTCGACGTCTGGGTAGCCACCGGCGACGGTGACTCGCTCTCCATCGGCGGCAATCACACCATTCACATGCTGCGCCGCAACGTCGGCCTCAAAGTCCTCATGTTCAACAATAAAATTTACGGCCTCACCAAAGGCCAGTACTCGCCCACGTCCGAAGTCGGTAAAAAAGCCAAGTCCACTCCGTTCGGTTCCGTGGACCGCCCATTCAGCCCGCTTTCGCTAGCGTTGGGCTCCGAAGCCACCTTCATCGCGCGCTCCGTCGACGTCTTCCAGCTGCACTTGAAAGAAACCCTCAGAAAAGCGGCTGCTCACCAAGGCTCGGCGTACATCGAGATCCTGCAGAATTGCAATATTTTCAATGACGGCGCCTGGGAAACCATCACCGAAAAGGAAGCCCGCAGCGAACAGGTCGTCCAGCTCGACCACGGCAAGCCGCTAATCTTCGGCAAGAATCGCGATAAAGGAATTCGCCTGGTAGGCCTGGATCTAGAAGTCGTCGCGCTAGGAAACGGAATCACCGAAAAGGATTTGCTGGTCCACGACGAGCACAATCCAAATCCGGTCTACGCCTTCGCTCTTTCGCGCATGGACTCCATGCCCGGTTTCCCAACGCCCATCGGCGTCCTGCGCGCGCTGCAAGGCGTCCCGCGCTACGAAGATCTGATCCAGCAGCAAATCCGCGAAGTAATCGCCAAAAAAGGTAAAGGCGATCTCGCAAAGTTACTGCGCGCCGGCGATACCTGGGAACTAAAGGCATAGGCAGACTAGCTCGATGTCATTAGCGGATTTTTCTTTTTTTGCCTGTCGGATCAATCGGCAAAGACGCCGTTTTCCAGTCAACGCCTTCAGGCCGTTTCCCCACGCCTGCGACGTACAAAACTCCTTCCGTCACTCCATCAATTCCCAAATCCCGATCAATCTTCGAATCCGCCATCGCCATCGTGCAAAACGGCGCAAGCCCCAACCAAGTCGCCACCAGACAAAACGTCTGGCACAAATGTCCCGCCTCGGCGAGGACCACGCGATACGCCCGCGGATAGCGATACTTCCATTGCGTCCGCGTGAACACTGCGGTCATGAACACAAACGCGGCCGCCTCGGAAAACCATCTCTGCCCGATCACGTAATCCGACATCCGATCGCGCGTCATCCCGCGCCGCAGCAATTCGAGCCGGTGTCGCGTCGCGTCGTAGTGATAAATCCCCGGAGCAATTCCCTCCACGTCGCGCGCCACCACGTAAGCCTCAATCGGATGCAGCGCTCCGCCCGATGGAGAAGTCTTCACCGCAAATCTCCCCAGCCGCGGCACCGCAACCCACTCGCGTACTCCCCAAGTCAATCCCAATAACGTCGCCAAATCCGCCAGCGCAAGCTTCCCCGCCTCGAATCTCCGCCAAGTCCGACGCGATGTCAGCACGCGGGTAAATTCGCCGCCCAAGCGCGGAACAGGCAATACGATCTGAGCAGCCCGCGGATAATGCTTCACCGGAACAGGCATCGCCTTCTCGTGCGTTAGCCCCTCCATGTAACGACCGATGCTCACCAGGTTTGCTTCGAAGGGAAGATCGCGTCCAGTGAAGTGAAAGAACCCGGCGGCTGGGTTCCAGTCTTTCCACGCAGGCATCGCTCGTTCCAGCGATCGCAGCTCACGGTCGGAGCGGTGCAGCAGTGAATGCCAAACCAGCTCTTTGATCGCGGCGCGCAGCGATGGCGGAGAATATTGCGGGAGGTGACGGAAAAGTGCCTCCGCGGGAAGCCAATGGCTGAAGAAGTTCAGTACTTCCGTCGCGATAGGCGCGGCCGTTGCCCCTGTCCCCGTCGCGTAATTCTCGAAAACCAGTTCTTTGTCGTTCCAGTAGGAAACCAAAAACGGAGAACGCCGGAAAAGCACACGTTTCGCTCTAGACATGCGGTCTAGCTCGGTTCCACTCGCCGCGAGACCAAATCACAGCTCTCCTGCGCGCTTTACTTGGGACTGGTCGTGAACCACTGCCCGTACGGCGGCGGCTGGATTATCCCCGGCTTGGCTCTCGGACAAGAGATTCGCAGAAAGTGATGGGATTTTTCCAGCATCCGCAGGTTCAGATCGATTTTCTTCTGGTCAGCCTTGCTGACTTTCGGCCGAATGGCGCGCAACTTCTTCTCGGCCCTGCGAATTGCTGAGGTAATCGGATGAAGCGAAAAAGCAATCTTGGCCATATGAATCAGCCTCCTGCCATTCCAGATGCCGTGAGTCCGAAGCGGCCCGTTCCAAGTCGTTCGGCGCAGCGGACCGCGTTACTTCTTCTTGGATTTGGCCGTGAACGTCTGCCCGTAATGCACGAGCGGCCGGCAGAAATTCTTAACGGTTTTGCCGCACTGCGCTAGCCCCCGCAGTTCCAGGTCGATCTTCTTCTGATCGGCCGTGGCGGCCTTCCCGCGAATCGCCCGCAACTTTTTCTCCGCTTTCGTGATTTCCCTGGTGATGCTCTTCAGCGTGAAGTTAATTTTGGCCATCCTTTTCTCCTAAGACAACGCATTGCACTCTTCACCACTGGGTAAGGTCGGGCCGATTCCGGGGAATGTACGAAGGACGGCGGAAGTGTAGTCGAGGCCCGTCGCAGCGTCAACAAAGATTGCTTGGCCGATCATTTCCCATGGCCGGTCTGCAGCGCCGGCAACATTGCCGCGGTAATTTTCATTTCGTATTTGTGCTTGTGGGCACGAACGGCAGGCCGATCCGCTGCACCAGTGCGACGAACCGCGGATCAGAATGCAAACTGGCAAATCGCGGATGCACAGCGACATTGATCAGCCGCACGGACCGCTCCTGATACGCTTTGTCCAGCCACTGAAACGCTTCATCCCTCTGATCCAAGCCCACATAAACGAGCGCAATCGTGTACGGCGAAACGTATTGCCTGGAATACATCTGCAGCAAATCACGCAAAATCTCGAGCGCCTCCGGTTTCTTTCCCGCCACAGCGTACGCATTCCCCAGCTCGGCCTTGAACGAAGTTTCGTTTCCCGAAAGCGCCAGCGCCTGCTGCAACTCTTGCAACGCTTTTGCATAATCCCGCTGCGCCAGATAGGCCTGACCGAGATATCCGTGCGCCACCGCGAAGCTGGAATCCATGGCCACGGTTCTCTGCGCTTGCGCAACAGCCTCGTCGTATCTGGCGGCCAGATACAGTACCCACGACAGATTGGCGTTGATGATGAGCGAACGCGGATCGAGTTCTTGCGCCAGCTTCATTTCCGAAATTGCTTCGTCGCTTCTGCCCGCGCACGCCAGCGCTAGCGCATGCCAATGGTGACTGTTCGCTTCGCCCGGATTCAATTCGATCGCGCGCTGAAATTCATCGAGTACGCCGGGCCATTCCAACCGGTACGCGCGAATTTGACCGAGCACAGCGTGCGCATAAGCGAGATTGTCGTCGAGCTGCAGCGCTTTCACCGCGGCCGCTTCAGCTTCAGGTAGCACTTGCGAAGACGGAACATCCCTATAATCCGCCGCCAGCGTCAGCGCGCCCGCCAGTCCTGCGTACGATGGCGCATAAGTGGGATCCAACTGAATTGCCTCGCGGTAATCTGCGACTGCTTGCGTCACGGCCTCGCCCGTGCGTTTAGCGACGAAGTAATTTCCTTGCAGGTATGCGTCGTAGGCAGCCGGTACTACAGTCCGCGTTTTCGCGAGGCGCTCTTGCTCCGGTTGCGTCAACTGAATCTGAATTTGCGTGACGATGTCGCGCGCCACGTCGCTCTGCAGCGCCAGGATGTCCGTTACGGTACGCTCATAACTGTGCGCCCAAAGGTTCTGGCCGGTTTGCGGCTGCACCAATTCCGCGGAAATGCGCACGCGATCGTCGGAACGCAGCACGGAACCTTCCACCAGCGCGTCCACGCCCAATTCCTGCGCAATTTGCGATGGGTTTTCGTGCTTGTCCTTGTACTGCATCACGGAAGTGCGCGAGATGACGCGCAGTTTCTTGATCTGAGAAAGTTCGGTGATCAGCGCGTCGCACATTCCATCGGCGAAATAGTCCTGTTTGGGATCGCCAGTAAGATTTTCCAGCGGTAGCACAGCCAGAGATTGAATGGAGGCCGCGCCCACGGCCGGCGAGCCGCGCCATTTGACCTCGACCAGCTTCCAGATGAACACCGTTATCAACAACAACGCCGCTACGGCCGATGCAGTCAGTAGCGCGCGGCCGAACCGCGAGCGAGGGGCTGCAATGGCCGGAAGAACGGCCGATGCTTGAATCGCGCTCGCCGGAATCACAGCCGAGTTCGTGCGCAAAGCTTCCAGCGCCGCGCGGATTTCGCTGGCATGCTGATAACGCTGCGCCGGCTCCTTCGCCAGGCAGTGCTCGATGACGGAACGCAACCCCAGAGGCACATTCTCCCGCAAGGGCGGCGGCGAATCGTGCAGAATCATCGAGCTCAATTCGTAGGAAGTTCTGCCGCGGAACGGGCGCTTGCCATTGGCCATCTCATAGAGCACCACGCCCAGCGCCCACACATCACTGCGCGCGTCCGCCGGTTCGCCGCGAAATAATTCCGGCGCCATATAGTGCATGGTGCCGACGATCGCGCCTTCCGAAGTCAGCGTGCTGATGGATTGCGTCTTCAGGGTGATTTCGCCCGGAGTCATGTGCTTGGCCAAGCCGAAGTCGAGGACCTTGACGCGGCCTCCGGGCATCACGATGACGTTGGGAGTTTTCAAATCGCGGTGGATCACGCCGCGTTCGTGAGCGTGCGCCATGGCGTCGGCAATTTGTTCGCCGTAGCGGATCACCGTTTCCACCGGAAGGCCGCCTTCCGGAATTTGGTCGGCCAAGGAACGGCCGCTGACGAATTCCATCACGATGTAGTTCTTGCCGTCGGCTTCGCCCACGTCGTAAATGGTGCAAATGTTGGGATGATTCAACGCGGAGGCAGTGCGCGCCTCGCGAATCAAGAGCGCGCGCGCGTTTTCGTCATGATTCAGTTCATCAGGGAGGAACTTCAGCGCAACGTCGCGGTTCAGCCGGTCATCATGCGCGCGATAGACCACTCCCATCCCGCCGGCGCCGACTTTTTCGACGATTCGGTAATGCGAGACGGTCTGGTCGCTCACGTGTGCGGAACGCTCAAGCGAGCATCTTAGGCCGCGGCGGAAAGTTAAGTCAACGCGGAAGCCGATGGTCGTTTCGTCGCAGAAATGGGGCCGCCGAGGAAACGCTTGTGGCGCAACTCAATGGTCTTTGCATGTGGCGGCTTGATTCACTTGGAATTATTGCTGCAGCAGGATTGATACGGTTCCATTCCCTAGGTTTGCCACTGCGAGATCGAGCTTCCCGTCGCCATTGAAATCCGCCGCGGCGACCTGGTACGCGCCCCCTCCGATCGCATAAGGCGAACCCGACGCCTGGGTGAATGTCCCGTCGCCATTGCCGAGCAGAAGCGTGATTGTACTGTCTCCAAGATTTGCGACCGCCAGGTCCAGCTGGCCATCGTTATTGAAATCCCCTGCTACGATCGCGGTTGGCCCATTTCCAACTGGGGTCGTTACTGGCGCGCCGAAAGTGCCATCGCCATTCCCTAGCAGGATGATCACTGCGTTGCCAACGGAATCCGTGGTGGCGATATCAAGCTTACCGTCACCGTTAAAATCGCAGGTCACGATTGCGGAGAGGTTCTGCCCGAAGGAAATTGGGGAACCACTTGCCTGTGTGAACGTCACGTCTCCGTTCCCGAGCGATACGGCCACTCCGGGACCCGGAATCATGGTTGTCCCGCCACTGGCCTCAATGGCATCCAGCTTCCCGTCTCCGTTGAAGTCCCCCACCGCCAGGCCCGCGGGGAATCCGGTGGTGAAGAGGTCGCCTGCCGTAGTAAACGCCCCTTTTCCGTACCCGAGAGCGACGGATGATACACCCGATATTTGGCCGGTGATTGCCAGATCGAGGCTGCCATCCGCATTGAAATCCGCCGGTGCCAGACCGGATACCGGCATGTTAAATGCATTCGCGATCTGCGCGGACGAAAAGGCGAAGGTTCCGTCCCCATTTCCTAGCAGGATAACTGCAGCCTCATTATTGATCTCGCCGACCGCCAATCCGAGGTGGCCACTGTTGTTGAAATCGGCCGCGATGATGGGCCCAACATAGGGCGAAGCAAAGTCATCGTAGGGCGGGCTTGGCACTCGCATGGGCGAGCCTGCCGCCTGCGTAAATGTGCCGTCGCCGTTCCCGAGGAATACATTCACAGAGGTCTCCGCCGCGATCGCCAAGTCCGCTTTACCGTCCTCATTGAAATCACCAATCGTGATCCCAAATGGGTTGAAAATCGTCAGCGGCGAGTTCGCGGCTGCTGCGAATGAGACTGTCGCTTCGGGTGCGGCAATTTGGAAATAGACCACGTTGGACGGGCCGCCGCCCGGCACGGGATTCACGACGGTCACGGTGGCCGTGCCTGCACTCGCAACGTTCGCGGCTGGGACAATCGCGGTGAGATGTTCGGCGTCCACGAAGGTTGTCGCCAGCGGCGTGCGATTCAAGTTGATCATCGCAGTCGAAAGGAATCCCGTGCCGCTGACGTGCAGCGTGAACTGCGGACTGCCTGGAGACACTGCCGTCGGTACAAGCGGCTGATTCAGGAACGGGATCGGTTTCCTCGCTGGAGCAGTCGGATTGATTTGGATGCTCATGAATCCGTTAGTCGCAAACACACCGGTCGCGTCCGTGACTGTCGCCTCGAAATACCAAGTTCCAGCGCTGGTCGGCATTCCGTTAATAAGACCCGTGTTCGGGTTCATGTTCAAACCGTCTGGCACCGCACCGCTACTTTATATCCGGTCATAATGGGCCCGTCGTACACACTCCATTGAAACGGAGAGGTGCCGCCTGCGAGGGCGATCATCTGGCTATACGGCGCGCCTACCGATCCGTTCGCAAGTGTCTGAAACGGAATCTGAGGAGGAGGGTTTACAGTGATTTGTACCGAAGCTTTTTTCGTTTGGTCTGCGTCGGAAGTCGCCGTCACGGTCGCTTGTTGTCCGCCGGCGAGAATGCCTGTCGGGGGATTGTAGGTGACAGCTAGCCCCGTCGAATTGCTGAGAGTGCCAGGGCCAATCAGGCTCCAGGAGACGGCTACAGGCGATTTTGCATTGGTTACGGTTGCGGTGATCGCGACAGTCTGGCCCTGATCAATTGCTTGCGCGGACGAAGGCGATAGCGCCACCGAAACCGGCTGCGACGAACTTGAGCACGCGCTCGTAATCATCGCCATCGCTATGACCGGTAACGGCAAACACCAGGAGCACATCCGGGACATGGTCCCTCCACCAGGATTGTATTAAGGGAGCGAAGTATCGCACGTTTTCGATTACTCCGCTTCCCGAATGTTATGGTTAAGTGTACTTACTGTCGCAGTTATAATCATGGACAAGATTCGGGCGCTTGAAGCTTGACTGAGAATAAGAACCGGGGAGTGTGAGCGGGAGGCACGAGTGCACGGTCAAGTGCGTCATCGAACCAGCATTTGAGCGATACTCCACTGTATTAGCCGCGCCTGGAATTGACGAATCATCTGCTGCCGCACAACGCCGCATCGTTGTGGACCCTTCATACAACCAGATGTATGAACGCCGCGCGGCACAAATGACCTACTGGATCGCGTGGGGCGAAGGTGCGGGCGCTGGAAGAGACGCCGGGGCGGAATTCCTGGCGACGGTTGTGAATTGCTGCGACGGTAGCGGGGGCATCAGCGCCATGGCGTGGTCGCGCGCCGCTGCGAATTCGGTCCAGTCATGCTTTGAAACTGGGTCGGATGGCGGCAGCGGGAGGCGCTCGAAATTCAGGAATTCTTTGCCGCGTTGGATGCGGAAATCCAAGTGCGGACCGGTGGCGAGGCCGGTCATTCCGACCAAGCCAATCCGCTGACCCTGCTCGACTCGCTCGCCGGAATGCACCAGCACACGCGACAGGTGCATGTAGTACGTGGTGTAACCGTTGTTGTGCTGGATCTCGATCAGATTGCCCGCGCCACCTTTCCTGCCGGCGAAAATCACGCGGCCATCGCCGATGGTTTGCACGGGCGTGCCGGTGGGCGCAGCGTAATCAATGCCGAGGTGCGGACGGTATTCTTTCAGAATGGGATGATAGCGATGCTGGCTGAAATGCGAAGTAATCACCGCGGCAAATTTCAGCGGCGAATGCAGGAAGGCCTTCTTCATGGACTTGCCGTCGGGCGTGTAATACGCGGGGGCGCCATTCGGTCCGTGAAAGAGGACCGCGCGATAGGGATGCGAGCCATTGTTGTATTCCGCGGCGAGAATTCGGCCGTAGGAAATGACTTCGCCGCTTTCGAGCGTTTTCTTTTCGACGACCACGCGGAACGTGTCGCCCGGCCGAGGATCGGTGTAGAAATCCAGATCCCAGCCGAAAATTTCCGCCAGGCGCATGGCCAGCTCCGGCCTTTCACCCGCGTCCAGCACCGCGTTGAAAAGCGAGCCGTTCACTTGCCCGACGACGCCTACTTCCTCGGTTTCCGATGGAATGGTCTGGACCTCGGCGTGAAAATCATCCCCTTGCGGCCGGATGTAAAGGACGCGATCGGCGTCAATGCGATAACGCACTTCGCGCAGATCGCCCAGAATCGAGCGGCCCACCACGAAACTGTTTCCGGCGCGCAGATGGCGCAGATCGAAAACGGACTGCGCGGAATTAATAAGGCGCGAGGCGGTGTTCGAACTGAATCCCATACTCTGCACGAACGCCGGGAACGGCATGCGCGACGGGACTACGGCTGCGCTGAACAGCACCAGCTGCTCCTGCATGCGGTGAGCTTCTTCACGCGAGGGAGTAGCTTGCGTCATGATTTCGTAATCGGCGGAGGAGGAGCGGAAGTAATACGCGCTTACGAAGCTGCCTGCAACCAATGCAAGGAGCGTAATTGCGATTAAGACTTTGATTTTCGTTCCCATAATTACCTGCGGCGAATAATTTACGAAGTTTGGAGCATAACGCAATGCGACGAGCGGCGGGAAGTGAAATGGTGTGGATTTGTTCATGCGGTAACAGGCGACGTGGACGGATTTCCGAGCGCTGAGACGACAGGCTTGGTGCTGCAGAGTGGCCAAGTGCGCAGAGAAAACCTACAGCAAAGGCAACAGGCCGGCGACGCGCCGGCGCTACCAGGGACTAATGCGAGGCGCCGGCCGCAGTGGTGTACTGCGCGCGGCGCGCGGATTCGGCGAAATAATTTCGTTCGCGCAGGCCATGGTAGATGCGGCCGGCGATTTCAGAAGCATGCGGACCGCTGACGGCGCGGCTGCCTCCGCGAATCAGAACGACGAGCACGATTTTCGGATGCGCCTGATCAGCATACGAAACGAACCATCCTAAGCGTCCGCCAAGCGATTCGTCGTTGCACGTGCCGGTCTTGCCGAGAGCCTGCTCGCCATCGGGGTCGTAACTTTGTTTCGCGGTACCGTACATCACGGCGGCCAGCATGCCTTCGCGCAAATCGGGGAGCAGCGGCGCGATGTCGAGTTGCTGGCGCACGCGCGGCTGAAAATTCTGACGGGCTTCTGCGGTGCGCGGATATTGCAGGTAATACTGCGTGCCGCCGTTCGCGAGTGTGGAAACCAGAGAGGCGAGCTGCAGCGGCGTGAGTCGAATGCCTTCGCCGAAGCTGGACATGCGCGCGACGCCGCCGTACGCGGGAGGCACAGAGGGCACCAGGCCTGGCTGCTCTTCGGGAATATCGTAACCGGCGCGCGTGCCCAAGCCGACCAGCTGCGCGTATTGGTGGACGCGCGGGAAACCCAGGCGCGTGCCGACCTCTTCGAAATAGACGTTGTTGGAATGCGCCATCGCTTCGGTAAGGTCCATGTAACGGCGATGGCCCACTTTCAGCATGGTGTCGCGAGTGATGACGCCTTCCTGCAGACCGGCGAGCGCGATGACCGGCTTGATCGTGGAGCACGGCTCGAAACCGGAAGAAAATGCCATCTTCTGATTGACGATGGTGAGGATGCGGCCGGTGGACGGGTCCATCGCGAGGACGGAACCGTTGGCGTGGCCGAGCGCGTTTACGGCGATCTGACGGATCTCCGGATCGTCATAATCCGCATTGTCATTCTTGGTGGGATCACCGTAGGCCGAAATGCCGGATTTTTTGTGGTGCGTGCGGGTAGTGGTAGTAGCAGGCGTGGCCGCCGACGCGACGGCGCCCGCGAGAAAAAGGCACAAGACCGGGAGACACTGTTTGATGGCTGGGACGGGTTGCATCGAGTCCTATATCGGCCTACGGAATACATACTTCAGCCGATTGACTCTCAGTTTACGGAAGACGTACGGCGAAACGCAACTGTTAAGGAGGACAGCGTTCCAGCGCGGCACAGCTGGACGAGAGGACAGATGGGCCGTGGCTCCGGACAGCGACATCGCCAAGCGATAACGCGGAGGGCGAGGCGGCAATTCGCCGCCCCGCGATCCGTGCGAAATTATTCATACCGCAAAGACTCTTCTCTAGCGGCTAGCGGCTAGCGGCCAGAGCGACCCTGTGAGGAAGCGGTCGCAGCGACTGCTTTCGGGGGCTGCTTGGCTGCGACGTCCGCAGCCAATTTTTGCGCTTCGGCTGACGGCTTGCCGTTGCCATCGGCTGGAACGGCGGGATGCGCGAGCAAGCCCAGCGCCTTGCGCAGATCGTGTTCGATCTTGGCGCGAATGTCCGTGTTCTCCTTCAGGAAGACGCGGGCATTTTCGCGGCCTTGGCCGAGGCGTTCGTTCTTGTAGGAAATCCAGGTGCCGGATTTTTCGAGCAGGCCGTTGGTGACGCCCAGATCGATCAAATCACCTTCGCGCGAGACGCCTTCACCGTAAATGATGTCGAACTCGGCTTCGCGGAACGGCGCGGCGCCTTTGTTCTTCACGATTTTCGCGCGCGTGCGCGAGCCGATGACGCGGTCGCCTTCCTTGATGGACTGAATGCGCCGGATATCCACGCGGATCGAAGCGTAGAACTTCAGCGCGCGGCCGCCGGTGGTGGTCTCCGGATTGCCGAACATCACTCCGATCTTCTCACGGATCTGGTTGATGAAAATCAGGCAGGTCTTCGATTTCGAGACGATGGCGGTGAGCTTGCGCAGCGCTTGCGACATCAAGCGCGCCTGGAGCCCCATCTGCGCGTCGCCCATATCGCCTTCGAGTTCAGCGCGCGGCACCAGGGCGGCCACCGAATCCACTACTATAATGTCCACCGCGTTCGAGCGGATCAGCGCTTCGGCGATTTCGAGCGCCTGTTCGCCGTTGTCTGGCTGCGACACCAGCAGATTGTCCACGTCCACGCCCAGCTTGCGCGCATAGGAAGGATCGAGCGCGTGCTCGGCGTCAATGAAGGCTGCTTGGCCGCCCAGCTTTTGGGCTTCGGCGATCACGTGCAAAGTCAGAGTCGTCTTGCCGCCTGATTCCGGTCCGTACACTTCGATCACGCGACCGCGCGGGAAGCCGCCGACGCCGAGCGCCGCGTCAATCGAAATCGAACCGGTGGGGATAACGTTCACGGGGACCAGGACGTCCTTGTTCCCCAGACGCATGATGGAGCCCTTGCCGTACTGCTTTTCAATCTGCGAGATTGCCAAATCCAGGTTTTTTGACTTTTCGTCGTTCACAGTGCCACCTCAAGAGGACTATCTGTTTGGTCTTAGCTGGAGACCGAGGCGGAGTGAGTTTAACACTGAGTGCCCGTTCCCGGCTCGGCCATTTC
>Ga0182024_10019329_pt1 | contig 12573 bp, 10 predicted proteins | sample P32metaG_FD_120480 | JGI IMG/M metagenome (GOLD analysis project Ga0182024, IMG submission 120480) | Permafrost microbial communities from Stordalen Mire, Sweden - P3-2 metaG (Illumina Assembly) | ecosystem: Environmental > Terrestrial > Soil > Wetlands > Permafrost | place: Sweden: Stordalen... | reverse complement strand
TCGCCCGCGCCACCAGCTAACCCCCCGCAGCACCCGCCGCCACACCGAACCTGATCCCGGTTCCCCGCTCCCGAAACTGGCCCCGCCCGGGTTAGCCCGCCCGGACGGGGCCGTTCCATTGCTCATGGACACGCCGCGACACTCCTTTTGAACAGGACCGGAACTGAAATTCCCTTATCGGTGGCGACACCTCGGTGAACATCGTGGCTTCGGATCACCCCAGAGAGCACAGCTATCAAGCAGGATGGGTCGCATGTGGCATCGGCAAGCCGCTGGCAGCGTGGCACCGGCTGCCTGGCGGATTACCGGTCTGGATGGCCGACAGCACTTGAGCGTGGCTGGTGTAGGGCGCGCTGACGAGACTCAGCGCCAGCCCGCCCTGGGTGCTACTGGCCCAGCAGCCAGCGTCCAGGCTCGATGAGCTTGCGTGCCCGGGCGGGTCCCCATGATCCGGGTGGGTAGGGGGCTATCGGGGGCGGGTTCAACAGCAGGGGGTCAGCCACCCTCCAGGCCGCGGCCAGCCCGTCGGGGCGGGTGAACAGAGAACGATCGCCGATGAGTACGTCATGGATCAGCCGGACATAGGGCGGCAAGGGATTCGCGCGGTCCAGGCCGGACAGCGGGATCGAGGCATGCGCGGTGTCGACGTCCAGCGCCGGGCCGGGCTTTTTCGCCACTAGCGACAGGTCGATTTCGCCGTCGCCTGCGAGCGAGAACGACAAGACGTTCGCCTCGCGTGGCAGCTGCCCGGCGAGCGGCCCGGCCGGCTCGCGCAGGATCAGGCTGACCCGCTGCTTTGTGGCGGCCAGCCGCTTGCCGGTGCGCAGGTAGAACGGCACGCCGCGCCAGCGGGCGTTGTCTATCCACAGGCGGGCCGCGACAAAGGTGTCCCGGCTGGACCGGGCTTTTACTCCGGGCACATCGCGGTAGCCGGCGAACTGGCCGAGCACCACCTCGCTCGGGTCGAGCGGCCGGAAGCAGCTAATTACCTTCTCGCGCGCGGCCTGCAGATCGGCGGCGCCGAGACTGGCCGGCGGCTCCATGGCGACCTCGGCGGCCACCTGGAACAGGTGCGTGACCAGCATGTCCAGCACCGCTCCCGTGGCGTCATAGAACCCGGCCCGGTCTGTGATGCCCAGCTTCTCGGGCACGTCGATCTGCACTGACTCGACGTACTCGCGCCCCCACATCGCGGCGAACGACCCGTTGGCGAAACGCAGCAGGTGCAGGTCCTGCGTCGCCTCCTTACCCAGAAAATGATCGATCCGGTAGATCTGCTGCTCGTCAAGCACCGAGCGGACGACGCGGTCGAGGACCCGGAACGCCCGTGGGGATGTGCCGAACGGCTTCTCATAGACCACGCGGGCGCCCTCGGCCAGCCCGTGCTCGCCCAGAGCCTTCGTCAGCCCGGCGAAGGCCACCGGCGGCACCGCCAGGTAATGGACCAGCTGCTGGCCGCCGCCGACAGCGGTACGCGCCCTGGCCAGCACGTCCAGCATGCTGCCGGGATCGCCGGTGCTGAAACCCCCGCCGGCGAAGAACAAGCGCTGCGCGAACGAGTCCCACGCTCCCGGCTGCGGGTGCGGGCCGAACTCGGTGAGCACGCCGTGAACATGGGCGCGGAACTCCTCATCCGCCATCTCACTGCGGCCGTTGCCCACCAGCAACCACTGCCTGGGCAGCAACCCCTCGATAGCGAGCCGGTAGAACGCCGGCAGCACCATCCGCCTGGCCAGGTCGCCGGTCGCCCCGAAGAGGACGAACACCGTCGGGCCAGGATCGCCGCTGGACTTGCGGGGACGTTTCGCGCTCGCCATATTAACCAAACCTACGTGACCTCGCCCGCCGGCTGCCGCCACTCCTGGCCAGCGGAGTCCGGGCGCCGAGCACTGCACGGGCCACGCCGGTGACAGGCCCGGTCTGGGAACGCCAGGGTGGCGGCAGGGGGCTACGAGTGGCCGCCGAGCGCTAGGCGGGCGGCACTGACATCTTCCCGGCCGTGGCCGGCGTCAACGGCTGCGCGCCACTGGCGGGACAGCGCGGCCAGCAGCGGCAGCTCGTCATCGCCCGCAGCCCCGATCGCCAGGTCCACATCATCGTGTAGCCGATCAGGGTCATGGCGTTCCTTCCTGCTGTTCGAGCGTGCGCGTTACGACGGTCAGGTCTAGGTCGCCGAGACCTTGATCAACGGCCTGCTGCCATTCGTCAGCCAGGCAGGCGAGGGCGGCGAACCGGCCGCCGCCGGCCGCCTGCAGGGCGAGGTGCACGTCCTTGAGCGCGAGCGAGAGCGCGAACTGGGCCGAGAAGTCGCCGCGGGCGATCCGTTGCAGCTTGGCTGCCTGCCAGGCGGACACCAGCGGGCCGCCGCCCAGCGCATCCGCCACCGTCTCGGCCTCAAGGCCCAGCCGGCGGCCAAGAGCCACCGACGCGGCCACCGCTTCCGCCGCGAACGCCAGCCAGGTGTTGCTCACCAGCTTCAGCCGCGTTCCGGCGCCGGCCTCGCCGACCCAGACCGTGCGCTGGCCGAGCGCGCCGAACAGCGCAGCCACACGCGCGCGCGCCCCGCCGGGCCCGGACGCGAAGATCGTCAGCTGGCCGCGTTCAGCCGGATCCCTGCTCCCGGACACCGGCGCGTCCACGAGCATCACATCCGGACGCTCGGCAGCGGCCATGGCCGCGACCCGGTCGATCCCCGCTACGCCGATCGTGCTCATCTGAACCCAGATCGCGCCCGGCGCCAAAGCAGCGAGCATCCCCTGGTCCCGGGCGATCGAAACGACGGCATCGGCGTCGGTCACCATCGTGACCACGATCCCGGCCCGCCGCGCCGCCCCGGCGGCACTCCCGGCGACCTGCGCGCCGAGCCCAGCCAGGTCCCGGGCCGCCTCCATCCGGCGATCCCACACGATCGTCGGGATACCAGCGCGCAAGGCACTGGCCGCCATCCCGTGCCCCATCGCCCCGATACCGAGCACCGCAACCGGCTCCTGCGTCCCTGCCATCGGTCTCCCCCTTGCCAGGTGATTGCTAGTTGCGGGTACTACCAGCATCGCGCCCGCCGGGCTCCACGCTTTGTGCACATATGCGCGCCATGGGACCGTTCGTGACGTCAGGCCTGCTTGCGCAGGACCATCGGGCCTGCAGGTCCGGCCGACAGGAACCGCACACAGGATGCTCACGCGGTTCGGACGATCGCCTCACCGTACGTGGCCCGGATGCTGAGGCCATCGACCACTACGGTATCGCCACGGACACGAACGCCGCCGGAATTGACTCCCTCTGCGACTAAACCTCCGGCCACATCGATCTGCCCCACGTTGCCCGCTATCTCAATGGTGATCACGTCTGTCGTCGGCCGTCCCGACGCTGCCGCCGGGCTTGGCGCTCAGCGCGATGGCCTCACTATCCAAGATGCCCGCCTGCGCCTTCAGTGCCGGGCTGGTTGTCAGCTGCCGAGGCTGCGGCCGCCGTCGACGACGATGCGCTGGCCGGTGATGAAGCTGGCGCCTTCGGAGGCGAGGAAGCTCACGGCGTGGGCGATGTCGGCCGGGGTTCCCATCCGCCCGGCGGGCACCGAGGCGAGATAGGCATTCCTGATGTCGTCGGGGACGTCCGCGTGGCGTTCAACGGGGACGAAGCCGGGCGCAACGGTGTTCACGGTGATACCGGACGGGGCAAGTTCGCGGGCCCAGCTGCGGGCCAGGCCTATCTGCGCGCTCTTGGCGGTGGCATAGGCCGACCCGCCGGGGGGCGGCCGGCTGGCGGCCTCGGAGTCGATGTGCACGATCCGGCCATACCGGCGGGCCGCCATCCCGGGCAGCACCGCGCGGCCGAGCAGCACCGGGCTCTTGACGAAGAAGTTCAGCTGGGCGAGGTGGCCGGCCCACGTGACCTCCGTCACCGGGGCTTCGGGCTGCGGGCCGGTGGCGTTGAGCACCAGCACATCGACCGGGCCGAACCGGCCGGTGATCGCGGCGACCAGCCCGGCAACCTGCTGCTCATCGGTGACGTCGGCGCCGAAAGCCTCGGCGACGCCGCCGTCGTCGCGGATGCTGCCGACGACCTCCCGGGCCGGCCCGCCGCCGCGCCGGGCATTGACCGCGACGGCCAGGCCATCGCGGGCCAGGCGCCGCGCGATCACGGCGCCCAGGCCCCGCGAGCTGCCCGTCACCAAAGCCACCCGCCCATCCGCCGCCGGCATGCGGCGATCATCCCACGCCGCTGTCGTACTCGTCGTGGCGGCGCCACCACAGGCCGGTCTCGTTGCGGCCGAGTGGCGCGCGGTCGAGCCACTGGTACATGCCCCAGAGGCCGTCGATCCCGCGCTCGTACGCCGAGTAGGTGTGGTAGACGACGCCATCCTCGAGCGCGAACGCGCTCACGCCGGGCCCTTCTCGCCGGTAGGTCTCCCAGTCCGTTCCAACGCTCGACGTGATCTCGGCGATGAAGGGATTGTCCTCGCCGGTCTCCGGCAGCCGGAAGTCCACCGCGCGGAAGTTGTACTCGGCGGCTCCCGACTCCCACTGCTCCTTGGTGACCGCCGCCTGGAAGTCGTAGTTGAAGTCGCTGCCGGACGAAGACGCCCAGGGGAAGCTCCAGCCCATCCGCTGCTTGTAGGCCTGTATTTTCGCGAGCGGGGCCCGCGACACCGCGCAGAGCGTGACGTCGTGATTGGCGAGGTGGACGACGGAGCCGTCGAAGCCGTCGGCGATCGCCGAGCAGGACGGGCACCCTGCGGTGTAGTCGGGCCCGAACATGAAGTGATAGATGAGCAGCTGCGAGCGTCCTGCGAAGAGATCGGCGAGGGACGCTGTGCCCTCGCCGGTGTCGAAGCGGTACTCCTTGTCGATGCGGACCCAGGGCAGTTCCTGCCGCTGCCGCGCCAGTTCGTCGCTACGGCGGGTCAGCGCCTTCTCGGCCTCGAGCAGCTCCAGCCGGGCGGCAAGCCACTCTTGACGTGTTCCGGTCTTGTGATCGGTCATTGTTTCTCTCCTTCTTGTCGTTACAACAGCCTGGCGTGGCCCGCGCCACCGATGACCTCTCACATCGGTGGCGCGAGCCCGGGAACCAGCGAGGGCGCGATGACGATCAGGATTCCAAGTCCGACGATCGCCAGCGCCAGCGGCACATCGATGGCGGCTTTCGCGGGCAGCAGCTTCTGGGCGAGGACGACGACGGTGATCACGGACATCCAGGTGACGCTCATGATGCCCAGCGCCACCAGCATCAGCATCAGTCCGATGCTCGAGCCGACGCAGCAGAGCCCGAACTCCAATCCCGACCGGGCGCTCTGGCGGCAGCGCCGGCGGAAGCGCTGTTTGACCGGCGTGAACTCGTAGGCGCCGGCCGCGATCACGACTGCGCCGGTGGCGAAAGTCCCGTGCGGCCGGTACAACGCATACACCGCGACGCCCACGAGCGCCCAGACGGCAACGTAGGACCCGACGAACAGCGGCACGGCGCGCACGCCGCCGGCATGAGCGCGTCTCACGACTGCCGGGGCCGCGCCCGGCAGCATCATCGCCGCCATCATCCACGCCCACAGAGCGGCAAAGAACGCGAGCGAGCCGAGCTTGGCCGCAACGCCCATGTCCATCCCGTTCATCTGCCGGACCGCGACCACCCAGGATGCGGCGCCGAGCCCGAGCGTCGCCGTCAGCGCGGCTGCCGTCGCGGCGGTCTGGCCGTGCCGAAGCTGCGCCGTGCCCCTCCCCGTGCTCATGACTTGACTGGCTCTGCTCGGGATAGGCATCAGAGAACCTCCGCATGTAGCAACCATTCGGTTGTGATCAATCTATGGCAACCTTCTGGTTGCGTCAAGCTCCCGGTTCCCCGCATCGATCACACGGGCACAGAAACCTGAGACAACTTCCGGCACGCTGGATGAGCTGCTGGGCGCCAGCCTGGCCGAGGAGGCCCGCGCCGGCGCCGCGCGCCTGGCCCACGCCGCCGATCTCGCCAGTGCCGGACAGATACCCCTGCCCGACGCGTGCGCCGGTGACCTCATCGACCTGCCCGGCCCAAGCCGCGGCGTGTTCCTCGTCAGTCTCGAAATCCGGCTGTCGGCCGCGCGGAGCGCGACGATGCACTCCGCGGGCGAGCAGGCAGACGCGGCCTTCTGCTGCCCCTCACGAACTGAGATGCCGTCTGAGGGCGTCGAGGCTCGAGTCCCAGTCACGGGCCAACGCGGCGAGAAACTGCTGCGCGACCTGGATGGGGGCCGACTGAAGCCGGTAGCGGACGCGACGCCGCTCGCCAGGCTCGGCGATGACCAGCCCGGCCTCGGTGAGCAAGCCGAGGTGTTTGGCGATCGCCTGCCGGGTGATCGGCAGGCTGGCCGCCAGGTCCGTCGCCGTGGCCGGCCCGCGGGACGCGAGCACGGCCAGGATGCTCCGCCGGCTGGGATCGGCCAGAGCGGCGAACACCTCTTCGGCGACGGCCTCCGGGTCACGCGCGGGCATCGAGGTATTCGACGAGTTCACCCAACTCGCTCTGCCACCCCTGGACGTTGCCGCCGTACGCGCCGGAGTAAAGGTCGCCGGGCAGTTGCGCGAAGCCGGATTCGACCACGGTGAGCCGGGTCCCTTCGGCCACTGGCTCAAGGGTGAACTCGACATAGGTACGGCGCGGATCGTCTGCCGGCAGGCCACTGATGCCCCAGGTGTAGCCGAACACGTGCGGCGGCTCGAGGCGCTCAATGCGCAGGTCAGCGCTGTGGCCGCCGTCAAAGGTCAGCTGAGCGAGGCCGCCGACGCGCAGGTCGACGGTCGCCTTGTGGCCGAACCACGTGCCCAATCCCTCAGCCGTCGTGATCGCTTCCCACACCTTCGCCGGCAGGTGGGCGACGGTGATGCTGCGCTCGATCCGATCGGGAAAGCCCATGACACACCTCCATTTATGACAACCAGATAGTTGCCATAATGCGCAACGCTATGGCAATCAGATGGTTGCGTCAAGTCCGTCAGCGTGAGTGGGCCGGCGACCCCCGAACGCCGCCAGGAACCGGTCGCGGAACGTGCCGCCGGCACTGCTATAGCGCTGGCCCTCACCTTGCTCGTCGGGGCGCTGCGTACGCCCCGTCACGCCCCACATCCGCCATCAGTGCCAGCTCCGCAAGCCCTACCGCGGCCGGGCCCTTTCATAACGGCTCTCGCGACCCCTCCCGTCGTAGCCCTCAGCTTGGCGGGGACTGCTGAGCAACTCAAGCGGTTGGTAGATGCGGCTGCATCGGACGAGACCTACCAGGAGCTTCTAGGCCGCGCGCTGCCCGCTGGATCAGACGTTGTCACCGTGTCGGCTGTCTTGGCTGGTCACAGCCCGGGTTGGCGAGCGGCCCTGGTGAGAGGGCACAAAAGGTGGCTGGTTCCCGGGCCTCTGCCCGCTCGTTATTCTGAGCGCAGGACCGCCGCCGGGTTCAGGCGGGCGCAATGCCGTCCGGACGGGAGCGCGATCGCGTTCGCGGCGAGGATCGCCGCGGGCACCATGAGCAGCACCAGCGGCACTGGGGTGATAGCGCCGGGCGGGATGCCGGCATTGCCGGCGAAGAGCCCCCATGCCCAGTGGCCGGCCGCCACGCCCGCTGGCAGGCCGGCGAGCAGGGCAAGCCCGGTCAGCCCCGTGACCTGCCAGGTGGTGACAGCGGTCAGCTGCCTGCGCAGCAGCCCGAGGGTCCTCAGGATGGCGAAGTCACGCCGGCGCCGGCGCGCCGACGTCACGGCGAACTGGCCGAGTACCGCGAGCCCGAGGACGGCGAGGATGCCGGCCAGCACCTCGGGCGTGCCGTCGATCCGGGCATAGCTGGTCACGCCGTTCGGGCGCTGGTCATTGACGACGCACGTCGACTGCTCGACGGTGGCGCAGAAGGGGCCCATGGCCCGGTCGAAGCCGGCGATGTCCGCGGCGCGGCGCGGCCCGGGAGCGAACCGGACGAGCACGAAGTTGTAGCCGCTCCCGTTGCCAGCCGAAGACAGCGGCTCGAGCGTCGCCGCAGTCACTATCGCGCCCTCGCCCAGGTCGGTCGGCGTGAAGAGGCCCTCGCCGAAGTTGGGGAAGACGGCACGGCCGACGATGACGGCTGGCTCTTCTCGGCGGCCGCCGGCCGTGACGGGCACCGACTGCCCGACACTCTTGCCGGCCAGGCGGAGCACCGAGGTACCGAGCGCGATCTGGTTGCGCGAGCGCGGCGGACGGCCGGCCAGCAAGCTCGGGGATGTCAGCGGTCCCCGGCCTGCGGCCAGCCCGATCGCGGGGACGACGGGCGCCCGCGCGCCACTGCCAATCTGCACCGTGCCGTGAACGCCGAATGTCCAGCCGGAAATGCCGGGCAGCCGCGCCGTGATGCTGTCAAACCGCTGCGGCGTGATGGTCGAGAATTGCAGGTCCACCGCGACATCCCAATTCTGGCCATACAGCCGCGGCGTGTGCACCAGGTGGAGCAGATTCGCGCCGAAGGTGACGGCAGCTGCCACCGCCGCCACGGACATGACCAGGCCGGCCAGGGCACTGCGCACCGGGACAGCGGTGCGTCCCTGGCCCGAGTCGAAGGCGAGCCGCACCCCCGTCACGACCGTCACCGGCGCGCCGGCGCGCGCCAGCCACCCGGCGGCCTGCGAGCGGCGGTCCGGCATTCCGGCCGCGTCGCGCTCAGCCGGTTGCCGGGCCGATGCCAGGCGCCAGGCGGGCCAGGCAACCCGCGCAAGCAGCAAGATCACGATCGCGGCGAAGCCAGCGGCCAGCACCGCGACATCGACGCTCAGGCCAGGATCGGGCTCCGCAAGCCGGGCCGGCCCGATCGGCATCAGCGGCGACGCGGCGATCGCCACGCCGCACGCCAGTGCCGCTCCGGCGGCAGCCGCCACGCTGACCTCAACCAGGCCTGCCGCCAGCAGGTGGCCGCGGGTCATCCCGAGCGCCGCGAGGGTGCCATTGTCCGACGACGCCGCCAGCAGCAGCCGCGACGCGACCTGGCCGACGACGAGCAGCGCGGTGACCGCGAGAATCAGCGCGAACAGCGCCAGCGCCACCGCCTGCGGGCGGATCGATCGCTCCACGCTGGCCGCTTGCGCGGCCTCATCCGAGAGGAATATCTGGCCGCCGGCAGCGGGGAACTTGCGCGTGAGCGCCTGAGCCCGGGCGCTGAAGTCGCTCACTGTCCCGCCTGGCCGCAGCTTCACGTATGCCCCGGCGGATCCCTCGTAGCCGGGGCCGAGCTCACGGAACAGCGCCGTGCTGGCGATGATGACCGGAGTCTTATCCAGATCCGTGACGGGAACAACGGAGCCGCGGTCCACCATGATGCCGACCACCCGCTCGGACAGCCGGCGGATATGCCTGGAGTCCGTTCCGGCGCCCGCGCCCATCTCCAGCCTGCTGCCGACCCGAAGGTGCAGGTCCCGCGCGGCGATCTGGTCGACCATCACCTCACCGGGATGGTTCGGCAATGGCTGGCGCCCGGCGAGCATCTTCGGGACCTCCAGCGTGTGGCCGAACCTGCCGTCCAGCGGCACAGTGACCGAGGCATCAACCAGCTTCCCGCCCGGTCCCACCGGCAGCGCCTGCAACCCGACGATCGGTGCGATCGTCGCGACGTCCGGAAGCCCGGCCAGCGCATCGTCATAACCGCCGCCGCTGCCAGCCGGCCCGACGAGCACGTCGGACCCCTTATAAGCCTCCAGGAACCGGGGATACGCGGTGTCCGTCCGCCGCGCGCCCGCCGCCGCCGTGAGCACCGCGCCGCCCGCCAGGCCGACCAGCAGCACCAGGACAGCCCAGCCCTTCCACCGGGCGTGGAACTCATGGGCGGCAAGGCGCAGGACGGCCCGCATGAGTCGAGGTTAGGCGCTGCGCGCGGCACTACCCAGGGTGCTGCCGCGCATCTTTCGGTGAGCTGGCACCACCCGGGTCGCTGGTGCCGTCAGCCTTCCGGCGACCCCCCGATGGACGGGAGGCCGTCATGGCCCGGAAGATGATCGACTGCCGCAAAGGTACCCAACGAGATCGGCTGCGCGCCCGCCATCGCCGGAAGCGACGAGGAGGTCCTCGACGCCGCTGTGGCGCCCCGGTCACCTGGCCACAGCTTCCCCTGGCGTGACATACGCAGACCGTAGACGGAGTCAAGTCCGCTCGACTACGATCTCACCTTGCGTAGTCAGTAGACTACTTTTCGTCACGAGAGGGCACGCGGCGGGTTAACGCGTGACCCGGAGAGGCTGGTCGCGGGTGCGACCTCGGCAAGCACGGATGCGAATAAAGACGGTCGTGGTAGCTGGGCTGGGGTATGTGGGTCTGCCGCTGGCGATGCGCGCGGCCGAGGTCGGCCACCGGGTGATCGGCTACGACGTGGACGCAGACCGGGTGAAGCTGCTGGCCGCGGGAGAGTCGTATATCGAGGACGTGCCGGCCAGCCAGCTGGCGGGCGCGCTGGAGTCCGGGGCGTTCCGGGCGTCGTGCGAGCCAAGGGCGTGCGCCGGCTTTGACGTGGCGGTGATCACGGTGCCGACGCCGCTACGTGACGGGCAGCCGGACCTGGCTTATGTCGAGGCGGCGGCGCGGACGCTGGCGAGGTACCTGCGGCCGGGCGCGACGGTAATCGTGGAATCGACGTCGTATCCGGGGACGACGCAGGAGCAGGTGCTGCCGTGGCTGGAAGACGGGTCCGGGCTGATTGCGGGCACTGATTTCCATCTCGGCTACAGCCCGGAGCGGATCGACCCGGGGAACGTCACGTGGACGCTGACCACCACCCCGAAGATCGTCTCTGGGATCGACGCCGGGTCGCTGGCCGCGGTCGAGGCGTTCTACCGCGGCATCGTCGAGCAGACCGTGCCGGTGTCCTCCCCCCGCGAGGCCGAGCTCGCCAAGATCATCGAGAACACCTTCCGGCACGTGAACATCGCCCTGGTGAACGAGCTCGCGATGTTCGCCCACGACCTTGGCATCGACGTCTGGGAGGCGATCGACGCGGCGTCGACGAAACCGTTCGGGTTCATGCCGTTCACCCCCGGCCCCGGCGTCGGCGGGCACTGCCTGCCCATCGACCCCTCCTACCTGTCCTGGCGGGTGGAGCGGTCCCTCGGCCAGAGCTTCCGCTTCGTCGAACTGGCCAACGACATCAACAACCACATGCCGGACTACGTCGCCCGCCGGCTGATGCTGGCCTTCAATAAGCGCGGCCGCCCGGTCAGCGGATCGCGCATCCTGCTCCTCGGGCTCGCCTACAAGAAGAACACCGGCGACGCCCGGGAGTCACCCGCCGTCCGGATCGCGCAGCTGCTGAAGGGCATGGGTGCCGACGTGCGGGCCGCCGACCCGCATGTCGTCGAGACCGCAGCGATTGACTCCCTGGTGGCCTGCGTCGAGCCGACGCCCGAGGAGATATCCGCCGCCGACGCCGTGATCCTCCTCACCGATCACGACGCCTTCAACCTCGATGAGATCAGCAGCCACGCGAGTTACGTGCTGGACTGCCGCCGGGTGCTATCCGGCGGCAACATCGAGACACTGTGACCGCCCGCCCGCTGCGGGTCATCTGCGTTGCCGGAGCCCGGCCTAACTACATGAAGATCAAGCCGGTCATGGACGCACTGGACGAACGCGGCGCCGACGTCATCCTCGTCCACACCGGCCAGCACTACGACCATGCGATGAACGACATCTTCTTCGCCGACCTGGGAATCCGCCGCCCGGACTATTTCCTCGGCGCCGGCTCCGGCACCCACGCCGCCCAGACCAGCCGCGTCATGACCGCCTTCGAGCCCCTCGCCGAGCAGCTCAAGCCCGATGTGGTCGTGGTCGCCGGGGACGTGAACTCCACCATGGCCTGCGCCCTGGTCACCGCCAAGTCCGCCGCCCTGCTCGCCCACGTCGAAGCTGGCCTGCGCAGCCGCGACTGGTCGATGCCCGAGGAAATCAACCGCGTCGTCACCGACCGGGTCAGCGACTACCTCTTCGCCCCCTCCCCCGACGCCGCTGCCAATCTCCGGGCCGAAGGGCACCACCCTGACCAGATCCACCTCGCCGGCAACGTCATGGCCGACACCCTGGTTGCCAGCATCGGCCGCGCCACCGCAGGCGGCACCCTCAGCCGGCTGGGACTCAGCCCAGGGGAATACGGCCTCGTCACCCTGCACCGCCCGGCGAACGTCGACGACCCCGCCACCCTCGCTGCCCTGCTCCTCGCGCTCGGAGAAGTCGCGGTCATGTGCCCGCTGTTGCTGCCCGCCCACCCCCGCACCGCAGACCGGCTCCGCAGCGCCCGCGTTCCCGCGCAGATCCGCGTGCTGCCCCCCGTCGGCTACCTCGACTCCATCGCGCTGCAGGCATCAGCCCGCCTCGTCCTCACCGACTCCGGCGGCATACAAGAAGAAACCACCATTCTCGGCATCCCCTGCCTCACCCTCCGCGACAACACCGAGCGACCCATAACCCTGACCGAAGGCACCAATCAGCTGGTGGGACGCGATCCCGGCCGGATCGTCACGGCGGCACGCCAGGTGCTTGCTTCGCCGCCGGCCCCGCGGCGGCCGGCCCTGTGGGACGGCCACGCCGCGCAGCGCATCGCCGCCACACTCTGCG
>Ga0182024_10019328_pt1 | contig 12574 bp, 8 predicted proteins | sample P32metaG_FD_120480 | JGI IMG/M metagenome (GOLD analysis project Ga0182024, IMG submission 120480) | Permafrost microbial communities from Stordalen Mire, Sweden - P3-2 metaG (Illumina Assembly) | ecosystem: Environmental > Terrestrial > Soil > Wetlands > Permafrost | place: Sweden: Stordalen... | reverse complement strand
GGGCACGATGTTAGCCTTAACAATTATAGTGCGCTACGTCTTCCTGGACCGCGATGGGGTTTTGAACCGCAAGATGCGCGAGGGCGCTTATGTCAGCGACTGGGCGCAATTCGAATGGCTGCCGGGAGCGGTCGAGGCGGTCGTCCGCATGAATCGCGCTAATTTGACCGTGATCCTGGTCAGCAATCAACGCGGCATCGCGCTGGGCCGGGCCACGGCTGAGCAGGTGGAGCGGATTCACGACAACATGCGGAGTTACCTGGCGCGACATGGCGCCCGGCTGGACGCAATCTACTACTGCCCTCACGACATTGGCGAGTGCCATTGCCGTAAACCGGATGTTGGGCTCTTTGAACAGGCCATGAAGGATTTTCCGCAGGTCAACGCGGACAACAGCGTGGTCATTGGCGATTCGCTTTCCGATATTCAGGCCGGACAGCGGCTGGGGATGAAAACCATCTTCATCCGGGGAGAGATAGACCGTCAGAAACCAGGAGCGGACGCTGCGGCAGCCCTCGCCGACGCAGTTGCGTCCTCCCTGCTGCAGGCGATTGAAATGCACCTCGGACTCATGGCGGTCACCGGATGGGCAAGCGATGTGCAACAGCCATAGAGCATTTCTAGCCGTGATTGGTCTCACGCAGACATGGGCGGGCTATTTTCAGGCTGCCCCTTCGGGGCTGATTCTCAAGCATTGGCTCTATCGGCTGACGCCCACTCCTTCAACCGCTTCCTTGAGGTACCCCCCCACTCGTCGTCCGTAGTGCATCCAGGTATAGTTCTCCGTCACGGTTTTCATTGCGTTTCTGCCTATTGATTCGCGCAAGCCATCATCCGACGAAACGAGGGCAATGGCTTGCGCGAGGGACTCAACATCGTTCGCCGGTACGTAGATCGCGCTCTTTCCATGTTGGAGGGGTAGGCCGCAATTTTCGGTCGTAATGAGGGGCAAACCGGCGGCAGCGGCCTCCATCGCGGAGCGCGACGAGCCCTCGGCAAAGGTGGGAAACACGAACAGATCGGCACGTTCAAATGACATAGCGACCTGCTTGAGCGGGGCGAAGGGTGTGTGGGTAAAAAAAATATCATCGCCCGGTTCGAGACAAGACGCCCCATTACCTAGATTGCCCAGCAACTCCAGGCGCAGATCGAGCCCAGACCGCCGGCAGCGGCGGATCGCCTCCAGCAAGAGCCGCACCCCCTTGCGAATATCGAAATTCCCGGTAAACAGAAGGCGGACCGGCCCATCAATGCGGTAATCGCGCTTCAGGTCGAAGAAGTCCTCCCGTACTCCCAGATAGGCCACCCGCACCTTATTCGCAGGGTAGCCTTGTTCGACAAAAGTCTTCTTCACGAAATCGGAGTTAACGAGCAGCAAGTCGGCATCAGCGCAATCACGCAGCACCAGCTTCCATAGGTCCGCACGAGAGTCGTAGCCGGCCGGCAGGCCAAAACGGGCAAACTCTTCGCGCAGGGCCTGGTGCATGAAGGCGGGATGGGCGATCGAATGATCGGTGACGATCGCCAGCCCGTTGCTGCGCGCTTTCCTGATCGCGCCGGATTGGCCTGCTCCGCTGCGAACCAGCAGTACATCCGCATTCCTCAGGTATTTGCGGCTGCCCCAGGCGGCCACACGGAATTCCATGCCATAGGCCAGATCGAGGGGAATGACCCTGGTGCGTTGGATCAGCTTGATTAAGGTTCCAACCACCTCGACCCAGGCCACAGGAGTGACCGACAGGCCCGTGCCCCCAATCTGCCGGGCGCCCATGCGCGTGGCCAGGTGCTTTTCTCCCAGGAACTTTCCCAGAAGATCCACCATGGCTGTCTGACTGGCCTTGGGAACCCAGCCGGTGAGGAAGTTTACTTCTACCCCCGCCCCTGCCAGAGCGCGGGCCGTATCGTGGAAGTAGAGCTTACCGAATCCCGTGGCAACAATTGCTTTCAAAATCTACTCTTCAACATCCACACGCGACTCGTAGTAGTCGTTATAAGCGCGGCCATAGTACTCGACGTAATCGGACGATTGCAGATCCACCGCGTTCAACACCACGCCGAGCAGATGGGCTCCAGAGCGCAAGAGGATCTCGCTGGCCCGCGCCACCACATTTCTTGAGGCATCTCCGTAACGCAGAACCAGCACCACGCCGTCGCTGATGGATACCAACACCGCCGCGTCGGTTACGGTCAGAACCGGCGGTGTATCGATCAGAATGAAGTCATAGTTTGCGCGCAAGCCCTCGATTAGCCTCTGCATCTGCAGGGAGCCCAGCAACTCGGCGGGCATGGGGGCAATGGGACCGGCCGGCATGATGTGCAAAGACGGCACGGAGGGCACAGGCACGATCGCCTCCTGCAGTGGGGCCTTGCCGGTCAGTACTGAGGTAAGCCCAACCTTATTAGTAATCCTGAAGCGGAGATGAACGGATGGCCGTCTCAGGTCAGAGTCGATCAAGAGCACCCGGGCACCATTGAGAGCAAACACGATCGCCTCCAGCGTGGTGATCGATGTCTTGCCCTCGGAGGGCTTGGCGCTGCTGACCAGGATGACCTGGGGGGGAGTACCTGCGCGGGAAAGAAGAATAGTGGTTCGGAGCGCCCTGTAGGCTTCAGCCAGCCTCGACCACGCCCCGGGAAGCGGCGAGGTAGCATCCCTGACAAAAGTTTCTGGTGAAAGCAGCTTGGAGTCGACCTGGGGAACGACGCCCAGCATAGGCAGACCAAGCCGCTCTTCGATGTCATAGATAGTTTTGACATTTGAATCCAGCGCCTCCACCATGAACGACAGCACCAAGCCAATACCGAGTCCGCAGAGCAGTCCCAGCGTCAGGTTAACCGACTTCTTCGGAGAACTGGGGGAATCCGGCGCATCCGCAGGGTCGATGCGGCGGATATTGGTGGAGTGCAGGCCGGCGAGGATGCCAGCCTCTTGCAGGCGCTGCTGCAGCCCGTCGTATAGCGATCGATTGGCTTCGTATTCCCGGCGTGCGAGCGAGTATTCGACAGCCTTTCCGTTGCCATTGTAAGCGCTGTTTTTTTCCTGATCCAGCCGGCGCTGCACAGCGTCCTGATTCTCCTTAGCGGCGTTCACTTCCTCCTGAGCCTTGGTAAGCGCGATGCCTTGCTCCACCTTCATGCTCCGCTGAACCTCGGCGAGTTCTGAGCGAATCTCCTGCAAGCGGGGGTTCTTCTCCCCATACATCGTGCTCAGGCTCGCATTTTCCGATTGCAGGGAGCTCTCTCTTTGCTTCAAACCCAAAAGAATAGGATCACCACTCAGGGTGGCCAGCACATCCGTCGGCGCGCTCTGCAGGGTTATCAACCTGGCCTGGGCGATCAGCCGCTGCGCTTCAGCCGTGGTTACATCGTGGCTGATGTCGACCAAGCGGGAAAGCACGATGCTCTGCGTCTGATCGAGGCCCACCAGACCTATATCCTTCTGCAGCGTGAGCATGCGCTCCTGGCTTGCCTCCAGGCGATTCTTCAGATCGCCTAACTGCTGCTCCAGCCAGCTCGAAACCTCCTGGGTCGCTGCATAATTCTCGCTGAAGTTGTGCTGCACGTAATTATCGATGAGGGTATTGCAGATCACTCCGGCAAGCACAGGATTACGCGCGGTGAAGCTCAAATCGAGAATATTGGTGTGTCCAAATCGCACCGCCGCCAGACCGCCTTCAAAGATCCCAACCAAAACATGCCGGTCATGGATTTTGGATAGATCCCAAACCTTCTTTGATCCCAGTGGGAGAAAATCCTTGTTTCGATCGAGGTGCAGCGACGTGATAGTCTTCATCGCCAGCGTCGAGCTCTTTAAGATCGCGATCTCCGTATCCAGCTTGGTGACATCGATGTATCCGCTATCGGCCCCGCCTGTATCCATCCGGAACTGATCGGCCGTGTTCTGGGTAATCTCGATGTTCGCAGTAGACTTGTATTCATTTGGAGTTCTGGCATTCTCGATGTACCCCGCGCCGGTGCCCAGCAGAGCACATGTCAGCACCAGCCATATGTATTTCTTGCCAATCAGCAGGAAGTGTTGCAGGGTTTGACCGTCGTTCAATCCGAGACTGACAAAGGCACGCTCGCGTTCGCCTGGTTCGCGATATTCGGGTAGTACGGCGGGTTCCGATGGTGGGGGATAGATACTCATGCGTTTGGAAGTTCACCGAGTGGGTAGATTGAAGTGTCCAGTGCTGGACGTCACTCGACCTCAACCTCCGCCTGCCGAAAGTGGTCGGATGCTTTCCTTAGAGCCAAATTATAAAGTGCGGTAAGGTGGTTCACCAATCTTTCTCTCTCTCCCCTGTACCAGTGTGACTAAACCCTAGGTCCTGCGCATGCGTGCGCGGATCGCGGACTCGACAGCCCCGGGATGGGTGAGGATACGTTCGATGCGAAACAGATAGCCCCGCAGAGTATCCAAAGCCGTCCAGCGACGTCCACGGGACAGAGAAAACATGCGCTCGGCGTCCGCCTTCATCATTTCACTGTGCCGCCGCGAGCCGGTGATGGATTTCGCATGGATGCGAAAAAGCCCCAGGTCCCGATTGAGATATTTGACCTGTGCGCCCCGCCTCACCATGTCCACCAGCAGCTCCCCATCCCAGCAGGAACGATTATTCACGTTAAATCCCCCCACGGCCTCAAAGGCGGAACGGCGGAAAAACGTGGCCTGTTGCAGCCAAGTGGCTCCTCCGTAGAAATAACGATCCAAGGTAAAACCGGCTGCGCGTATGCGCCGTATCCGGCGGCCTTGGCTATCGATGGTAAAACCGTTCCCCATCACGATGTCGCAGTCATGGTTTTGCTCGAAAACCTGAGCGACGCTTCTCATTGCTCCCGGCAGCAGCGCGTCGTCGGAGTTCAGAAACCCGAAAATGTCCCCTGAGGCTCGCTCAAACCCTTTGTTCAGGCCCTCAGCTGCTCCCTGATCGGGTTCAAAAATTACCCGGGCCAGCCGGCTGCGGAAGTTTTCGATCAGCTCACGGCTTCCGTCTGTGGACCCTGGATCTACCACGATGTATTCGATGGCAGGGTAATCCTGTGCCAGCACCGAGGTGAGGGCTTCCATCAGATACTGCCGCTGATTGAAGGAGATGGTCACTACACTGAACTTCATCGGCACTTCATTACCCTGAGCTTGAAGTCGAAGGGACGTGGAGAAATACTCTAATGCACGTAGAAATATGCCTGGGTAGCAAACCCTATAGCCGCGGTCAAGGCAGTTTTCCCGGCCGCCTTTAGTATGCTGGGCGGAATAAAGAGAATGTCGTCCGGCTGCATCGTAATGTCGACCTTCCGTCCTCGCAAGACGTCGTCCAGTTTGACATTTTGCACAACCCGCGTTCCATTTCCCGAGCTTCGCATCAGGATAGTACGTTGCGTATAGGAGTTAGGCTTGGTTCCTTGGGCCAAGGCTATGACTTCCGAGAGTGTGGTGTGGTTCGACTCGCACAGCGGAAAGGCCCCCGGCCTACCGACGTTGCCTCCCACGTAGACCACGCCGCAACGGCTGACCAGGATGGTTTCCCCTGTCTTGATCTCTAGTTCTGCATTGTCATTTTCGCGCAGCGTTGGGTCCCATAGAACGGTAGTCGGATTTTTGAACGAGCCGGGGGCAAAGATTTCGATGACGTGTCCCGCCGAGGTAGTTACGCCACCAGCTTGGGTAAGCATATCGATCAGCCGCTTCTTGCCGGCCAGCGTGTAGATGCCAGGACTCTTCACTTCGCCCATTACCGTCACGCTGTAACCAAACTGTTGCGTGGTGACAATCACCCGCGGATCGCGCAGGATCTGGTTTTCCACAAAGAGCTGGGCGATCGCCTTCGCGGCCTCGATCGAGGTCAGGCCTTCTATGTGGAACAGGCCCGCGTACGGAATCGCGATGAGCCCGGCAGGGGAGACCGGCATGCTCACCGAGTACTCCGGGGCATCGAATACCCGCACTTCTACAATATCTCCGGGGCGGATGGGTCCAAAGCCCAGCCCTGCTCCGGATGACGGCCCGTTGGGGGTCAACTCTCTCAAGGAGCGTGTCGCTCCTGGGAAGGCCGATTGGGGTGTCGATTGAGGAAAGATGGGCTCCAGCGGCGTATTCGACGAGGGATTGCTGGGCGCGGGCGTGATCTCAATCGGCGCCGAACTTTGAGAAGGAAGGCCGCTGTTGTCGGAATTTTGTCCCTGGCTGGTGCACAGGGCAAGCTGCAGCAAACCAATAACGGCTAGTGTTCGCAAGACAGGCTGCATCGTTGAGAGCATTTCTCCCGTAGACCTACCTCATCAATCACAGTAACAGGAGAAAAGGATGAAATCATTCCGGCTGTTGGTGTGGAGTTTGATTCATTGCGTCGCCGCGCTGCCTTGCTCTCGTCCCACTCTCTGCTTCACCGGTTGTGCGGGAACTCCGGCGTAAACGGTCCAGGGCTCGAGATCTCGCGTAGCTACCGAACCGAGGCCGAGCACGGCTCCCTCACCGACGTTCACTCCCGGAGAGACAGAGGCGCGGGCACAGACCCAGGAGTAGGCACCGAGGCTCATGGGAAAAGAGATGAGGGGGAACGCCGGGTCGTTGTAGTCATGCGTGGCCCCACAAATGTAAGCCTGTTGGGAAACGATGGCGTGCGATCCCATAGAGACAGGGGAAGGGTTATAAATCTCCGCATCGTCACCCAGGGATGCTCCATCGGCGCAGACCAGATTCCACGGAGCCCATACCCGCGACCTGGGATAGAAATGACAATGGGGACCAAGCCGGGCACCGAAGCAACGCAGCAGAAAAGCACGCCAGGAGTGAAAGGGCCGGGGTGATGTGCGAAACAGGAAAATCCAAATTATGGACCAAGCCAGCCTGCGCATGCGGTTAGAAAGAGGGAACGAAGGCTTGAGGTACGGGTCTGAGGATTGGGCGGCTGGATACATCTTTCACGGACGGGCTGAGGCCCATCCCCTTCACCTTCCACTAGGTAGATAGTGCCACGAATCTTAATCTTAGATCGCGCTGGTGGCTAGAAGCTGGCGAGTCGGAAGCAGTGGAATCCCACCTCTCCAACGCAAGATGTGGGATTCCGCTGCTTCCTGGACGAGTGTGGAAAGCTGGGTTCTTCCGCCCCCTGTGTAGCCCCTCCCCACGCAAATAGGTTCAGGCAAGGAAAGAACTTAAAGGGCGGCCAGACTCACTTTACCCGGATGAGAACACCGAAGCTGAGAGTATAGGGCTTAAGCTTGGTGTCGATGTAAACTCCCGGCTGCCCGGGTAGAAATCCGGGGGGATAATAGTGGTTTCCCAGGTCCCAAAGCTGGTACTGAAAGTCGATCATCCGGAAATTCAATATTCGATTCTTGTGGTAATCCACCCCACCACCGAAATCGTAAACAATGCTGTTATCTGTCTGACCTTGCCTGTAAGTGATATTACCGGGGCCGATCATAAAGTCGCCGTAAGGGCGAAACCGGCGATAGATGTAGTGGATTTCGGGCCCGAACAGGAAGGTTCTTTGCTTTCCGAATGTCCCCGTGCTCCAGGTGAAGCGCGTTCCGACCGCGGGCTGACCAAACACAAACCGTCCCAGGCGAAAATCAGCCCCCAGGGAAAAGGCCTGGTTCCAGCCATTGGCATCATTGGTGCTGCTGGGCGGAGGGTTGCCGGGAGGATAATCCAGAGTGGAATTGAAATCGGTTTTTACCAGGGTATAGAGCCCATAGACGTTGATTTGGCTTCCGCCGCCCTTGATCGCGGGTACTACCTGGGCATTCAATGCAATGGGCAGTATGGCTCCCGCCAACAAAACTGCGAAAGCTAGTGCTCTAGAGTGAAGTCGCATGTTAGCCGCCCGTGAAATCAATGTTGATACCTTCGCTGGCTGGAGATATCGGGAAAGCCAGGGCAAAAGCGACCGATTCGCTCCCTGGCTAGGACTCTCATCTGCATTTGCATTACGCAAAGTGCAGACATAATTAGAGCATGCGCCGCATCCAAACGTTTCTACCAAGTAACCTCGCTGGTTACAAATCCAACAATAGTTGCAGCGCCAGTACACAGTATGATGCCTAAAGGACGGCTTGCGGGGTGATTCCCGATCCCGAACTTAATAGAGAAACCCACTCTCCAAGCTGCCTCAACGAACGCCTCGGAGCAGATCTTGGCACGACAGTGCGAGGTTCGTTGGTTTCGCAACAGCTCTCCTGCCGGTGCACGTTCAGGGTAATCAAAACGTACTCGTCTGTCTAGAAAAGAAACAATACTGTGTCAAAACAGAACAGTGCTCACAATTAGCGCATGTGGTACGCGTCCCATTCGACACAAACTCACCGGAGACTCGTCGTGATAGGCTTTACACTGCAACAGCGTGCGAAGCGCTAATCGGCTTCGGCGCCGCGGCGAGAGATCGGCCGGAACCTTTCAGGGTAATAGCACGAAGAGCACATAAAGCGTTCGGAAATCGCACCAGCGTCGCGCGACCTGATCCGGGCGCCTTGCTCCAGAGTGAATGGATTGTCTCATTACGCATCCACCCTGTTACCGTGTTATTGATGGGGCAGGCAACCCCGCGAGAGAAGTGCGACTCATCGTGCAGTAGGCTTCGATCGTAAGCGCCTGGAGTGTTCATGCCTAAAACCGCCTTACTCATTGGCGCCGGCCCCGCGGGGCTTACGGCCGCGCTGGAGTTTCTTCGCCGCTCGGATGTGCATCCTATTGTGCTCGAGGCCAGCCGCGAAATTGGCGGCATCTCCCGCACCGTTCGCCACAACGGCAATCGCATCGACATCGGGGGCCATCGCTTTTTCTCCAAGTCCGACCGGGTAATGAACTGGTGGATGGATTTGATGCCGCCGGAGGCAAGCGCGGATACCCAGCATGCATTACGCCACCAAAATAAACAGCGCACGCTCAAGACCAACGGGACAAGGGTAACGCCGGAGACGACGGACCTGGTGATGCTGGTGCGCCCGCGCAAGAGCCGCATTTATTTTCTGCGGCGCTTCTTCGATTACCCCATCAAGCTGACCGCGGACACTCTGGGCAAACTTGGCCTGGTGCGCACCCTGAAGATCGGCTTCAGTTACCTGCGGGCCAGGCTCTTCCCGCGCAAAGTCGAGAAGTCGCTCGAAGACTTTCTGATCAACCGCTTCGGTCGCCAGCTGTACCTCACGTTTTTCAAGTCCTACACCGAAAAAGTGTGGGGTGTTCCTTGCGAGCAGATCAGCGCCGAATGGGGAGCCCAGCGGATCAAAGGACTGTCCCTCACCACTGCGGTTCTGCATTTTCTCAAGAAGGCGTTTGCTCCCTCCAAGGACCAGGCGATCCAGCAGAAGGGAACCGAGACCTCACTGATTGAGAAGTTTTTGTATCCAAAATATGGTCCGGGTCAGCTCTGGGAACATGCGGCCGACCAGATTCGCGATCAGGGGGGAGAGATTCTTCTTGGTTGGCGCGCCACCCGGCTGTTCGTCGAGGCTAATGCGATCACCGCCGTCGAGGCAGTGAGCGATAGCGGAGAACGCCGACGGTTTGCGGCGGACTATGTTTTCTCTACCATGCCGGTGCGCGAACTGATCGACGCCATGGACACCCCAATCCCCAGCGGAGTCCGGGAGGTGAGCGACGGCCTGCAATATCGCGACTTTATTACTGTGGGGCTTCTGGTTGACCACCTGAAGGTTCGCGAAGCCGACGGGGGCCCGCTCAAGGACAACTGGATTTATATTCAGGAGCCGGATGTGCTGGTAGGGCGGCTGCAGATCTTCAACAACTGGAGCCCATACATGGTGGCCGACCCCACCAAGACCTGGATCGGACTCGAGTATTTCTGTTACCAGAGCGATGCCCTATGGAAAATGGCGGACGAAGATCTGAAGAAATTTGCCATCGCCGAGGTAGATAAAATCGGGATCCTGCGAGCTTCGGACGTAACTGATGCTCACGTGGTGCGGGTTCCCAAGACCTATCCGGCCTATTTTGGCACCTACGACCGATTCCATGTCATCCGCGAATTTCTCGATCGTTTCGACAACCTGTACCTGGTTGGCCGAAATGGGATGCACAAGTACAACAATCAGGACCACTCCATGCTGACCGCCATGACCGCGGTCGATAATATCATCGCCGGGGTCCGGGACAAGGACAACGTCTGGTCCATCAACACGGAGATGGAATATCATGAAGAGGAAGAAAAGAAAGAAGCACGGGCCTCCGGCTCCCCTAGCAAGAACACAGACAGCGTAGGGGCCACTGTTTAGAGCACTGACCTTGTGAAGAAAATGCACCCGAGCGGCGCGCCCGGTTCGGGAATAAAAGCCTTAGGTAGAGGTTTGTATCGGCGACGCCTCGTTTCGCGGCGGCCTTGACCGTGTTTTACCCGATTCTTTCGTAGTGATCTTGCACCATTTGAGTATGGCGTTCCCCCAGAATTCGTAGTTACATCACATTATTTGATGTTAGGCGGAGTCCAGGACACAAGATGAGCGAATCCATTGCAATCACGGTAGTCGGATCGGGATACGTTGGTTTGGTCGCGTCCGCATGTTTTGCTGAGATCGGCCATCGGGTGTTGTGCGTCGACAACGACGAAGACAAGGTAAACAAACTCAACCAGGGCCTGGTCCCGATTCATGAGGAATTTCTTCCCGAATTGCTGGGAAGGCACCGGGCCAGCGGTCAGATCCAGTTCACCACCGACCTGGGCCACGCCACGCAGGAGTCACAGGTCATTTTCATCGCTGTAGGGACGCCGCAAAGCGAGACCGGTAACGCCGATCTATCTTACGTAGACGCGGTGGCCAGCGAGATTGCCCGTTCGATTCACTCTTACAAGGTCATCGTTGAGAAAAGCACGGTACCGGTCTACACCAATGACTGGATCCGACGCACCATCGAACGGAATGGCGTCTCGAGGGCGCTCTTTGACGTGACCTCGAATCCTGAATTCCTGCGCGAAGGCACCGCAGTCAAGGATTTTCTCCATCCGGACAGAATTGTTCTCGGCGCTGACAGCGAAGACGCGGCACGACTGCTGGCCGCCATTTACCAGCCACTCACTTCCGGCAGCTACTACGAGCGTTCCGATGCCGTCCCCGGGCACCGCAACGCCACCGATCTTCCGCCTATCCTGCAGACCTCGACCAAGGCGGCAGAGATCATCAAACATGCCTCGAATGCTTTCCTGGCCATGAAGATCTCCTTTATCAATGTGGTCGCCAACCTGTGCGAGGCGGTGGACGCGGATGTGGAGCATGTGGCACGGGGCATGGGGATGGATAAGCGGATCGGCAAGCGATTCCTAAGCGCCGGCATCGGTTACGGAGGGTCGTGTTTCCCCAAGGATGTCGCCGCGTTTCGCTACGTCGCGCAAGAGTTGGGTATCGACTTCAGCCTGCTTGAGGAAGTGGAAAAGATTAACGAACTGCAGAAAGAGCGCTTCTTTCAAAAGATTCGCTCCGCCTTGTGGACCCTGCGCAAGAAGCGTCTAGGGGTGCTCGGCCTGGCCTTCAAGGGGGGAACTGACGATATCCGCGAGTCGCCGGCTTTGGAAATCATCCGCATGCTGCTGGATGCGGGAGCCACGATCTGCGCTTATGATCCCGCAGCCACGGAGCGGGCCAAGCTCGAATTGCCGGCCAGCGACTGCCTGCAATACACCGACGATCCCTACGCCGCGGCGGACAACGCCGATGCCTTGTTGATCCTCACCGACTGGGCGGAATTCACTCGCCTGGACTTGGCGAGGCTGCGCTATACGCTGCGCTATCCCATCGTGATCGATGGCCGCAACCTTTTCGACCCCTGGGTCATGCAGGATCTCGGCTTTACCTATCTCAGCGTAGGCAGACCCTCCCAGCACACCTCGGTCGAATCGGCGTCGACCAAGCGTTGGCCCTAAAACGAACTGATTCTCTTTTGACACCAAGACGGGGGTAAATCGTATTTTGACGACTCATCGTGTCCTGGTCACCGGCGCCGCCGGCTTCCTCGGCTCTCACCTGTGCGAGGCCCTTCTTGCCCAGGGCCACCAGGTAGTCGGGGTGGACAATTTCGCCACCGGGCGTGCTCCCAACCTGGCCAGTCTGAGCAATGACTCCCGCTTCACCCTGGTAGAGCAGGACATTTGCCTCCCATTCGACTTGGGACGAGTGGATTATTTGTTCAACTTTGCCTCTCCGGCCAGCCCCGCCGATTACGCGCGGCTCGGTCCGGAGACGCTCAATGTCGGCTCCCAGGGGACCCGAAATGTTCTCGACCTGGCGCGCAAATACCAGGCCGGTTTCCTGCATGCCTCCACTTCAGAGTGCTATGGCGACCCCGATGTTCACCCGCAGACGGAAAGCTATTGGGGCCGGGTCAACCCGATCGGGCCGCGTTCGGTCTACGATGAGGCCAAGCGATTCTCTGAGGCCCTGATCATGGCCTACCACCGTTACTACAGCGTCGATACCCGCATGGTGCGCATCTTCAACACCTACGGCCCGCGCCTGCAGCCGACTGATGGGCGCGTCATTTCGAACCTGATGATGCAGGCGCTGCTCGATGAAGATCTAACCATTTACGGAGATGGCACCCAGACCCGAAGCTTCTGTT
>Ga0182024_10019327_pt1 | contig 12575 bp, 12 predicted proteins | sample P32metaG_FD_120480 | JGI IMG/M metagenome (GOLD analysis project Ga0182024, IMG submission 120480) | Permafrost microbial communities from Stordalen Mire, Sweden - P3-2 metaG (Illumina Assembly) | ecosystem: Environmental > Terrestrial > Soil > Wetlands > Permafrost | place: Sweden: Stordalen... | reverse complement strand
CCTTTGAAAGAATGTTCTCCTCTATGCCGTGAAAGGCACGACCGTTTTATCAAACGGGGAGGAAAAGTCGTCCCCCTCTCTGATTTGAATATGGAAGGATATGGAGTCATCCTCGATGGACTCGTCGGAACAGGTTTTAGAGGCAAAGCCGCAGGCCCTTTGGCAAAGGCCATCGAATGGGCCAATAACTCCGATCTTCCCATTTTAGCTCTTGATATTCCCTCCGGACTGAACGGAACGACAGGAGAAGTCGGTTCTGTTGCCATCGATGCTGTTGCGACGATCTATTTGGGACTGCCCAAGCTCGGTTTCTTCCTAGGCAAAGGATGGGACCATGTCGGAGACCTCATCGGCGTTGATTTCGGACTCCCCGAAAAATTGTTGATGCAGGCCAGGGAAGAAGCTCTGCTTCTTGATCCCGCTTCTCTTCAGCTCCCTTATATCCGAAGGTCGCGCCATAAATATGAAGCGGGCTATGTGCTAGGCATCGCAGGCTCTCCTCAAATGACAGGCGCTGCAGCTCTGGCCACCGCCGGAGTCTTGCGCAGCGGCGCCGGCATCGTCCGTCTTTTTTCCATGTCCCATACACCGTCAGCCCAGCTACTCGCCGAAGTGATCCACGAAGAGTATGATCTGAAGAAAATTCAAGAAGAATCGAAAAGAGCGGCAGCTTATTTTGTCGGGCCCGGTCTCGGAAGAACTTCCGATGTTGAAAAACTTCTCAAGCAGCTGCTTCCGACTCTCCGCCTCCCCACCGTCCTCGATGCAGACGCCCTCTACTTTCTGGCTAAAAATCCCTCTTGGAAAATTCCCAAGCACTCTATTTTAACTCCCCATCACGGCGAGATGGAAAAGCTCATCAAGAAAAAACCCTCGCTGAAGATCTGTCAAAATTACGTTGAAAAGCATAAGGCCACACTGGTTCTGAAGGGCGCACCTACTATGATCTTTCATCCAGGGAAAAAACCGCTCGTGATCGCTCACGGAGATCCTGGTATGGCCACCGCAGGATCGGGTGATGTCCTCACCGGCATCCTAGCGGGACTCCTAGCTCAGAAAATGCCTCCTCATGAAGCTGCAGCCCTTGGAGTCTATCTCCATGCCCGGGCCGGCGAAATCGCAGCCTTGCATCTCACCTCTTACTGCATGATCGCTTCCGATATTTTAAACTATCTGCCTGAAGCATTTGCAGAGCTTAGAAGCTGTCTACAAAGTTCGATCGGATGACTCTAACCTCGGCATAAACATAAAAGTTGGGATCATACAATTTTCGCGCCCACGCTCTCCTCATATCCAAAGATTGAGTAAAGACCTTAGTCGAAGTGCCATCTTGTTGGGCTATTTGGTAAACTACTTCTTTTCCTCCCTTGTAAAAAAACTCAAGATTCAAAGCTATTTCAGGGTTATCTCTAATTTTCTGCAAAATTTCAGGCGGAATGAATTCTTCTTGCGAAGGTTGCATAGAGTAGGAAGGGACGGGCTTTTTTCGATCTAAGAGAGGCACAGTTGACATTGTAAATCCTAAGGTTGAAGTTTTCAGAATAAAATAGAACAAAGAGTATAGTTTTAAATAAGAAAAAAATCAATCCCGATAATAATCTTGATACCAAGAAAGAAATTTCTGTATCCCTTGCTCTAAAGAAATTTTTGGAGAAAATCCCAGCTGCTTGCGGCTTTTGGTAATGTCGGCATACGTCACAGGCACTTCTCCGGGCTGCATAGGTAAAAGTTCTTTGACCGCCGCTTTGCCAATATTTTTTTCTAAAAGTTCGACGAGATAGAGAACATCTTCCGGCTTGTGGTTGCCGAGGTTGAAGACTTCGCAGGAAGCCCCTAGATTGATGGCCGCAAGAGTTCCCGCTACAATGTCATCAATGTAGGTGAAGTCCCGTTTCATCTGCCCTTCGTTATAGATATGGACAGGAGCTCCTTTCAATATCGCACGGGTAAAAGAAAAATAGGCCATGTCAGGACGCCCCCAAGGGCCGTAGACGGTAAAATACCTTAGACCGGTGACGGAAATACCATACATATGATGGTAGGCATGGGCGATCAACTCGTTGGATTTTTTCGTCGCTCCATAAAGACTGGACGGCATATCTGTCGGATCAGTCTCGGAAAAAGGGATCTTTTTATTGAGGCCGTAGACGGAAGATGAAGAGGCATAAATAAAGGAAATCTTAGGATGGCGGCGGATGACCTCCATCACTTGGACAAACCCTTCCATGTTCGCGGCGACATAATCTTCAGGGTGGCGAATTGAATGGCGGACGCCGGCTTGAGCGGCAAGGTGAACAAAATGAGTGGTTCGATGTTCGAGAACCAGCTTCTCCAAGAGAGAGGAATTGCGGATGTCCATATCGAAAACCTGGATTCCCTGCTTCTCTAAAAGTGCTGCGCGATCCCGCTTCAATTGAGGATCGTAATAGGCATTGAAATTGTCGCAGCCAACGACAGTATCTCCGCGCCTCCGAAGAGCCTGTGCGACATGGAAACCGATGAACCCTGCAATTCCTGTGATGAAGATGTGCATTGCGGAAAAATAATCTACAAGTTAATGATGTTGTTCAATTTTATGCATTTCCTCATTATCTGCATCTTTTTATTGCTCTTCGGCTGCGGAAACCGCCCCTACATGGGAAAAGATTCTGTCGGAGCCGATGAATTTGTCATGGACTCTTATAAAATCCGACAAGGAAAATTTTCGATTTTACAGCTCGAGGGAAAAACCTACGATGAGCTCTCCCCAACCCTTTTGTGTGAGTACCAAGATGTGATCCAAGACGGGGACGTGCTCTATATCGCGGTCTTCCATCCGACCCGTTCCGATATTTCTGCTGCGATCGAAGCGATTGGATCTACAGTGGGCTTTCATGTGAATGAAGGAAAAATCCGCCTTCCCGACCTAGATCCGATCCCTGTGTCAGGCTTAACATTGGAAGAAGCCTCTCAAAAAATCCAATCGTTATACTCTTCCCAAATACGAGATGTGCAAGTTTTTCTTTCATATAAAGACCGCTTGGAAAGAAAAGTTGAGCTGGCAGGGCTCGTTGTGCTCTCAACGATTCCTATCGATGGGCGCATCCGTCTTTTTGAAACTCTTTCTCGAGCAAAAGTGCCGCCTAATGCCAACCTTTTTAAAAGCTATGTCGTACGCAGCAACCAAATGCTCCCCGTCGATCTCTATAAGCTGCTCAAAGAAGGCGATATGTCGCAAAATATCGTCATGCGGGGAGGCGATAAAATTTATATCGCCGATCCTTCAGCCTCGACTTTGATGGTTCTGGGAGAGGTCGGCAAGGAACGGCTCGTCGATGTCCCCAATGGTTTTATGACAATCCGCCAAGCGCTGGCCGAGGCCGGCGGAATCCCTTTCACTGGCAACAAATCGTATATTCAGGTCATTCGGGGAAATATCTTGAACCCTAAAATCTACACCCTGACATGGGACCATGTGATCCATCTTCCCTCCGACAGCATGCTGCTGATCCCGGGAGATATCATTTATGTCGCTGCAACGCCCATTACCAATTGGAACCGTTTCATGTCACAGTTGCTGCCGACTTTTGTTAATATTGACCTCATCCGCCAAGGCGTTAAAAGTATTGGAGTAAATGTACCATGATAGATGACATCTATATCTCTAGCGATGACCTCAAAAGAATTTATCGGAAGAACAAAAAGAAAATCTTGTGGGCTGCCATCGGCGGAGCTGTATTTGCCCTCGCTTACTATCTCCTAACACCTCCCACCTATCAGGCCACCGCCACTTTTAAACAATCGTCATCACGTCCCGATACCTTTGATTTGAAGAAACTAGCCCACACGTTTTCAGGCGCAAGCTCAGAAGGGGCCACAGCACCTTTAATGCTCTCACGCGCGGTGCTGACAAAAACGGTGGAAGAATTAGGGCTTCAAGCCGTTGTCAAAGAACACGGCTATGTGGCAGAAAAGCTCAAGGCATGCCGTGATAATTTTTTAGCTGAGATAGGCCGGCAGCTTGAGGAAAATGATGACTTCCAGTTTCAAAATGTCCGGTATGCAGGAGAAAAGCCGCGCAACTTTTTTCTCCGCTTTTCTTCCTCTGATAGTTTTGAACTTTTAGATGAGCACCACGAAAAACTGACTCAAGGACATCTGAAGGAGCCGGTTCAATCTCAAGACGTCCTTTTTACTCTGGCCCTGACACCTCGCACTCTTAAGGTCGGAAAACTTTATCCTCTTTCGATGCTTCCTTGCCGCTCGGTAGTCGGCAATGTGAAAAACAGAACCACCATCAAACCTCTAAGGGAAGATAAAAATATCCTCGTTATCAACTTTTCCGACCCCGATCGGCAAAGATCTGCTGCGTTCATCAATACATTGATCGGCAAATATGAAGAGTACCTAATGGAAGAAAATAAAAGTGTGATCGGCGCTCAGCTTTACTATCTCGACCAACGTCAAAATGAACTCAATGCAAAGCTCGATGCCGACGTACAAGGCCACGTAGCTGTACTCAAAAAAAGCCTTCTCAAACAAGGCTTCATGGGAATTGAACAAGAGATGAACTCCATTTTAGAGCCTTTGCAGACATACCGGTCCCGCTTAAGTGAAATTGAGGTCGAAATGGCTGGGCTGATGCAGCGGGTTTCACAAACAGACCTAGCCGTGATCACCCCTCCATCTCCTCCCAAGTTAGTGCAGCAATTCGGACAAAGCCTTGTCGAGCAAATCCAAGACGCTTCCCTCCTGCTTGAAAAACTCGGAAAGGACGAGGCGCTCACCCCGACTCTTGCCAGCAGCACATTCGCGCCCCTTATCACAGAAACGGAACTAGCGCGGTCAAAGGGAGAGCAGCCCATCTATCAAGAAAAAAAACAACAGCTCGCCTCCCACCTCCATACTTTGATCGACCATCTTTTGCTCCGTCAAAAAAATCTTCAAGAGAGCTCGACCTATATTGACAAACTAGAATCAGATTTTAATGGCATGACCCTAGAAGCTTCAAGGGGCCTATTCCAACAGTACTGCCGGCAACTTGATGATCTGCATGCCCAATTAAAACAGGTGATCTTTTTCCGCGACCACCTTAACGAGCCCCATTTTGAGATCAGCACCCTTTCGAATATCTTAAATGATTCTGTCACTCAGCAGCTCGTGCAGAAATCGAGCGAACTCTCAGGACAGCTGTGCGATGTAATCAATCGCAGCGGAAGGGAACATGAGCATCTCAAAGAGACGCTTGCCATTCAAAAACGGTTCCTAGAATCACATCTCAGCCAGACCTTGGAGCTGGGAAAAATCCGGATTCAATTGATAAAAGAAAAAATCGGCTCTCTTTATGAAGTGATGAAAGACCTCCTACAAAAGGAAAAAGCCGTCCTCGAAAATAAAATCGAAGAGCTCAAAATCACCATGCAGGAACTGCCCGAGCTTTGGCATTTGGACAAACAGCTCAAATTTAAAGCAGAGCTCACCAAAGGAATGATGGAAGGATTGACTCATATCACCGAATCAAAAAATCTTGCACGGCATCTTTATCAAGTCGAGTCGAAACCGCTGGACTCTGCACTGTCTCCTTTGGTTCCTCAATCTTCCCGTATTCTCTTCAAATGCATGGGGGGGGCCTTCTGCCTTGCAGCCCTTTTCTATTTCTTTGCCTTTATCCATGCCTTGTTCAGAGGGCTGCCAGCCTCGCTGACAACTTTGCGCTTGCTGGGAGGGCATATCTCAGGAGCCTTGTCCCATACTTCTCATCTTCCCTTGAACCAACTTGGCGATCAAGATTTAGAGACCCTGCGAAGCATGGCATCGTTTGTTCTAGAAAGAAAAAATCACAAGTCTGTGACTGCACTCTTGAGCCATCGTGGCTCCGATTTCTGTTTTAACCTTGCCCATTTGCTTTCTTTGCATCATCAGAAGGTTTTGATTATCGATTGCAATTTCGATCGAACCGCTGCTACGCAAGACCAGCCAGGTCTTTGGCAGTACCTGAATCACACCATAGGAGAACTTCCGATACGCCAGGAGAAATACTACGACCTCCTAACAGCAGGAGGCACCACGCGGCATGGAGTTGAGCTTCTTGCTTCACCAGTATTTGCTCAAGTCTTAGCCGAATGCAAAGACCGTTACGATTTTGTCTTCCTTTCACGTCAAACGACCCTTTCTTCTCAGGACGCCATGCAAATCCTTCAATTGTCCGATCTTGCGATCATCACAACAGATGAAGAACCTCAAGACGCGTTCAAACCCTATTTGCAATGGTCTCGACAAAAACAAAATTTATGTGCTACATTTGCTGAAAATCCGATTGTAGCTAAATGAATATGTTAAACCGACTGCTTCCTATTTTAGTCTGCATTCCGCTCCTGTTTCCGCTTTCGGTGCATGCTCGTAAAGCCTTGGAAGGTACACCCAAAGCCGAGGCCAAAGGGCCGTGGTTCACAGGACCTCTTCTGACCTCCTCGGGACATGTCATTCCTATGGGACATCAATACTTCGAACCGACTTTCTATTGGACGGATATCACAGGCTCATATGATAATCATTGGCATTACTTTAAGACGCCTCCGAGCTATCGGCAATTTTTGTCGCAAACTCCCTTGCAATTTGGCATTCTGCCTGGCATGGAAATCGATATCGCACCTCAATTTGCTTATAATAATAGTGGGGGCGAGCATATGTGGCGCGTCGTCGACCAGCCCTTTGCTATTGCTTTTCAGCTCTTAATGGATAAACCCCGCAGATGGTGGCCCGCGATAAAATTGAAGTTCTCAGCCCTCATCCCGCTAGGAAAATACGACCGGCTGAATACCGAAAAACTTGGAACCGATGTTGGAGGATTTGGTAGTTGGGCGCCGACGATAAGTTTCATAACAGGAAAGATGTTCCATTGCGGAGGCGTGCATTATTTTAGCTGGAGAATGGGTTTCAACTATACCATTACAGTGCCCGTTCATGTCCGCGAGCTCAACATCTGGGGCGGTTCACTTTCTCTTCCTCAAGCTACTCCTTTACCAGCTAATCCTCTTGGCCCGGCTCTGTTAACACCGTCTTTTGACCCACTTAAAATCAATGGAACCGTCTATCCTGGATGCGTCTTCACTGCTCAACAGGGTTTTGAATTCAGTCTTACTCACAACTGGGCATTGGCCCTAGACCTTCAATATGTTCACGTTAACAAATCCCATTTTTCGGGTAATAATGGCGGGACTGTAATGACCGCGCCTTCAGCCGAACAATTTAGTATCGCTCCTGCTCTGGAATATAATTTCAGTGCCAATATCGGCCTGATTGCGGGCCCGTGGTTCACTATTGCTGGGCGCAATAACAACCAAACCAACGCCTTTATCTCCTGGGTATTTGCAATTAGCGTGTATCATTAATACAGAGGTACTTTATGGGAATGACTGTTGTCATGATGCGAAATGTAGGCTGGAACACAGCTGCGGCATTTGGAGTTGCACTTGTGAGCGGGACTGTCGCTTGGGCTGTAAATAAAGCGGGCCATTCTTTTTTTGGTGTCCAAAAAGACATTAAACCATCTTCGTCCTCCCTTCTTATTCGGCAAGTCTGCTTTTTGGCGGGCGCTGCCGTAGGAATCTATGCCCTTCAAAAAACTTCCATCGTCAATATGGCCATCGACAACACATTTGTTTCAGGCCATGCGCTTTCAGTTATCATGGGCCTTTATTTGGCCGCTACACCCATTATAACTTCCAAAGAAACCGTAACAGCCAGTGTTGTTTATGCAAGCTTGGGCAGTGTGGCGCTAGTGGCTCCCTTCGCAGCCCACTATGGTCAAAATGCTCTAATACCGATTATCGGCATAGGCGCGGCCGTCGGCTCTTATTTATGTTTATGATCGGATAAGCAGGCAACGGTTGCATTGCGGCCTGTCGGCTTGTCTCTTCGATAAGAATAAAAATCAGCGGGATTGCAATGGGTGCAGATCGGGGCTATTTCCAGATGATGTGGAAGAATACCCGCCTCCAATAGTTGCGAGCGAGCCATTTCCCACAAATCAAAATAGAGCGGCTTGACCTGAAACGACCAGAACTGACGCGGAATCTCTTTTTCATAATGGATGAACTGTCCACAGCACGGTCCTAAACTCGGAGAGATCCCTACAAATAGATTTTCAGGCTTCGTGCCAAACAGATGGCGCATCTTTGCGATGGCGTGGCTATAGATGTTCTGAATATTTCCCCTCCATCCCGCATGGATGCACCCCAATACTTTTTCAACCGGATCGTACAAAACGACAGCCTGGCAATCGGCATGTTTAATAAAGAGGCCGGCCGCTCTCTCTTTTGTGATGAGGCCATCGCACTCTTCATTTTCTAGTTCTAAAGGGGCAAGTTCGATTTGGATGCCATGGACTTGCCGTCCGCTGACCAGTGTTTTGCATCCTAAATGCTTTTTTATTTTTGCGCGGTTGAGTTTGATTTTATGTTCGCAATCCCCTGTACCTCCTCCGACGTTCAAAGAACTAAAGGGACCTTCACTGACACCCCCATGGCGCAAATAAACCGCATGCCGGACCTCAGGGAACTCTTGCAAAAGTTCAAACTCGAGCCATTCTAGGCTTCCTCTTTTTTTACGAAGCATCTATATTTTTCCTATGATGGACTTATGTCATTTATCGTTTTACACACTCATGATGGCTTTTTTAAGCCTATGGGTCCATCGGTCTGCCATCTTGTGGGGCGCCTTTTTAGTCATTTCCTACATCTTAGCGTTTCACACCGGCGTCGTACAACCGTTTTCGATCATTCCCATTGGCCTGCTCTTTGTCATATTCCTGGTTTTCAGACAGCCGCTCCAGCCCACGACCCGCTTCATCTTGGCTGTTGTCGCTATTCTCATTTCAGCCTGCCTCAAGTTTCACTGGACCCCCGGTTTTAACAATTGGCATGTCTCGGGAAATTTATGGGTCAATTACGACACACCTTTCATGGGCCTCTTTGTCCTTGCCTTTCTGCTCCCTCTTATCCGATCGCCCGCTGAATGGTATAACGTCGCTTTAAAAGCCATTCCTCTCACTATGGTCGCCGTTTTCGTCCTCGCACTGTTAGCACTGCCCTCGGGAACTATCGATTGGCACGTGAAAATCCCTTCCCATTTTTTTGTCCGCCTCGCCTCGAACCTTTTCTTGGTATCTATTCCTGAAGAAGCTTTTTTTCGTGGATTTGTACAGCAAGAGATCTTCAAAGGCCTCGGACCCGGCCCGAAAGGGCATATTGGCGCTGTCGTCGGAGCCTCGCTCCTTTTTACCTTATTCCACCTAGGCTGGACCGCATCCGCAGCAATGCTGGGATTTGTCTTCTTAGCCGGAATCATGTACGGAGCTATCTATCAATACACCAAGTCCATCGAAGCTAGCATCTTCTGCCACTTCTGTGTGAACCTGATGCACATGGTTTTCTTCACTTACCATGCGGAATAGCAAACCCACCTTCAGAAGAAGGTGGGGGCTAAAAATATTTATTTTACAGGGCAGCCTGTCGGAGATTTTTGAGAAGGCGTCATGTTGTTCTCAGCAGCCACTTTTTGCACCGCTTGATTCGCATTCATCATATTATTGCCATTTGAATCTTGCTGGGATGCATACTGCATGGCAGTCGATCTCTGCGAAGCGTTGAACTGCCCGCAGAACATCCTTTTATTCATCGCATTGAGCTGGGCAGCAAACTGCTGCATGTCCATGCTCATATTGCTGCAGTCCATCGGATTCGCAGCAATTTCTTTTTGCACATCTTCTGCAATTGCACTGCCCATCAAACATAAACAGCCTAAAGCAGCTAAAACAATTTTCATTTTTTTCATCATCTTCCCTACTAGTTGAAATCTTTTCTCTAAAAATTTCAATATAACCACGCTTACTATTTTTGTCTATGGTCACTAAAAATAGAATTTATTTTTTTATATTTTAAGTTTATACCCAAATCAACAATAGAGAGAGCTATGAGCGAGCGGCCCATCGAGTGCAGCCAGTGCAAGCGTCCTGCAAAAGTCATCTACAAAGAAATCCTAAATGATACGATCAATTGCACAGAGATGTGCACTGACTGTCCCGTTTTACAAGCTAAGCTGCATGGAGACCCCAGCAAGACTGACAAAAAAGAAGGCCAGCTTTGCTGCGGCAGCTGCGGCACCTCCCTCGAATCGGTTCAAATGGGACAGCCCGTCGGCTGCATCGAATGCTATGTTGTCTTTAACGACTTTCTTGTCGGCGAGTTGATTGCAGCGGATGCGATCCCGCCTGCCCTTCAAAAAAAACTCGCCTCCCAAAGATCGCAGGCCATCCATATCGGCAAATCGCCCGACCAGCCTGTCGACATTACCCTATCCTCTCGTTTAGCCTCACTCAATGAAGCCCTCAATGATGCATTAAAACGAGAAAACTACGAACAGGCCGCCTGGATCCGCGATCAAATCAAAACTCTGACGGAAAAACAAAAATGAGCTCCTTACCGCCCTCTCTTGCAGAGCATACCCTTTGGGAAGAAGATAAAAATCCGATCTGGCTGGGATCTTCCCTGACGCTCCAGCGGAACCTCGCCCGGTATAAATTCCCTCCTAAACTCTCAGATGTAGAAATGGCAAAGGTCAGCATCCTGCTTGCAGAAACCCTTCAAAAAGATTTAAAAAACTCCACCTATTTTCCTGCCGATAAACTCTCGCCTCTGGACAAAGAGTTTATCTTCGAGCATTTTCTATGCCTGGAAAGTTTTCAAAACCCCGATAAGGGGCAAGGATTTCTTCTCGATGACACAGGCCGTTTTTTAGCCCTCTTCAACCTGAAAAACCATTTGCAAGTTCAATGGATCGATACCTCTGCCGATATTCTCGCAGCTTGGTCGCAGCTCGTCAAAATTGAATTGGGAATCGGCAAAACACTCGACTATGCCTTTTCGCCTAAATTCGGCTATCTCACTTCAGACCCGACCCTTTGCGGGACAGCCCTGCAAGCCCTCCTCTTCCTTCATGTCCCTGCCCTGCATCATACTGGTCAGCTCCATGAAGTGCTGGGCAAACAAACCGATGAAGATATCCTCACCATGGGACTCGAGGGAGCTCTCGACGATCTGGTCGGCGATTTTCTCATCTTAAAAAACCATTATACGTTAGGCGTGACAGAAGAAGGGCTGCTCCATGCTCTACAAACAAATGCCATGAAATTCACTCTCGCAGAAAAAACTCTCCGATCGCATCTGAAAGAGACCGGCAATGCTGAAATTAAAGACCTTGTCAGCCGCGCCTATGGACTGCTCGTCCATTCTTATCAGCTCCAGACTAAAGAAGCGCTCAATGCCCTCAGCCTGATCAAGCTGGGCCTCGACCTCGGATGGATCACAGGCATCTCCAGCCAGACCATCAACACGTTATTTTTCAAATGCCGCCGCGCCCATCTCGCTCAGATTCTCAATGAGAAGACCCTCGACGCCCACGATATGCCCCACAAACGGGCAGAGTTCATCCACAAGGCCCTCCAAGGCATTGCCTTGAAGGAATAAATTACTTAATAGTTGATTTCTCTTGAAAAAACCGTCCCTTGAGAAACGCTGTAAACGCTTTCATCTCGGCTCGATATTCACGCAGCTGGACTTTTCTTTCTTCTGCAGACCTTGAATCCTGCCACTCTCCCCCAAGACTGTGTAATCTACCGATACCATCATTGGACAAGACTAGCATCCGATCATACGAAGTGAAATGAGACTGATAGAATTGCTCGAGCAGCCGCCGGAGGGGAGTTAAATGCTTTTGTCTTGCTTGTTGCAGCGCAACACTGCATTTGCGGCATTCTTCCGAAACATCAAGGAGTTTTTGAACTTCAGGCAAATCCCACCTTTCAGCCCAACTCAAATGGGGAGTATTTTTTTCGAGCAAGTCTGATTCCGCCTGCCTTTTTTCTAAAACAAGCCGACTTTCTTCCTGTAATTTAAGAATTTCAGGCGTCTCCAAATGGATATCAATCCAAGGAAATGCCAGCGCCCGGTCCAAATGGCCTCCGCACGAGGCAGAGGTCGTGATGCCGAGCACATTTAATGCAATGACAGCGTCTTTAATTCCATCATCGACGGGCAGTCCTAATCCATCCCCCCAACTCATGACCTTTTCTTCCATTTGCTCCCATTGCTCCTTTTTGCTGAGGGGTTCCTGATCGGAATAGACAAAAAGCGGTGAAAATAATAAGGCTGCCGCTACGTAGACACGTACTATATTACCAACCATGGGCCGTACCGCCTGTTAGGTTTTTCACCCACGTAACCGGGGCTGAACCTGGAGTAGGAGAGGTTGTTGGAAGAGAAGGCTCATTGGGCAATATGGGAGCAAGAGCCAATGCTGCGGTGGTATACGGCAATCCCCGATCGGGCCGAAAACGATAGTTTCGATTGGGGAAAGTTCGCAAATCTGCATCTGATGGATCCGAATCGCGCCGAGAAGATGAAGGGCCTTTTGGTCGAGGCAAATTGTTATTCAGGATCTTCCAAACCGCCGGAAGGATCAGCTGCGCTGCCACAACACACAGCAAATAACGTCCTCTTAGAGTAGAAAGTCTAGCTCCCTGGCTGGCAAACGTAAGG